>Ga0302314_10007761_pt1 | contig 19256 bp, 18 predicted proteins | sample III_Palsa_N2_3_FD_200533 | JGI IMG/M metagenome (GOLD analysis project Ga0302314, IMG submission 200533) | Peat permafrost microbial communities from Stordalen Mire near Abisko, Sweden - III_Palsa_N2_3 | ecosystem: Environmental > Terrestrial > Soil > Palsa > Peat permafrost | place: Sweden...
ATCGCAGTCGCTCCTTCCTCGATGCTCGAGGCCAGGAAGCGACCCCGACCGGCGCATCATAGATGAAGGCGCTGCAGCTCAGGGTCCGTCGCCGCACCGCCGCGATACACCATCTTTCGGGCATGCTTGGAGTTCCGGGGACACGATACCGGTCCCGCGCAAAGCCTGCTCTGGGCGCCTCTCCACGTAGCTTGACGACGAGTCACCGGCGTGGCCGCTGGTTACGCGGGCGCTAGCGCTCGATGGTCTTCGACATCGCGATGCGCAGAAAATCTGAAGCGCCGCGCCGCCGTCGCCACAATCTGCGCGCCTATATTTAGCGTCGTTTGCGGTGAAGTTTCCGCGGTGTTGCAGCCGAAGCCAGTTTCGACGCCGAGAAAAACTAAAGTCGAACGCCGCCCGGGGGCGGGTGGCTCAGAAGCTACCCCGCCAGCCGCACCAGCATCTTGCCGAGGTTGACGCCCTTCATCAGGTCGATCATCGCCGCGGGGGCCTGTTCGATGCCCTGATAGATGGTCTCGTGGGTCTTGACGCGGCCTTCGCGCAGCCAGCCGGCCATGTCGGCGAGGAACTGCGGGCGTAGGTCCATGAAGTCGGCGGCGGTGAAGCCGCGCAGGGTGACGCGGCCGTAGATGATGTTGGAGAGGTTGTGCACGCTGGTGCGCGCGCCAGCCTCGTTGTAGCCGCTGATCATGCCGCAGACGGCGATGCGGCCCAGCAGGTTCATGCTGGCCAGCGCCGCGTCTAGGTGCCCGCCGCCGACGTTCTCGAAGTAGACGTCGATGCCCTTGGGGACCAGCGGCCGCAGCTGTTGCCGCACCGGGCCGGTCTTGTAGTTGAACGCCGCGTCGAGGCCGGCCTCGTCCTTCAGCCAGGCCACCTTCTCGTCCGAGCCGGTCGAGCCGACCACGTAGCAGCCCTTGATCTTGGCGATCTGGGCGGCGATCGCGCCCACCGCGCCGGCCGCGGTGGAGACGAACACCTGCTCGCCGTCCTTCAGCGCGCCGATCCGTAGCAGGCCGCCGTAGGCGGTGAAGCCGGGGCCGCCGAGCGCGTTCATGTAGGCCTCGAGCGGCAGGCCGGACTCGGGCTTCAGCGGCGCCAGACCCTTGCCGTCGGAGACGAACACCTCGCGGAAGCCGAATCGGTTGGAGACTAGGTCGCCCTCCTTGAACGCGCCGTTGCGCGACTTCTCCACCCGTCCGAGCGCGCCGCCCATGATCGCCTCGCCCAGCTCCTGGCCGACGCTCATGCGCGGCCGCAGCGCCGGGTCGACCGACATGACGAGGTTGCGCACCAACAGTTCGCCCTCGCCAGGATCGGCGACGTCGGCCTCGACCAGCTGGAAGTCGTCGCTCTGCAGCGGTCCCTCGGGGCGGCGGACGAGGTGGATTTCGCGGCTAGGCGTTGACATGGACGGGTTCCTCGAAGCGGAAGGCGGCGCCGTCGCGACGGACGTGGCCGGCGGTGGGCGTCGCCCAATGGGTGCCGATCACCAGGATCGGCGCGTCGGCCCATTCGGCGAACAGCCGCGCGCGGGTCACCGCCGCGGCCTTGGGGTCGCTGTCGAACGCCGGCGACCAGTCGGGGTGCGCGAGCTGGCAGGGGTGATGGCTCATGTCGCCGGTGATCACCGCCGTCTCGCCCTCGGACTCGATCATCACACAGACGTGGCCGGGGGTGTGGCCGGTGGAGGGGATCAGGCGGATCTCCGGCGAGATGCGATGGTCCAGTTCGACGAACTGCGCCAGGCCCGCGTCGAAGATCGGCGTGACGCTATCGTCGAGGATCTCTTGCTGGTCGCCGGCGGCGTCGGCGACCCAGTGCTCGTATTCGATCCGGCCGATGTGGTAGCGGGCGTTGGGGAAGGTCGGGACCCACTTGCCGTCAACCAGCATGGTGTTCCAGCCGACGTGATCGACGTGCAGGTGGGTGCAGACCACGGCGTCGACGGAATCGCGGGTCCAGCCGATGGCCTCGAGATCCTTGAGGAAGTTGGTCGAGAGCGCACCGCCGCGCAGCAGGGCGCGCGGCTTGTCGTTGCCGATACAGGTGTCGACCACCAGCCGCAGCCCCGGCGCCTCGACCAAGAGGGCGTGCACCGACATCTGCATGATCTCGTCTTCGCTGACGAAGTTCGGATACAGCCACGGCGTCTTGCGCAGCTCCGGCGCCGTCGCCTGCGGCATGAAGAACTCCGCCCCGGCCTTCACCGGCAGCTCCATCTCCACCACTCGGGTCACCTTCACCCGTCCGACTTGCCAGCTCAGCATGGCTGTCCTCCCGTTTTCTTTAACCCTAGGGGTTCGAAGCCGTTGGCGGGAATCAAAATTCCTTCTCCCGCAAGGGGAGAAGGAAGCTACCCCTTCGCCCCTGCGCGGTTCTTCACTAGGTCGTCCACGACCCCCGGGTCGGCGAGGGTGGTGGTGTCGCCGAGGTTGGTGATGTCGTCTTCCGCGACCTTCCGCAGGATGCGGCGCATGATCTTGCCGGAGCGGGTCTTGGGCAAGCCCGGCGCCCACTGGATCACGTCGGGCGCCGCGAACGGGCCGATCTCGTGGCGGACCCAAAGCACCAGCGCCTTGCGCAGGTCCTCGCTGGGCGTCGCGTCGGCGTTCAAGGTGACGTAGGCGTAAATGCCCTGGCCCTTGATGTCGTGCGGATAGCCGACCACCGCGGCCTCGGCGACGTCCTTATGCGCCACCAGCGCGCTCTCGACCTCGGCGGTGCCGAGCCGGTGCCCCGACACATTGATTACGTCATCCACTCTACCGGTGATCCAGTAGTAGCCGTCGTCGTCGCGGCGGCAGCCGTCGCCGGTGAAGTACTTGCCGGGATAGGTGGTGAAGTAGGTGGTGATGAAGCGCTCGTGGTCGCCGTAGACCGTGCGCATCTGGCCGGGCCAGCTGTCGGTGATGCAGAGGTTGCCGCTGACCGCGCCCTCCAGCGGCTGGCCGTCGGCGTCGACGATCTGCAGCTTCACGCCGGGCAGCGGCTTGGTGGCCGAGCCGGGCTTCAGCGGCGTCGCGCCTGGCAACGGCGAGACCAGGCAGGCGCCTGTCTCGGTTTGCCACCAGGTGTCGACGATCGGGCAGCGGCCCTCGCCGACCACGCGGTGGTACCAGAGCCAGGCCTCGGGATTGATCGGCTCACCGACGCTGCCCAGCAGCCGCAGCGACTTGCGCGACGTCTTCTGCACCGGCCCGTCGCCCTCGCGCATCAGCGCCCGCAGCGCGGTCGGGGCGGTGTAGAAGATCTCGACCTGGTGCTTGTCGATCACCTCCCAGAACCGGCTGGTGCTGGGATAGTTGGGCACGCCTTCGAAGATCAGCGTGGTCGCCCCGTTCGCGAGCGGGCCGTAGACGATGTAGCTGTGGCCGGTCACCCAGCCGACGTCTGCGGTGCACCAGAAGATCTCGCCGGGGCGATAGTCGAACACCAGCTCGTGGGTGTGGGCCGCCCAGGACAAATAGCCGCCGGTGGTGTGCAGCACGCCCTTCGGCTTGCCGGTCGAGCCGGAGGTGTAGAGGATGAACAGCGGGTCCTCGGCGCCCATCGGCTCCGGCGCGCAGTCGGCCGACACCTTTTCGCGCTCGGCCTCGTACCAGTAGTCGCGGCCGGCCTGCATTGCGACCTGGCCGCCGGTGCGCTTCACCACCACCACGTCGCGCACCTGCGGGCACTGCAGCAGCGCCTCGTCGACGTTGTTCTTTAACGGCACGATGCGCCCGCCGCGCAGGCCCTCGTCGGCGGTGATGACGATGTGGCTGGCGCAGTCCTGGATCCGGCCGGCGATCGAGTCGGGCGAGAAGCCGCCGAAGATCACCGAATGGATCGCCCCGATCCGCGCACAGGCCAGCATGGCGTAGGCCGCCTCGGGGATCATCGGCAGATAGATGGTGACCCGGTTACCCTTCTGGACCCCGTGAGCCAGCAGCACGTTGGCCATGCGGCAGGTCTCGGAGTGCGCCTCGGCGAAGGTGATCTTGCGGCTGTCCCTCGGGTCGTCGCCCTCCCAGATGATGGCGATGTCATTGGCGCGCGTCGGCAAATGCCGATCGAGGCAGTTGACCGAGGCGTTCAGCACCCCGTCGGCGTACCAGCGGATGCGGAAGTCCTCGCGCTGGTAAGAGACGTCCTTGACCACGCTGAACGGCTTGATCCAGTCCAGCCTGGCCGCCACGCCGCGCCAATAGCCCTCGGGATCGGTCTCGACCTCTCTCCACGCCGCCTCGTAGCCGGCGGCGTCCATGTGGGCGCGCCTGGCCCACGCCTCGGGGACGGGAAAGACTAGGTCCTCGCTCATGGGCGCGGGCTCCCTGGAAGGCGATGCGTCTCACTGCTTACGCGGAGGCGAAGGGCCTGCGCAACGGGCGTCACCCCACTGTTGTCATCCCGGAGAGCCGCGCAGCGGACTCATCCGGATCTACTTCACCGCCGGCGCCAAGGAGATCCCAGACCTGCGCCGCTACGCGGCTTGTCCGGGATGACAATGTTGGAGTGGCTAGAAGAACCCGAGCGCCTTGGTGCTGTAGCTGACCAGCATGTTCTTGGTCTGCTGGTAGTGGTCGAGCATCATCTTGTGAGTCTCGCGGCCGACGCCGGACTGCTTGTAGCCGCCGAACGCCGCGTGGGCCGGATAGGCGTGGTAGCAGTTGATCCACACCCGCCCGGCCTGGATGCCGCGGCCGAAGCGGTAGCTGCGGTTGGCGTCGCGAGTCCAGACGCCGGCGCCGAGGCCGTAGCGGGTGTCGTTGGCGATCCGCAGAGCGTCTTCGTCGTCCTTGAAGGTGGTCACCGCCAGCACCGGGCCGAAGATCTCCTCCTGGAAGATGCGCATCTGGTTGTCGCCGCGGAACACGGTGGGTTGCACGTAGTAGCCGCCGGCGAGGTCGTTCGGCATCAGCTCGCGCGCGCCACCGATCAAGAGCTCGGCGCCCTCGTCCTTGCCGATCTGGATATAGCCCATGATCTTGTCGAGCTGTTCCTCGGAGGCCTGGGCGCCGATCATGGTCGCCGCGTCCAGCGGGCTGCCCTGGGTGATCTGGGAGACCCTCTTCAGGGCTTTCTCCATGAAGCGGTCGTACATCGACTCCTGCACCAGCGCCCGGCTCGGGCAGGTGCAGACCTCGCCCTGATTGAGAGCGAACATCACGAAGCCCTCCAGCGCCTTGTCGAGGAAGTCGTCGTCGTCACGCGCCACGTCGGCGAAGAAGATGTTGGGCGACTTGCCGCCCAGCTCCAACGTCACCGGGATCAGGTTCTCGCTGGCGTACTGCATGATCAGCTTGCCGGTGCTGGTCTCGCCGGTGAAGGCGATCTTGGCCACGCGCTTGGACTGCGCCAGCGGCTTGCCGGCTTCTAGGCCATAGCCGTTGACGACGTTGATCACCCCGGGCGGGACGATGTCGGCGATCAGCTCCATCAGGATCAGGATCGAGGCGGGGGTCTGCTCAGCCGGCTTCAGCACCACGCAGTTGCCGGCGGCCAGCGCCGGGGCCAGCTTCCACACCGCCATCAGGATCGGGAAGTTCCACGGGATGATCTGGCCGACCACGCCCAGCGGCTCGTGGAAGTGGTAGGCGACGGTGTCGTTGTCGACCTGGCTGATCGCGCCTTCCTGGGCGCGGATGCAGCCGGCGAAGTAGCGCCAATGGTCGATCGCCAGCGGGATGTCGGCGGCCATCGTCTCCCGGATCGGCTTGCCGTTGTCCCAGGTCTCGGCCGAAGCCAGGATCTCGAGATTGGCTTCCATCCGGTCGGCGATCTTGAGCAGGATCGTCGAGCGCTCGGTGGCGCTGGTGGCGCCCCAGGCGTCCTTGGCCTTGTGCGCCGCGTCGAGGGCCAGCTCGATGTCGGCCGCTTCGGAGCGGGCGACTTCGCAGATCTTGCCACCGGTGATCGGCGAGACGTTGTCGAAGGTCTTGCCCGAGACGGACCCCACCCAGTCGCCGCCGATGAAGTTGCCATAGCGGGCCTTGAACGGCGCCTTGGCGAGGGGATTGATGAACTCTGGCTTGGTCATTGCCGACTTCCTCCGCTGCGTCCGCTCGTCGGGGCGCTTTGGCGGAAATCCACGACACAGCGAGACGCCTGAGTCGACCCTGCGAGCGCCAGGTTCGCCAAAATGTGTGCTCGCGGCGGGGGCTGCGGCCAGGAGCAAGGCGTAACCACAAGGCTGGATGGTTGATGCGATTGGTGCGCATGTCGCGCCGGTTCGCCAGGGAGAATGCCGATGAGAGAAGCCACGCTCGGCCCGCTCGGGCCCGTCAGCCGACTGACCCTGGGCGGCGGCGGCATCGGCCAAGGCTGGGGCGAGGTGAGCGCCGACGAGGCCAAGGCGACTCTGACGGCGGCGCTGGATGGCGGCATCACCGTGCTCGACGCCGCCCCCGGCTATCGCAACTGCGAGACTTTCATAGGCGAGGTGTTCGACGGGCGCCTGCCGGCCGGGGTCAAGGTCACCACCAAACATGGCCTGGGCACGGCCCCGCCTGGCGAGGCGGCGGGCCGGCTCACCGCGTCGCTCGACGCGAGTTTGGCGGCGATGCGCCTATCGCGCGTCGACCTCTTTTTCCTGCACAGCAACATCTCGCCCGACGGCTTCGTCTACGCCCACGGCGCCGACCGCCAGGCGCAGGTGGCGACAGCCTGGACGCAGTATGCCACCGAAGTGGTCCCGGCGATGGAACGGCTCAAGGCGGACGGCCGCATCGGCGCCTGGGGGATCACCGGCATCGGCGTGCCCGACGCGGTGCTGGCGGCGCTGGCGCACGAGCCCAAGCCGCAGGTGGTGCAGGCGATCGCCAACCTGATGGATAGCCCCGGCGCCCTCAATCGCTACGGAACCCCGCCCCGGCCGCGCGAGATCATCGCCGCCGCCAAGGCCGCCGGAGTCGGCGTGATGGGCATCCGCGCGGTCCAGGCCGGGGCGCTGACCCGCGCGATCGACCGCGCGGTCTCGCCAAACAATCCGGACCACCGCGACTACGACCGTGCCGACCCGTTCCGGGCGCTGTGCGCTGGCTGGGGCGAGGACCCGGCGGTAGTCGCCCATCGCTACGCGCTCGGCATCGAGGGCGTCGACACCCTGGTGCTGGGCGTGAAGAACCGCGCCGAACTGCGACAATGCCTGGACGCGGAGGCCGCCGGCCCGCTGGACGCCGCGCAGGTCGCGGCGATCGACGCTTTGGGTCTTCGCCAATCCGCCTGATCTCGGAGTTCCCTCATGCTGCTGCACCTGTCCACCTGGGCCGAGATCGAGACGTTCCTCGAGCGCTCGAAGACCGTCGTCATCCCGATCGGCTCCAACGAGCAGCACGGCCCCACCGGCCTGCTCGGCACCGATTGGCTCTGCCCCGAGATCATCGCCCACGAAGCCCAGAAGGACGCCGACATCCTGGTCGCGCCGACCTTCAATGTCGGCATGGCGCAGCACCACCTCGACTTTCCCGGCACCATCGCGCTCAGGCCCTCGACCTTCATGGCGGCGATCGGCGACTGGGCGCGCTCGCTAGCGCACCACGGCTTCGAGAAGCTGTATTTCCTCAACGGCCACGGCGGCAATGTCGCCACCATCGACGCGGCCTTCTCGGAGCTTTACGCCGAAGCCAGCTACGCCGGCCGGCCCCGCGGCTTTGCGCTGCGCCAGCGCAACTGGTGGGACCTGGGCGGGGTCATGGGTGCGGCTCGGCGGCAGTTCCCGTCCGGCCACGGCAGCCACGCCACCCCGTCGGAGATCGCCGTCACCCAGTGGGCCTATCCCGGCTCGATCAAGGCCGCCAACTATGCGCCGCAGATCGCCCCTTCGGGCCCGATCCGCGAGTCGTCCGACTTCCGCGCCCGCCACCCCGACGGCCGCATGGGCTCGGACCCGGGCCTCGCCACGCCGGAAAAGGGCGGCGAGCTGGTCAAGCTGGCGGTCGCCGGCTTGATCGAGGAGGTGAGGGCGTTCGGGGCGGAGGCGAAGCCAGGTGGCTAGGCCGCCAAGATATCATCCCCATCCACCTTCACCGGCCAGGGCCACAGCCGTTGGCCGGCGCAGGGGCCGGCGAGGCAGTAGCCGTCGACGATGCGGAACAGCGCGCCGTGGGACGAGCAGAGGATCAGGTCGTTCTCGCGGGTCAGGAAGCGGTCGGGCATGAGCGCCAGCGGCAGGCCGGTGTGCGGGCAGCGGTCGACGTAGCCCCTGACCTCGCCGGCGCGGCGCACGATGAAGCCGAAGAACAGCTTCTCCCCGTCGCGGAACACGAAGCCTTTCGAGCCCGGCTCTGGGATGTCGGCAAGGGCGCAAAGGTGCGCGCCGGGCGCGGGCTGCGCCGGATTCACGGCAGCTCGCCGAAGGTGGCGCGCCACGGCTGGATCTCGACCCGTTCGAACAGGCCGGCTAGCTTGTACGGGTCGCCCTCGTGCCAAGCCTGCGCCGCGGCCAGGTCGGCGGCTTCGAGAATGATCAGCGAGCCGATCATCTCGCCGGCGTCGTTCAGGAACGGGCCGGCCAGCCGCACCGCGCCGGTCGTCTTTGCATAAGTGAAGTGCGCCTCGCGGTTGGCCATGCGCAGCGCCAGCGCGTTCGGCTTGTCGAAGCAGATGAGGGCGAAGGTGGCCATGGCGCCTCAATCCTCTGATTTGAGCGGTCGGGCCAGCAGGCCCGCGATGGCGGCGTCGACGCCGATCTCGCCGGCGAGGATCGCGGCGACGGCGCCGCTGATCGGGGCCTCGACGCCGAGCTTGCGGGCCAGTTGGCGCACGGCGGGGGCGGACGCCACGCCCTCGGCCACCGAGAGCTTGCCGGCCACCGCCGCTTCCAGGCTCTCGCCGCGGCCGAGCGCCAGGCCGATGCTCATATTGCGCGACTGGGCGCTGGAGCAGGTCAGCACCAGGTCGCCGAGACCGCAGAGGCCGGCGACGGTCTCGGCCTTGCCGCCCAGCGCCATCGCCAGCCGGGTGAGTTCGGCGAAACCGCGCGTCACCAGCGCGGCGTGGGCGCTGCGGCCCAGCCCCCGCCCTTCGACGATGCCGCAGGCGATCGCCAACACGTTCTTGATCGCCCCGCCGGCCTCCGCGCCGATCATGTCGGCGGAGATGTAGGGACGGAACGCAGGGGTCGCGATCGCTTCGGCCAGCGCCTTGGCGAGGTCGGGATCGGGCGAGGCGAGGGTGATCGCGGTGGGGAGGCCGCGCGCCACCTCGCCGGCGAAGCTGGGGCCCGACAGCACCGCCGGCGCCGCGCCCACCACCGTCTCGGCCAGCACCTGTGTCATCAGCTTCAGCGAGCCCTGCTCGATCCCCTTGGCGCAGAGCACGATCGGTAGGCCGAGCCGCGCGTGCAGGGCGAACTCGCGCAGCACGCCGCGCAAATGCTGCGCCGGCGCCGCGGCCAGGATGAAGTCGTGCTGCCCGACGTGGGCGAGTGTCTCGGTGGCGCGCACCGCGGCGTCCAGCACCACGCCGGGCAGGAACAGCTGATTCTCGTGGGCCGCGTTGATCTGCGCGACTACCTCGGCCTCTCGCGCCCACAGCGTCGGCTCGAGGCCGGCGCGGGCGGAGACCTGGGCCAGGGCCGTGCCCCAAGCCCCGCCGCCGAGGACGCCGACGGTCTTCACGCCTTGGCGCCCTTGCGGCCCGCAACATGGGTCGGGTGCGCCAACGCGGCGGCCTCGTCCAGCGGCCAGCGCGGCCGGGCCACGGCGTCCAGGCCCTCGACCATCCCGGCCGCCAGACGCTCGGCGCCGGCCAGCGCGATCATCGCCGCATTGTCGGTGCAGTACTTCAGCGGCGGCGCGGCAAACGAGAAGCCGTTGGTCGTCGCCAGCGCCTCCAGCCGGGCCCGCACCGCCCGGTTCGCGGCGACCCCGCCGGCGACGACGAAGCGGTTTTGCTGCGGTTTATGCTGCACCTCATGCTGCGCAGCATAAACCGCCATCGCGCGCTCCGAACGCTCCGCCAGTTGCCGCGCGATCGCGCCCTGCACAGCGGCGGCGAGGTCTCGGCGATCGGTGTCCTCGGTGACGCCCTCCGCCAGCCGCGCGGCGGCGGTCTTCAGGCCGGAGAACGAGAAATCGCAGCCGCCGCGGCCGAGCAGGGCGCGCGGCAAAGGGAAGCGGCTCGCATCGCCGCCCTCAGCCAGCCGCTCCAGCGCCGGGCCGCCGGGATAGGGCAGCCCCAGCGACTTGGCGATCTTGTCGAACGCCTCGCCGGCGGCGTCGTCGATGGTCGAGCCGAGCCGCTTGCAGGCCCCGACGCCGGCCACGTCGACCAGCTGGCAATGCCCGCCGGAGACCAGCAGCAGCAGGAAAGGGTAGGGCGCGTCGGCTTCCAGCCGCGCCGAGATGGCGTGGCCCTCGAGGTGGTTGACCGCGATCAGCGGCAGGCCCCTGGCCAGCGCCAGTCCCTTGGCGAACGACAAGCCCACCATCACCGCGCCGACCAGTCCCGGCCCGGCCGTGGCGGCGATGCCGGCGATGTTGTCCAGCGTGACGCCGGCTTCGGCCAGCGCCTGGCGCGCCACCGGTTCGACCAGCTCGACGTGGGCCCGCGCCGCCACCTCCGGCACCACCCCGCCATAGGGGGCGTGGGCGGCGATCTGGCTGGCCACCACCGATGAGACCACCTCGGCGCGGCCGTCCGCCCTCAGCCGCACCACTGCGGCCGCGGTCTCATCGCAGCTGGTCTCGAGGCCGAGGACGAGGAACGGCGGTTTCATCTGGCCTTGCGGTTACGGCGCGTGTAGCAGGCGCGGCGTCACGCCCTCTCGAGCGCAGCTAGTCTTTTGCCCACGCCCTCGCAACCGCCCGTCCGCATCGGCGCCCGCGGCTCCAAGCTGTCAGTCGTGCAAGCGAGCTTGATCCAGCGCCGGATCGCCGCCGCGCTGGGTGCGTCGCCCGACGCCGCGGCCGAGGTCGCGCCGCTGATCCGCATCACCACCACCGGCGACCGGGTGCAGGATCGGCGGCTGCTGGAGATCGGCGGCAAGGGCCTCTTCACCAGGGAAATCGAGGAAGCGCTGCTGGACCGCCGCATCGACTGCGCGGTGCACTCGCTGAAGGACATGCCGGCCGAGTGCCCGCCCGGCCTCATCATCGGCGCGATCCCGGAACGGGAAGACCCCCGGGACGCGTTCATCAGCCACAAGGCGGGCTCGATTGCTGCGCTGCAGCAAGGCGCAGCATTGGGCACCGCCAGCCTGCGCCGCCAGGCCCAGGCGCTGCACATCCGGCCGGACCTGCGGCTGATCAACCTGCGCGGCAATGTCGACACCCGTCTGGCCAAGCTGGAAGCCGGCGAGGCGGACGCGATCGTGCTCGCGCTGGCTGGGCTGAAGCGGCTCGGCGTTGGCGCCATCGCCACCTCGCTGATCGACCCGGTCGAGCATCCGCCGGCGCCGGGCCAGGGCGCGCTGGCGATCCAGGTGCGGGCGGAAGATGTCGGCGCCGCCTGGCTCACCGCCCTGATCCACCCGCCGAGCGTGCTGACGGTCGCGGCCGAGCGCGGCGCGCTCGCGGCCCTGGAGGGGTCTTGCAAGACCGCCATCGGCGCCCACGCCCGGCTGGACGGCGCCCGCCTGCGCCTGATCGTCGAGGCCCTGACACCGGACGGGGCGCGGCGCTTTCGCCGCGAGGGCGAGGCCGACGTTGGCGGGTCCGATGGCGAGGCGGCGGCGAGGGCGCTCGGCCTTCGCCTCGGCGAAGACGTCGGCAAGGAAGGCGGCGTCGCCCTTTTTCTCTAAGGGGCTTTTTTTCGTCAAAGGCGCTCATCCTTTGGCAAGTTGAGTTGACGCATCACTTGACGCGCAAGTAGTGCATCCTCGGGCATCAGGGTTGGGATTGGCTAGCGTGGCGAGCGGCGCGAAGAGCAGGCGCACGGCGAGACTGCGAGCGCGCATCGTCTGGGTCACCCGCGCCCGGCCCGGCGCCGACGCCACGGCCGTGCGGGTGCGCGAGCTGAGGCTCGAGGCGGTGGTCGAGCCGCTGCTCGAGGTGCGCCCGGCCGAGGACGCGCCGATCGACCTCGCCGACGTCTCGGCCATCGCTTTCACCAGCGCCAACGCTGTCGACGCCTTCGCCCAGCGCTCGACGGAGCGCGCGATCCGGGTGTTCGCGGTGGGCGATGCGACGGCGAGCGCGGCGCGCATCCATCGCTTCAGCAACGTGCTCTCGGCCAAGGGCGACGTCGCGGCGCTGGCGTCGGCGCTGGTGTCTCGGCGGCGCGAACTGCCCGGTGTCGTGCTCTACCCCGCCGCCGCCGAGCCGGCGCAGGACCTCGCCGGCGCGCTGGAGGGCGTCGGCCTGACGGTGCGCCAGGTGACGCTGTACGAGACGGTGGTCCTGTCGCCCTCCGAGGCGCTCGTCGAACGCCTGCCGCAGATCGATGGCGTACTGGTGCATTCCGCCAAGGCGGCCAAGGCGCTGGCGGCATTCCTGAAGACCTACCCGGCGCCTCAGCTCACCGCTTTCTGTCTGTCGCGCCAGATCGGCCGCTCGCTCGGCCGGGCCGGGCTCGCCGCGGTGGTGAGCGCGGAAGCGGCGAACGAGGCGGCGCTGCTGGCGCTGCTCATCCCGGCCGCCTGAGGCCGCCGACGGCCGCTCCAGCTTCATCGAACGTCGTGTGCCGATTGCGCGGAGCGCCGGCATGGTCCAATTCTGTCCGGCGATGAGCGCCGCGCCCGACCCTGCCGAACTGGCGCCGTCCCGCGATCCGGCGGCGTACGGCCGCCGCCCGCTGTTCACGTCCGGCTTCTTCGTCTGGGCGCTGCTGTGCCTGGCCTGTCTGGCGATCGGCGGCGTGGCCGGACGGTTCGGCTTTCCGGCGGAGCCGGCGGCGAAACCCGAATCGGTCCTTCCAGACGCCGGCCCACGTCCGGCCGCCATCGCCATCGCGCCCGCCGCCAACGCCCCGATGACCGCGGCGCCGTCCAGCGCAGCCGCGGCCTCCGCCGGAGACTCGGCGCTGGCCGACCGCGTCGCGCGGCTGGAGACCGCCGCGTCCCGGCAGAACCAGGCCGCCGCCGAGACGGTGGCCGCCGCGTCGCTGTCGGTCGCCTCTCAGGGCGCCGCGCCATTCAACCGCGACCTGGCCGCCTACGAGCGGCTGGCGCCCGACGATCCGGACCTGCGCGCCCTGGTCCCGCTGGCGGCCCGCGGCGCGCCGAGCCGGGCGACGCTGGCCGCGACGCTGCCGGAGTTCGCCGCTGCGGCGGTGGTGGCTCTGCGCGAGCCGGGCAGCGACGCCGGCTTCCTCACCAAGCTGTGGGCGCTGATCGGCAAGGTGGTGATCGTGCGCAAGGTCGATCCTGCCGGCCACGGCGTCGATGGCGTGCTGGCGCTGGCCCAGAGCCAGGCCTCCGCCGGCGATCTGGAGGACGCCGTGCAGACCCTTCAGCGCCTGCCGCCGGTGGCCCGCGCCCAGCTCACCGACTGGATCGCCGCCGCGAACCGGCGGATCGAGATCGACCAGCGCATCGCCGCGGTGCGCGCTCGCGCCCTTGCCACACTGACGCCGGCCGAGCCTGCCCAAGGCGGGCCGAAGGCATGATCCGCACCCTGCTGGTCGTGCTGGCGGTGCTGGCCGCGGCGGTGCTGATCATCGCCCTGCGCGGTGAGCCCGGCGCAGCGGAACTGACCTGGTTCCACTGGAACGTCCGCACCACCGCCGCCGCCGCGGCCATCCTGACGATCTTCTTCACCCTGGCCGCCAGCCTATTCTGGCGTGGCCTGATCTGGGTGGCCGAGGCGCCGCGCCGCGCCGCCAGGGCCCGCGCCGACATCCGCCGCCGCCAGGGCGGCGAGGCGTTGACCCGCGGCTTCCTCGCGGCCGCCGGCGGCGACGGGGCCGAGGCGCGCCGCCAGGCGCTGCGCGCCGCCGCTCTAGTCGACGACACCCCGGCGCTGGTGCGGCTGCTCTCCGCCCAGGCGGCCGAAGCCGCGGGCGACGCGGCCGGGGCCCGGGCCGCCTACGCCGCCATGCTCGGCTTCCCCGAGCTGCGCATGGCCGCCCACCGCGGGCTGATGCAGGCCGCCCTCGCCGAGGGCGACGCCGACGAGGCCCAGCGCCACGCCGAGGCGGCCTATGGCCTCGCCCGCACCGCGCCCTGGGCCTGGCGCGCGGTGCTGGAGGCCAAGCTCGCCGCCGGCGACTGGCCCGCCGCGCTGCGGCTGATGCAGGACGCGCTGGAGCGCAAGATCATCTCGCCGATCGTCGCCGAGCGGGCCCGCGCCGCCCTGCTCAGCGCCTCCGCCGCGGCCCGCGAGGGCGATCCCGACGAGCGGATCCGCGCCGCCGCCCTCGACGACGCCCAGACCGCCGCGCGCCTCGCCCCCGGCTTCGCCCCGGCCGCGGTGGTCGCCGCCCGCCTGCTGGCCGACGACGGGCGCGCCGCCAGGGCCGCCCAGACGCTCGAGGCTGCCTGGAAGGTCGCCGCCCACCCGGCGCTGTGGCTCGCCTACCGCGACCTGCGCACCGACGAGACGCCGCGGCAGCGGGCCGGGCGCCTGGCCAGCCTCGCCGCCTTCAATCCCGAGGCGCGCGAGGCCCGCATCCTGATGGCCGAACAGGCGCTGATCGCCGGCGATGCCGTCGGCGCCCACGCCGCCGGCAAGTCGCTGGAAGCCGAACCGCTGACACGCCGCCTCGCAGGCCTGCAGGCCCGAATCGCCTCGGCCGCCGGCGACCGCGACGAGGCCCGCGCTTGGACCGCCCGCGGCGCAGAGGCCGCGCAGGAGCCCGACTGGTCGGACCTCGACCCCGAGGGCCGCGCGTTCGCCTACACCGCCGGCGACTGGGCGCGCATCGCCCAGGCCTACGCCGAGCGCGGCGAGCTGGTCCATCCCCGGTTCGAGCGGCGCGAGCGCGGCCTCAGCGACCTGCCGGAGCTGCCGGCGGCCTATGTCGAGTCCGCGCCGTTCATCAGCGCCGCCGAATCCGGCGCGCCGGCCTTCCCGATCGTCGACGACAGCGACTTCGGCCTCGAACTCGACCCCGCCGAGGCCGCGCCCTCGCCGCCGCCCCGCCCGCGCCGCGTGTTCGGCGGCGGCCGCGGCAAAAGCCGTTAGCCCAAGCCGACGCTTCAAATCCGCCCCGAACCGTACTAGAGACGCCTCTCCCAGCCGGGAGGCCGCCTTAGCTCAGCCGGTAGAGCGGCGCATTCGTAATGCGTAGGTCGGGTGTTCGAGTCACCCAGGCGGCACCAATATTTTCAACAACTTAGCCATAATTCTGCTGCTTACCTGGCTCCGACAAACGGTCAGGTAAGCGCCGGGTAAGCACCTTGCGCACGCTGCCTTCGAGCACATGGCTGACGCCCAGCTGACGGGCAACCTGGGGCACGTCCACGTTCTTGCCCATAAGGGTGAAGGCGGTGTTGCGCGCCACCACCGAGAGCGTCGAGACCTTGGAGAGGTCTGTGATGATGTCCTCGCTGATCCCGTCGCTGAAATACTCCTGCTCGGGATCGCCGCTCATGTTAGCGAACGGCACCACACCGACCGAGAGCCGGCGCGGCGCAGCGGCGGGTGCAACTGCAGGCGCCCTGGCGCCGCTAACAAGATCGCCGACGCTGGCGACGACCTTCCTCCAGTTGTGCGCGTCGGGATCGCCGGTCCAGCCCATCAGATCCGCGCATTGAATCTGGTCGAAGGGCATGGGCAACCTGGACTCGTCGATCATGAGCTGGACGAGCTTGGCGCCCGCCCGCGCCCGGTCCGCCTCGGAGCGCACCCACTGAGACTTTACCGCTTCCGCCGACCAGATCACCACCACCGCCTTGGCCGACTGAAGCTGCGCCTCGATCACCTCCGAGTAGGTGCGATGCGACGGCAGTTCGTCGTCCCGCCAGACGCTGTAGCCCAGCGCCCTCAGGGCATCGACGACCGCCTCGGCCGTCGCCTCCGTCGAGCGGGCGTAGGAGATGAAGACGTCGGACATGGTCGCGCGACCCCGCTGGCGCAGGCCGGGGTGTGTCTTCAGGCATCGTCGCCTCCAAAGTGGGTGGTTTGCAACCTCACTCTGCAGGCGAGCGCCGGTCGCTATCCAGACGCCCATGGGATCTTTCCACCCCGTCCCGCCGCCCGGCGCGTCCGCTTACGGGCATGACGCCAATGGGGACTCCGGGCCCAACGCTGCAGTCCGGTAGTGGCTGCTTTCGCGGCGAACCTCGGAAGTCAGGCTGAGGTCTGAGGCGCACCATCCTTGTGCCTGAACCATCCCCACAATCTTCGTGCCGTCACTTTGTGGCGTCGGGGGCAACGGCATCTAGCCAGCCCGCCGCGCGCAGCCTGGCCACCGAGCCGCGGCTTACCGGCGCTTCCAAGCCGTTGCTAAGGCGCAAGGACAGCTTGCGCCCTTCGCTTAACGGCTGCAGCACCGCCGCCCGGGCCACCCACCAGGATCGATGTACTTGCATCCCCTCGACGCCGACCAGTTCGGCGATGGCGTCCTTCATCGGCGTCAGGACCAGGTCGGACCCAATGGCGGTGTGAGCCCGCACATAGTGGTCCTCCATCTGCAGGCAGAGCAGGTCGCGCCCGAGGCGTGGCGGCAGCCGGTCCAGAAAGCGGCCGCCGGGCTTCGCGTCGCCAGCGGTCGCCGGCGTCGCGGCCCCCGCCTCCTGCGCCCGTCGCACCGTGCCGGGCCAACCGCGGCCGGCTAAGAAGTAGTAGGCGAAGGCAAACGGCTCACTGATCGCCAGGACTTGGCCATATTGCCCGAAGAGTGGCGAGACCTGACCGTGGTTGGGCGGCCAGATCCAGGCGCTGAAATAGGCCACGCCGATCGACAAAGGCACGGCGCCGATAGCAACCCCCATCGCCAGGGCGAACCAGACGGGCAGGTCGAGCCGGATCGACGCGCGCACCGACAGCCGCACGATGGTCGACAGCACGATGAAACCCATCCACGTGTTGGCCACCCAATAGGCGACCCGCAACTCGACCGGGCCGCCGTAGAAGGAGCCGAACGGCCCGATCAGGCCGAAGAACACCCCAACCGCAGTCATGATCGCGAGATCGAGCGCCCATTCGCGGGGCGTTCCGAATAGGCTCGGCGTATCGATCATGCGCCAGATTTACCCCGCCTCGGATCAAGCCGGCAATCGGCCGCAGCCTCGCCCGTTCGCCCGGCCGCGAACCCGTTCGCCCGCCGACGCAGACGCTATGGCGATCCGCCAGCGGTCGGGTTTTAGAGGCTCCCATCGCAACGGAGCCTGCCATGACGATCGCAACCGATACGCCGCTTGATCCCGACATCCTAGCCGAGGCCGAAGGATCGCGGGTGCACCCCATCGTCCACGCCGGCAAGTGGATCGCCGCCGACCTGTTCTCCACACTGCTGTTCGTCGGCCTCTATGCGGTGACCCACAGCGTGTATGTCGCCACCGGCCTGGCAATTGTCGCCGGCATCGCCCAAATCGCATGGCTGAAGCTGCGCGGCGCGCCGATCGACGCCATGCAATGGATGAGCCTCGGGCTGGTGGTGGTGTTTGGCGGCACCTCGCTAATCACCCATGACCCGCGCTTCATTATGCTCAAGCCGACGCTGATCTACGCCGCTCTTGGCGTGGCAATGCTACGGCCCGGCTGGATCGTCCGCTACCAGCCGCCGGTGGCCCTGCGCTGGAGCCGGGATGTAGGGATGGCATTCGGCTACGTCTGGGCTGGCCTGATGTTCGCCACCGGCGCCTTCAACATCGCCCTGGTGATCCACGGCGATCCGAAGTTGTGGGCCTGGTTCCTCGGCGTGTTCCCGGTCGCCTCCAAGGTGGCGCTTTTCGCCGTTCAGTACGGGCTCACCCGCGTCATCGTCATCCGCCGAATGCGTGCGGCGGGTCGAGGGAGATAGCTAGTGGACGTCCTCGCCTGCCCAAGCCAGAAGGCCGCCATCTCTTGCCAATTCGATCGCGGGGATGCGCTGAGGGGCACGCTTCCCAAACTGAATCGTTGGCCTTGCCGCTTGCGCCCCTGAGCGTCTGCTGTTGGGCTGAAAGGAAATGACCGAGTCCGACCCTAAACGGCTGTTCTCAGGGAACCAATCAGAGTGGCATCACCGAGATGCCCGCGACCGCTTCACAAACTGCTCCAGCGCCCCAAAGGATCGCCCAAACCAGAAATTCGCGAGGGCGTTCGCGGCGTTTGAACGAGTGGATTTGGATGGAGACCATCTTTCCCGTCAGTACGCCAATCAGTACGAGGGCCGCTTGAAGACTGGCGAGGACGACTAGCGCGATACCCGCCTGACTTCCGCTCGCAGCCCCCTGCGCGACAAGTACTGTCCGCGCGAGGTCAACAGCATGTTGCCACACGCGGCGTTGGCCGAGTGACTAGTTCCTGGCGTCGTGCTGATGACCGGTTTCCAAAGCAATCACCCGTGTCGCGCCGGGAGCCGGACGCTGGGGCCGCGCCTTTAGAGCGAGACACCATTACACGGAACCATAGCCAGAGTTTGCGAGGTAGTTTGCGCACTCGCTGGGTCTGAAGAGGTCGAGGAGCTGGCCGACTTTCGCCAGGTGGCTTCGACGTCGCGGGGCTGGGCCTTTCGCGTCAGGTGTTTGAGCTTGGCGAAGACTTGTTCGATGGGGTTCAGGTCGGGGCTGTAGGGCGGCAGGAAGATCAGGTGCGCGCCCCTGGCTCTGACGGCGGCGCGGGCGGCCTTGCCCTTGTGGCTGCCGAGGTTGTCCAGGACGACCACGTCGCCGGGAGCCAGCGTCGGGGCGAGGACCTTCTCGACGTAGAGGCCGAAGAGCTCGCCGTTGATCGGACCGTCGATCACCCAGGGCGCATCGATGCGGTCGTGGCGCAGGGCGGCGATGAAGGTCAGGGTCTTCCAGTGGCCGTAGGGCGCATAGGCCCTCAGGCGACGCCCTCTGGGTAGCCGCGCAGGGGCGCCATGTTGGTCTTGACCCAGGTATCGTCGATGAACCCCAGGCGTTGAGGGGCGATCCGACCCTGGTAGGCCTTCCACCGCGCGCGCCGCCTGGCCACGTCAGGGCGCGTCTGCTCCTCGGGCAGCACGGCCTGAGCCGGCGCCAACGAGCCGGTCTCGCGCTCGCGCCTCGTCCACTTGGAGACGCAGGAAGGCGCGATCCGCAAGGCCGCGGCGATCTGGCGGTTCGTCTCACCCGCCGCCTTGCGCGCCATCGCCCGTTCGCGAAGGTCCATCGAATAGGGAGCCGTCATCTACGCTGGCCTCCTTCACCAGCATGGATGATGAATCAGGCCACGACTGATTTGGGAATCCCGATTCCATCAAATCGAGCCACGCTCTAG
>Ga0302314_10007762_pt1 | contig 19255 bp, 20 predicted proteins | sample III_Palsa_N2_3_FD_200533 | JGI IMG/M metagenome (GOLD analysis project Ga0302314, IMG submission 200533) | Peat permafrost microbial communities from Stordalen Mire near Abisko, Sweden - III_Palsa_N2_3 | ecosystem: Environmental > Terrestrial > Soil > Palsa > Peat permafrost | place: Sweden...
GACGTGCTGCTCTCGGGCGGCGATCCGCTCCTTTTCTCCGACCAGAAGCTGGGAGCGCTGCTCCGCCGCCTGCGGGCGATCCCGCATATCGAGATCGTCCGGCTCGGCTCGCGGGTGCCGGTCTTCCTACCGCAGCGGATCACGCCGGCGCTTTGCGCGATGCTGCGGGAGTTCCACCCGCTCTGGATCAACATCCACACCAATCATCCGCGCGAGTTGACGACGGAGGTGCGCGAGGCGCTGGGCCGGTTGAGCGACGCGGGGATTCCGTTGGGGAATCAGGCGGTGCTGCTCAAGGGAGTGAACGACGACGCCGAGACGCTCAAGGTCCTCTTCCAAAAGCTGATCCGATCCCGGGTCCGTCCCTATTATCTTTATCAGTGCGACCAGATCCAGGGGACCAACCATCTGCGGGTGCCGATCGCGCGCGGGCTCGAGCTGATGGCGCAGGTGCGCGGGTTCACCACCGGTTTCGCGGTGCCGCAGTATGTGGTCGATGGCCCGGGCGGCGGCGGCAAGATTCCCCTCAATCCGGACTATATCGTCGCCCGGACGGCGGACAGCGTGATCTTACGCAATTTCAAGGGCGACATCTACGAGTATGTGGAGGGGCAGTCCGCAAAAAACGCCTCATCCAGCGCCGCATCCGCTTCGTCGGTCCAGCCTCTTCCCCGCTATCACGACGAGCTGGTGCAGAGCTGAGCGGCGTCCCAGACGTTTCCGCTCCTGCTCCCGCGCCCGAGCTCCCCTCTAATTTCGCGCTTCCCGTCTAAATCGACGGCCCGCTGGCCATGATGCCCCGTTTGAGCGAGGCGAGCTCCTCGCTGGTGGAGCGGAGCCGCTCGGTGAGGAGCTGGGCCAGCGATTTATAGAGGATGGCGTGGATGAGGGCCTGATCGACGGGCGGCAGGGCGTCGACGTAGGAGGCGTCGATGGTGAGGCAGGTGGTCGGCATCAGCGCGATGGCGGTGGCGGAGCGGGGGAGGAGATCGATCAGCGCGAATTCGCCGAAGATATCCCCGGTCTGGCGCAGCCAGGCGACGACGGCGTCGTACTTGGTGATCTTCACCTCGCCGGTGAGGAGGATGAAGAGATGAGATTCGCAGGCGCCCTCGACGATGATCTTCTCCCCCTGCTCATAGGAGATCACCTTGCTCATCCGGAAGATGCTCTGCAGGTGCCGGTCATCGATCTCGCGGAGGAAGGAGATCCGATGGAGAGTGTCGAGGATATCGCCCGGACTCTCGGCGAAAGGGATTTCCTGCATGGCGGTAAGAGAAGCGAAAAGAGAGGGAGGCGTCTATGCTATTTGCCCCCATGAGGCCTGCTTCCATTTTCTTCCCTTTTTCCCGTGTGCGCGCTGGACGGACCGATCGTCAGGCGGGGACGCCGCTGGGGCTCATGATGCCGCGCTTGAGCGAGGCCAGCTCCTCGCTGGTGGAGCGGAGCCGCTCGGTCACGATCTGGGCCAGCGACTTGTAGAGGATCGCATAGATCACCGCCTGATCAGCGGGCGGCAGGCTATCGAAATAGGCGGCGTCCAGCGCCAGGCAGGTGGTGGGGGTGAGAGCAATGGCAGTGGCGGAACGGGGCATGTAATCGATGATCGCGAGCTCGCCGAAGATATCGCCGGTCTGATGGAGCCAGGCGACGACGGTATCGTACTTGGTGATCTTCACCTCGCCGGAGAGGAGGATGTAGAGGTACGACTCGCAGGCGCCCTCGACGATGATCTTCTCCCCCTTCTCGTAATAGCGCAACTTGCTCATCTTAAAGATGCTCTGCAGCTGCCGCTCATCCATCTGGCTGAGGAAGGAGATCCGCTGCAGCGTCTGAATGGCACTGCCGGGGTTCTCGAGAAAGGGCGATTCTTTCATGACGGAAGGAAAGAAAGCGAAAAGGATGCCAAGCGACTACTCAGTTTGCCCGGTAAGATGGTTCCCCGGTTTGACGCCGGGGTCGCGGAGGGCCATTCTCCCTCTTCTTCCATGAACGGCATCATCCATCTCAATAACGATTCCCGCCACCGCATCCGGGAGGGCCATCCCTGGATCTTCCGCAGCGAGATCGGACGGACGGAGGGAGAGCCGGTCGATGGGGGGACGGTGCAGATCCTTGATGCGAAGGGGAAATTCCTCGGCTCGGGCATCTACAACAGCCGCTCGCAGATCACCGTCCGGCGCTATTCAACGAAGCTGCAGGAGCTCGACCGCGATTTCCTCGGCGCGGCCCTCGATGCGGCCTTCGCCTTTCGGAAGCGGCTTCCAGCCCGCCCAGCGCAGCGGCTCTTCTGGTCGGAATCGGACGGCCTGCCCGGGCTGATCATCGACCGCTACGGCGATACCCTCGTCTTCCAATCCCTGACCAAGGCACTGGCCCGGCTCGAGCCCGAACTGGTCGCGCTGGCGGTCGAGAAGACCGGCGCCCGCGCGGTGGTGACGCGGAACGACGTCGCCGTCCGCGAGCTGGAGGGATTGCCCCGCGAGAAGAAAACGGTCTACGGCGATTATCGTCCGCCCACCCGGCTGCAGCTCCTCGGCATCGACCTCGAGGTCGATCTCCTGGAGGGGCAGAAGACCGGCCTCTACCTCGATCAATTGGAGAACCACGAGACCGTGCTGGCCCATGTGAAGGGACGGCGGGTGCTCGATTGCTTCTGCAACCAGGGACTCTTCGCGCTGGCGGCGCGGCGGGCCGGGGCGGCGTCCTGTGACGCCCTCGACCAATCGGCGGAAGAGCTCGGGCGGGGCCGGGCCGCCGCGACCCGGGCCGGATTGGAGATCGGCTGGATCGAGGCCAACGCCTTCGATTGGCTGCGGGAGGCCGAGCGGGCGCGGCGGCAATACGACCTGATCGTCCTCGATCCCCCCTCCTTCGCGAAGGGGAAGGACCAGATGGCGGGAGCGATGCGCGGCTACCACGAGCTCCATCTCCGCGCCTTGAAGATGTTGCCGCCGGGCGGCCTCCTCGCCAGCTACTCCTGCTCCCATCACTTCTCCCGGGAGGCCTGGCGGGAGATGCTGCTCGACGCGGCGCGGGACGTCGGCGCACGGCTTCGCCTGATCGCTCCGCTGGGACAGGGCCGGGACCACCCCGTCGTCCTCCACATCCCGGAGACCGAATACCTGAAGGGATTCCTGGTCGAGAAGCTGTGAGCGGACGGGAAAAGCCGCCCGCGTTTAAGAAGCCTTCGCCGTCGCCTTCACCTTGAGCAGAAGCGGCTTGATCTGGGCCTCGAACTCGCTCTTGGGAGTAATTGCCTCGTAGCTCTTGACGATATTGCCGGAGGGATCGATCACAAAGGTCGTCGGGATCCCCTCGATGCCGTAGGCATTGGCCACCTCCGCGGTGACGAGCACGATCGGGTAATTCATCTGATTTTTAGCGGCGAAACGGGAGACGACCCCCTGCACGTCCGGCGTCCCGTCGTCGTCCTCGGAGGCCCCGATGATCACCAAGCCCTTGGGCCCGTATTGCTTTTGCAAAGCGATGAAATCGGGAATCTCGACCCCACAGGGCTGGCACCAGGTGGCCCAGAAATCGAGGATCACCACCTTGCCCTTGTAATCGGCGAGGCGGACCGGCTTGCCGTTCAGATCCTTGAGCGTCCAGAGAGGGGCCGGCCCCTTCTGGAGAGGATCGGCGGAAGCGGAAGCGACGGAGAGGCCGGTCAGGGCCGCAAACGCAAAAAGAGCGAAAAGAGGGCGAAGGGAGCGGTTCATAAGGGGGGTTCTTCAGACTAAACCCCGCCACCCGCTTTGCAAGCGGCGCCTTGGCCCGGAAAGGCCGCTTTGGCCGTTGCCTAAGAGTAGGCGACGTCCTTGCCCGGCTCCATCTCGTAGTTGCGCTGGTCGGCCCAGGCGACGTTCGGCTCGATGACCTGGCGCTGGAATTGGATGTAGATGGCGCTATCGTGAACGAAGCGGAGCTTCTCCATCGTCTCGACGTCGAAGGAGTAGAAGAGGGTGAACGGGTTATGGATCTGATCGACCCGTTTGCCCACCCGGAGATTGCTGATTTCGGGGATCTTCAGCAGCCGGATACGGGTTTCGACCATGATCGTCTCGATCGCCTCGGGGCCGACTTTGTCATGGGTCTGAAGGAGGGCGATGTGATGCAGCATAAACGGCGTGGCGGAGTCTGACGTGCACCGAACTAGTGTCAAGGAGAAGTGATTTTCCGCCGCCACCGCGCCGGAATCCCGTTAAAAGGCCATCCATGCAGCCGTGAAACGAAGCTGAAATCACCGAATCGCCATCGGTGAAAAGAACCCCCAAGCAGGATAGCCGGTTCCGTTAAAAATTTTATGGACCGGCTGCGGCGAAGATGCGAAGTTATCGCGCTGTGATTTTCAGTTCCAAAAAAGAAGGCAAGCCGGAAAACGGTGTGCGAGATGCTTTTGCTGAAACTTATCCCGAGCGCCCGGAGGCGTCGGTCCCTGACAAATTTTCGACCCCCAGCTATAAAAACGAAACCCGAGGCGTGAAAACGGAAACGACGATTCTGACAGCGGAGACCGAGTTCAAGGGAACTCTTGGCTTCAGCGGAGACCTGCAGCTCCATGGCAAACTGGAAGGCTCGATCGAAGCCGACAACGGCCTCCTCACCATCGGCGAAGCCGCCCTGGTCAAGGCCGAGATCCACGGCCAGGACGTGGTCATCTACGGCAAGGTGCAGGGCAATATCGTCGCCTCGGGCCGCCTCGAGCTGCGCGGCCGCGCCCAGGTCTACGGCGACGTCCGCGCCGGCAAATTCCTCATCGAGGAAGGCGCCCTCTTCGTCGGCCGCTCCGAGAACGTGAACAACCGCCAGGAAGAGAAGCCCGACTTCTCCGCGATGTTCACCAAGCTCGGCGAGACCCCCAAGACCGCGGCGAAGTAAGCGGCGGTTTCCGCCGCCTCTTTCATTCTTGAGCTTGGCGCCACTGGCGCCAGGCCACAATCCAATCGGCGATCGAGAGCTCCTCGGCGCGCCGTCCGTCGTCGATCCCCAGCGTGTTGGAGAGCTTCTTCCGGCGCTGGGAAAACCCCTTTTTAACGAAAGCCTGGAACGGTCCCCGTTCCTCCTGGCCCAGCGGCGGCGCCGCATGCCGCTCGAGCAGCACCGCCGCCGAATCGACCTCCGGAGCGGGATAAAAGACATTCGGCGGCAGCGTGCGGATCAGCCGGACGCCATAGAAAACCTGAACGAAGATCGAGAGGGAGCCATAAGCCGCCGTGCCATGCTTGGCGGCGAGCCGTTCCGCCACTTCTTTCTGGAGGGTGAGGACCATCCGCTGCGGCGGCAGCGGGAGGTCGATCGCCCGGGTCAGCAGCGGCGTCGAGATGTAGTAGGGGAGATTCCCCAGCACCAGCGTCGGCTCGATGGCGCGGCCCGCGTTCGGATCGGCTAGGATGTCGAGGGCGTCGCCCTCGATCAGGGTGAACTTCGGCTCGGCGGCGAAACGCTCGCGGAGGAATCCGGCCAACCCCCGGTCGATCTCGATCGCCGTCACCGCATGCCCCCGGCCCAGCACCTCGCCGGTCAGCGCGCCGAGGCCAGGGCCGATCTCCAGGACCGTCGCATCGGCGGGTAGTCCCGCCAACGCCTCATCGACGATGGCGCGGATCAAGTTCTGGTCATAGAGAAAGTTCTGCCCGAAGCGGGAGAGCGGACGGAGCCCCCGCTCCTCCAGATGGCGCTTGATCTCGGTGAGCGTCATTGGCCCCCGATTAGAACAATCCCTGAATCAGCCCGAAGATCTGGTCGTTCTGGATGAAGCCGCCGAACTGCTCCGCGCTGAATCCCCCCGCCGCCAGCCAGGCGAGGCCGGTGGTCAGGTCGGCGCGGCGGGCGAAGTGGACCGCCGGCGCGGGATGGAGCAGATCGTTCGGATTGGCCGAGAAGACTCCCTGCGCGATCTGCTCCTTCATCCAGAGACGGTCCTCGGGAGTCTCCGGCGTCCCGCCGGGACCGGCCAGCCATTCGTAGCCTCCCTTGGCATCCATCTGCGGGGCGTGGATCTGGTCGGTTTCGGCGCGGGTCCGGTCGAGCGAGCCCAGATTGAAATTGCTGGTCACCACCACCAGCGAGCCATTCCCGGCATAGTCGCGGGCAGTGCCGATGGCGGCATCGAGCGCGAAGACCTCGTTGAGCGCGAGGTCGGTCCAATTGTTGCGCGCCGCCTCCTCGATCTGCCCGGCATCGACCACCAGGAGATAGCCGCCGATATTGTATTGCAGGCATTTCACCGCCATCCGGGTCATGTCGGCCAGCGAGGGCTCGGTCGTTCCGCTCGAATGAAGCGCCGAAAAGATGAACTCGTCCTTGGAGAAGAGGCCGAGGAGCTGGCGCGTCCGCCAGGTCGCGATCTGGTTGAGATCGTGGGACTGCTGGACCACCGTGTAGCCGTTGCGACCGGCGTCGGCGACGAGATCGCGCCCGTCGATCCGTCCCCGCTCGTTGAGGACATTGGCGGGGGTGAAATATTGGGCGCCGCCCCCCAGGATGATGTCGATCCCGGAGCTGTCGATCAGCTCGGCGGCGTTCTGCAACTCATAGCCGGGCCGTCCGGGGGTGCGGCCATAGAAGGCAAGCGGCGTGGTATCGGTGAGCGAGCGGGTCGTCACCAATCCGGTCGAGCGGCCCGCATGCTGCGCGGCGTAGATGAGGGTGTTGAGATCCTTCTGGTCCTGGGTGAGGCCGACCATCCCGTTGTGGACCCGGAGGCCGCTGGCCAGGGCGGTGCTGGCCGCCGCCTCGTCGGGAATCGCCGACTCGAGCCCCTCGACGTTGACCAGGCAAAACTGGTCGAGGCTGTCGAGGTTCATCACCTGGCCCCGCGCCGCCGCCTGATGGCGGGCCTTGTCGAGCAGCGAGAGATCGAGGCCATTGGCGACGAAGAGGATGATCCCATGGGCGCGATGGACCACGAAGGTCCGCACATAGAGCGCGCCCAGGCTCCCGAACACAATGACCAGGAGCAACGCCAAGAGACCAACCCACCATTTCATGCGGGGAGACTAAAGGGGAGCGGGGGTAATTAGCAAGGGTCACGCGCTGTTTCGTGACTGGGAGATATGCTTACCCGAAGAGCATTCTCTCAATGAGCATCAGGGTATCGAAGCAGGGCTAATTACGGTTTCCGGGTCCAGCTTGGACATGGGAATGGCTGCTTCCATGGCAATCGTTGCAGCCAGAAACGGATCGATGGAGTCTTTTCTATGAATAAGGATTTTTTGAATGGCAAGAGCTGGAATCCACCCCCAAAACCGAGGATCGGGCTGGTTCTTTTCCAAAATCGATCGCACCGAAGGCCACGTTTGACGAAGAACCTCCAGGGGTAATTCCTTCAATACATGTCCCTCCGGAAGGCGAGGCACGCCAAATTCTGCCGATCCAAGAACTGCGGCGTTATGTCTGGCGATTTCTTGGATGTCGGGAAGCGAAGTAGCTCCGGCAGCCTGCGCCCCGCCCGCAATCAATCCCCAGACCGATATTTGCTTTTTTGGGACGTCACCAAGAAGTCCTTCGTTGAGAAGATCTCCGAAATAATAGCGATTTCCATCCTTAGTCGTAATGACAACGAAAGCTGCTTTCTCGGAAATTTTCCCGGTTTTAATGAAGGCTTCGCGGATGGCGATTTGCGTGCCAAAACCAGCGGTGGCACCCAATGCGGAGATCACGCTCTCCAGGTGAATGCCATTGGCGTCGGAATATCGTTGAACAAAGAAATCGGTGACCGCCGTAACTGCGGCTTCCGTTCCTTGATTTGCGTTGTTCATCTCTTGCGTCGTGTCATCGGCCTGTAATTTCAAGACAGGAACGCCCAAAAAGAGAAGGATAAAGAAAGCGATAAATTTCCGCATAAAAATTCGATACGCTCCTACGCCCCCTCGATCTCCACCGGGCATTCCGCCGCCCGCTCCAGCAGGTCCTTCTTCTCCACCGCCATGCTCCGCTCGGCGAGCCAATCACCGGAGGAGACTGCCGCGATCACCAGCCGGGAATCGACGATCCGGGCGGTGACGGTCTCGACCTTCCCGGTATGGGTCCGGTCGAGGGCGTCGGCGATCCGGAGGATGCCCGCCAGGAGATCGACGGTGCGGCGGTCTTCCTGCGGCAGGGCCTGATAGGGGGCGTGGTGGGCGGCGGGAAGCTTCTTGCGGTGATAGCGGGTGATCTGGGCGACGAGGGCGATCTCGGCGGGCGGGAGATGGTTCCAGCGGTATTCGCCGATCAGCCGGGCCGATTCCTTATGATGGCCCTTCCCGGTCGGCGTCTGCGACCAGCCGATGTCATGCAGGAGCGAGGCGAGGCGAAGCCATTGCCGCTCGGAGAGCCCGCGCTGATGCCAGGGCAGGAGGGCGACGAAAAGCTGGTCCGAAAGGTGAGCGACGTGGCGGACGTGGGACGGTTCCTCCTCGTACTTTTCGAGCAGCGCCTCGGCCTCGGCCAGAGCGGGGAAGGGAGCCAGGGCCGGATGCTCCGGCGACTGCGTTTCACTCACGCCCCCTCCTTCATCAATTGGTCGAGGACGCCGTAGCGGAGGCCGCGGATGCTGGCGGTGAAGCCGCCGGCGCCGAGCAGGCGAAGGCTGGCGACGAGGACGCCGAGGCCCGGCACCATGATATCGGCCCGCTTCGGCGGGAGGCCGGGAATTTTTTCGAGCGCGGGGAGATCGAGCGCCGCCAGCTCGCCCATCAACGCCTCGAGCCGCGCCAGGCTGAGGGAATGGCGGTGGATGCGGGACGCCTCGAAAGCGGTGAGTCCGAGATCGAGCGCCGCCGCCGCCGTGGCGGTCCCGCCGGTGCCGACGACCTGCAACCCCTCCTTCGCCCCGGCGAGCTCGAGATCGGCCAGGAACGGCTCCAGCGCGGGGGCGAGCTGTTCCTGGAGGGTCCGCAACAAGGTCTCGAGCGCGGCGGGCGGGACCGGATAGCCGGGGATGAACCGCTCGCGGAGCCGGACGCAGCCGAGCGGGAGGCTGATCCGCTGCCGGATGACGCCTTCCTTGCCGAGGATCCATTCGGTGCTGCCGCCGCCGACATCGATGCCGAGCAGTTCCCGGCCCCCATGGTGGCTCTGGAAGGCGGGATCGGAACAGATGCCGCGATAGACCGCCTCCGCCTCCTCCTCGCCGGAGAAAAGGAGGAGGGGAGTGCCGAGGACTTCGGAGGCCGCCTTGATGAATTGCTTCCGGTTCTTGCTGTCGCGGACCGCGCTGGTGGCGACGGCGCGGGAACGGATCGCGCCGAGCGCATCGGCCTCCGCCCGCAGGCGGGCGAGGACCTTGAGCGTCCGCTCGATCGCCTCCGGCTTCAGCTCGCAGGTGGCGATCAAGTCCTCGGCCAAACGGGTGCTCTTGCTCTCCTCGGCGAGAATTTGCGGAGTCGCGCCATCCTCGGCGACGATGAATTTGACCGAATTGCTCCCGATGTCATAGACCGCGTAGCGCATCGCCGGGAGAAAAGGGAACGAGCCGTTGCCGTGCGGGAACCGCGCTACCTCAGCCCTCGACGAGCTGTTGCAACTCGCCGATGAGGAGATCGATCTTCTTGAGATCCTTGCGCCGCCCCTTCTGCGCCTTGATGGCGAGGCTGCCCAGGAGCTTGGCCGCCTTGGCGACCTCCTTGGGCCGCCGGGAGGGAATGGCCTCGGCGATCTCGAAAATTTCCCGCTGCAGGCGCCGGACATACTGGCGGGCGGTCTCCTCCAGCGTTCCGCTCAGCCCGCGCATCAGCGCGGCCACCGCGAGCGCCTGGGCGGTCTCGGCGGGAGTCGGCGCGGAGGAAGAGGGCTTCGCGGCCTTGGCCTTCTTCACCTTCGGCACCGGGGCCTTGGCATCCTGGTCCTTCTTCGCCTTCCCGAGAGGTCGCGCCGATTTCATGGGGTCACGTTACCCGGCCCGGACAGTGAATTGCAAGGCCCCGCCCTTGGCGTCGATCGAAACGGAAGACCCGTCCCCGATCTCACCCGAGAGGAGCTTCCGCGAGAGGGCGGTCTCCAGTTCGCGCTGCATCAGCCGCTTGAGCGGCCGCGCCCCATAGACCGGATCATAGCCCTCTTTCGCCAGATGCTCCTTGGCGGCCTCAGTCAGCTCGAGCTTGATATTGCGGGCCTCCAGCCGTTGGCGCAGCGAGACCAGGAGGAGTTCGACGATCCGCGTGATCTCCGCGAGGGTGAGCGGCTTGAAGAGGACGATCTCGTCGATCCGGTTGAGGAACTCGGGACGAAAATGGGTCCGCAGCTCGCCCATCACCTTGCCGCGCACCGCCTCGGAGATCTCGCCCGACTTGGCGACATTCTCGATCAGGTGCGGGCTCCCGATGTTCGAGGTCATGATCAGGATCGTGTTCTTGAAGTCGACCGTCCGGCCTTGGCTGTCGGTGAGGCGGCCGTCGTCGAGGATCTGCAGCATGACGTTGAAGACATCATGGTGGGCCTTCTCGATCTCATCGAAGAGGACCACGGTATAGGGGCGGCGCCGGACCGCCTCGGTGAGCTGGCCGCCCTCCTCGTAGCCGACGTAGCCGGGAGGCGCGCCGATCAGGCGGGCCACGGTGTGCTTCTCCATGTATTCGCTCATGTCGATCCGGACGATGTTCTCCTCGCTATCGAAGAGAGTCTCGGCGAGGGCGCGGGCCAGCTCGGTCTTGCCGACCCCGGTGGGGCCGAGGAAGATGAACGAGCCGATCGGCCGCTTCGGATCCTTCAACCCGGAGCGGGCGCGGATCACCGCGTCGGCGACGGCGGAGACCGCCTCGTTCTGGCCGATGACCCGCTGGTGGAGGATCTGGTCGAGGCGGAGCAGCTTCTCCTTCTCCCCCTCCAGGAGGCGGGCGACGGGGACCCCGGTCCAGCGGGCGACGACCTCGGCGATCTCCTGGTCGGTGACCTCCTCGCGGATCAGCCGTTCCTGATTGCCGGTCTCCGCCTTGGCGAATTTCTCCTCCTTCTCGCGGATCAGCCGCTCCAGCTCCGGGAGCTTGCCGTAGCGGAGCTCGGCCACCTTGTTGAGATCGTGGTTCCGCTCCGCCTGCTCGATGGTCTGGACCATCGCCTCGTGCTGGGCGCGGAGCTCCTGCAGGCCGGAGACGCTCTTCTTCTCGTCCTGCCAGCGGGCCTTGAGGGCGTCGCGGTCGGCCTTGAGATTGGCCAGCTCCTCCTCGATGGTGCGGAGTCGCTGCTTCGATTGCGCGTCCTTCTCCTTCTTGAGCGCCTCCTTCTCGATCTCGAGCTGGAGGACGCGGCGCTCCAGGCTCTCGAGCTCCTCCGGCATGCTCTCGATTTCGGTCTTGAGCTTGGCCGCCGCCTCGTCGATCAGGTCGATCGCCTTGTCGGGCAGAAAACGGTCGGAAATGTAGCGGTGGGAAAGAACCGCCGCCGCCACCAGCGCGCCGTCCTGGATGCGGACGCCGTGGTGGACCTCGTAGCGCTTGGCCAACCCGCGGAGGATCGAGATGGTGTCCTCGACGTTTGGCTCGGCGACGAAGACCGGCTGGAAGCGGCGTTCGAGCGCGGCGTCCTTCTCGATGTACTTGCGGTATTCGTCGAGGGTGGTGGCGCCGATGCAATGGAGCTCGCCCCGCGCCAGCATCGGCTTGAGCATGTTGCCCGCGTCCATCGCGCCCTCGGCCTTGCCCGCGCCGACCATGGTGTGGATCTCGTCGATGAAGAGGATGATCTGCCCCTCGGCCTTGGTCACTTCCTGGAGGACCGCCTTGAGCCGTTCCTCGAACTCGCCGCGAAACTTCGCCCCCGCGATCAGCGCGCTCAGGTCGAGCGAGACGATCTTCTTCTCCTTCAGGCTCTCCGGCACATCGCGGGCGACGATCCGCTGGGCCAACCCCTCGACGATGGCGGTCTTGCCGACCCCCGGCTCGCCGATCAGGACCGGGTTGTTCTTGGTCCGGCGCGAGAGGACCTGGATCGAGCGCCGGATCTCGGCGTCGCGGCCGATCACCGGGTCGAGCTTGCCTTGGGCGGCGAGCTTGGTCAGGTCGCGGCCATATTTTTCGAGCGCCTCATAGGTCGTCTCGGGATTGGCGCTGGTCACCCGCTGGTTGCCCCGCACCTCGGTCATCGCCTTGAGGAAGGCGTTCTTCTTCAGATCGAGATCGCGGAAGACCCGCCCCACCCCGGTGGTGGCCGGCTCGTCGAACATCGGCAGGATGAGGTGCTCGACGCTGACGAAATCGTCCTTCAGCCGCTTCGCCTCGTCCTGGGCCTTGACCAGGAGCGTGTTGAAGCGCTGGGTGACATAGCCGCCGGTCTGCCCGGCCCCCGCGCCGGTGACGGCGGGGAGCTTGCGCAGCTCGGCCTCCAGATGGTCGTTGACCAGCGAGCCGGAGGTGCCGGTCCGGTCGAAGAGCCGGGGCGCGAGCCCGCCCTCCTGATTGAGAAGCGCGGAAAGGAGATGTTCGACATCGACCGACTGATGCTGCAGGCGGGAGGCCGTCGCCTGCGCCTCGGCGACAGCGGCGTGGGCTTTTTCGGTGAATTTATTCGGATCCATAGTTTAAAGTGTCCGGGAAATTGGGAAATTTCCCGGCCTCTAAATTAGCCCAAATCCTGCATTTTGCAATTTACCGAATGCTCCCGGAGTTGACTTCCGGCGCCGGGTTCAGTGTGATGGCGGCGTGGCGGATACCGTGATCACCCTCGCGCAGCTCAACGAATTGGGATTGTTGAGATTCACCGCCGCCCTCCTCCCCCTTTACGGCAACGCCGGATGGGTTCCCCCGCTGGCCTATGCGCAACGGCCCTTTCTCAACCTCGATCACCTCCACCGGACCATGGCCGACATCGTGGTCAGCGCCGATCCCGCGACCAAGGAGCAGATGATCCACGCCCAACCCGATTCGCTCAACGGAGCAGGGACGACCCGCCCCTTCACCGTGGAGGAGCGCAACCAGCTCCGGAAAATCCAGGCCGATTACCTGGCGAAGTTCGGCTTCCCCTTGGTGATTTCGGCGGCGGGGGAAACCCCGGAGACCCTTTTCGAGGCGGTGACGGCGCGCCTGGCGAACACCCGCGAACAGGAAGTGACCAATTCCCTCGACGAAGCGGCCAAGATCGCCCGCTTCCACCTCCGCAGCTTGGTACAAGAATAGCCGATAGCTGGAGCGCGTCTCCGGCTTAGCCCTTGGCCAATTCGGCCGCGCCCAGCAGCGCATCCCACCCCTCGACGACCCCGCCCGCGTAATCGGCCTGGGCCACATAGCCGCCCTGCTCGGCCACCTTCGTCTTCACCTCGGGGATCGAATTGCCCGGGCAGACCAGATGGTGCGCGCAGGCGCGGTCGAGCATGGGGAGATCGTTGTAATGGTCCCCGGCAGCCAGCGTCTGCCGGGGAGTCACCCCCAGCAGGTTCTGCAGATAGAGCAGGCAGCTCCCCTTGCTGTAATCGGCGTGGGCGAAGCGGAAGTAGACGCTGTTGCGGACCACCGCCAGCTTCGGCCAAGCAGTCAGCCGTTCCTCGACGAACTGGTGGATGCGGTCAGCCTCGCGGAGATGGCGGGCGACAATCATCACCGGAGACCACGAATCGGAGCGGATCTCTGCCCCGGTCTGGCTGCCGACGAAATCGCGGACCTCGTCCCAGAAAGGGGCCACCGAGGCGAAGAGCTCCTGATGGGTCGCCGAGCACTGGCGGTTCCAGGAATAGTCGCCGACCGGGCGGTCCTGGTGGAGTTTATAAATCTCGCGCTCGGTCAGGATGAGCCAATCCGGATGGATCGGAAAAGCCCGCTCGACCATTTCGAGCGCCAGGCTGTCCCACCAGCGGCCCGTATTGATCACCCAGAGGAGATTGTGCCGCTCCCGGTAATAGGCGACCCGCTCGAAGAAGGCCGGATCGACCGGCACTCCCCGGGCGAAATCGAGGAGCGTCCCGTCGAGATCGGTGCTGAGGAGGCGCAGGGGGGAATCAGCGTGAGGCATGCGGGGACCCCCCTCGGGGGGATTGTCGATAGTAGGCCTTTCCCACGGCGAGGCAACGCTTTGACGGGGATATTTCAGCTCGCTTGCCATTTTTGACGGTTGGGACAGAGTGGAGCGATGTCCTGGGTCTTCTTATGCCAGACGGAACAGGTGGCGGAGGGTTCCAGCCTTCTTTGCGAGGTGGCGGGGAAAAAGATCGCCTTGTTTCACACCAATGAAGGATTTTTCGCCTTGGATGACCATTGCCCCCACCGCAGCGGGCCGCTCAGCCAGGGAATGATAGAGGCAAATTCCGTCGCATGTCCTTGGCATCAATGGGTTTTCGACGTGCGCACCGGGGTCTGTCGGAATATTCCCGGCCAAAAGGTGGCCACCTACCCGATCCGGGTGCGGGAAGCGGCGGTCGAGGTCGATCTGGCCGATCTTTAAGATTTTCCGAATCTTTTTGAACGGATCCCCGCCTCAGGCGTCTGATCCTTTGTAACGCATTGACTCCTCCTTAAGATAAAGGCGCGCCTGATCGGGTGCGCCTTTTTCTTTGCCCCTTCACCGTTCCCATTCCCTACCGATTTTCGCCTCGGCGAAAATACTTTGAACGAATCTTCCCGGGCGGCGTCTACTCCTATGTAACGCAGATTACTCCTCCTTAAGAAAGAAGGCGCACTTGATAGAGTGCGCCTCTTTTTTGCCTATTTGGCCTGGGAAGGGGAGCTGTTTCGCTTATTCTGCTCGGCACGGGAGGACGCGAGAAGCGCGGGAGAGCGGGCTCTTGGGTTTGCCTCCCGGCCATGCGAATTAGTTTCCCCTGGGAACTACGTGCGCTATCGCGCAGGCATTCCCCCCAGAGTCGATTTGCCACCTCGATGGGAGCGAAGTCGATAATTATGAAAATACTTTGAACGAATCTTCCCGGGCGGCGTCTACTCCTACGTAACGCAGATTACTTCCTCCTTAAGAAAGAAGGCGCACTTGATAAAGTGCGCCTCTTTTTTTGCCCATGCCGGAGTTTGTGAAGGACAATTGCCGCCTGGGCTCCAGCGGCTTTGTGCTTGACCCCCCCGGGGCTCCGCTTACGCTGCCCCTTCGCGACTGACCCCTCACGCGCCTCCGCGTCAGGGTTTTTTTGTTTGCGGAAAAGGAAGAGGCCGAATTGAAAACGGAATTAAAAGCGGGAGTCATCTCCCACGGGTCGGGCAACGACATGCGCCACACCATCAGCGTGCTGGTCGAGAACAAGTTCGGGGTCCTCACCCGGATCACCAGCATGTTCAGCGGACGGGGCTATAACATCGACACCCTCAACGTCGGCCCCACCCACGACGAGACCACCTCCCGGATGACCCTGGTGGTGAAGGGGGACGACAAGACCCTCGACCAGGTCACCAAGCAGCTCAACAAGCTCGTCGAGGTCATCGCCGTCCAGGATTTCCGCGAGGGCGAATACATCGATCGCGAATTGATCCTCCTCAAGGTGAAGGTCGACGCCAAGTCCCGCGCCGAGATCATGCAGATCTGCGATATCTTCCGCGCCAAGATCGTCGACGTACAGCCGAAGAACCTCACCATCGAGCTGACCGGCAACGAGAGCAAGATTTCCAAATTCATCGGGCTGATGGACAATTTCGGGACGCTCGATCTGACCCGGACGGGCAAGATCGCCCTGCCCCGGAAATAAGTTAGAACCGCAGACAACCAGACCAACCGTAGAACCTCAACAGGAAGAAAGACACATGCCGGCCAAGATTTACAAAGACAAGGATGCCGATCTCAAGCATCTCCAGAACAAGACCGCCGCCGTGATCGGCTTTGGCTCCCAGGGCCACGCCCACGCGCTCAACCTGAAGGAGAGCGGCATCAAGGTCGTCATCGGCCTCTACAAGGGCAGCAAGTCGATCGCCGTCGCCAAGAAGCGCGGCTTCGAGGTCCTCTCGGTGGCCGACGCGGTCAAGAAGGCCGATGTCATCTTCGTCGCCGTCCCCGACATGACCATCGCCTCGGTCTACGTGAAGGACATCGCCCCCAACCTGGCCAAGGGCAAGGCGCTCCTCTTCTCCCACGGCTTCGCCATCCACTTCAAGACCATCACCGTCCCGAAGACCATCGACGTGATCCTCGTCGCCCCCAAGGGCCCGGGCCATCTGGTCCGCCGCCAGTACCTCGAGGGCAAGGGCGTCCCCGCGCTGATCGCCGTCTACCAGAACGTCACCGGCAAGGCCAAGCAGGTAGCCCTCGCCTGGGCGAAGGGCGTCGGCGCCACCCGCGGCGGCGTCATCGAGACCACCTTCAAGGAAGAGACCGAGACCGATCTCTTCGGCGAGCAGGCCGTCCTCTGCGGAGGCGTCTCCGCCCTGGTGCAGGCCAGCTACGACACCCTCGTCGCCGCCGGCTACCAGCCGGAAATGGCCTATTTCGAGTGCCTCCACGAGCTGAAGCTCACCGTCGACCTGATCCACGAATCGGGCATCAGCGGCATGCGCTTCTCCATCTCCGAGACCGCCAAGTACGGCGACGTCACCGTCGGCCCCCGCGTGGTCAACGCGGCGGTGAAGAAAGAGCTCAAGAGCATTCTCACGGACATCCAGAGCGGCAAGTTCGCCAAGGCATGGATCAAGGAAGCCAAGACCGGCCGGAAGAAATATCACAAGCTGCTCCAGGACGGGGCCAAGCATCCCATCGAGGTGACCGGCGCGCGGCTGCGCGGCCTGATGCCGTGGATGGAGCGCCGCAATATCGGCGGAGCCCAGGCGGCTTACTAAATCGATCGACGATCGATTCGAAAAAAGGGGCCCAAGAAATTGGGCCCCTTTTTTGTCGCTCCCGGCCTTGCGCGGGGAGACCGCTTCGGGCACGCTCCCGGAAACTCTTTTCCCCCTATGCCGCGCTTTCTCTCCCTCCTGACGGGCCTCCTGCTCCTCTCCCTTTCCCCGAGCCTGCAGGCCCAAGCCCAGACCGCGGTTCCGGCACCGACCCAGGTTCCTCCGGGCGCCCCCACCGATCCGGCCAAGGTGGCGGAACTGCACGACCGCTTCGTCCAGGGCCTGCAATTGCTCCAGCAGGGCAAATCGGAGGACGCGCTGGCCATCTTCGACGGCATCCTCAAGGAAGTGCCCAACGCGCCCGGCTCGCTCACCATGGCGGCGACCGTCGAGCTCCAGCTGGGCCAGCCCGAGAAGGCGCTCGATTATCTCAATCCCCTCTACGCCCTCAACCCGAAGGACTACAAGTCGATCGTCCTCCTGATCCAGGCAAACCAGGAACTCCACCGGGACATCCGGGTCGAGCAGTACCGCAAGGAACTGTTCGCCATCCGCAACGCCGGGCCCGAGATCCACGGCCTGACCGACGCCCAGGACTATCCCCGCGAAAAAATCTACCCCGACAACAAGGGCGGGGAGATCGAGCTCAACGAATTCTTCGATTACAAATCCGATCCCTACATCGCCTGGGAGGCGCTCCAGGTCGCCCCGGACGGCACCCTCGTCCGCCATCTGATCGCCTCCTACAACCCGGAGGAGACCGCCGAACTGCGCAAGAAAGACCCGGTGAAGCTGGCCGACGTCGAGGCCTTCCTCTTCGGCGAATTCGTGATCAAGGAAAGCAGATCAAGCAGTTCAATCTCTACCGGCAGGAGACCCAGATGCCCACCTATGATGAGTTCCGGGGCTGGGTGCTCGATGCCATCAAGGAACCGCCGAAGCCGATTTTGGTGCAGCCGACGAATTAGGGCTGGCTCGTTAGGTCACGTCTTATTGGGGCTGCGATTGCCTCCCGGCCATGCGAGTTAGTTTCCCCTGGGAACTACGTGCGCTATCGCGCAGGCATTCCGACTCAGAGTCGATTGGTCACCTCTATGGGAGCAGTATTCTGGGACAATTAGAAAAAACGGGACCGAGCGACAACTCCTTGGAAATCAGCCTCTCCGATTGGGTATTATTACCCAATACAGCCTTTTCAGTTAATTAAAATTAACATCCATCAATTTTCCTCCGAAACAGAAGGAGTGATCGGTACTAGCTGATCGAGGCCGTCGGGGGCCGAGAAACCCCGACAAATTCTGGAATGATTCCAGACGGCCCATGATGGGCTTGTAAATGAAAGGAGCATCTCATGGTAGTAATCGGAACAAATGTGGCGGCCATCTCCGCCTCATATTATCTCGACTCGAACAATGAACAGCTAACGCAGTCGATCGAGGAGCTCGCATCGGGTTCCAGGTTGGCCGATCCGACCACGGACGCAGCAGGTCTCGCGGTCAGCGGCAATCTGACAGCCCGTATCGATCGCCTCACGGCGGCGGCGAACAGCGCGGGGGATGTGGTGTCGGCGGCCCAGACGGTCGACGGCTTTCTCTCCACCATCCAAAACCAGCTCACCCGGTTGAGCGAGCTGGCGGAAGAAGCGACCAACGGTGCCTTCGGAAGCTCTGATCGGGCCAACTACGATACTGAGTTTCAGGATTTGTTGACCCAGATCAATAGCATCCAGAGCGAAGCGACCTTCGACGGAACCTCGCTCTTCGTGGCGGGGAGCATCAGCTGCGCGATCAATGCGGATGGAAGTACGGACAGCGTCAGCCTGACCACGGTCGGGTCGACGACCAGCCTCAAGATCAACAGCCTGTCGATCAACACCACTACGGCGGCGCTCTCGGCGCTGAGCTTGTTGAACACCGCGATCTCGACGATCACCACGCGCAGAGCGACGGTGAACGCCGACATCTCGAAGTTCAACTTCTACATCACCAACATCAACACCGAGAACGAGAACACCACGGCGGCGAACAGCAAGATCACCGACCTGGACGTTGCCACGGCGAGCACCCAGCTCTCCAAGTACAACATCCTGGTCCAGTCGGCCACGGCGGAACTGGCGCAGGCCAATTCCAGCCAGTCGGCGGTTCTTTCGCTCCTCAAGTAACCTAACGGTTGATTGAGGCGCGTCGGCGCCTGGTTCAAAAGGCCGGTCTCCCGCAAGGGAGACCGGCTTTTTCGTGTCGGGGAGCGCAGGGGCCAGAATGCCTGCGCGTCAGCGCACATAGTTCCCAGGGGAAACCAACTCGCATGGCCGGGAGGCAATCGCAGCCCCAAAAGGACGTTACCTATCGAGCCCGCTTGAACAAAACACCTCTAATTCGACGATAACCCGCCGATTTCCGAAAAAACCGCTAAGGAACCGACCTGAGACACCGATAAAGAAAGAGTGAGAGGTAGAAGCCGCTCATAGGTGCCGGGGCCTGAAACCCGGAAATTCTGGAATGATTCCAGGCGGCTCATGATGGGCTTGAAATGAAAGGAGTATCTTATGGTAGTCATTGGAACAAACATCGCGGCGG
>Ga0302314_10007763_pt1 | contig 19254 bp, 15 predicted proteins | sample III_Palsa_N2_3_FD_200533 | JGI IMG/M metagenome (GOLD analysis project Ga0302314, IMG submission 200533) | Peat permafrost microbial communities from Stordalen Mire near Abisko, Sweden - III_Palsa_N2_3 | ecosystem: Environmental > Terrestrial > Soil > Palsa > Peat permafrost | place: Sweden...
GCCAGATCGACGAGTTCCTCAAGCGGCACGACGGTCCCGGCGTCCAGCACATCGCCTGGAACACCGACGACATCGTGCGCTCGGTCCGGAGCATGAAGTCGAGCGGAGTCGACTTCCTCAGCGCCCCCGGGACCTACTACACCCTGCTCTCGGAGCGGCTGACGGTGCGTTGGCACTCCGTCGACGACCTGCGGAACCACAACATCCTGATCGACGAGGACCATGACGGGCAGCTGTTCCAGATCTTCACCAGGTCGGTCCACCCGAATCGGACCCTCTTCATGGAGGTGATCGAGCGCGCCGGCGCCCGCACCTTCGGCTCGGGGAACATCAAGGCGCTCTACGAGGCGGTCGAGTTGCAGCGTGCCAACGACGGGGCGTTCCGGTGAGCCCCACCGACACCGGTCGGACCGGGGCCGGGACCGCGCTCGCGGAGCCGCTCCCGGTCTGCCTGGACGACGTGGAACGGCTGGCCGCCTCCCGGGTCCCGGCCGACGTCTGGGACTTCGTCCAGGGCGGCAGCGGCAGCGAGCACACCCTCGGGGCCAACCGGGCCGCGCTGGACGACGTGGCCCTGGTGCCCCGGGTGCTGCGCGGAGCGGGGGCCGGCGACACCCGGGCCCGACTGGTCGGCACCGGCTGCGCGATGCCCCTGGCGATAGCGCCCATGGCCTACCACCGGCTGCTGCACCCCGAGGGCGAGTTGGCGATGGCCGCCGCGGCACTGGCCGCGGACGTGCCGTTCACCGTCGGCCTGCTCAGCAGCTGCTCGCTGGAGAGCATCGCGCAGGTGGGGGCTCCGCTCTGGTTCCAGCTGTACTGGCTGAGCGACCGGGGACGGATGCTCGACCTGATCGGACGCGCCGAGCGGGCCCGCTGCCAGGCCCTGGTGATCACCGTCGACGTGCCCGTCATGGGGCGGCGGCTGCGGGACCTGCGCAACGAGTTCGTGCTCCCCTCCTGGGTGAGCGCCGTCAACCTGGACGCCGGCCCCTCCGAGGCGCACGGGCGGGTCGCCGGCGGGTCGGCGGTCGCCGAGCACACCAGGACCGTGTTCGACCCCGCGGTGACCTGGCAGGACCTGGAGTGGCTGCGCGCGCAGAGCGCGCTCCCACTGATCGTCAAGGGGGTCCTCTCCGGTGCGGATGCCGCCCGGGCCGTCGCCTGCGGCGCCGACGCCGTGGTGGTCTCCAACCACGGGGGCCGGCAGCTGGACGGCACACCGGCCAGCGTGACGGTGCTGCCCCAGGTGCGCGCGGCCGTGGGCGACGGCTGCCAGGTGCTGCTGGACAGCGGGGTGCGCAGCGGGACCGACATCCTGCGGGCGCTCGCCCTGGGAGCGTCGGGCGTCATGGTGGGCCGGCCGCTGCTGTGGGGCCTGGCGCTCGACGGTGCGGCGGGCGCCGGGCAGGTCCTGTCGCTGCTGCGGGCGGAGCTCGCCGACTGCCTGACCCTGGCCGGCTGCGCCGATCCCGGCGAGGCCGGTGGACTGCGCACACTGCTGGGCCCGAAGGCCGTGCTGCGACAAGGACCGAGTGGATGCGGAGAAGGCGCACATGACCACTGAGATCTCCGACCGGCTGACGGTCGACCTCAGCACCGCGGACCTGCACGGGGCGCTGGAGGACCCCGCGCTGTCCTCGATGAACCTGCTGAACGAGATAGCCAACCACTATCCCCTGGCCGTCCAGTTCGCGGCCGGCCGGCCCAGCGAGGAGTTCTTCGACGTCGAGGACGTCCACACCTACCTGCGGGCCTTCACCGACCACCTCGCCCGCGACCGCGGCATGTCGCCCGCGGAGGTCACCCGCACGCTCTACCAGTACGGCCGGACCAAGGGCGTCGTCCACGAGCTGGTGGCCCGGAACCTGGCGGTCGACGAGGGGATCGAGACCGACCCCGAGGCGGTCGTGGTCACGGTGGGCTGCCAGGAGGCCATGTACCTGGTCCTGCGGGCGCTGCGGGCCGGTCCCGAGGACGTGCTGCTCGCCGTGGCGCCGACCTACGTCGGCCTCACCGGCGCGGCGCGGCTGGTCGACATGCCGGTCCTGCCCGTCTCGGGCGGGGTCGACGGCGTGGACCTGGACGACCTGGTCGCGGTGATCCGTCGCGCCCGGCGCGACGGGCTGCGGCCGAGGGCCTGCTACGTCATGCCCGACTTCGCCAACCCCTCCGGCCTCAGCCTGACGTACGCCATGCGGCGACGGCTGCTGGACATCGCCCGGGCGGAGGGCGTGCTGCTGCTGGAGGACAACCCGTACGGCCTGTTCCACGGCGGCGGGGAGCGGACCCCGAGCCTCAAGGCGCTCGACGAGCACCGCAGCGTGGTCTACCTGGGCTCGTTCGCCAAGACGGCGCTGCCCGGCGCCCGGGTGGGCTACGTGGTGGCCGACCAGCGGGTGGCCGACGGCGCCGGCCGGATCGGCCTGCTCTCCGACCAGCTCTCGAAGATCAAGAGCATGCTGACGGTGAACACCTCGCCCATCGCCCAGGCGGTGGTGGGCGGCAAGCTCGTCGCCCACGGGTGCAGCCTGGTCGCCGCCAACGTCCGCGAACACGAGGCGTACACCCGCAACCTCCGGCAGGTCCTCGACGGACTGGCCGCCAGGTTCCCCGCGGGCGCCCCCGCCTCGGAGCGGGTGGAGTGGAACGCCCCGGCCGGCGGGTTCTTCGTCGTGCTGACCCTGCCGTTCCCCGTCGACGACGCGCTGCTGGAGCACTCGGCCAGGGAGTACGGCGTGCTGTGGACGCCGATGCGCCACTTCTACGACGGGCCCGGCGGCGAGCACCAACTGCGGCTCTCCATCAGTGCCGTGACGCCGGAACAGATCGACCTCGGGCTGGACCGCCTCGCGGCCCTGATAACGGAGTGGAGCAAGTGATGCCTCAGGAGTCCATCCAGCGGCGCTTCGCCGCACAGGCGAGGCTCGCGCCGGACACGGTCGCGGTCGCCGCCGGCCGGAACCGGCTGACCTTCGCGGAGCTGGACCGACGGGCGAACGGACTGGCGCACCGGCTGCTGGAACTGGGCGTGCACCCCGAGGAGCCGGTGGCGGTCCTGATGGAGCGCTCGGTCGACCTGGCGGTGGCGGTCCTGGGCGTGCTCAAGGCAGGCGCCGCCTACCTGCCGCTGCACAGCGGGAACCCGTCCGAGCGACTCCGGCTGACGATGAGTCAGGCCGGGGTCCGGGTCCTGCTGACCGACGAGGCCATGCGCGGGCGCGGGCTGCCGTCGCCGGACGGTCTCACGGTGCTCGACCCCGCCACAGCGGGGCCCGACGCCACCGACCCCGGCGTGGAGTCGCGGGCGGACCAACTGGCCTACGTGATCTACACCTCGGGCTCGACCGGGACCCCCAAGGGCGTCGCGGTGACCCACCGGGACGTGCTGGCCCTGGTCGACGACGGCCTGTGGGACGGCGGCGCCCACCAGCGGGTGCTGATGCTGGCCCCGTACGCCTTCGACGTGTCGACCTACGAGCTGTGGGTGCCGCTGCTGCGCGGCGGACAGCTGGTGATGGCCCCGCCCGACATCGACGTCGACACCCTGCGGACCCTCGTCGGCCAGGAGGGCATCACCGGTCTCCAGTTGACCGCCGGTCTGTTCCGGGTGGTCGCGGACGAGGCGCCGGAGATCTTCGCGGGCGTCCGCGAGGTGATGACGGGCGGGGACGTGGTCTCCCCGACGGCGGTGGGGCGGGTCCTGGACGCCTGCCCCGACACGGTCGTCCGGGCCATGTACGGGCCGACCGAGACGACGCTGTTCGCCACCCACCACCCGATGACCGGCCGGCCCGGCGGTGACGTGCCGCTCGGCCGCGCGCTCGACGGCATGCGGGTGTACGTCCTCGACGACAAGCTGCAGCCGGCCCCGACGGGCGAGGCCGGGGAGCTCTACATCTCGGGCACCGGCGTCGCCCGCGGCTACCTCGGCCGCACCCGGCTGACCGCCGAGCACTTCGTCGCCGACCCGTTCGGCGACCCCGGGACCCGGATGTACCGCACCGGCGATCTGGGCCGGTACAACGAGCAGGGGGAGCTGGAGTTCCTCGGCCGGGTCGGGAACCAGGTGAAGATCCGGGGCTTCCGGGTCGAGCTCGGCGAGGTGGAGACGGCCCTGTCCGTCGTGGCGCCGGAGGTTCAGGCGGTGGTCGTCGCGCGCGGGGGCGAGGCCGACGACAAGCGCCTGCTCGCCTACCTGGTGCCGGAGGAGGGCGCCGCTCCGCCCGAGGTGGAGGCGGTCCGGCGCGGGCTCGCGGAACTGCTGCCCGACTACATGCTGCCGTCCGCCTTCGTCGTGCTGGCCGCCCTTCCACTGACGCCCAACGGCAAGGTCGACTACCGGGCGCTGCCGGAGCCGGAGCCGGACCGGCCCGACGCCGACGCCGACACCGGACCGCGCGATCCGCGCGAGGAGGTCCTCTGCCGACTGTTCGCCCAGGCCCTCGCGGTGCCGACGGTCGGCGTCCACACCGACTTCTTCGAGGCCGGCGGCACCTCGCTGGGCGCGACCAGGCTGGTCGGCCGGATCAGGACCGAGCTCGGCGTCCGGCTCACCATGCGCGACCTGCTCAAGCTGCGCACCCCGGCCGGTCTGGCCGGCGCCGTGCACAGGTCCGGTGGCGCGGACGGCGGAAACGACGTCCTGACCCCGGTGCTCGCGCTCCGGGCGACGGGCGCGCGGACGCCCGTCTTCTGCGTCCACCCCGGCGGCGGCATGGCCTGGTGCTACTCGGGGCTGCTGCGCCACCTGCCCAGGGACATCCCGGTCTACGGGCTCCAGGCACGTGGCCTGGCGGGCACCGAGCCCGTGGCGCAGACCATGGAGGAGATGGTCGGCGACTACCTGGACCAGATCCGCCGGCTCCAGCCGACCGGCCCCTACCGGCTGGTCGGCTGGTCGTTCGGGGGCAACGTGGCCCAGTCCGTCGCGGCCCGGCTGCGGGCGGAGGGCCAGGAGGTCGCGCTGCTCGCCGTCCTGGACTCGCACCACGGCGGAGTCGGGGCCGCTCCCCGGCCGCCGTCCCCGCGCGAGGTGCTGCACCTGGCCTTCGACGGTCTCGACGCCTTCCACGCGGAGCCCGGCGACGGACCGCTGAGCGCGGCGCGGATCCAGGAGATCCTCCAGGAGCAGGGCAGCCCGCTGGCCGGCGTGGGGCCCCGGGTGATCGAGGCGATCACCGCCGTCACCGCGAACAACCTCCGGGTCAGCGAGGCGGCGCGCCCCGCCCACTTCGACGGGGACCTGCTCTTCTTCGAGGCGACCGGCCGGGACGGGGAGCCGAGCGGACTGGCCGAGGTGTGGCGGCCGCACATCGGCGGGTCCATCGACCGCCACGTCGTCGGTGTCGAGCACCTTCGGCTGATGACTCCCGCCGCGCTGGACGTCGTCGGTCCGATCCTCGCCCGCCGACTCGAACAGACCGCCTGACCCGACCCTCCGATGCCGGCCAACCGCCGTTCGATCCAAGCCACCTGAGAGAACAGTCACCATGTCGCCACGTACGGTCGCCGAGGACCTCGGCCATGTGAACCTCACCGATCCGGCCACCTTCGTCCAGCCCGCGATGGAGGACGTCTGGAGGCTCCTGCGCGAGGAGCATCCCGTCCACCTCCACCCGGCGACCGAGACCACGCCGGAGTTCTGGGTGCTGACCCGCTACGAGGACGTCCTCTCGGTCTACAAGGACCCCGAGCGATTCGTCTCGCAGCGCGGCAACATGCTCACCTCGCTGATGAGCGGCGGCGACCCGGCGGGCGGGAAGCTGCTGGCCGTGATGGACGCGCCGCGCCACACCGCGCTGCGCACCACCCTGCTGAAGTCCTTCTCCCCCCGCGCCCTCCAGCCCGTCGCGGACAAGGTGCGGGCGCGGGCCGACGAGCGCGTCGCCGCCGCGCTCGCCGCCGGGACCTGCGACTTCGCGACCGAGGTCGCCGAGCACGTACCGATGGGAACCATCTGCGACCTGCTGGGCGTGCCGACGTCCGACCGGGCCGAGCTGCTGCGGCTGAGCAAGCAGGCCCTGAGCTCCGACGACGCCGACCAGTCCGAGGACGACGTCTGGCTGGCCCGCAGCGAGATCCTGCTCTACTTCGCCGAACTCGCCGAGTTCCGCCGGTCGGTGCCGAAGGACGACCTGATCAGCACGCTGGCCACGGCCCAGGTCGACGGCGCCCCGCTGACCGAGGAGGAGCTCGTCCTCAACTGCTACGGGCTGATCCTGGCCGGGGACGAGACCAGCCGGCTGGCGGCGACCGGCGCGGTCTGGCACTTCAGCCAGCACCCGGACGACTGGGAGGCGCTGCGGAGCGGCCGGGTGCCGCTCCCGGTCGCCGTGGAGGAGATCCTGCGCTGGACGACCCCGGCGATGCACCTCGGCCGCACCGCGGCCACCGAGGTCGAGATCGGGGGCCGCACCATAGCCGCCGGGGACACCGTCACCGCCTGGAACGTGTCCGCCAACCGGGACGAGGCGGTCTTCACCGACCCCTACTCCTTCGATCCGGCCCGCACCCCGAACAGGCATCTGACGTTCGGTTACGGCCCGCACTTCTGCATCGGCGCCTACCTGGGCCGGGCCGAGATCGCCGCCGTGGTCGACGCCCTGCTGCGTAGCGTGGACACCATCGAGGCCCTGGGCGAACCCGAGCCGGTGTACTCGACCTTCCTCCGCGGCTACAGCAGCCTGAAGGTACGCCTCCGGCCGAGCGCCGGAGCGTAGCCACGGACCGCTCGACTCCGTTGCGGGCTACGGATCTTGATGCAGCGTCATGGACTGTCGTCCGGACATTGACGCTCACGGCGACTTGGGGGAAGGCTGGCACTCAGCACGTATCCGTCCAAGCCGAGGTGGCCAACCCGTGATCGGCGTTCTCCGTGCCGTCGTGCTCATCGACAGCGCGCCCGGCGGCGGCTGATGCCGCGCGCCGGGCCGTCCGCCACCGAGCCCGCACCCGCACCCGCACCCGCACCGCAGACCGACCCGGTGCGGCTCGGGCAAGGGGTCGTGACCGCCGCGGTCTTCGTCACCCTGGCAGGGCTGGTGGTCACCGCGTCGGCCACCTGGTTCTCCGAGCAGTGGGTGACCGGCTGGCAGGTCGCGGGCGCCGGCCTGGTCGTCGCGGGCGCGATGACTGTTCGGCAGGTGAAGGCGGTCCACCGCGCCGGCGACCTGGAGCGGGGCAGCGCCATCCAGGCGTCGCGGACTGCCGCGCTGTTCCTCTGCGTCGCGCTGGCCTGCTTCGCCCTCAGCCTCAGCGCCTGGTTCCGCGGCCTGGACCTCGACCACAGCGCCACCCTGAGCGTCCAGGCGACGACAGAGCACTGTCAGTGGGAGCAGGATGACGACTCGGCCTACGAGCATGAGGAAGCGGACTGGTTCTGCTACTACCGGTACACCGTGCGAGGACGGGAGTACGTCGACAGCGGAGCCTTCGGAAACGGCCCGACCGAGACCCTGCGTGTCGACCCGGCGCACCCCGGCTCCCTGGGCGGCAACAGCACGCAGTACCAGGGCCTCTTCGTACTCAACGTGGTGACCCTGCTGATCGCGGGCCTCCTGCTCCGGCTCTGGCTGCGACTGGAACGCAAGGTCGGCAGAACGCGCTGACCATCGGGGACGCCGAACCCGTCATCGCGCCCTGTCGTCGGCCGGAGCCCGCGCGGCCAGCCAGGCCCCCAGCTCCAGGCAGGCCGACCGCTCCTCCTCCGCCGGGCCCCACCACCAGGCGAAGGGCGAGGCGTCGACCCGGAGGTCGTCCCACCACCCCTCGGCGCACTCGGCCAGGTGCCGGTCGGCCGCCGGGGCCTCTTCGGTCTCCCACAGGCTCAGCCAGGGGCCCACGGACGAACTCGCGGTGGCACAGCTCTCGAAGACCTCCCGGGCCGGGGTCGGCGGGGAGTCCTGCCGCAGGGTCCAGCGCCACCACGCCTCCAGGAAGCCGAGCACGGCCTGGACCTGCTGCTCGGGCCACTGGGACCAGCGGGCGGCCGCCAGACCCCGGGCGGCCAGATCCGGCGACGTCGAGCCCTCCGCCAGCAGCACGGCGAGCTGCGGCAGCACCCGCCGGATCACGGCGGGCTGGTCGTCCCAGTGGTCGGGAGCCTCGACCGCGACCAGGTCGACCAGCTCCGCCGACAGAGCCGCATCCGCGGTCCGCAGCAATGCGACCTCGTCCGCGCCGTAGCAGCGACCGCAGCCGACCTCGTCCGGATGGGCCGTCATGCCGGCGAAGACCTCCGCGACACGGGCGAGCGCGAGCTGCAGCGAACGAGCATCCGAGGTGGCCACGACGACTCCCGACGTCTACTCCGGCGAGCCGCGCCCGCCGAAGGGAGCGACGTTACCAGGGCACCCGTCCTCGGCCGAACACGGCCGTCACATGCGGCGGATGGCGTCGATGGGGCCGAAGTCGCTGAGCGGCATGAGTTCGACCACCCAGCCGGTCGTCGGCGCGTTCAGCAGCATTCCGTTGCCCGCGTAGAGGCCGACGTGCTGGTAGCCGTCGAGCACGATGATGTCGCCGACCTTGGCGTCCGCGAGGCTGTCGACGGCGGTGCCCTCGGAGGCGTCCCCGGCCGCCGAGTGCGGCAGGGTGATCCCTGCGTGGGCGTAGGCCCACATCACCAGGCCCGAGCAGTCGAACTGGGTCGGACCGGCGTAGGCCCAGTGGTAGAAGTCGCCCATGACGCCCATGGCCGCCTCCATGGCGGTCGCGGCCTGCGACGATATGCCGCTCAGGTCGATCTGGCTCTTGTTCAGCGAGCCGTCGTAGCCCAGGTCCCCACCGCAGTCGTTGCCGCAGCCGCCGGTGGTGCCGGGGCCGGGGCCCCCGAGACCGCCGCCGTTCACCTGCTCCTGCTGGGCCGGGGTCAGCGACTGCACCAGCGACTGCGCCGCCTTGATCTTCGCCAGACCGGCGGACTTCGCATTCTGCATGGTCTGCAGCAGTGCCTGCTGCTGGGCCAGTTCGGCCGTGGCCTCGGCCTTCTCCCGGGCGAGGATGGCCTGTTGCTCCTTGAACTGGCCGAGTTCCGCCTGCTGGGTCGCGTCCACCTCGCCCTGCGCGGAGGCGTCGTCCAGGAAGTTGGCGGGATCCGAGGACAGCATCAGCTGGACCGCCGGGTCGACCGAACCGGTCCGGTACTGCGCCGCCGCCACCGCGCCGAGCTGAACCAGCTCCTTGTTGATCACTGCCTGCTGCTCGGCCACCTCGTCCTGGAGGATGCTGACCTTCTGCTGCAGCGCCTGGGCGCTGCCCTGGGCGGTGTCGTACTGGTTGGCCGCCGCGTCCGCGGCCTGTCGGTCCGCGGCCAGCTCGGCCTTGGCCTGGCTCAGGGTCAGCTTGGGCGCGGCCTGGGCGCTGCTCTGCGCGGACACCGCGACCACCGCCACCGCCGCCATGGTGAAGACCGACGCACGCGCACGGCCGGCCGGCTTGGGACGACGATGTGAGGCCACGGGCGGGTTTCCCTTCCTGCAACCGCCGAGATCCTTGAGGCGCGGCCCGAAGGCGTTGCCCGGAACCAGGACGGGAACCCCCGCTTCGCCCGGTCGAGCGTCAGTCAGGGCGGAGGTTCGAGAGCTGAGACTAGTGAGGGCGTTATCAATCTGTCATCCCCACAGTGAAATTAGTCTGCTTATGAGTCACATGTCCATGCTGGGACTCCGCAGCGGACCCCGCTCCTCCCCCGCCCGGCCGAACGCCCGATCGGGTGGCGGGTGACCTGGTCCGGGGCAGGCGCCCGGCTGCCCGATCGGCGCCCGCACTGTTACTTCGGTTACTTCTGCTGCCGCCTCTGCCCTGCGGTCGCCGGGCGGTCCGCGCCGACCGGCTGCCCGGACCGGGCTCCCGGAAGCACCGAACTGTCCTTGCCGCGACCGCCGTTCGGCGGACAGCGGGACACCGCGCGCCCCGGAGCCGGTGGTCCTGCCGGTGCCCGGCCGTCGGCTCCGGCCCCCGCCGCCGTTTTTCCATGGCGCCCGGCGCCCCGTATCCTCCGCTGGGCCGACGCGCACACCACTCCGCCGAAGCCCCGGGCGCAATCGCGCTCCCTCCCGCACATCCGCACCCGCTCCACCCGGGCCAGCCTCGACACACCCCCGTCGGGCCGATCCGGAGCCCGTATGCCAGGAGATCCCTGCTATGGCGGAACTCACCCCTGTCGGGTCGAGACTTTCCGAAGCCCTGCTTCCACGCGAACTCGCTCCTCGCGAGCTGCTGCGCGCCCCGGCCGTGAGCCGATGGAACGCCCTGCGCGGTGTCCGCGTGGGCCTGACCGTGTCCGTGCTGCTACTGCTCATGATCGGCGCCAATCTGGCCACGCCGCTCTATCCGGCGCTCCAGCGCAGCCTGCACCTGACCGCCGTGGACACCACGGTCCTGTTCACCGTCTATGTCTTCGCGCTGATCCCGGTGCTCCTCGCCGTCGGGCACTGGTCGGACCACCTCGGTCGCCGCGCCATGGTGCTGCCCGCCGTGGTCCTCGCCGCCGGCGGAGACCTGATCTTCGCCTCCGCGCACAGCCTGGCCCAGCTGGCCGTCGGCCGCGCGATCCAGGGGGTCGCGGTCGGCCTGACCACCGCCGCGGCCGGCGCCGCGCTCGCCGACCTGCTGCCCGACCGGCCTTCCGCCGCCGCCAAGCTCACCCTCGCCGCCTCCGCGGGCGGCGTGGCGCTCGGACCGCTGCTCGGCGCGACCCTGGCGGTCGGGTCGAACCCGCTGGTCACCCCGTTCACCACGCACGCCATCGCCCTGCTGGTGCTGTGCGTGCCGCTGCTGATCCTGCACCCTCGCGCGCCGGGCCAGGAGCCCGCCGTCCACCCGCGACCGCCGCTCCCGCTCCGCCCGCGCGCCTTCAGCCTGCCGACGGGCGGCCGCCGACCGTTCCTGCTGACCGCCGCCACCGGCTTCACCAGCTACGCCGTCTTCGGCGTCTACCTCAGTCTGGCCCCCAGCTACGCCGCCACCCTGCTGCACACCCGCGACCCGCTGGCGGGCGCGGCCGTCGCCGCGCTGCTGCTCGGCTCGTCCGCGACCACGCAGCTGCTGGCCCGGCCGACCCGGCGCCGCAGCGTCCCGGCCATGGGCCTGACCGGGCTGGCCCTGGGGCTGGCCATGGTGGTGCTGGCCGGCTACGCCCACCAGCCCGCCCTGCTCTTCACCGGCAGCCTCCTGGCCGGGGTGTCCCAGGGCCTGGCCTTCCGGGCCCTGTTCACCCAGGCCACCGCCGCCATGGATCCGGACCGGCGCGGCAGCCAGCTCAGCGCGCTGTGGGTGGTGGTCTACCTGGGCAGCTCGGTGCCGACCATCTCCGTCGGCATCCTGGCCCAGAAGTACGGCATCCTCCCGGCCGTCAGCTGCTTCGCCGCCGCTGCGGGTCTGGCCTGCCTGGCCATCGCCGCCGCCACGCTGCGCCGCGAGCGGAGCTGACCCGGCGGGCGCGGTTCGCCCTGTCCTCGCCGCTGCCCCGAACCGCCCTCTTCCCTGCCGCGCGGCTGTGTGCTGTGCTGTCGACCATGGTTGACAGCACAGCTGCCGCGACGGCCCACCCGACCGTCCCGTTCCGGCCGATGACGGTGCCCGCCCACGAGGCCGAGGCCCGGAGCAGGTTCTTCCACCAGGTCATGGCCCAGCGCCGGACCGTCCGTGACTACTCGACCCGCCCGATCCCGGACGGGGTGATCGACTGGGCCGTGCGCACCGCCGCCACCGCGCCGAGCGGGGCGCACGTCCAGCCGTGGCGCTTCGTGGTGATCACTGACCCCGGGCGCAAGCGCGCGCTGCGCGAGGCCGCCGAGGCGGAGGAGCGCGAGTTCTACGCCCATCGCGCCTCCGAGGAGTGGCTGGCGGCGCTGGCTCCGATCGGCACCGACTGGCAGAAGCCGTTCCTGGAGGACGCACCGGCGGTGATCGTGGTCTTCGAGGTGCACAAGGGCCCGCAGTCACCGCGCCCCTACTACACCAAGGAGTCGGTGGGGATCGCCGTCGGCCTGCTGCTGGCCAGCCTGCACCAGGCGGGACTGGCCACCCTCACCCACACGCCGAGCCCGATGCGCTTCCTCAACGAGGTGTGCGAACGCCCGGCCGAGGAGCGGGCCTCGTACGTCATTCCGGTCGGCTACCCGGCTGACGGCGCCCGGGTACCCGACCTGCACCGCAAGGACCTGGACGAGATCCTCGTCCGGCTGTGAGCGGGCGTTCTGCCCGGACGAACGCCTTCATGCGCTCGCCCGCGCCGGGTCCGCCCCCGCAGGGGCGGACCCGCGCCGCCGACCTCGGCGCCACGTTCGACCGTCAGGAGCGGCGGTAGGTGTAGACGGTGGTGACGGCCCCGCAGATGCTCGGCTGGATCATCTCCAGGCGCAGCGTTCCGGTGGTGGTGTCGTAGTCGACCCCCTCGGCCTCGAAGGTGCCCGAGCAGATGCTGCTCTGGGGGATCGCGCCGATGTCGGTGACATGGCCGGTCGTGTCGCCCCCCGTGAGCGGGCCGGACAGGTCGATCTCCAGCAGCGGCTTGGCGTCGGGGAACAGCGTGGTGGAGGAGTCGTCCGAGGCACAGATCAGCTGGGTGGCGCTGGTGAAGTCGCAGCCCTGGATGTCGTTGACGGGGTGGTCGAGCTGGATCAGCCCGGACAGGTCCAGGCTGCCGCCCGTCGGTGAGGTCGCCGGGTTGAGCAGCGGGGTCGGGTAGATCTGCAGGTGGTCCATGGTGCCCCACTCCCCGGAGACCATCCACTGGCTGTCGGGCGAGACCGCGTCGAAGGAGTTGTTGTACAGCTCGCCGGCGACCAGGGTGTGAACGTACTCGTAGGACGCCCCCGACGGGGTGGTCACCCGGAACATCTTGCTGGTGGGGCTGCTCGCGCCGCTCTGGTAGGCGTCGAAGACGTACCCGTCGGCGGAGTCCGGGTCACCGATGTGGGTCCAGCCCTGGACCAGCACGGAGAGCGGGATCGAGCCCGCGCCCCGGTAGAGCACGGTGTCGCCGCCGCCCGCCGCGTGGACGGTGGTGACGCCCTCGCCCGCGCCGAGGGTGCCCTGGAGGCTGCTCCCGGTCTCGGTCCAGACGGGCGCGGCGGCATGGGCTTCGCCCATGAGCGCCGTCGTGACGAGGAGGGCGGCGGAGGCGGTCAGGGTCGCGGTGCGGGCACCGGCCCGGATCCAGGACGACGGGGTCACTTGGGGCTCCAGTGGCTCGATGTTTGACACGGACGGGACAAGTCTGGCAATACCGGCCCTGATCCGCCAGGCCCCCGGCATGGCGGGGGGCCGTCAGTTGTCTTTCCCCGAACTGAACTTCAGCGACGGATCCGGTGACGGCCCGGGGTGTACCGGCGCGTGCCCCGGGAATCGCGGGGCCGCCGGCAGCCGCACGGTGGGCCGCCGAACGGGGGTTCCCTCACACCGCGCCGGGGCCTCGATCAGCAGGGCGCGGGTGAGGCTCGCCCGATTGGAGACGCCGAGCTTGCGGTAGATCCGGCCGAGGTGGCTGTCGACCGTGCGCACGCTGAGGAACAGCGTGCCGGCTATCTCGCCAATGGTCAGGCCGGTGCTGGCGAGGCGGGCGATCTCCCGCTCCCGTCCGGTGAGCAGGGCCAGCCCGGCCGGGTCCGCACCGCCCTGGGCGTCGGGCGCCACGGAAGCGGGGGGCGCAGCGGGGGCGGGGGGCAGCGGGGGCAGCGGGGGCGGCGCTGCTGTTCGAGGTCCACGGCTGGACCGGGTTCCTGGACGCCTTCCGGCACGTCTCGGGCCGCTCGGCCCGGATGGAGGACCTGGGCAAGAGCCTGGTGGCGCTGCTGGTGGCGGAGAGCTGCAACATCGGGCTGACCCCGGTCATCGACGTGAACGAGAAGGCGCTGACCCGCTCGCGGCTCTCCCACGTGGACCAGAACTATCTGCGTGCCGACACCCTGGCGGCGGCCAACGGGCTGCTGATCACGGCTCAGGGGCGGATCGAGCTGGCGCAGATGTGGGGCGGGGGTCTGCTGGCGTCGGTGGACGGGCTGCGGTTCGTGGTGCCGGTCAAGAGCATCAACACCGGTCCCTCACCGAAGTACTACGGCTACAAGCGCGGCGTGACCTGGCTCAACGCCGTCAACGACCAAGTTGCGGGGGTCGGCGCAATGGTCGTGCGCGGTACTCCGCGCGACAGCCTGTTCACCCTGGACACGCTGCTGAACCTGGACGGCGGGGTCCGCCCGGAGATGATCGCCACCGACAACGCCTCGTACTCCGACATCGCGTTCGGCCTGTACAAGATGCTGGGCTTCCGATTCGCTCCGCGCTTCCGGGACCTGGCCGACCAGCGGTTCTGGCGCGCGGACGCCCCGCCGGGGGCGGAGGGGGCGGAGCCCGCCGGGGACTACGGGCCGCTGGAGAAGCTCGCGGTCAACAAGGTCAATCTGGCCCGGGTTGTGGATCACTGGCCGGACATGCTGCGAGTGGCGGGCTCGCTGATCACCAACCAGGTCCGGGCCTACGAACTGCTGCGGATGTTCGGCAGCGAGGGCCACCCGAGTCCGTTGGGGGCCGCGTTCGCCGAGTACGGCAGGATCGACAAGACCATGCACCTGCTGGCCCTGGTCGACCCGGTCGACGACACCTACCGGCGGCTGATGACCCGCCAGCTGACCGTGCAGGAGTCCCGGCACCGCCTGGCACGGGCGATCTGCCACGGCGGGCGCGGGCAGATCCGTCAGGCGTACCGCGAGGGCCAAGAGGACCAGCTGGCGGCGCTCGGCCTGGTGCTCAACGCCGTGGTGCCGTGGAACACCCGCTACCTGGACGCTGCGGTGGCCGCGCTGCGCGAGGCCGGGCAGATCGAGGTCAATGACGAGGACGTGGCCCGGCTGTCGCCGCTGAAGGACCGGCACATCAACTTCATGGGCCGCTACCAGTTCAACTTCGCGGCCACCTCCCCCCAGCAGGGCCTTCGACCCCTGCGCGACCCCGCCGCGCCACAGGACACCGACGAGGACGACGAGTGACCCCGTTGAGAACGCGGCGTCAGTTGGTGTCAAAACGCTGGTGATGCCACCGCAGCCGAGAATCCGTGTGGTCCCGGACCGGAGAGTGTCCGGGACCACCGCCGTATGCTCCAGGCAGCAGAGATGTAAGGGGAACCTGAATCAACGGCCCCGTCCCCGATCCACTCAGAAGAGCTGGCCGCCGATGTGGCGCCAAGAGTCGACAGCTTCCGCGATCTGAGCCGAGGCCCCAGCCGCAGTAGTGATCATGGCCATGGCAGCTCGGGCCCGGTTGACCCGGCGAGGCTCGTCCGGCGCCGCTGCCGCATCAGCGACATCGGCAACATGGTCGAGCAGTTCGACACGCTCTTCCTCAGCGAGTTCCGGTGCGAGTTGGATGGCCTCAGCCAGCGCGCGGAGACCGGCTGCGACGTCTATCTCCCCGCGGTCAGCCACAGCGCTGATGGTCGCGCCGATGCTGGCGACCGTATCGCCCACTGACACGTGGCTGCCATGCACCTGACTGTTGATCGCACCTACATTGCCGTACACGGTGACGGGATCACGGCGCTTTCCCTGTCCAGAGGCTTCTGCATAGTCAGGCATGAGTTCCAGCACCTCCATGAGGTAGTTGGTCGCGATGGCAACATACGACGAGTGGATTCTTGGATGGATCCCGGCCGCGGTCTCTCTATACGCCGCGTAGGTCAGGTGGTCGGTCAGGTTCGCCGGACGTCCGCCAGCCATCACCTCCACATGCTCAAACCCGTCGGTCGCTTCTTGGTAGCGCCGGCGGACTTCATCGGTGAGGAACGCGGCCAGCACATCCTCGAAGCGCCAGCTCAGCGCAGACTTTCGTGAGGAGCCGGTCCAACCTCCCCGCAGAGCTGCTTCGTACTGCCGGGTGCCTTCATCGATGAGCGTTGCTAGCTCTTCAGCCACTGACTCTGCGACCGTATTCTCGTGCAACCGGGCGAACTTCGGCGGACGCCGTACGGGAAGCAGGGGAGAGCGAGGGACCGAACTGGGAAGACTGCCCGCCAATGCCACGAGGCATCGATGAAGCTCGCTGAGCACCAAGCGCACCTCGCCTTCCGAGGCCCGCAGAAGCCAAGAATCCCCCCTATCCATCTCCTGCAGGGCGGGATAGAGGGTGCCTCGGATACCTCCCGGATCCCAGTTGGGGGGATCGCCAGCGGCCCAGTTGAACCCCCCTAGTATGTGTGTCATTCTTCCGAGCCAGGTGTTGACGTGCGAGCTGTTGCTACCACCAGAGCCGGTGACCTCGTTGATGAGGTTCTTCGCCTCTGGCAATGACGTCCGTAGCCGCCTGCGCTCCAAGAGCTCACCAGCTGCTCTCGCATGGATACGCGCCTGCTGAGCAATAGCTGGACCGAACTCTGGCACCGTCTCACTGATCGTCAGACAGGCAGTGGCGGAACTGGGTAACCCCCTGTTACTCATGGGGCCATCATCGCCTTCGCCTCCGACCATGGCAATGCACCAGCATCTACCTTCACCACTGTTGTCGAGACAGTCTTCTTGTTCGGGTCGACGGCGATACCCCTCCGGAGTGAACGTGAAGCTGATGGGGAACGGAACGTCGCCACGGCGGATGGCCAGTAGCAGTGGTTGCTCACGGGTCGGCGGCCAGGACGGATCGGCATCCCGGTCCGTGCCGTTCCAGAGGTGGAAGAACACCATGGGGGCGGATACGTCCTCGCTGAGGTAGCCGAGCGTCTTCCCGTAGTAGGGATTGGAACCACCGAGCAGTACCGACGGCGGGCCGAAGGCGGAGGTCACGTCGGCCCAGACCCGGCCTTGGTCGGCCCATGAGTTGATCGTCTCGTGCATCGAGGCGTACTCGGCGGGGACCAGCACCCTGTCGGCGGTGAGCCATCCCTGCCGGTGTGCGAATTCTGCGTAGACGGAGGCGATGCTGCAGCCTTGGTCAGCAGGCAGGAAGTTCTCGAACGCCGCTTTCACGCCTGTCGCGGTCCACGCCTTGCGCTGCTCCAGCGCGCGGCGCTCGTCATCCCATGTCTCCTGTCGACGTTCAACAAACAGAAGATGTTCCAGGATCAGCCGGATGCTGAGCTCTTCGCCCCACATCCCTGGCCGACGGAGCCGACGGAGGGCACTGTTGAGTTGGGCGACGAGGTGAGCGCGGATCTCCTCCGAGGAGGCGAGGGAGGTTGTGGGAGGCATTCGTCACCAGTCTTTCGCACCGCGGTTGGCAAGCACTAGTCGCCAGTGCTCGGGCACGGTCGGGCGGACCATGCCTGCGGTGCCGCCGCTGGTTCAGCACCTACCGGCGGGCGCTCCAATCGGCCTCCCAGCCCACCGTCATTGCCTGCGGCCGACATCCCGCCCCCGATCCAGGACCAGAGGGGTCGGCGCAGGGCTTCCCAACTCCGCTCGTACGGTGCCAGATTTCAGGGTTATGTGGATACGGCTGCGAACCTGGTCCAAGCAGCACCCGATACAGTCGACCTGCGCCGTCAGCGCCCTGGTGATCGCCTCCTTCATCGGCCTCTTCGCCGAGGCGCCATGGTGGATGGATGCTGCGCGACTTCACACACTGGGCCGGACGAGCATTGCCGCACAGCACTCCGCGCTCGACGAGGACCGCTCCCAAGTCCTCAAGATTGTTGCCGGGCTGGGAGCGCTTGTTGCATTGATCTACACTGCACGCAAGCACAGCCTGGACCGCAGAGCCCATGCGCTTGAGGAGCAAGGCCAGATAACAGACCGGTACATCAAAGCGGTCGAGCAGCTCGGCTCTCCTGGCATCGCTGTCCGCATGGGCGGCATCTATGCGCTCGGCAGGATAATGAAGGATTCCGACGCGGACCGCTGGACGGTCGCGGAGGTGCTCGCCGCCTACCTGCGCCAACATTCACCGACAGGCCAGACCGGCTCAACGCCGCCAGCCACGCCACCATCGGACGAGAATCTTGGTGTGGATCTAGGAGCAGCATTGATCGTCCTCGCTCGAAGCGAGGTCGGCGAGCGGAACTACGGGGTCGATCTGCGATACACGAATTTGTCGAGGATCGAGATCCTTCAAGGGAGTGGCCTGGAAGGCGCAAATATGGCCTACTCGAATCTACATCGTGCCAACTTGGTGAGAGTCTCCCTTGCCCGCGTCAACTTCTACCGAGCGAACCTCAGTCGGATCGGCATCCTGGCGTCTGATCTCTCTGGTGCCCAACTCGTCGAAGCCGATCTGACGAATGCCCTCCTCCATGGGAGCACCTGCGCCGGGACGCTATTCCTGCGAGCCGACCTGACTGGAGCGAATCTGCTCTCGGTTGATCTTTCTCTGGCGAAGGAGCTGACCGCCGAGCAGCTCTCGAAAACTGGGATCGATGCGAGCACGCAACTGCCGCCGACCCTTCGGGACGATCCATGGGTCCACGCCCGGCTTGCCGACTGTGCCACCTGGGCCACGGCGTGGAACTGGGACTCCCTCCCTCCGCCTGCTCCCACTGCGAGGCCCATGCCCAGCCCTCCAGCCACGCCTCCGGCTGGTTCGACTGCCACCCCTTGAGCCCCGCCTCTGCCCCTGAGGTCAGGGCATTCGGCCCCGGAAGGACGTCCAAACCCCTGCCCTCCGGCGGCTGGGTGCCGACCTCGTGCTCACCTACTGGGCCGTGGAGGCGGCCGGCCGGCTGAACCGGTGCTGAGCGAGGGCGCGAGGTGGTTCCGGGTCGGCCCGGCGGTGGTTGCCGCCGGGCCGACGCGCGGTGGATCCGGACTGCCCGGGGTCGGTGTCAGCCGCCCACGCGCAGGGCCACGGCGGTCAGTTGGTCCCGGATCAGCACCGCCTGGCCGAGCGAGGTCCCGACGAAGGGGAAGCCCCGGTTCTGCATCACGAACGCAACCCCCTGTCCGTCGCCGATCAGGTGCACGCCGGAGTCGGCGAGCGGCGCGAAGCCGTGCAGCAGGTCGCCGAGCAGCTCCGCCATCGCCGACGCGGCGGTGGCGACGCTGTAGACCGCGTCGATACGGCGTAGCCATGGCTGTGTAGCCACCTCTCGGCATCTACTCCTATTGCGGGGCTGACTCTGCCCAGCCACGGAAGTCGATCGCACCGGTAGAACTACGCAATCCGGCTGCGCAAGTCTGCGGGGCACGGCCCGGCGGGAGTTGACGATGTGTTCGGGTGTTCAACCGCTGGTTCGGACACGTGAACACACGCGGGCCTGTTCGTGCCCCCGGGCGATGACGCATGGACACGGCCCCCGTTCGCGATCGGGGTGGGGAAGTCCCGATCGCCGGG
>Ga0302314_10007766_pt1 | contig 19251 bp, 15 predicted proteins | sample III_Palsa_N2_3_FD_200533 | JGI IMG/M metagenome (GOLD analysis project Ga0302314, IMG submission 200533) | Peat permafrost microbial communities from Stordalen Mire near Abisko, Sweden - III_Palsa_N2_3 | ecosystem: Environmental > Terrestrial > Soil > Palsa > Peat permafrost | place: Sweden...
TCGAGCTTGCCGTTGACCTCCCGCCGGAACTCGGTCAGGACCTCCAGGTTCTTCTCCACCTTGCCCTCCAGAACCTCGACGCGATCTTCTAGCGTGACAGTCATGGTGCCCTCCTCAGGGTAGCGATGTCGCGTTCTCGTCGTGCCGGGAACGCGGCGCATGGGAGATCGATATCGCCGACATTAGCGTCGGCCTCTGACATTCCAGTGCGGCCATGATCATTTACCGTGCTGATCAAGACCGCAACGCCGGAGTCAGGAATGGCTGAACAGAAGAAACGTTAGCAATTGGCATGGGCATTGTAAAATCGCAACCATTTGCCAATCGGATGTGCAAGCGCACCTAATTGCCAATTGCAAAAGGGAGAAAAATTGGCAATCAAATGCCCGTGCCGGAAGACGTGAAAAACGCTCATGGCCCCGTACAGATTACCGGGGCCATGAGCGCGAGAACTACGAGAACTACGAGAACAAGCCAGACGTTACCTCAGATGCCAGCGGTACGGCGCGATGAGCTTCTCCACGCTTGCAGGCCCCCACGTGCCCGGCTCGTACGGCTCGACGGGCGGCGGCTCCGTCAGCAGCGGCGCCGAGATCTCCCAGACCCGCTCGATGCCGTCGGCCCGCGTGAACAGCGACTGGTCGCCGAGCATCGCGAGCAGAATGAGACGCTCGTACCCCTCAAGCGCGTTGGCCTGAGCGAACGAGTCCTCGTAGCGGAAGCTCATGGTGGACTTGCCCAGCGTCATCTCGGGACCGGGCATCTTGGCCATGAAGTCCACGTGGATCGACCCGGGGTCGGCGAAATCGATGACGATCTCGTTGATCTGGCCCGTCGGTGCGTCCCGCCGGTGTGTGCGGAACATCCGCAGCGGCGGCGCATGGAACCCGAGCGTGACCGTCTGTCGCGAGGCGGCCAAGGACTTGCCCGAGCGCAGGAAGAACGGCACGCCGTGCCAGCGCCAGTTCTCCACCTCGACGCGCAGCGCGATCATCGTCTCGGTATCCGACGACTCTGGCACCCCGGGCGAGGAGGTATAACCGTTGTACTGCCCGCGGACGACATGTCGCACATCAAGCGGCCGCAACGCGTCGAACACCTTCGACTTCTCATCCCGCAGCGGCTTCGACGCCAGCGAGGTGGGCGGCTCCATCGCCAGGAACCCGAGCACCTGGAACAGGTGGGTCACCACCATGTCCCGGTAGGCGCCGGTCGCGTCGTAGAACGCGGCCCGCCCCTCGATGGACAGCGTCTCCGGCACGTCGATCTGCACGTACCTGATGTGCTGCCGGTTCCAGATCGGCTCGAAGAGCCCGTTGGCGAACCTGAAGGCGAGGATGTTGTCGACCGACTCCTTGCCGAGGAAGTGGTCGATCCTGAACACCTGCGACTCGTCGAACACCGAGTGCACGGCCGCGTTCAGGACCTGCGCTGACGCGAGGTCGGTGCCGAACGGCTTCTCGACGATGATCCGCGCGTCGGCGGAGGCCAGACCGGACGAGCCGAGCATCCCGACCACGGACCCGAACGCCACGGGCGGTACCGCCAGGTGGAACAGTCGCCCGATCGTGCCGTTCGACCGCGAGCCCCCGTGCGCACCGCTGTGGGAGCCGCGAATGGCCGCCTCGGCCGCCGCGACGGCGTTCACAAGCGCCGACGGGTCCTCCGCGGACGCGGCGCCGAACGTCAGGTGCGACGCGAACTTCTCCCACGCGGCGCCGACCGGCTTGGCCTTACCGAAGTCCTCGCACGCCAGCTCCGCGTGCGAACGGAAGTCCGCGTCCGAGAGCGCGAATTCCGGCGGCGACGACCCGATGATCGCGAACTTGTCCGGCAGCAGTCCCGCCACGAACAGGTGAAACAGCCCCGGCAGCAGCTTGCGCTTGGCCAGGTCTCCGGTCGCGCCGAACAGCACGATCACGTGCGGTTGCGGCCTGGGGTGATCTCCCCGCGGTACCCGTGCGGACTCGACGCTCACTTCTGCTCCGCGTGTCCGCCGAACTCCGACCGCATCGCCGAGAGGACCTTCCCGCTGAACGCGGCCAGGCCCCGCGAGTCGAACCGCTGGTAAAGCGCCGCGGTGATGACTGGCGCGGGCACGCCTTCGTCCACGGCGGCGAGCACCGTCCAGCGGCCCTCGCCGGAGTCCGACACCCGGCCGGTGAACTTTGACAGCTCCGGGTCCTTGGCGAAGGCGGCCGCGGTCAGGTCGATCAGCCACGACGACACCACGGACCCGCGCCGCCACACCTCGGCGACGTCGGCGATGTCGATGTCGTACTGGTAGTACTCCGGGTCGCGCAGCGGCGTGTTCTCCGCGTCGTGGGTGGCGGCCGGGTTGAGCCCGATGTCGGCGCCGTTGATGATCGACAGGCCCTCGGCGATCGCGGCCATCATGCCGTACTCGATGCCGTTGTGGACCATCTTGACGAAGTGCCCGGCCCCGGAAGGCCCGCAGTGCAGATACCCCTGGGAGGCGGTGGAATCGCTGGTGAACCCAGGCGTCGGTTCCACCGAGCCCTCACCCGGGGCGATCGTCAGCCAGATCGGGTCGAGCCTGGCCACCGCTGCGTCGTCTCCGCCGATCATCAGGCAGAATCCGCGCTTCAGGCCGAAGACGCCACCGGAAGTCCCGACATCCAGGTAGTGGATGCCCGCGCCGCGCAGCGAGGTCGACCGCGTGATGTCGTCGCGGTAGTACGAGTTCCCGCCGTCGATCACCACATCGTCCCTATCGAGCAGCGGCACGAGCGACAGGAGCGTCGAGTCCACGATGCCCGCGGGCACCATGATCCAGATGTTGCGCGGCCTCTCGAGCGCCGCCACGAAGTCGGCCAGCGACGTCGTCCCGACCGCTCCCTCGGCCTCGAGCGCCTTCACGGCGTCGGCGTTGACGTCATAGGCGACGCACCGGTGGCCGTCGCGCATCAGCCGGCGGACCAGGTTGGCCCCCATCCGGCCGAGCCCGATCATGCCGAGCTGCATAGGAGATTCAGTTGCCATGGGTGGGTCAGCTCCCCGATTTCATCGAACGGTAGCGGGTGATCAGCGCATTGGTAGACGAGTCGTGCGTGAGCGAGGGTGATTCCGTGGCGGTCAGCTCAGGGATGATCTGCTGAGCGAGCACCTTTCCTAGCTCGACGCCCCACTGGTCGAAGGAATCGACTTCCCAGATGGTCCCCTGCACAAACACCGAGTGCTCGTACAGCGCGACGAGCGAGCCGAGGAGCCGTGGCGTCAGCACGTCGCACAGCAGCGTGTTCGTCGGCCGGTTGCCCTCGAACACCCGGTGCGGCACGACGGACTCGGCGGTTCCCTCGGCGCGAACCTCCGCCTCGGTCTTACCGAACGCAAGCGCCGCCGCCTGGGCGAACACATTCGACGTCAGCAGGTCGTGATGATCGCCGAGCGGGTTCAAGGTGCGGGCGAACCCGATGAGGTCGACCGGGATGAGCGACGTTCCCTGGTGGATGAGCTGGTAGAACGAGTGCTGCCCGTTGGTACCCGGCTCGCCCCAGAACACGGCCCCTGTGTCGTAGTCCACGTGCCGCCCCGACAAAGTAACGTGCTTGCCGTTCGACTCCATGGTGAGCTGCTGCAGGTAGGCGGGGAACCGCTTGAGGTACTGCTCGTAGGGCATCACGCCCACGGTCTGCGCGCCGAAGAAGTCCCGGTACCACACCGCGAGCACGCCCATCAGCACGGGCAGGTTCGACGACAGCGGCGCGGACACGAAGTGCTGATCCATGTCGTGGAACCCGGCGAGCAGCTCGTCGAACAGATCGGGCCCGAGCGCGATCATCGTGGACAGGCCGATGGCGGAGTCCATCGAGTACCGCCCGCCGACCCAGTCCCAGAACCCGAACATGTTCGCCGTGTCGATGCCGAACGCCTTCACCCGGTCGGCGTTGGTGGACACCGCCACGAAGTGGTTCGCCACCGCGTCCGCCGAGCCGAGCGCGGACACCACCCAGTCCCGCGCCGACGTGGCGTTGGCCAGCGTCTCAAGCGTCCCGAACGTCTTGGAGGAGATGATGAAGAGGGTTTCCTCCGCGTCGAGGTCCCTGACCGCCTCCACGAAGTCGGTGGAATCAACATTCGATACGTAACGGAAGCTGATTTCACGTGTGCAGTAATACTTGAGCGCCTCGTACGCCATAACGGGACCGAGGTCGGAGCCGCCGATCCCGATATTGATGACGTTCTTGATGCTCTTGCCCGTATAGCCCTTGAATTCCCCCGAGCGCACCCGCATCGCGAAGGCGCGCATGCTGTCGAGCACGGCGTGGACGTCGTGAATGACGTCCTGCCCGTCCACGGTCAGCGAGGCCGTGGCGGGCATGCGCAGCGCGACGTGCAGCACGGCCCTGTCCTCTGACACGTTGATGTGCTCGCCGCGGAACATCGCGTCCCGCCGCTCCGCCACCCCGGATTCCGCGGCCAGGTCGATCAGGAGACTCATCGTCTCGTCGGTCACCCGGTTCTTGGAATAGTCCAGGTAGATCCCCGCCGCCTCGGCGGTCAGCCGCTCGCCCCGTTCGGGGTCGGCGGCGAACATATCGCGCAGGTGCTGCCCGGAGATCTGAGCGTAATGGCGCTCTAGCGCCTCCCACGCCTTCCGCTCCCGCAGCGGAGTCGCCGGCATGGTGGTCTCCCCTCGTCAAGTCCTGACTTATTTACCGTTCAGGACCGATCCTTCCACGCCGTGAACGTCGTCTGTCCCCTGGGTAGTCAAAGTCAAGACCTTTTCCGCGGGGCTTATGGCTGATCCGTCGGGGGAGCGGCGGCGCGGGCGACCGCTCGGACGCGCTCGCTGCCCACGAGGTCTTCGAGCAGGACCGGTTCACCGTCGGGACCGCAGAGGGGCAGGAGCCAGTTCGGGTACTCGGTCGAGGTGCCTGGCATGTTCTGCGAGCGCAGCTCGCCGGTCGCCTCGGCGAGGTTCACGCCGATCAGCAGGGCCGGCGTCCGCGCCAGGTAGCCGTAGAGCGCGACGGTAAAGGCATCGGCCGATGGCAGGCCGTCGGAGGGCGGCAGCAGCCCCTGCCCGACAAGCGCACCGATCCAATCGGAAACCGTCCGGGACGCCTCCGCCCGCTCCTCGGCCTCGGAACGAGTGAGCAGGCCGAGCGCGAGTCGGTCGGTGACCTGTGATCCGGAAAGGAACGCCGCGGCGGGCGGCAGGTCGTGCGTGGAGACCGTCACCAAGCTGTTTTTCCGCCACCACTGGGGCACGAGCGGCTCGTTGGACCAGCCTCGCTCGAACCAGAGCATCGAGGTGCCGAGCGCGCCGCGCGCCGACAGCGCGTCGCGCAGCCACGGCTCGACCGTCCCCAGGTCCTCGCCGATGGCCACGGACCCAGCCGAGGCCGCCGCGGCGGCGAGCGTGCCGATTGTCCCCGCCGCGTCGTAGTACACGTAGGCGCCTTGCGACGGCGACGCGCCCGCGGGGATCCACCACAGCCGGGACAACCCCATGACGTGGTCGATGCGGATCCCGCCCGCTCCCGCAAGCGTTGAGCCGAACAGCTCCGCGAGCGGTCGGTAGCCGGACGCGGCCAGCGCTCCTGGATGATAAGGCGGCAGCGCCCAGTCCTGGCCGCGCTGGTTGAACGGGTCGGGCGGCGCGCCGACACTGAAGCCGCCGGCGATCAGGCACTGGCCTGACCAGGCGTCCGCGCCGCCTGGGTGCGAGCCGATCGCCAGGTCCGCGATGATGCCGATGGGCATGCCCGCCGAGCGCGCCGCCGCCTGGGCCGCGGCGACCTGATCGGCGACAAGCCACTGCACCCAGGCGTGGAACTCGGCCTGTGCGGCGAGGTCGCCGCCACGCATCTCCGCCTCGGCCGTCCGGGGATCGCGCAGCCGCGCGGGCCAGGCACGGTAATCGGGCCCGTGTACCTCGGCGAGCGCGCACCAGGCGGCCCAGTCCTCAAGCGCCCGGCCCTGCTCGCGGCGGAACGCCGAGAGCGACGCCTGCCGCGCGTCGGACAGCGGCACCTTCCGCAGCAATTCGAGCGCCTCGCGCTTGGCCGCCCAGACCATGTTCCGATCGATCAGCGCTTGTGTGCCGCTCGCCGCCCGAAGCGGTGCGCTGAGGGCAGTAAGCCGGGTCCGTTCCGCATAATTCAGTTCTTTGTATTCGGGGATGTCTTCGATGCGCAGGTAGAGCGGCGAGACCCAGCGGCGGCTCATCGGCAGGTAGGGCGACGGGCTGATCGGCGGCTGCGGCTCGACGGCGTGCAGCGGGTTGATCAGCACGAACCCGGCGCCGAGATCGCGGGCCGACCAGGCGGCGAAATCGGCGAGGTCGCGCAGGTCGCCATGGCCCCAGGAAGCACGGGAGCGCAGCGAGTAGAGCTGCACGGTGAACCCCCAGGACCGGCGGTCAGGCACCGGCGCGACCGCCTCAGGCGCGGGCAACCCGGCGCCCCCGGCCAAGCCACTCGCGGGAGCGGCAGCGGTACCCGCGTCGGAGAGAGCGGCGACGATGGCCGCCAGGGTCTCGTCGGGCACGATGACCTCGTGCCCGTGCCAGTCCCAATAGCTGACAGAAACACCAAGTTCGGCAGCGCGCCGCTGCAATTGCCCGTCGTTCACGGGCCTAAGTTTGCCCCATTCTCGCGACTACGCAACCTGGGGTCAGCCGCCGGATCTGTCCAGGTCAGCGACCTGGCCCGCGTTGGGCTTACTTGCTGACCTCCGAGCGGTCATCTGCCCACAGCGTGTGGAAGCTGCCCTCGGCGTCCGTGCGACGGTAGGTGTGCGCGCCGAAGAAGTCGCGCAGGCCCTGGACGAGCGCCGCGGGCAGGCGCTCCGCGCGGAGCGCGTCGTAGTACGCAAGCGCGGCCGAGAACCCGGGCACGGGGATTCCGCCGCTTACCGCGGTCGCGACCACCTCACGCCAGGCGTCCTGCGCATCCGCGACTTCCTTGCCGAAGTCGGGGTCGGCGAGCAGGGTGGGCAGCTGCGGGTTGCCCGCGTACGCGGCGCGGATCCGGTCGAGGAACGCGGCGCGGATGATGCAGCCGCCGCGCCAGATGACCGCCATCTTCCCAAGGTCGATGCCCCAGCCGTACTCCTCGCTGCCGTCGGCGATCATGTTCCAGCCCTGGGCGTAGGAGACGATCTTGGACGCGTAGAGTGCCTGCTCGACCTTGTCGGCGAACGCGCCGGGGTCGGTGACCGTGGTGCCGCGGCCAGGACCGGCTAGCCCCCTGGCGGCGGCGCGCAGGTCGCCGTGGCCGGACAGGCTGCGGGCGAAGACCGCCTCGGCGATCCCGCTTACCGGTACGCCAAGGTCGAGGCCGACCTGGACGGTCCACCGGCCCGTGCCCTTCTGCTCGGCCTGGTCGAGCACGATGTCGACGAAGGGCTGGCCCGTCTTCGCGTCGGTGTGGGCGAGGACCTCGGCGGTGATCTCGATGAGGTAGGAGTCGAGGCGCCCGGTGTTCCAGGTACGGAAGATCTCGGCGATCTGTGCGGGCTCGTACCCGCCCGCGTGGCGGAGCAGGTCGTACGCCTCCGCGATCAGCTGCATGTCGGCGTACTCGATGCCGTTATGGACCATTTTCACGAAGTGCCCGGCACCGTCCGGGCCAACGTGGGTCGCGCAGGGGACGCCGTCGACCTCCGCGGCGATGGCTTCGAGCATCGGGCCGAGGGCCTTGTAAGACTCCGCCGAGCCGCCCGGCATGATAGAGGGGCCGTTGAGCGCGCCCTCCTCGCCGCCGGAAACACCCATGCCGACGAAGTGGATGCCCTGGTCCCGCAGGGCCGCCTCGCGGCGGCGCGTGTCGCTGAAATGCGCGTTGCCGCCGTCGATGATCATGTCGCCCGGCTCGAGAAGCGGTGCGAACTCCTCGATGACCGCGTCGGTCGCCGCGCCGGCGTTCACCATGATGACCAGGCGGCGCGGGCGCTCAAGGCTGGCGACGAATTCCTCCGCGGTGCGGGCGGGGACGAAGGTGCCCTCGTGCCCGAACTCCGCCGCGATGGCGTCGGTCCTGGCCGTCGTCCGGTTGTGCAGGGCCGTCGCGTAACCGTGCCTGGCGAAGTTTCTGGCAAGGTTCCGGCCCATCACGCCAAGCCCCGTAACGCCGATCTGCGCAGTCGCCTGGGCGGTCATGTCGTCCTCGTCTCCTTCGGTCTGCCCGCGTTAGGTCTATCGCCTGATACTTCCCGTTTACCTTAGCCGCTCGCTGTTATGCGGGCCGGGTCGGCGGTCGGTGCGAGGTATAGCGGAGTTCTTAAGGCACGGATCTGGCGGCAGGTGTGGCACTTGCCCTCGTGCTTGGCCCCAGAAGACTTGTTAGCATGCCGCTCGTGAGCGACGACAGCCCTGCCCAGCGATACGAGACCGTCGACGTCCACCGGACGGGCGCTTCTGCGACGATCGCGCTGAACCGGCCGGACCGGATGAACGCGTGGTCGAACGCGCTCTCCGCCGACCTGCTCGACGCCGTGGGCGAGGTCGCCGCCGACGACACGGTCCGTGCGGTCATGCTCACCGGCACGGGCAGAGCGTTCTGCTCGGGCGCCGACCTGCGGGAGGGCATGACGGAGGCCATGGCCAACGGCGGACGGCTCGACACCGAGGCGGCCCTCACCCGCTGGTACAACCCGATCGTCACCGTCATCCGCGAGATGCCCAAGCCCGTCGTGGCGGCGGTGAACGGCCCGGCGGTCGGCGCCGGGCTGTCGCTGGCCCTCGCCGCCGACCTGGTCGTGGCGAAGGAGTCGGCCTACTTCACGCTTGCCTTTGTCGGCATCGGCCTGGTTCCCGATGGCGGCGCCTCGCTGTTCGTCCCCGCCCGGGTGGGCTTCGCCCGCGCCGCCGAGATGGCGCTGCTCGGCGACCCCGTCACCGCCGCCAAGGCGGTCGAGGTCGGCCTGATCAACGCGGCCTGGCCGGACGCGGAGTTCACGGCCAAGGCCGAGGCCCTGCTGCTGCGGCTAAGCAACGGCCCGACCCGCTCCTACGCGGGCAGCAAGCGCGAGCTCAACCACTGGCTGTACGCCAGGATGGCCGAGCACTTGGCGCTCGAGGCCGAGATCCAGGGCGATCTCGCGGGGAGCAAGGACTTCATGGAGGGCGTCACCGCGTTCCTCGACAAGCGCAAGCCCACGTTCACCGGCGAGTAAGCCCCAAAGTCAAGATCAAGCCCTCCAGCAGGAGTAACGGACCGTGGTCTTACGCCAAGGATCCATGACACCCGCCCCTGGCCGGCGCTCAGGTGAGCCTGAAGCCACCTCCGGCCCGTGGGCCCTACGGTAATGGTCATGACAACTGAAATCGCAGGCCCGATATCCTCGCCTTTCATCGGGACTGCCGCCGGGGGGTACGGGGGGTCGCGCCCCCGGGAGAAAACAGCAGTCGTGACCGGGGCCGGCTCGGGGCTCGGCCGTCTCATCACAATCGCCCTGGCCGCGAAGGGCTGGCGCGTCGCCGCAGCCGGCCGCCGTCTCACCCCCCTCGAGGAGACGGCGGCCGTGTCGGTCACCGCCGGGGCCACGCCGGGCGCCGTGGTCCCGGTGCCGACCGACGTGGCCGACGCGGACTCGGCGGCGGCGCTGTTCGCCGCGGTGGGTGACCGGTTCGGCCGGCTTGACCTGCTTGTCAACAATGCCGGCACCGGCGCGCCGCCCGGCGCGGTGGACGAGCTCACACCGGACGGCTGGCAGTCCATCGTGGCCACCAACCTCACCGGCTCGTACCTGTGCGCGCACCACGCGGTTCGGATGATTAAGGCGCAGCACCCGATGGGCGGCCGGATCATTAACAACGGCTCGATCTCCGCGCACACGCCGCGACCACGCTCGTTCGGCTACACGGTGACCAAGCATGCGATCACCGGCCTGACCAAGTCGATCTCGCTTGACGGCCGCCCCTTCAACATCGCCTGCGGCCAGATCGACATCGGGAACGCGAATACCGCGATGACCGAGATGATCGCGGCGGGCACGCCACAGGCGGACGGATCGATCAAGGCGGAGCCGACGTTCGATCCCAGGCTCGCGGCGGACGCGGTGCTGTTCATGGCGGAACTGCCGCTCGACGCGAACGTTCAGTTCCTGACGATCACCGCGACGGCGATGCCGTTCATCGGCCGCGGCTGATGGCGTGCCGCGGCCGACGACGGACTTACCAGGGCTCCGCCTCGGGCCCGCGCGCCGGAACCCTTGTGCGGAGCCCCCGGACGGGGGGGCATCCGGGGGCTCCTTGAGGGGAAAGCCCTGACATCTAGAACGCCGGCCCCCTCAGCCGCGTTACATCCCTACAATTAAATCTTTACGTAACTATCTGACCACTGATGGTAGTGGTTGCTGCTCATTATCCCTCCGGTCTCAGAGGCCGTAGGTCTCGAGGAGGCGCAGCCAGATCTCGCTGATCGTGGGGTAGGAAGGTACCGCATGCCACAGGCGGCTCAGCGGCACCTCTCCGGCTACCGCGATCGTGGCCGCGTGGATCATCTCGCCTACTCCCGGGCCCGCCATCGTCAGGCCGACGATGACGTGCCGATTTTCGTCCACGACCATCTGCGCGTGTCCGGTGTACCCGTCGGCGTACAGCGCCGCGCCCGCCACGTTGCCGATCTCGTACTCGACCACGCGGACCCGGTAGCCTGCGGATTCCGCCTGCTCCTTCGTGAGCCCGACGGCGGCCACCTCAGGGCTGGTGAAGATGACCTGGGGAACCATGGTCTTGCTCGCCAGGTCGCGCACCGACGGCTCGCGGCCGGCGGCGCGCGCGGCGATCGCGTCGCCGCAGATGCGCGCCTGGTACTTGCCCATATGGGTAAGCAGCGCCAGGTGGTTGACGTCACCCGCCGCGTACAGCCAGCCGCGATCACTCCCGACGCTTTGCACACGCATGGTGTCATCCACGTCCAGCCAGGAGCCGGGGGCCAGCCCGACCGTCTCAAGGCCGATGTCCTCAGTCCGCGGCGCTCGCCCCACGGCGACGAGCACCTCATCGGCGGTTACCGCCGTCCCGTCGTCGAGCGTGAGCGTGACGGCACCGCCGGCCTCTCCGTCCACCGCACCCGCGTCGTCGGCGCCGCTGCGATCGGAACCCGCGCGGCTCGCGCCATCCCGGCTCGCCCCGGTCACGCCAACCCCAAGCCGCACCTCGACCCCGGCCTCGCGGAGCCCCTTCGCCACCAGGTCTCCGGCGAAGTCGGGCAGCCGGTCGAGCAGCGGCCCCCGTGAGAGCAGCGTCACCCGCGCGCCGAGCGCGGACCACGCGGCGGCCATCTCGCAACCGACCACGCCGCCGCCGATGATCGCCAGGCTCTCGGGCACCGCATGCGCGCTGGTGGCCTCCCGGCTTGTCCACGGGTTCACGCCCGCCAGCGCGTCGGGCACGACCGCCCGGGTGCCGGTCGCGACCACTACCGCCTGCCTGGCCCGCAGCACGGTATCAGCGATCTCGACCACGCGCTCGCCCGCGATCCTGCCCTGGCCGCGGAAGAGCTCGATCTTCGCCCCGGTGAGCCAGTCGACCTGCCCGTCATCCTTCCAGCCGTGCGTGAACTTGTCGCGCCGCGCGAGCGCCTCGGCGGGGTCGAGCCGAGCCCCGGTGGCGCCGCGCACCGACCCAGCCTCGGCGACCACCTGGGCCGGCCGCAGCAGGGCCTTGCTCGGCATGCACGCCCAGTAAGAGCACTCACCGCCAACGAGTTCGGACTCCACGATCGCGGCGGTCAGCCCACCGCGGATCGCCCGGTCCGCGACATTCTCCCCGGTAGGTCCCGCCCCGATCACGATCACGTCGTACGTATCGCCAGCCATCCCGTGCCTCCTCGATAATCCCCACCTCAACCATGCCACTGCCCACAAGAAGTTCTCCGCACGGCAAGCCGCTCCGCCGCTCAGCCTGCCGCTCCCCGCAGTCCTACGTCCTCAAGAGAGCCACCCCGTTACACCGCACCTTCCTACCCTCCACCCCCCGCATCACCCAAGCGAGCCCCCGTTGCGAGCGATTTGTCGGGTAGTAGCCGCTACCCGCCTGCCCGCCGACGGCCAGGCCGGCGTCCGCCGGTCACTGCTTCGGCGGCCTGCCCCAGGTACCCGACCTCTTGCGCCACACCGACATCTCCCGTTGACTTTGCACACCCTGTGACTATTTTTCGAACATATTTGCCCCATTTGTGGGTGTGCAGAGTGTGCAAAGTCCCGGGCTGCCGCCGTTGCCCCTGGCCGTGGGCGCCCGTCTTGTCGTAATTGTCCGGTGCGGTATGCCCGCCCGGTGGGACCTATGCCGGTCAAACCATGGACGCGGGGTTGATGATCTGGTCGAACTCGTCGGCGGTGACGTAGCCGAGTGATAGCGCCGCTTGGCGGAGCGTGGTGCCCTCGTGGTCGGCCTTGTGGGCGATCTCGGCGGCCTTGTCGTAGCCGATGACCGGTGACAGGGCGGTGACCAGCATCAGTGACCGGTCAACGTGGTCGGCGATCCGGGTGAGGTTGAGTTCGGTGCCCTCGACGCAGAACACCCGGAAGGCCCTGCAGACGCCGGCGAGGAGGTTCGCCGAGTGCAGGAAGTTCGAGATGATCACCGGCCGCATCGTGTTCAGCTCCAGGTTGCCCTGGGCGGCGGCGAACGCGATCGTGGTGTCGTTGCCGAGTACCTGCGCGCAGACCATCAGCATGGCCTCGCACTGCGTCGGGTTGACCTTGCCTGGCATGATCGAGCTGCCAGGCTCGTTGGCGGGCAGGATCAGCTCGCCAAGCCCGGCGCGCGGACCCGAGCCGAGCCAGCGGATGTCATTGGCGATCTTCGCGAGCGGGACCGCGAGCCCGCGCAGGCCCGCCGAGGCCGCCGCGACCGCGTCCGAGCCGCCCAGCGCCGCGAACTTGTTCTCCGCCGTCAGGAACGGGTACCCGGTCTCGGCCGCGATCCGCTCGGCCACCTCGACGGCGAATCCGGGCGGCGCGTTGAGCCCGGTGCCGACGGCGGTGCCGCCCGCGGCCAGCTCGTACAGGCCCGCGCAGGAGAGTTCGAGCCCGTCGAGCGCCTGCGAGAGCTGGCGGGCGTAACCGGACCACTCCTGTCCCACGGTCATCGGGACCGCGTCTTCGAGGTGCGTCCTGCCGATCTTCACCACGTCTCGCCACGCGACGGATTTAGCACCGACGGCATCGCGGAGCGCGCGCACGTTCGGTATGACCTCGCCGTGGATCACCCGCACGGCCGCGACGTGCATAGCGGTCGGGAACGTGTCGTTCGATGACTGCCCCATGTTGACGTGGTCGTTGGGGTGCACCGGGACCTTGGATCCGATGATCCCGCCGGCGAGCTGAATCGCGCGGTTGGCGATCACCTCGTTGACGTTCATGTTCGATTGGGTGCCAGACCCGGTCTGCCAGACGCGCAGCGGAAAGTGCTCGTCGAGTTCCCCGTCGATCACCTCGTCGCAGACCCGCGCGATCAGCTCGGCCTTCCACGCGGGCAGTCGTCCCGCCTTGCCGTTCGCAAGGGCCGCGGCCTTCTTCACGTAACCGAACGCGTGGTACACCTCACGCGGCATCGGGTCCGTGCCGATGCCGCCGAAGTGCAGCAGGGACCGCTGCGTCTGTGCCCCCCAGTACCGGTCGGCGGGCACGTCGATGGTTCCCATCGAGTCGCTCTCCCGCCGATGCCCGCTCGCCCCGATGCCCACCGGCTCATCACGCAGTTCAGGCGCTTCTTCCATGGCTCAAGCCTCGCATACCGGCGGCAGCCGGCCGGCCTGGTCATCAGCGCCGCCGGGCTCGTCATCCTCGCCCGCGGCTCGGCGCACGGCGGCTACGGCGTGATCGCGCTCGCGCTGGCCGTCTTCGGGCTAGGTCTCGGCCTACTGGCCTGCTGCGCGGCTTGCTGTCTCATCTTCCTGCCGGCGAAGCACGCCGCGGCTGAGTGATCGGTGTAGGTCAGGCACCCGTGCTGGTCAAAGGACGATAAGCGGTAGTGCCGTATCAAGTCGGCTAAGGTCGCCTGGGTCGGAGGTGACAACCGGCTGACTCGCTCGGCGAGCGCAGATCACGACGTGCGCATCAGCGATGTCGGAGGTCTTGCTCGCGGCCAGCAGCCTGCCGACGCTTGTCGCGTCCACCCGGTCAAGCGCAACGACGGCAGTGGTTGGCTGCCTGATGAGCCGGGCGAGCCGGACCTGACGTTCGGGACGGCGGATGACCTGCGCTAGCGCCGATGTCGGCACTGTGACGGGAGCGCCGGTTTCGTGCGCGCGGGCGAGCAGGGCGATCATGCGGCGGTCGTCCCGGTCGAGGGCGATCAGCCCGCCCGCGTCGAGGGTCACTCCCGTCATCATGCCGCCGAGGAGGAGCCGAGCACGCTATCGGCCCAGGCGCGCTCTTCGTTAGTCAGCGGGCCACCGGTCTGGCTAAGCGCGTCCGCGAGCATCGCGCCCCACCCGGCGACGTCGTCTAGGGCGACCGTAACCGCGTGCTGGACGAACCCGGAGACGCTCGACGCGGTTCCCGCCTGGACAAGGGAACGGATCTGATCGAGCTGGGCCTCGTCCAGGGTGACGGTAACCTTTTTCGTCGCCATACCACTTACCATACCACGGGGTCGTCGTGCTCGGGAGTGTCCAGCTGACCCCGCAGGAACAGGGTGTACAGCAAGGCGAGGGACGGGATCAGAACCACGGCCCCGCAGCAGACGGCGATGATCAGCGCGATGAGGGTGGAGCGGCCGGCGGCCGCCTGAGTCACGGTCAGGCCGGGCAGCATTCGCGGCGTCTGTGCGGCGGCCCAGCCGACGACGACCGCGGCGACGGACAGCGCCGCCGTCAGCCTGGCAAGGCCGAACCTGGATCGCCAGCACAGCACCAGGGTGAGCAGGCCGCCGACGCCGGATACGCAGACCGCCGCAAGCGCGGCGCCGTGGGTCAGGTTGAGGCCGGAGTTCCGCATCACGAGCAGGCCGGCCAGCGCGAGGCCGCCCGACGCCAGGCCCGCCGCCAGGGCGCGGTGGCGGAATGGAGTCGCGACGGACCGTTGCGACGAACGAATTGAATCCGCCGCCAGGTAGACAGCGGCCAGGTACCCGGAGAAGACCACCGCGAGCGCGCCGATCAGCACCGAGGCCGGGTTCAGCCAGGAGGTCAGCGGGTTTCCCGCGGCGTTGCCTACCGGCACCCGGCCGAGCGCGATGGCGCCGACCGCCGTGCCGAGGGCGAACGGTGTGAGCACCGAGGAGACCGCGAGCAGGTTCTCGGCGGCGCGGGCGGCGCTGGAAGAGCCGCGCAGCGCGTACGCGGCGCCGCGGAAGATGATGCCGATCGCGGCGATCAGCAGCGGCGCGGCCAGCGTGGAGCTGATCGAGCCGAACGCGACCGGGTACGCGGTCCAGCCCACCACGAGCACGAAGATCAGCCAGACGTGGTTCGCCTCCCAGACCGGACCCATCGCGTGCCTGGCCTCGTCGCGTATCCGCTGCCCGCCTGGCCCGACGGCGAGCAACGTCCACAGCCCGGCGCCGAAATCGGCGCCCGCGAGCACCGTGTACGCGGTCATTCCCGCGAGGATGAACGCGACGGGGACATAAGCCATCGAGGGCCTCGCTCGCTAGCAGATCCGGATCCGAGGGGAGCGGCACCCGGGCGAGCCGCCGCAAGATGGCGACGACGATGACCGCCAGGATGACGTAGACCACGGCAAGCGTGCCATAGCCGACCGGGATGTCGCTTGCCCCGGTTACCGCCTGGCCGACGCGCATCACGTTGTAGACGATCCACGGCTGGCGGCCGACCTCGGTGGTGATCCAGCCGGCGATCAGCGCCACCACCGACAGCGGTCCTGCGGCCACGATGGCGATCAGCGCAAGGCGGGGCAGTGGGCGACGCTTGAACCGCAGGAACAGGTAGACGAGGCCGAGCAGCGCGAGCAGCGTGCCGATGCCGACCATGGTCTGGAAGGCGAACCGCACCACGTTGACCGGTGGCTGATCGGCGAGTGGCACGATGTCCAGGCCCTTGACGACCGCGTTCGGGTTGTGGAAGGCGAGGATCGAAAGCAGCCTGGGGATCTCGATGCCCCAGACGACGGTCTGCCCGTTGTAGAAGCCGAGCAGGTGCTCGGCGGCGCCCCTCGTGGTGTGCGCGAGTCCCTCCATCGCGGCCAGCTTGACGGGCTGGTAGACCGCCACGTCGCGGGCCGCCCAGTCACCGATGATGACCTGTAGCGGCGCGGCGACGCTCGCGGCGGACATTGTGATGCCGAGCGCGGTGCGCTCGTAGCGGCCGCGCCTGCCGCGCAGGAACGCCCACGCGTACGCGCCGCCAAGCAGGAACCCGCAGACGATGTAGGCGGCGAAGTACATGTGGATGTACTCGCTCCAGAACAGCGGGTTGTCGAACAGCGCCTGCCATGGATGCACGTCGACCGCGCGGCCGTTCTTGAGCGTGAACCCGGTCGGGTGGTTCATCCAGCCGTTGACCGCGATGACGAACAGCGAGCCGGCCACGCCCGCGACGGCGATCGGTATGCCGCTCGCGAAGTGCGTCCACGGCTTAAGCCGGTCCCAGCCATACGCATAAATACCTATAAATATGGCTTCGAGGAAGAAGGAGAAGCCCTCCAGCGTAAAGCCGAGCCCGAACACGTTCCCAAAGTCCTGCATCCACACCGGCCACAGGAGCCCGAGCTCGAAGGACAAGATCGTGCCGGTGACGACGCCCACCGCGAACAGCGCGAGCATGATCCGCGACCAGCGCTTGGCGAGCGTGCGATAGAGCGGATCGCCGGTTCGCAGGTAGCGGTACTCGGCGAAAAGCACCAGTACAGGGAACGCGATGCCGAAGCACACAAGCGGGATGTGCACGGTCAGCGAGAGCGCCTGCATCTGCCGCGCCTGGTACAGATAGTGCTGGTTCACGTCCACGGGGGAAAGCCTACGTCTACTACTATGCGTCGTAGTAGCTGGGTCCGCGAAGCGCGCACAACCGCGCACAACCGCGCCAAGGAGCCGCGCTAAGGAAGTCGCCCGAGCCGAGACCTCCGGCGTTACTCCTGCCTCACCCCCGCCACACGGCCGATGCCGAAACATTAGCGCGCTCTTAACTCACACTTGACTCGCGAGCGACACGGAGTGACGATGAGGCGGCCGGATGTGCGTGCTGAAGCGTCGTGACGCTGAAGTGTGACCAGCGATCGACTCCGCAAGCGGGAGGTCAATGATGATCGATCACGGAGGCGGGCACCGTCGTGTCAGTGGGGGAGCGCGCCGCAGGCTGCGCCGACTCGCCGCCGGAATGGCGGGCGTGGCCCTGGCCGGTTCTGCGCTTGCCGCCTGCGGCACGAGCAGCGCCGCCACCGGGCCCGTGACGCTGAACTACTACCTCTACCCGGACACCTCCGGCGCCACCACGGGCGCCATCGACAACTGCAACGCCCAGAGCGACGGCAAGTACACGATCTCCTACCAGATGCTGCCCCAGGCCTCCGACGGCCAGCGGCAGCAGCTGGTCAGGCGGCTGGCCGCGCATGACCCCAGCATGGACATCCTGGGCCTTGACGTCACCTGGGAGTCCGAGTTCGCGCAGGCCGGCTGGATCGAGCCCTGGACGGGCGCGGACAAGGCGCAGGCCGAGGCCGGCACGCTGCAGGCGTCGCTGCAGACGGCCACCTGGAACGGCCAGCTCGTCGCGGTGCCTGACAACACCAACACCCAGCTGCTCTGGTACCGGTCGGACCTGGTGAAGACACCGCCGACCACCTGGGCGCAGATGATCGCCGACGCCGATCAGCTGGCCAAGGAGGGCAAGCCGCACTACATCGAGATCCAGGGCGCCCAGTACGAAGGCGCGACGGTCTGGTTCAACACGATGGTGGCCAGCGCCGGCGGCAGCATCCTGACCGCCGGCGCGACCGCGCCGTCGCTCGGTGCCCCCGCCGTCAAGGCGCTGACGATCATGAAGGAACTCGCGGGCTCACCGGCCGCGGACCCGTCGATGTCGGTGCAGATGGAGAACCAGAACCGGCTCGCGATGGAGGCGGGCACCGCCGCCTTCGAGCTCAACTACCCGTTCGTCTATCCGGGGATGAAGGCCGACAACCCGAAGCTATTCAAGGTCTTCAAGTGGGCGCCCTACCCGGAGGTCACCCCGGGCGTGCCCGCCAAGGTGACGATCGGCGGCGTCGACCTCGCGGTCAGCGCGTACTCACAGCACAAGAGCCTCGCGTTCCAGGCGGCGCTGTGCCTGCGCGACGCGCAGAACCAGCTCCTCGGGGCCGAGGTCGGCGGTGTTCCGCCCACGATCGCCAGCCTGTACAACAACCCGAAGCTGTACCCCGACTACCCCATGCACGCCGCCATCCTGTCCTCGCTCGAGAACGGGAGCGTGCGCCCGCAGACCCCGCTCTACCAGGTGGTGTCCATCGACATCTCGCACCTGATCTCACCGGCCTCGGGCATCAGCCCGACCGGCACCGAGCAGTCGATGGTGGGCCAGATCAACAACGCGCTTCAGTCAAAGGGCCTGGTCCCATGAGCGGAAGGAGGGGCTGGTGAGCACCACCACGCCAGCGGCAACCACCGAAGCCGCGTCCGGCGCTACGCCCAAGCATGCCAAGCCGCAGCTATCGGAGGGGGCGCGGGCAGAGCGCAGGCTTGGCCTGCTGCTGTGCGCGCCCGCGGTGGTCGTGATGATCGCGGTCACCGCCTACCCGGTCATCTACGCGATCTACCTGTCCCTTGAGCGCTATAATTTTGAGCTGCCCCAGGACGTCAAGTTCATCGGGTTCGCCAACTACGCCGCGGTCCTCGGCTCGTCGTACTGGTGGACAGCGCTCGAGGTGACCGCGATCATCACGGTCATCTCGGTGTCCATCACGCTGGTGCTCGGCATGCTGCTCGCCATGGTGCTGCACCGGACGGTGTTCGCCCGCGGCCTGGTGCGCACCGTCGCGCTGATCCCGTACGGGATCGTGACGGTCGCCGCCGCGTACAGCTGGCAGTACGCGTGGACGCCGAACCAGGGCTACCTGTCCGCGCTGTTCAACAACAACGCGCCGCTGACCAACCAGGCCCAGGCCATCGGCGTGATCATCCTCGCGGAAATCTGGAAGACCACGCCGTTCATGGGGCTACTGCTCCTCGCCGGTCTGTCGCTTGTGCCTGAGGACCTGCAGAAGGCCGCGCGGGTGGACGGCGCCACCGGGTGGCAACGGTTCACGCGGATCACGCTGCCGCTGATGAAACCCGCGATCCTGGTCGCGCTGCTGTTCAGGACGCTGGACTCGTTC
>Ga0302314_10007768_pt1 | contig 19249 bp, 15 predicted proteins | sample III_Palsa_N2_3_FD_200533 | JGI IMG/M metagenome (GOLD analysis project Ga0302314, IMG submission 200533) | Peat permafrost microbial communities from Stordalen Mire near Abisko, Sweden - III_Palsa_N2_3 | ecosystem: Environmental > Terrestrial > Soil > Palsa > Peat permafrost | place: Sweden...
GGACCGTGACGCCGAGCCGCGCCATGACCACCGCCAGCAGGCAGGAGCGCAGGAAGGTGCTCTTGCCCGAGGCGTTGGCGCCGGTGACCACCAGGACCAGGTTGGCATCGATGGTCACATCGTTGGCGACGCGACGTGCGGCCGACAGCAGCGGGTGGGCCAGGGCGGTGGCGGTGAAGGGTGCGCCCTGGGTCGTCCACTGCGGCCAGGCGCCGCCCTGCTCGGCGACATAGGTGGCCAGGCAGCTGACCGCGTCGATCTCGGCGGCGGCGTCGAGCCAGCCAGCGCGGCTGTCGCCATGGGCCATGGCCCAGGCGTCGAAACGCGTGGCCTGGCGGGAGAGGTCGAACCACACCGCGCCGATCAGGTAGCTCCACAGCGGATTGCCCTGCTTGGAGAGCGCATCGCCCAGGAGCTGCAGCCGCGCCAGCGCCGCGCTGGCGGCGGTGGCGAGGCGGACGTGCTCGGCGATGGCGGGCGGTGCGCCGGGGTCCTGGGGCAGGGCGGCGATGCGGCCGATCAGGGCGCGCTCGGCGGTGACCTGGGCGTAGAGGCTGTCGCCCTCCAGGCCGACCAGGAAGCGGCGTGAGAGGCGGTCGATGGCGCCGCAGATCAGCGCGGTGATCAGCAGCACGATCAGGAACTCGCGCTCCTGGGCGTGCCAGGCGATCCAGGCCAGGAAGGCGGCCACCAGGAGCCGCGCTGCCCAGGTCACGCCACTCAGCCAGGGCGGTGGGCGGCGACGCTCCCGGATCCAGGTGGCGAGCGGATCCACGAAGCTGACGGTCAGCGCCGTAGCGGCGGCAGCTCCAGCGGGAGATGCCGCCGCTACTGGCGCCGCGCCGCCGCTGCGCGCTGCGGGCGCGGAGACGGGCACGGCCACGGGCGATGAGCCTTCGGCGACGAAGCGCGCGCGCCATGCATGCGCGAGACTCAGATGGCGCACCAGCTCGGCGCGCCCGATGGCGGGCTGGCCGTCGAGGCTCAGCAGCCAGCCCAGGAGGCGCCGGCTGCCGGCGGGAGTGGCGGCGGTGTCGAGCAGGGTGAAGAGGCTGCGTGGGCCAACCATGCCGAGGTCGCGGGCGCAGGGATGGTCGACCGGGCAGGATTCCTCACCGGTGGCGGTGGCGCGGCCCCAGCGACCGGCCAGGCGCTCGACGCCGGCGCGGTGGTAGTCGGCCAAGCGGTTGGCGACCTGGCGCGCGCGCACCAGGCGGCTGAGACGCGCGCCGCCGAGGATGAAGGCCGCGACCGTGGCGGCCAGCAGTGCGATCACCGCCCAGCCCGGAAGCCGCCAGATGAAGAGCGGCACCAGCGGCAGGACGCAGAGCACGAGACGGGCCAGGCCCGTCCAGCGCGCGCGCTCATCGAGCGCGGTGTGCTCGGCCAGTGCCGCCGCCAGGGCCTGGGCATGATCGATCGGTGGAACGCTCATGGCGCCATGCTCGCTGCGCCGCTAGAGACACCAAGGGAACTCGAGTGGGATGGCCGACGACGTGGCAGGCCGGGCATCCTTTCGTCGCGATCACCAGGTCCTCCGGCAGCATCGCCACGGGCCATCAATGGAGAGAGGACACGGTGGAATAGCCATCCTGCCCGTCATCCGAAAAATCATGGGCTGATTCCAGGCCGATGGCGCATCTGCCGATGTGCAGGAACATGCCGACCACGAGGCTCGAACCGCTCTCGTGCCTGGCCACGGCAGCGGCGACGCTGGTCTGCGCATGGCCCGCGTAGCCGCCCTGCCGCACTCCTGCCCAGAGGCCGGTATACCCGCGGGAGATCATGAACGTGCCTTGGATCCGCCAGCGCGACCAGCCGGAGGTGGTGACCAGGCCCAGTGATCGGGCATCGACGCCGCATGGGCCCCACAGGACCGCCTTGCCGCCGATCCCGGCTTGGACGAGGCCGACGGACTGGAAGCCAGGATGCTCATAGGCCAGATCGTTCGACGCATTCCTGATGATGCTGTGGAAATCCCTCAGCCTCAGCCTCACCAGCACCAAGAGCATCGCATACCGGCTCACTGCGCGCGGCGGCACCGCCGGTCAGAAGTCGGCCAGCAGGCTCATCGCGACGTTGGCTTCCAGGGGATAGCTGTGGCCGTTGAAATCACCCTCGTTGATGCTGCGCGAGCCGGCCAGGTCGAGCTTCACGCCGCCGACATCGAAGCCGAAGCCGGCGGTGACGACGGTCTGCGCCGAGGACTCGGCGAGGTTGCGGTAGCAGCCACCGCGCAGCGCCAGGAAGTGGAAGATCGTCCATTCAACACCACCGGAGAGGCGCTGCGTGTCGTAGTCCTGCAACGTCGTCTCGGCCTTGAGCAGGTCGATGTCGGATTCGACGACCACCGAGGTGAAGGGCATGAATGCGACCCCCAGCGTGCCCTGGGGCGCGACGTGGACGTCGGGGAACGTGATGCCGTTGACGGTCGGACCGGCGAACTCGGGATCGTTGAGGTTGCGGAAGCTCAGGCCGACCTGCAGGTAGCGCATGCGCGCCATCGCACCGACGTCCACGCCGAGGTTCACGGACTGCCGGTAGTTGTTGTTGGCCGAGCGCAGCACCTGCTCGGTGTCGGAGCTGAACAGCTGCACGGTGGTGTCATAGACCCGGCCGACCATGCACTTCAGGCTGGCGCCGACACTGAAGTGGCTGTCGATGGCGTAGCCGTAGGAGAGCGGCAGCTCGGCCAGCCCGAAGGCGGTGACCAGGGCGGCGGTATCGTTGTTGCTGAGGTTGCCGCCGCCGCCATCGGTGGCCTGGGCGATCGATGCCAGGACGCTGGCGAAGCCGGCGGCGGTGCTGCTGTTGACGCCCTCCTGTCGTCCCGTGTAGTCGAGGATGCCGATCGAGCGGGCATCGAGTCCGGCCGCCGCGAGCTGCTGCTGCTGGGCGGGCGTAAACAGCGAGATGTGGCCGTCGCCCGTGACTCCGGAATTGGCGAGCTGGGTGTTGAGGTTGCCCGAGCCGACGCCGACGTTGCCCAGGTCGAGGGAATAGACGCGCGCGGTGGCCTCGAAATAGCTGCGGAAGCCCAGGCCGAAGTGGCCGATGCGCATGCCGACCCCGGCGGTGGCGTTCGCGGTGATGCCGTTTTGCGGATTGCCGATGCCCTGCAGCCCCTGCGCGACCTTGACCAGGTTCTCGACGTTCTGGGCCGTGACCGCGCCTTGGCTGCCGAGGTCGTCGTAGGGCACGGTCGAGAGCAGGTCGATGTACGTGGACATGTTGCCCTGGATGACTTCGCCCGCGGAGGCGTCGAGGCCGAAGCCCCAGCGCTTGGCGCCGATGTCATTATTGTCCGAGGGGTAACGGCCACCGTCCTGGTCGCGGTCGGCGAAGAAGCCGAAGGCGGCGGGATTGTAGTACTGCGCGGTGTAGTCATCGACGCACGCGGTATTGGCGCCACCCATGCCCAGGGCGCGCGCCCCGGCGAAGAAGTCGTCCTGCGCCTGCGCGACTCCGGCCCCGGCGCACAGCGCCACCAGCACGGTGGCAAGACGGGTGATGCGAGGCAGGATGAAAGGCATGGTCGATTCCTGTGCCGAAGCGGCGAGGTCCGGACGGCGCGAGGTGGTCGCGGTGGGAACGTACCATGGACGGCGCTCGCCAGCAATGGCTACAGCATGCCGTGTCTGGCCTGGGCGACGCGGGAGTGTCCAACAATGCGCGGGCAGCCGGCACCGCGGCGCGACCTGACCGCCAGGTCATGACCTGGGCGATCGGCCCCAGCCGCGGGCTGCGGCGCGCGGGCTCTAGACCTGCACGACCTTGATCGAGTTGGCGCCATGCGACGAGACGCCGTAGATCACCACCACCGTGTCGCCGTCATTGACCACCCCGAGGCGGATGCAGCTCTCGATGCCGATCTCGAGCTGGTCGTTGGGATCCTCCTTCAGCGGCACGATCACCGGCACCACACCCCAGAAGAGGCTCAGGCGGCGCCAGGTGGCCTGGTCGTAGCACAGGGCGACGATCGGCACGTCGCCGCGGCGCTTGGACAGCAGCAGGGCCTTCTCGGTGTTCTGCGAGAAGACCATGATGGCGTTGGCCGAGAGCTCGCGCGACAAGTAGTCGGTGGCACCGCTGATCGCCATGGCGTAGTGGTCGAAGCCGCCCTTGTCCTTGTCCGGGGTCAGGGTCGGCATGTACGGGCTCTTCTCGGCCTCGATGGCGATGCGCATCATCTCCCCGACCGCCTCGGCGGGGAACTTGCCGTAGGCGGTCTCGCCGGAGAGCATCACCGCGTCGGAGCCGTCGAAGATGGCGTTGGCCACGTCCGAGGATTCGGCGCGGGTCGGGATCGGGCTTTCGATCATGCTTTCGAGCATCTGGGTGGCGGTGATCACCAGCTTGCCGACGCGATTGGCCGAGGCGATCAGCTCCTTCTGCACGACCGGCAGCTTCTGGGTCGAGATCTCGATGCCGAGATCGCCGCGGGCGACCATGATGCCGTCGGCCTCGGCGAGGATCTCGTCGATGGCGGCCACGCCTTCCGGCTTCTCGATCTTGGCGATCACCGGGATCTGGCGGCCGGTCTCGGCGATGCGGTTCTTGATGGTGCGCACGTCGCGCGCGGTGCGCACGAAGGAGATGGCGACGTAGTCGACGTCATTGGCGATCGCCCAGGCCAGGTCGGCCTTGTCCTTCTCGGAGAGCGAGGGCGCGCTGACCTTCACGCCGGGCAGATTGATGCCCTTGTTGTTCTTCAGCTGCCCGCCGATCATCACCGTGCACTGGATGTCGTGCTCCTCGATGGCGTCGACGCGCAGGCGCATGCGGCCATCGTCGATGAGCAGGACATTGCCGGGCACCACATCCTTGGCCAGGCCGTCGTAGGTGCAGCCGACGCGGTCGATGGTGCCTTCCGGGCAGTCGGCGACGGTGATCACGGTCTTCATGCCGGCGGTCCAGAAGACGGTGGTGCCCTCCTTGAGGCGGCCGGTGCGGATCTTCGGGCCCTGCAGGTCGGCGAGGATCGCCACCGGGTGGTCCATCTCCACACTCAGGCGGCGCACCAGTTGCAGGCGCTTGAGGTGGTCGGCATGGTCGCCATGGCTCATGTTGAGCCGGGCCATGTTCATGCCGTTGAGGAACATCTGCCGCAGCACGCTCTCATCGCTCGAGGCGGGACCGATCGTGGCGATGACCTTGGTCGCCTTCCTATTGCCCTGCGAGAGGGCCGTGGGCACCCGCTTGGCTGCTCCTGCGGCCGTAACCGGGACAGATGTGGTTGAAAGCGGGGTGGGGAGCGTGGCCATGATGGCGTCCACCCTAGCCGACCTTTGCGGATTGCCATGTCACCAACTGCAGCGTTCAGCGTACCGATGCATTTGTGGCGTTTCGCGTGGGGCGTGGGCGTAAGCGCGGTACGACGCGACGCCTGGTTCATGGCATGGGGCGGTCCGACCGCTACATAGGAGGGCATGAGCAGCGCACCCTACGAGAGCGCCGCCCAGGCCGTGCGCGCGGCCTCGGACATCATCATCACCACCCATCTCAACCCCGATGGCGACGGCATCGGCTCAGGCCTCGCCCTGGTGCATGCGCTGCGCGCCCTGGGCAAGCGGGTGCGCTTCCTGTGCCCGAGCTCCGTCGCCTCGCTGTACGGCTTCCTGCCCGGCTTCGCGGCGCTCGAACCGGTCTCGGAGGCCCAGGCGCGCGCCGCGGCGCCTACCGAGCTGATGATCAGCTGCGACGCGGGCGACATCGAGCGGCTCGGGGTGGTCGCCCAGGTGCGGCGCACCCAGCTGATCAATCTCGACCACCATGCCACCAACACCCGCTTCGGGGACATCAACCTGGTCGACGAGCAGGCCGAGTCGAGCGGGGTGGTGGTCGAGCGGCTGCTGCACAGCCTCGGGGTGGTCCTGGACCGGGTGCTGGCCGAGTGCCTGTACACCACCATCGTCTTCGACACCGGGCGCTTCATGCACTCCAACACCACGGCGCACACCATGCGCTGGACGGCCCAGCTGCTCGAGACCGGCATCGATGCGGCGTCGATCAACCGCAAGCTGACCTACACGCGCACCCTCAAGGACCTGGCGATCGTGAAGCTCGCCATCGAGCACCTGGCGCAGGACGCCGATCCGCGCCTGGCCGGGGTGGTGCTGACGCGCAGCGCCATCGAGCAGGTCGGGGAACCCGAGGACTGGGGCGAGCTGGTCGAGATCCCGCGCTCGCTGCAGGGCAATGAGATCGCCTATCTGGTGCGCGAGGGCAAGGACCGCGCCTCCGCGCGGGTCAGCCTGCGCTCGAATCCGCCCTTCGAGGTCGGGGTGGTGGCCCAGGCCTATGGCGGTGGCGGCCACCGCCAGGCGGCCGGCTGCACCATCCCGGGTACCCTCGATGCGATCCTGCCGGCGCTGCGCGCCCGGCTGCGCGCCCAGCTGCCTGCGGCCTAGCGCGCATGGCCGAGGGAGCCACGCGCGAGACCCAGCCGGACGCCCTGCCGCTACGCGTCGAGGTGCTGTTCTACCGCGAGACCGATCGCGACTACGTGATCGCTCCGCACTACCACCGCATCCACCAGTGGTATGTGCTGCTGCATGGCGCGGTCGACATGACCATTGGCGAGACGACCTACGCCCTGCATCCGAACCAGTCGATCATCATCCCGCCGGGCGCGGTGCGTTCGCCACGCGCGCGGGCGCGCGCGCCGGGCTACCTGGTCGCGGTCTTCGAGTGCTTCGGGCTGGACCTGTCGGAAGTGACCAGCGCGGTCTTGGATACGCCGCTGGAATTGCATGCGGAGCTGATGGGGCTGGTCGATGAGCTGCGCCTGCCCAAGGGCGCGGAGTCGCGCCACCTGGCGGCGGCGCTGCTGACGCGCCTGCTGATCGGGCTCAAGCGCGCGAAGCTCGCGCACCAGCCGCCCTCGCCCTCGACCCAGACCCGGCATCTGCCGGAACTGGTCATCCAGGCCGAGGTCTTCATGGAGCGGAATTTCTACCGCACCCTGACGCGCGGCGATGTGGCGAGCGCGGTGCACCTCTCGGAGCCGCACCTGGGGCGGGTGTTCCGCTCGGCGACCGGCAAGACGGTCCTGCAGCGGCTCACCGAAATCCGCATGGCGCAGGCGCGGGTGCTGCTTCTGGAATCCGACCTGGCGATCACGCAGATCGCCTTGGATGTCGGCATAAGCTCCTTCAGTCACTTTACTTACACCTTCAAGAAGGCGACCGGGCTGACCCCATCGGATTATCGGCGGGTCAGGGGTCGTTCCTACTTGTGAGCGGTTTGAGCAACGACCTGATCGTCAATCGCTAGCACCGCAGGGTGGGGGCCAGTAGCATCCCAGGCGTGAAACAGGCTGCTTCGGTGCGGGTCGCGATCGTCGGCTGCGGGGTCATCGCCCCGACCCATGCCAAGGCCCTGGCGCTGGATGGCCGCTGTGAGCTGGTGCTGGCCTGCGATCCGGACCTGGGCAAGGCCCGCGCCCTGGGTGCGGCCCGCGTGGCGAACGACTGGCGCGAGGCGCTGGGCGCCGGCATCGATCTGGTCATCCTGTGCACGCCGCACCACGAGCACGCCGCGCAGGCGGTCGCGGTGCTGCAAGCCGGCAAGCACCTGCTGTGCGAGAAGCCGCTCGCGACGACCCCGGATGCGGTGCGCCACATGGTCGACGCCGCGCAGGCCGCTGGCACCGTCGCCTCGGGCATCTTCCAGCACCGCTTCAGTCCCCTGGCGCGGAGGGTGCATGAGCTGGTGCGCGGTGGCGACTTCGGGCCGCTGCTCTCGGCGGCGATGGACTTCCGCTGCACCCGCACCGCGGCGTACTACGCCAGCGGGCCGTGGCGCGGCCGCTGGGCGGGCGAGGGCGGCGCGGTGCTGATCAATCAGGCGATCCACACCCTGGACCTGGTGAACTGGTTCTGCGGGACGCCGGTTTCGGTCGCCGGCACGGTCTCGCAGCAGCATCCCGGGATGATCGAATGCGAGGATCATGGCCAGGGCGTGATCACGTACGCCGCTGATGGCGCTGATGCCGGAGCTGGTGCTGATACCGATGCTGATGCCGCGGCCACGCCGCCGCAGGCCAGCATCGTCTGCAGCAATGACCAGGTCACCGACTGGTACCAGCGCATCACCGTGACCTGCCGCGACGGCGCAATCGAGCTCGGCGACCACCACCGCCTGCTGACGGTCGCCCATTCCAATCAGGCGCTGTGCGCGGAGCTGCGCACCCTGGATCAGATCCGTCTCGATGGCGTGCGCCTGCCGGGCAAGGACTGCTATGGCGACCACCACGCCCTGCAGATCCAGGATGTGCTCAGCGCGATCCGCGCCGGGCGCGCGCCCTTCGTGACGCTGGCGGACGCCGCGGTGACCAACCAGGTGGTGCTCGGCCTCTACTGCTCGAGCGCGCAGCACGGCGCGCCGGTGGCGCTGCCGGCGCGCTCCTTCACCCGTCCCGACCTGCTCGCGCAGCCCAAGCGCCAGAGCCAGGCCGGCGTTGTGGCGGGGACCTGAGACCCGTGATCTCCTGCATTCTTTCCGGCCTTTTCAGGCTTTTAAGTCTTTTCACCCGCACGCATCGTCTCCCTGAACCTCAACCGGCGTGGCTACGCCAGGATCCGACACCATGACTACGCACGCACATCTCCGCCTCGGCATCATCGGCGTCGGCGGCATGGGCGGCGCCCACGCCGACAACATTTTGGCCAAGCGCATCCCGCGCCTCGACCTGGTCGCGGTCTGCGATACCGATCCCGACCAGCTCAGCCGCTTCTCGACCCTGCGCACCTTCACCGACAGCAGGGAGCTGATCCGCTCCGGCGTGGTCGACGCGGTCCTGATCGCGACCCCCCACTACGACCACACCACCATCGGCATCGATGCGCTGGGCCAGGGCCTGCATGTGATGACCGAGAAGCCGCTGTCGGTGCACAAGGCCGACTGCGAGAAGCTGATCGCGGCCTACCAGAAGCGTCCCAAGAAATCCCAGCTCTTCGCGGCGATGTTCCAGACCCGCACCGAGCCGGCCTGGATCAAGCTGCGCCAGCTGATCAAGTCCGGGGAGTTCGGCGAGATCAGGCGCATCAACTGGATCGTCACCGACTGGTACCGGACCGAGGCCTATTACGCCTCGGGCGGCTGGCGCGCGACCTGGCGCGGCGAGGGCGGCGGGGTTCTGATCAACCAGTGCCCGCACAACCTGGATCTCATGCAGTGGCTGTTCGGCATGCCGGTGAAGGTGCGCGGCTTCTGCGGCCTGGGCAAGTGGCATGCGATCGAGACCGAGGATGCGGTCACCTCCTACCTCGAGTACGCCAATGGCGCTACGGGGGTGTTCATCACCTCGACCGGCGAGGCGCCGGGCACCAACCGTCTGGAAATCGCCGCCGAGAAGGGCCGCGTGATCCTCGAAAACGGCAAGATCACCTGGATCCGCAACGTGGTCGGCATGAGCGAATTCAGCCGCACCACCAAGGAGCGCTTCGACCGCCCCGAGACCTGGAACGTCGAGATCCCCGCGCCAGGCATCTCCAACCACCACAATGCGATCCTGCACAACTTCACCGATGCGGTGCTCGACGGGAAGCCGCTCATCGCCGAGGCGGTCGAGGGCATCAATTCGGTGGAGCTGGGCAACGCCATGCTGCTGAGCTCGGTGCTCGACCGCACGCTCGAGCTGCCGCTCGACAGCGCGATGGTGGAGCGCGAATTCAAGAAGCTGATCAAGAACTCGACCTACGAGAAGAAGGTGGTCAAGCACGGCGCCACCGACCTCGGCAAGTCCTTCTCGACCGGCAAGAGCTGAGCCGGGAGCCGTCGTCCCGATCATTCGTCCCGACGCCTCGCCCCGACCATCCGCCCGACGCCCCAGGAGTGCTATGAAACGTTCGCAGATCGCCGCCCAGCTCTACACCGTCCGCGACCATTGCCGCACCGCCGCCGAACTGGCGGCGAGCGCCGCGAAGCTCAAGGCCATCGGCTATGGCGCGGTCCAGGTCAGCGGGGTGGGGCCGATCCCGGAGGCCGAGATCGTGCGGATCCTGTCCGGCGAAGGGCTGACGATCTGCGCCACCCATGAGTCCGGTGCGACGATCGTCGGCGACACCCAGAAGGTCATCGACCGCCTGGGCGCGCTGGGCACGCCCTATACCGCGTATCCCTGGCCGCATGTGCCCCTGGATTCGCTCGAGGCGGCAGAGCGCCTGGCGGCGGATCTGGAGCGCGCGGGCGCGTTGATGGCGCGGGCGCAGCAGGTGTTGACCTACCACAACCATGCGGTCGAGTTCCGCAAAGTCGGCAGCGGTGCGGCGGCGCGCACCGTGCTCGAACTGCTCTATGCCAAGACCTCACCCCAGCACCTGCAGGGCGAGATCGACACCTACTGGATCCAGGCCGGCGGCGGTGATCCGGCAACCTGGTGCACGCGCCTGCATGGGCGGCTGCCGCTGTTGCATCTCAAGGACCTCGGGGTGCGCGAGGCCAACCAGGCCACGACCATGGAGATCGGCCAGGGCAACCTCGACTGGCCAGGCATCATCGCGGCCGCGGACCGTGCGGGCTGCCGCTGGTTCATCGTCGAGCAGGACACCTGCCCGGGCGACCCCTTCGAGTCGCTGGCGATCAGCCTGCGCTACCTCACTGGCCTGGCCGAAGGCAACGAGCGCAGTGGCGCGGGCGCCACCGCCCGCGCCTCCTGATTCCCACCACCGACGACCCGCGCCGACCCACCCGAAAGACCCCCATGTATTATACCGGATTCGCCGATGAAGCCGCCCACAGCCTGACCGGGCAGATAGCCGCCACCTTGGAGCTGGGCTGGACGCGCATCGAGTCGCGCAAGATCGATGGCATCAACATCCATGACCTCTCGGATGCGGCCTTCGAGAATGTGGTCCGGCAGCTGCAGGAGGCCGGGGTGACGATCAACTGCTTCGGCTCGGCGATCGCCAACTGGGGCAAGTCGATCGAGAGCCCCGACGGCCCGTCGCTGGCCGAGGCGGCGCGCGCCATCCCGCGCATGCAGCGCTTGGGAACGACGTTCATCCGCATCATGAGCTATGCGGTGCTGCCCGGGCGTGGACCCGAGGCGCAGCTGGCCGAGGAGCGCTTCCGCCGCCTGCGCGACCTGGTCGCGCTGTTCCGTGACGCGGGACTGCAGGTGCTGCATGAGAACTGCAACAACTACGGTGGCATGGGCTGGCAGTACACGCTGCGCATGCTCGACAACGTCCCGGGCCTGCGCCTGGTCTTCGACACCGGCAATCCGGTCCAGGATGACGACTTCGCCAAGCCGAAGAATGCCGCCGGCCACTACCCCAAGCAGTCCTCCTGGGAGTTCTACCAGCAGGTCAAAAGCCACATCGCCTACGTGCACATCAAGGATGCGCGCTTCGATCCCGCAAGCGGCAGCACCACCCACACCTTCCCGGGTGAGGGTGCCGGCGAGGTGCGGCGCATCGTCGCCGACCTGCTCGGCAGCGGCTACGATGGCGGCTTCTCGATCGAGCCGCACCTGGCGGTAGTGCACCACGATCCGTCGATCACCGCGCCGGAGGCGATCATGCGTGCCAACTATGTGGAGTACGGACGCCGCTTCATGGCCATGGTCGGCGAGGTCCAGGCCGAGCGCGCGAGCCAGCGCCGCGGCCAGGGCGCGGCTCGCTAAGGCCTGTCGAGACGCCGGCCCCTCGTCGTCCCGGGGCCGCGACCGGCAGCGTCCCAGCGGCGCGGCGCAAGCGCTGCACGACGCTGCTTGGCGGCGCGCGAGACGCGGGTAGGAAGCGGGGATGCTTCATTGGCTGGTGCATCTGTATTCCCAGGATGGCGTCCATGACCTGATCGCCCGCGGCGGCCTGGTGGCGCTGTGCCTGGTGATCTTCGCCGAGACCGGGCTGTTCATCGGCTTCTGCCTGCCCGGGGACAGCCTGCTGTTGACCGCGGGGGTATGCTGCCGCATCGATCCGCTGGTGCCGGGCGGACCGCCGCTGCTGAACCTGGGGGTGACCCTGGCGACGCTGATGGTGGCGGCGGCGGTGGGCAACATCCTCAACTACCAGTTCGGGCGCATGACCGGCACGCGGGTGCGCTCGCGCCCGGATGGGGTGTGGTTCAAGCAGCGCCACCTGGCGGAGGGCGAGGAGTTCTACCGCCGCTGGGGCGGCTGGGCGGTGGTGGCGGGGCGCTTCGTGCCCATCGTCCGGACCTTCGTACCCTTCGTGGCCGGGATGGCGGGCATGGCCTGGCCGTCATTCCTGATGTGGTCGACCTGCGGGGGCATCGCCTGGGTCGGCAGCATGGTTGGACTCGGCTACTGGCTGGCGCAGTCGCAGACCCTGGTCCACCAGCTGCACCTGCTGGTCCTGGCGATCATCGCCGTGTCCTTCGTGCCGATCGGCATCGGACTCGTGACGCGGTGGCGGCGTGGGCCCGCCGCTCCCGTGGGCGACCCCGTCGTCTGACGGCGCCTGCAACCATTGCACCTCTCGGTCAGGGGTGGCGGCCGGCCATGCCGGTCCTGGCAGCTGGACAACCGCGCGGGTTTCCGGCACCATGCCGGGAATGACGTCGGCTCCCGTGCTTACATTTACCAATGTCTCCTTTACCTATCGCGGCGACTGGCTGAACCGCATCCACGCCCTCAAGCGCGTCGACCTCAGTGTGCCGCGCGGCTCGGCCTATGGCTTCCTCGGCGCCAATGGCGCCGGCAAGTCGACCTCGATCAAGCTCGCCATGGGTCTTTTGCATGGCCACAAGGGCGACATCACCCTGCTCGGCGAGCCGATCGGCGACCACCGCCTGCGCGCGCGGGTCGGCTTCCTGCCGGAGCAGCCCTTCTTCTACGACAACCTCGCGGTCGGCGAGTACCTGGCCTACCTCGGGCACCTCTCGGGGCTACATGGCGGGACGCTGAGCGCCGCCATCGAGCGCGTCTACCAGCTGCTGGACCTGGGCGATTTGCGCGCGCGCAAGCTCGGCAGCTTCTCCAAGGGCATGCGCCAGCGCTTCGGCCTGGCGCAGGCGATCCTGCACCGGCCGGACCTGCTGGTGCTCGATGAGCCGTTCTCGGGGCTGGACCCCCTCTGGCGGGCGCGCTTCAAGGAGGTCATGGCGCTGGAACGCACGCGTGGGGCCACGCTGTTCTTCTCCAGCCACATCCTCAGCGACATCGAGGATCTGTGCGACAGCTACTGCGTCATCGATCATGGCGAGGTGCTCGAGCAGGGCCGCCTGGCCGACCTGCTCGGGCAGGCGCCGCTGCAGCTGACCGCCAGCGGCGCGCCGGCGGCAGGCGCCACGGTCGCGCCCGACGGCACCTGGCAGCTGACCTTCCCCGAGAGTCGCCGTGCCGAGGTCCTGGGGGCACTGCCGCCGGGCGCGGTCTTGCGCCTCGAGCGCCAGCGCATCGCCTTGGAGGACTACTTCGTCAACCGCGTCAAGGCCCACCATGGCGCGGGCACGCGCCTCGGAGGCGAGTCATGATCTGGGTCATCGCCTCCGCGACGATGCGCGAATCGATCCGTTCGAAAGCGTTTCTGGGGCTCCTGGCGCTGTATCTGGTGGCGGTGCTGCTGTCGCGCATCGCCGGCTGGATCAGCGGCACCGATGGCGATGTGGTCACGACCAGCATCGTCTTCAGCCTGCAGAGCATCTTCGGCGTGCTGGTGGCGGTCGCGACCGGCACCGCGCTGGTGCAGACCGAGATCCAGCAGAAGACCCTCTACACCATCCTCAGCCGTCCGGTCAAGCGCTGGCACTTCGTGCTCGGCAAGTTCCTGGGACTGAGCGGCTCGCTGATCGCCGGGCAGGTGATCATGGTGTTGATCGGCCTGGTCTACCTGCGCGCCACCGGCGCGCAGGTCACCGGCTGGGCCTTGCTGGCGGGACTGCTGACCATGCTCGAGGTGCTGGTCATGGCCTCGGTGAGCCTGTGCTGGACGGCGCTGACCACGCCGCTGGTGGCGGTGGCGCTGTGCCTGGCGACCTACGCCCTGGGGCATGCGGTGGGCGAGCTGCCGAACCTGCTCTACCACCTGCATGGCGTGAAGCTGCTGCTGTGCAGCGCGCTGGCCGCGCTGGTGCCCGACCTGTCGCGCTTCGTCTACCGCGATCTGGCGTTGCACCAGATCCCGATCACCGCCGCGGACCTGGCCGGGCGCGTGGTCTATGGTCTGCTGTGGATCAGCCTGTTCGTGACCATCACCACCGTCGTCTTCCGGCGCAAGCAGCTCTAGGCCGGCGATGCGTCGCGACTGGCCCTTGTACCTGCTGATCCTGGCCCTGGCGGGCGCGTTGATCGCCTGGAACGCGGTGCCGCTGCGCGACCATTCCCTGCACATCCGCACCTCGGACCTGTCCTTCGTGCCGGATCCGGTGCTGGCGCGGATGCTCAATCTCGGGCAGAACGGGGCGGCTTCAAAGCTGCAGTGGATCGACAGCTTCAGCTACTTCGAGCTGCAGCTGGACAAGCGCGATGACACCCTGCGCGGCAGCGGCCAGAGCGGCTTCGAGCGGCTCTACACCCAGCTCACGGCCGAGGATCCCTACTACGGACCATTCTATGAGCATGCATCGTTCAACATCGGCGCCCTGACCGGGCGCCATGACATCTCCCTGGGCTTCCTGCTGCGCGGCCTGTCCTACATGCCGCATGCCACCCAGCTGTGGCGCCAGGCCGCGGCCGAGCTCTACGCCTCCTACGACTTCGACAAGCGCCACCCCGACGAGATGAACGCCTTTCTCGACGCCTGGGCCGAGAACGAGCTCGACTACGTGCAGCGCCGTCAGGTCTGGGACTGGAAGAACGCCATGGCGCGCCGCCATGACATGGGTTTGGGCCAGTTGACCTACTGGCAGGAGCAGATGCATCTCTATCCGCCGGACTCGCCCGGCGGGCGCTACATCGACAATGCGATGCGCGAGGAGGTCGCGCACTACGGCGTGCGCGAGCTCGAGGCCCTGCTCTACGCCTACCGCGAGCACTACATCATGGCGCCCCTGCAGCTGAGCGAGGTGCTCGCGCCGCAGCTGGTGCGGGAGCGCTTTCCGATGGGGCTGAACGTCTACCTGCCCTATACGATCGCCGACCACCAGCTGGTGCTGCGCGACGATCCGTATGGCTATCCCTTCCTGCTGATCGATGGCCAGGTGGTCAGTCCCGGTCTGCAGCAGCGCGTCTTCGGGCCGCGGCCGGGCAAGCTGCTGCAGAACATCGGCGAGTACCTGGCCAAGCACCCGCAGGTGCCCTTCCCCCAAGATCTGGAGACGGTGCGCGCGCTGGGCATCGAGGTGCCGGCGCTGGCACCGCAGGCGCACTACCTGTTCACGCCCGCGGCGCACTCCATCACGGTGAGCTGGGATCCGCCCCCGGGCAGGCCGTGGCCGCTGACGCAGCAGGCCGGACATCTCCAGCACTAAGCACAAAAAACTGACGCGCCGCGGGCGCGACCAGGAGCGCCGGGGCACTGCCGCTCGCCAGGATCAGGCGCCGCGGGCGGCGAAGGACAGGACCACCCGCTGCTGCCCGGGACGCGTCAGCGTCACGCGCACGCCGCTGACCGCCTCCCAGGCGAAGCGGCTGTCCTTGCCGTTGACCGTGGCCTTGCTCGGCTTGCGCGTGCTCCAGCAGGCGAACTCCCCGCCGTCAGAGAGGAGCACGCTGAAGGCGCCGTCGACCCAGGCGCTCTCCAGGACGCTGCCGCCGCTGTTGAAGAGCCCGGTCAGGCCGATGGGGGCGACCCCCTCCTCGATCGGCACAATGGTGTAGACCTCCGCGGTCAGCTCATCGAGCGCGATCGGCAGGCGCTGGCTGCGCTTGGCGAGCGCCACACTCTGGGCGTTATGCGCGTAGATCACGAACTCGAGGCCCTCGAGGCCATGCACGTCGCTGGGCGAGATGTCGCCCGAGACCGCGCGGCGGGCCTTGGGGTCGGCGTGGTGGTGCGAGTTGAAGGCGCCCACCACACCGGAGCCCTGGTTGCGGCTGAAGATCTTCAGCAGCACGTCTTCGCGCGTCGGATCGCGGAACAGGCAGTCGCGGGTCGGACGGCCGGGGAGTTTCGCGCGCGCCACCGAGCCGTCGGAGAGCACCAGCTTCTTCAAAAGCGCGAAGTCGTGCACGCCGGGCTTGTCCGAGACGTAGACCGGGGCGCCGCTGACCGCGCGTCCGGCCGCATGGAAGGCGCCCATGGCGTGGCCGGACTGGAACATGTCCCAGTCGGGCCAGCAGAACTCGCCGAACCAGGCGCCGACCTGGGCATTGGTGTAGAGGTGCAGGCCATGCGAGGACGGGATGTTGGGCCAGAAATCGGTCGAGGTGCGGGTCAGGTTCGAGCCGTAGGCGAGGTAGAACATCTCATTCGCGCAGGACATGCAGTTGATCAGGTTGCCGTCGAAGTTGCGGCCGACCGAGGATTCCAGGGCCTCGCGGTAGGCCTGCATGAGGGCCACCCGTCCGCCGGTGGCCACCCCGAGGCCCTCGATCGAGGCCTGGTTGTCGACCTTCACGCCGTCGACACCCTGGGCGCGCAGGTGGCGGTGGTAGTCGTGGTAGAAGCGGTGGATCGATTCCGCCGGCACCAGGCCGACCAGCGCACCCCACCAGTCGAGGTTGAAGTTGGGCTGGTGGCTGAGGATGCCGGGCCCGTAGGAGCGCGGCACGTCGCGCACCCCGTAGCCGGGCAGGGCGGCGCCGTCGACCCCGGCCCAGTAGCCGTGCACCGCGTGCCAGACCAGGAAGGTCTCGATGCCGTACTCGCTCTTGGCCATGCGCACCGTGGCACTGAGGTCGCCCGGGAACTTGCCGTTGGCGGCGAAGCCGGTCAGGCGGCGCTCGCCGGTGGGCATGGTGCGTTCCGACTGCCAGCCGTCGTCGAGGATCATCATGCGCGGCTGGACGCCGCCCTTGGCGAAACTGCTCAGGCCGAGCTCGACCTTGTCAGTTGAGACCTCCTGGTAGAACGCATCCCAGGTGCACCAGCCGAAGACGTCAGAAAAGGACGGGAGGAGTTTGTCGCGGCGCAGGCGGCCGGTCTTGAGGCGCTCGCAGACGGTCACGGCGGCGGATTCGAGCAGCGCGTAGGCGTCGGGGCCCACCGCCACGTAGAGTGCGAGGACGTCCTGGGAGAGGGTATAGGGGTCGCCGCTTTCGACGACCACGGCCAGGGCGCCGTCCTTGCCCTGCACCGTGGCGCGGAAGGCGCCATCGATGAGCGGCACGACCAGGGCGACCTGGCCGTCCTCGCGTTCGCAGAGCAGCCACTGGGTCTCGACCGGCACCGTGGCCAGGTCGGTGCCGGCGCAGGGCTTCATCCAGAAGGGCTCGTAGCGGTGCGTCGCGGTATAGCGGGTGACGCTGGTCACGGTGCCGATGGGCACGATCCAGCGCGCGGCCGGGGTGCCGGTGCGGGCGTGCAGGAAGACGCCGCCCGGGACGATCTGCTCGTCGAGGGTCAGGTTGGCATGCACGCCGGTGACGAGCGCGGTGCCGCCGATGGTGAGGACACCCTTGCGCAGGGTGGAGGAGGATTTGCTGGTGGCCATGAACCCAGGGTGACGGGAGCCTCGTCCTGTCCAGCCCCCAGCTCTCATCTGTATGCTGGACAGCGCCATACCGGTCGAAGGCGCGCTCAGAGTGCGGTTCAGGTTCAGACCCTGACTCGGATCAGATGTCCGTCTGAATGAGCGCGTCAGGCACCTGGTCACCCAGCATGACCGCCGCTTCGTCATCGAGTCGCGGATAGGCCTCGCTCCAGGCGATGCGGTTGCCGGTGAAGGTCAGGTCTGCCACGGCCCGGGCATTGAGGATGCGCCCACGCACGCGGCGGATCTCGTTGTCGACGATGTGCACCCCACGCATCACCGGGGCGGGAAAGTGCCCATCGGGCGTCTCGGGCAGGATCTGGAAGACTTCGGGGCCGCTATAGGCGCAGGCGTCGAAGGTGTTGCCGCGTACCAGCAGGTCCTCGACCGGACCTGACTCGAACCAGTAGGTGGCGTCGCAGAGCAGGCTGATCGCCGGGCCGCTGCTGTGGAAATGGTTGTTCTCGACGGTGATGCGTCCAGGCACGCTCAGCAGCAGGCCGCGCCCACGCACCGGCGCGATGCGGCAGCCGCGGATCTCGACGCGGGTGTCCGGGGCATAGCGCATCGCGACCAGGCCAGGGACGTCAGCGACGTGACGGTCCAGGCGCACCGCGCAGAGGCTGCGGTTCACCCGCTCGACCGAGCGCACCACCGCCTCGCTGACGCGCTGCAGGCCGTTTGCCGCATGCAGGGCCAGGCGGTCGCCCTGGCGCAGGTAGGTGACCCCCTCCTGCTGGGCGTGCTCGGCCCGCAGCAGCAGCAGGTCCGCTTCCGGTCGTCCGACGACACGCAGGAAGGCCCCATGGATGTTGGTGCCATCGTCGAACATGCCGGTGAGCTCGCAGTCGAGCAGACGGATGTCGCCGTCACAGTCGACCGCGTGCGTGGCGTCCACCCAGGACGAGGTCATACGGCCCTCTGGCGGCACGCACCGGTAGCGTCGCAGCGTGAGGTCGCGACTGCACTGCGCGACCACGCCCATGCCCAGGGCATGGTGCAGGGTGACATCCTCGACCAGCGTCTGCTGGCAGACGTCGATGACGATGCCGGGGGCGACGCGATCGCCGTGCATGAGCACCAGGGTGGACCCCGCCGGTGGCGCTCCCGCACCCCAGGCCGCCTCCAGGCGGATGCGCCCGCCCGGCTGCTCGATGGCGCGGTGGTAGCGCTCCAGATGCCAATGCTCGGTGGCACCGGGCAAGGGCTCGCCACGGGCATGATCGAAGGCGATGGCGCACCACAGGTGGTCGCGCGGCCATGCCGCTCCGCCCAGGGCGCGCAGACGGCCGCGATCGGCGGCGAGCTGACTGCTGGCCGCCAGCTCGACCGCGTCCGGCGCGGAGGACAGCACCTCGACCTCGCTGTACCCAGGCCGCAGCCAGTCGATGGTGAGATTGCGCACCGTCACCCCGTGGCAGGCGCGCAGGCGTATCGGGATCAGGACGCCATCGACTATGATGCGCGCACCATTGCCGTCGATCTCCAGGTCCCGGGCGCCATCGACATCAAACAGCACCCGCTTCCAGCCGCTATCGTTGTTGGAGATGTCGCACCAGACCTCAGGCAGGAGACCACCCTCGACGTGGTGTTCGCCCGGAGGCAGGACGATCCGGCGCTCATTGCGGGCGACGGCGTCGCGTACCAGCTGATGGAGGAGACGGGCGGTGGCTGCGGGATCGCTCATGGTGCGTACCTGATGCCGGGA
>Ga0302314_10007769_pt1 | contig 19246 bp, 20 predicted proteins | sample III_Palsa_N2_3_FD_200533 | JGI IMG/M metagenome (GOLD analysis project Ga0302314, IMG submission 200533) | Peat permafrost microbial communities from Stordalen Mire near Abisko, Sweden - III_Palsa_N2_3 | ecosystem: Environmental > Terrestrial > Soil > Palsa > Peat permafrost | place: Sweden...
GCCGCCGACACCGTCATCGCGCGCATCGTCGCCATGGTGGAGGAGGCCTCGGCCACCAAGGCCAAAGCCCAGTTGTTCATCGAAAAGGTCGAGCAGTACTACTCGATCGGCGTCGTGGCCGCCACCTTGGCGGTGTTCTTCATCCCGCTCGCTCTCGGCGCCGCGTTGCAGCCGGCGTTGCTACGGGCGATGACCTTCATGATCGTCGCGTCCCCGTGCGCGGTGGTGCTGGCGACCATGCCGCCGCTGCTCGCCGCGATGGCCACCGCCGGACGCAACGGCGTCCTGGTCAAATCCGCGGTCGTGATGGAACAACTTGGTTCGATCACCGCCGTGGCGTTCGACAAGACCGGCACCCTCACCCAGGGCGCACCCCAACTGACCGACGTTGAAACACTCGATGAAAAGCGCTACGACACCGACACCGTCCTTGCCTGGGCCGCAGCCGCCGAACACCCCAGCGAACACCCGCTGGCTCGTGCGATCGTTGCCGCCGCCACCGAACGCGGCCTGCGACCACCTTCGGCTCAGGACTTCGACTCCGCGCCTGGAAGCGGTGTTCGTGCCACCGTCGACGGTCACACCGTCCAAGTCGGCAGCCCCCGGTATCTGCTGCCCAACAGCTCCGCTGCCTCGGCCTCATTAACCGCCGCGGTGGCCGATTTGGAAGCCGCCGGCAAAACCGTGGTCATCGTCGTCGCCGACGACGCCCTAGCCGGCATCCTGGCGCTGGCCGACCAACTGCGCCCCGGAGCCGTTGACACCGTCGCCGAACTGACCGCACTCACCGGCATCGCACCGGCCCTGCTGACCGGCGACAACGCCCGCGCCGCAACCACACTCGCCGCGCAAATCGGAATCACCGACATCCGCGCCGGGCTGCTACCGCAAGACAAAGTGACCGCTGTCCGCGAGCTCGAGGACGGCGGCCGGCGCGTGCTGCTCGTCGGGGACGGCGTCAACGACGCCCCCGCCCTGGCTGCCGCACACACCGGCGTCGCGATGGGCCACGCCGGATCCGATCTGGCCCTTGAGACCGCCGACGCGGTCATCGTCCGCGACGACCTGGCCACCCTCCCCGCGGTGATCGCACTATCGCGGCGCGCCCGCCGCATCGTGATCGCCAACCTGGCCATCGCGACCACCTTCATCACCGGACTGGTCCTCTGGGACCTACTCGGACACCTTCCACTGCCACTCGGCGTGGCGGGGCATGAAGGATCCACTGTCATTGTCGGAATCAACGGCATGCGCCTGCTCGCCCAACGCGCCTGGACTACGCTGGGGCACACCGCCTAGCGTCGCTGAATAGCAGCTGCACCAGCGATCTTTGAGTCGGGGTGGCGGGATTCGAACCCACGGCCTCTTCGTCCCGAACGAAGCGCGCTACCAAGCTGCGCCACACCCCGCTTGAAGCCACGACAGCGTATCGCACCGCCCGCTCGATCCGCTAAAGCGGATGGCGGCGTTGCCCTTACCCGTAGGCGTGCCGCTGCCAGGCAGGTCATATCCGCCCCGACCAGCGATTTGCGCCACACTCCGGCGTGGAATAACCGGGACGTGAGCACCCTTAAATAACCTAAGTAGCGCACGACTGTGCAACGGAAGCGGGTAAATCATGACGGTGTTAGGCGCCGTGGTGTTCGGCGCATTCTTGGCCCTCGGGGTGCTGTGGCTGCTGGTTACCGCTCCGAGCGGCGACGTCGACCACGCGTGGAATCAGACCCAGTGGCCCGAGCCTTCGGATTCGGTGAGCCCCGTGTTGATCCGCTCGTCGCACAACTGACAGGCCCGCCCCGCGGGCTCAGTGAGCCGAATACGTGGGTTGCGATCGACCCCGAGCGCGCTGCGGGTCGCGACCCCCGGTGGGTGCTGCGATCAATGTCAGCAAGGTGGCTTCGGGCCGGCAGCAGAACCGCACCGGCGCATACGGCGACGTGCCGATCCCAGCGGAGACGTGCAACCGCATGTGGGCACCCCAGCGCGACGGGCCCTTGGCTCGGGACCGGTCCAGCCCCGAATTCGTCACAAGGGCTCCAAAATACGGAAGGCACAGCTGCCCGCCGTGAGTGTGGCCGGCCATCACCAGTTGGTAGCCGTCGGCGGCGAAGCGGTCCAGCACCCGCGGCTCGGGTGAATGAGTCAGCCCCAGCCGGAGGTTAGCGGCCGGGCTGGCCGGACCCGCGATCGCGTCGTAGCGATCCCGCGCGATGTGCGGGTCGTCCACACCCGCGGCCGCAATGTGCAGGCCCGCCACCTCGAATTCGCGCCGGTTGTGGGTCAGATCCAACCAGCCGCGCTCAGTGAATGCCGCCCGCAAGTCCTGCCAAGGCAGCGGCTGACCGTGCACCCGATGGCCCGGGTTCGTGACGTAGTTCAGTGGGTTCTTCGGGCGCGGTCCGAAATAGTCGTTGCTGCCAAAGACGAAGATGCCCGGCACCGAAAGCAGGTCGCCGAGGCTCTGGACAACCGATGGCACCGCCTTGGGATGCGCCAGGTTGTCGCCGGTGTTGACGACCAGATCGGGCTCCAAGCTCACGAGTTCACGCAGCCATGACTGCTTGCGGCGCTGCCCCGGCCGCATGTGGAGGTCGCTGATGTGCAGCACCCGCAGCGGCGACGAGCCCGGCGTCAACACCGGGATGGTCAACTCTCGCAAGACAAACGCATTGCGTTCGATGATCGAGGCGTAGCCGATTCCGGCTACAGTCGATCCGAGCGCGACGGCACCGGTACTTTTCAGAGCGGTCATGGCGGAGCGCATGCAAGCCAGCCTACTGCCGCCGGTCAGCTGCCGGCGCGCCACACGCGCACAGACACCGGCTATGGCGGGGGCGGCGCCAGGATCGGGATGGTGATCGGCGGAAGACCCGGGATTTCGATCACTTGAGAGCCCACCGGCGGCGGACCTCCGGGGAACCCTTCCGGCGGCGGGGGTGGCGCGGGCGGAACGCCGTTACTGGTTTGAATGGTGATGACCGCACCCGGGATCGTCTGCCCGTTGGGTGTGGTTCCGACCACCTCGCCGTACTTCGCGCTGCTGTTGATCGACGCGGGTTGTTCGGCGACCTGGAAACCGGAATCCTTCAAGCGCTGACGGGCGGCGTCGACGTCGAGACCCGCGACGCTGGGCACCCGGGAGCCGGGGCCGCCTTCGACGTACTCCTTGTCAGTCGGCGGCAGGTGGATGTCGCCGAAGTTGGTCGCGATCGGCTTCATCGCGGTGAACCAGGTGCGGGCCGGCTCGTTGCCGCCGTAAAGGTTGCCGTCGCCGCAGCGTCTAAGGGGTGACGAGCACAAGTCTGACGGTGACGTGGAGTCGTCGTAGATGTAGTTGGCCGCCGCGTACTGATTGGTGAAGCCGACAAATCCCGACGATCGGTGTGCCTCGGTGGTCCCGGTTTTTCCGGACACCGGCAGGTTCCACCCGGCCGCACCGGCCGACCCCGAGGCGGTTCCGCCGGCCAGCGCGTCCTTGCTCATCGCGTTGGCCAGCGTGTTGGCCAGCCCTTCAGGTACTGCTTGGTCACAGGCTTCGGTGGCGACGGACACTTGGTTGCCGTTGCGGTCGATCAGCTTGTCGATCGGGTTCGCCGGACACCAGGTTCCGCCCGAGGCCAGCGTGGCGGCGACGTTCGAGAGTTCCAGCGCGTTCAACTCGAACGGGCCCAGCGTGAACGAACCGATGTTCTGCCGTTTGATGAAGTCGGCCAGGCTCTCGTTGCTGTCCGGGTCGTAAGCGCGGGCGCTGCCGGGTTCGGCGTAGGACCGCAGTCCGAGCTTGATCGCCATGTCGACCGCGCGCGGGACGCCCACCAGTTGGATCAGCCGGGCGAACGCGGTGTTGGGCGAGGTGGCCAGCGCGTCGGTCACGTTCATCGACCCGCGATAGTTGCCGGCGTTGATGACGCACCAGGTCTCCTTGGGGCAGCCCTTCGCGCCGCCGTTGCCCATACCCTTGGTCTGAAATCTGCCCGGCACTTCGAGTTGCGCGTTGATACCCATGCCCATCTGCATCGCGGCGGCGGTGGTGAAGATTTTGAAGATGGACCCCGCGCCGTCGCCGACCAGCGAGAACGGCTGGGCTCGCATCGTCTCGCCGGCTTCGGTGTTCAACCCGTAAGTGCGGTTGCTGGCCATCGCGACCAGTTTGTGCGCGTTCTTACCGGGCCGGATCACGCTCATCACGCTGGCAATGCCCTCGAGGGTGGGGCTTGCGTAGGTGTCGATCGCGTGCTTGACGGGTTCCTGCACGTCGGGATCCAGGTTGGTGCGGATCAAGTAGCCGCCACGAGCGAGCTGTTCCTTGCTGATGCCGGCGCGCGAGAGGTAGGACTGCACGTAATCGCAGAAGAAAGCGCGATCGCCCGCCGCGATGCAGCCCCGCGGAAGTTCCTTGGGCTGCGGCAAAATCCCCAGCGGCTCAGCCTTGGCGGCGCTCAGCGCGTCGGCCTCGTTGGGGAGGTTCTCGATCATGGTGTCCAGAACGAGGTTTCGACGGGCCAGCGCGCCGTCGGGGTTGGTGTAGGGATTCAGCGTGCTTGTCGACTGGACCAGGCCGGCCAGCAGGGCCGCCTGCTGCCAGTTCAGCTCCGATGCGTCGACGCCGAAGTACGTTTGTGCCGCATCCTGTACGCCGAAGGCGTTGTTACCGAAGGACACCAGGTTCAGGTAGCGGGTCAGGATCTCCGGTTTGGTGAAGGTCTTATCCAGCGTGAGCGCCATCCGGATTTCGCGAAGTTTGCGCGCGGGCGTGGTCTCGATGGCCGCGCGTTTCTCCGCGTCGGTCTGCGCGATCACCAGCAACTGGTAGTTCTTTACATACTGTTGCTCGATCGTCGAACCACCGCGGGTGTCGACGTCGCCCGACGCGTAGCCGGCCAAGCCTGTCAGGGTGCCCTTCCAGTCCACGCCGTTGTGCTCGGCGAAACGCTTGTCTTCGATCGAGACGATGGCCAGCTTCATAGTGTTGGCGATCTTCTCGCTGGGCACCTCGAATCGGCGCTGCGAGTACAGCCACGCGATGGTGTTGCCCTTCGCGTCCACCATCGTGGTCACCGCCGGGACTTCGCCCTCGAGAAGTTGCGCCGACGCGTTGCCGACGACCTCAGAGGCCCGGTTGGACACCAACCCGATTCCGCCGACCAGCGGGAATAGCAGGGCGGCGACGATGACACTGGCGAGCAGGCAGCACCCGACGAGCCTGGCGATGGTGACCGCGGCCGCGGGGCGCTCCGACATGGCTACTAGACTAACTGCGCTGCGACGAAAGCCTTCGCGAGTGGGCCCTTGAGAACGATTTCTCCGGTCACCGCGCCTCAGGCTGCTCTCAGCTGCAGCTCAGGCCGCTATTAGCCGCCCGAATCGCCGGGTGCCGGCGCCTCTTCAAGATCGGATTGCACGGTCGTCCCAAAAAAGACGGTATCCGACTGTTGCGTAATTGGTATCTGACCACGTAGCTTAACCACACAATGAGATACAGGTAACACCGACGGGCACAGTGTGGCACAGGTCGCATCGGTGATCTGGATCGGCAGCGGGCGCCACACCGGTGGCAAGAGCGAAGGGGAATCGCTGGTGTCAGTTATAGAGACCGCGACGCGCAAGTCAAGCGTCGCACCGGCAAACGGCATTCTTTGTGGAGCTGAGGCAGAGTCGAGGATCGCGTGGGTCTCCCAGGCGCTGTGCCGGGCTGCTGATCCCGACGAGTTGTTTGTGCGGGGGGCTGCACAACGCAAGGCGGCCGTGATCTGCCGGCACTGCCCGGTGATGTTGGAGTGCGGTGCCGACGCATTGGATAACCGTGTCGAGTTCGGCGTCTGGGGCGGGATGACCGAACGTCAGCGACGGGCGTTGCTCAAACAGCACCCCGAGGTGGTGTCCTGGGCGGAGTTCTTCAGCGCGCAGCGCAAGCACCGCAGCGTCGGCTGAGCCGACGGTCGACTAACCCCACCGAACGACTAACCACTAACCCGCCGAACCTGAATTGGCCGGCCCGCATCGTCAACCGGCCGTCGTCATCTGGTCGGCGATCGCCCGCAACGCCTCCAGATCCGAGACATCAAAGGGCAACGACGGCACCCCGACAATGGCGACGTGTGGATTCGCCCCGGTGAATCGCGACAGCAGCCGGATTTCCCGCTTGGACGTCGCCGCGCGATCGGCGTGAATTTGCAGCACAGCCTTGGTCAGGCCGTTCGCGCCAGTGCTGTCGGTGGCCTCGGGATCGCCCTCGAGAGTCTCGGCGCCGTCAATGGCACGCTCGACCGGCAATGAACACAGCATCGGATGGGTTCGGTTCAGGATGAGCCCAGCCAGCGGCATGCGTTCCTCCGAGAGCCGGTCAACAAAAAACGACGCCTCCCGCAGCGCATCGGGTGCGGCCGCCGACACCACGACGAATTGGGTCCCGCGAACCGCCGAAGGTAGCGTCCAGCGATTGCACGAAGGCCGCCGCATCGCCCAGCATCTGCGAACCCAGGACGGTCGACAGCGCTTTCATCGCCAAACCGACGGCACCGGTGACCAGTCGCCCGATGCCGCGCCCGGGCCCCAACAGCAGTCGCCACAACCGGCTGTCCATGAAGCTGCCCAGCCGTTGCGGCGCGTCCAGGAAGTCCAGCGCATTGCGCGACGGCGGAGTGTCCACGACCACCAGATCCCAGCGGTCTTCGCTCAGCAACTGGCCGAGCTTCTCCATCGCCATGTACTCCTGAGTGCCGGCCAGCGAGGTGGCGACCGTTTGATAGAACTGGTTGTCCAGAATCGCCTGTGCGCGATCGGGTCCGGAGTACTGCACCACCATCTCGTCGAAGGTGCGGCGCATGTCGAGCATCATCGCGAAGAGCTGGCCGGTCACCTCGGGAGCAAGTGGCACGCGTTGCGGGGTGTTGCCGAGGTCGCTGATTCCCAACGCCTGTGCCAGCCGCTTGGCCGGGTCGATCGTCAGCACAACGACGGTGCGGCCGTATTCTGCCGCGCGCAGCGCCATGGCCGCCGCGGTGGTGGTCTTACCGACCCCGCCCGCGCCGCAGCACACCACGACACGGTTGGCGGTGTCAGCCAGGATGGCGGCAAGGTCCAGAGTTGGCGGCGTGGTACTCATCGAACCCCCTGCTGCGCCAGGGATTCCGAAAGTTCGTAGAGGCTGCCAAGGTCGACACCGTCGGCAATGGTCGGTAGCTCCAGTCGCGAGACCTTCAGCTCGTCCAGCAGCTCCGCGGTCGCCGCTCGCGCGCTGATGCGGGTGGCGTGCTGGATGGTCTCGGTCAGCAAGCCCGCGAAATCCTCGTCGCTCAGTTTGATTCCGGCGGCGGACAGCCCCGCCCGGACCGCGTCGGCGTCGACGTCCCCGTCGGCGGCTTTGGTGAGATCGTCGGCCTGCAGATAGACCGGGATGTTTTGGTTGACGATGACTGAGCCGATCGGCAGACCCAACTCCTGCAACTCATCGATCGCTTCCTTGGTCTCCTGCATCGGCAGCGCCTCCAGCAGAGTGACCAGATGGATGGCCGTCTGATCCGAGTGCAGGATCTTCACCACACCTTCGGCCTGCGAATACACCGGGCCACCCTTTGCCAGGTCGGAGACGGCACGGGTGACGTCGAGGAAGCGGGCGATGCGCCCGGTCGGCGGCGAGTCGACGACGATCGCGTCGTACACGGGTTTCTTGTACTTATCTACCCGGATCACGGATTCCTTGATCTTGCCGGTGAGCAAGACATCGCGCAGGCCGGGTGCGATCGTCGTGGCGAACTCGATCGCCCCGATGCGGCGCATCGCCCGGCCGGCAATGCCGAGGTTGTAGAACATGTCGAGGTATTCCAGGAAGGCGGCCTCGATGTCGATTGCCAGCGCGTTCACCTGGCCGCCGTGCTCGGCGGTCGCGATCTTGAGCTCTTTGTAAGGCAACGGCGGCACATCGAACAGCTGCGCAATCCCTTGGCGCCCTTCGACTTCGATGAGCAAGACCTTGCGCCCACCGGATGCGAGAGTCAGGGCCAGCGCGGCGGCGACCGTCGACTTGCCGGTACCGCCTTTGCCGGTCACGAAATGCAGGCGGGCCTTCGACAATCGCGATGGCCAGCCGACGGCGCTGCCGCCGCTAGATGAGGTCCCCACCCCTGCATGCTAACCAGATTGCCCGGCTCCTCCTCACGCTTCTCCGGAAGCGCGCATCGTTACCGGGCGCCAGAAGGCTCAACGGGCCTGCCGATAAGCTCGGGATATGAGCCAACCCACCACTTGGGAGTACGCCACCGTCCCGCTGTTGACACATGCCACCAAGCAGATCCTCGACCAATGGGGCGCCGACGGGTGGGAGCTGGTTGCCGTGCTTCCCGGCCCAACCGGTGAGCAGCACGTCGCGTATCTGAAACGCCCCAAGTGAGCGCATCGGCCCGGCTTGCAGAGCTGGGGATCGAACTCCCCGCAGTGGCCAAACCGCTGGCCTCCTATGTCCCGGCGGTGCGCAGCGGCAATCTCGTGTACACGTCGGGGCAGTTGCCGACGCAGGCCGGCAAGCTCCCTCGAGCCGGCAAGGTCGGCGCCGCCGTCACGCCCGAAGAGGCCAAGGCGCTCGCCAGGATCTGTGCGCTCAATGCCCTGGCCGCCGTCGATGCGCTGGCGGGTATCGACTCGATCACCCGGGTGGTGAAGGTGGTCGGATTCGTGGCGTCCGCTGCCGGGTTCAACGGCCAACCGGGCGTGGTCAACGGCGCATCAGATCTGTTGGCCGAAGTCTTCGGCGATCGCGGCGCGCATGCTCGCTCGGCAGTCGGCGTATCGGAGCTGCCGTTGGACGCCCCGGTCGAGGTCGAGCTGGTGGTCGAGGTCGGGTAGCGGCTGTGACGGGCACCGCTGAGTCGTTGACGCATCCCGCTTACGGCCGGCTGCGTCCGGTCACCGACACCGCGTCGGTGCTACTGGCCGACAACCCCGGCATCATGACGTTGGAGGGCACGAACACCTGGGTGTTGCGTGGTCCGCGCAGTGACGAGGTGGTGGTCGTCGATCCCGGACCCGACGACGATGAGCACATCACGAAGCTCGCCGGCGTGGGCCGCATCGCGCTGGTGCTGATCAGCCACCGGCACGGCGATCACACCGACGGCATCGACAAGCTGGTCGATGCGACCGGCGCGCCGGTGCGTTCGGCCGGCAGCGGTTTCTTGCGCGGCCTGTCCGGCGAGCTCACCGACGGCGAGGTGATCGACGCTGCCGGCCTGCGGATCACGGTGTTGTCCACACCCGGCCACACCGCCGATTCGTTGTCCTTCGTACTCGACGATGCCGTGCTGACCGCGGACACCGTATTGGGTCGGGGAACGACCGTGATCGACAACGAAGACGGCAGCCTGGCCGCCTACCTGGAGTCGCTGCATCGGTTACGCGGGCTCGGGCGTCGGACCGTGCTACCCGGCCACGGGCCGGAGCTCGCCGACCTGGAAGCGGCGGCGTCGGGATACCTGGCCCACCGCGAGCAGCGGCTGGAGCAGGTGCGTTCGGCTTTGCGCACGCTAGGCGACGACGCCACTGCGCGCCAGGTTGTCGAGCACGTCTACGTCGACGTCGACGAGGAGCTGTGGGACGCCGCGGAATGGTCGGTGCAGGCTCAGCTCGACCATCTGCGTCGCTAGCGCGCTCGCCTCGCCAACCGTTCGGAGTCCGAGATCAGCACGCTCTTGCCCTCCAAGCGAATCCAGCCGCGGTGGGCGAAGTCGGCCAGCGCCTTGTTCACGGTCTCGCGTGAAGCGCCGACCAGCTGAGCGATCTCCTCCTGGGTCAGGTCGTGGGTCACCCGCATCGCGCCACCTTCTTGGGTGCCGAACCGCTGGGCAAGCTGCAGGAGCTGCTTGGCCACGCGGCCGGGCACGTCGGTGAAGATGAGGTCGGCGAGGTTGTTGTTGGTGCGGCGCAGCCGGCGCGCCAACACCCGCAGCAGTTGCTCGGCGATCTCAGGGCGATCAGCGATCCAGGCCCGCAGCGCGTCGCGATCCATCGACACCGCCCGGACCTCGGTGATCGTGGTCGCGCTGGAGGTTCGCGGTCCGGGATCGAAGATCGACAACTCACCGAACATGTCGGATGGACCCATGATGGTCAGCAGATTTTCCCTGCCGTCCGGCGAACGGCGGCCGATCTTGACCTTGCCGGAAATGATGATGTACAGCCGATCGCCCGGCTCGCCCTCTGCGAAAACCGTATGTCCACGGGGGAAGTCGACGGGTTGCAGTTGCTTGGTCAGCGCGGCGACGGCGCTCGGTTCAACCCCCTGGAAGATTCCGGCCCTCGCCAGGATCTCGTCCACGTTGCCCCTTTAGCTATTCAGATGACTACGGCAGGCACGGCTGTGCTCGGTCGGTTGCCCGGCGCCCCGCAAGCGGGGAACCTCCACTTACCCACCCGCCCTCGGGCGCGTGCGCCAGCCTCGAGAGCCTGGCGAGATGAGTCTAGAAGGTAGGCCATCGACTCGACGAGCCAACGCTACACACGATTGGCATGCTCACGCGGCCCAAATTGCCGATTCGCCCGCGAATGATTATGCGACTGGCGTGCGCTGTCGGGTTGTTCAACCGCGGGAACTAAGGCGGTCGCCCGGAATTGATCCGTGGCCCACTCCGCGCTACTGGGCAAATAGTGCGACTCGTCGGCGATGCGGCGGTGCAGGCAGTCCAGCGCCTCGGGCATCCCTTCCCGGGCCAGTATGCGCATGTCCATCGGCTCGGCCTGCTTGAGGAATTCCGCGACATCACTTGCCGTCAGTGTGTCGTTCTCCAAGCCTGCTTCCAGCCGTTCAAGCCCGAATGTTGCCAGCATCAGCAACCCCGGGATGAATGCAACGAGCAACCAAGACACAAGCAGTCAGTAAACACGGCTAAGGTCTCAGCGGGATCACGAATTAGTACGCTGTGGGGGGTGACAATGGGCAAACCTTCTCGCGCCTCCACCGGAGCCGGCGCCGCCGATGCCCGCCGTTGGTCTTCGGAAACCCCGCTAGGCCTGGTGCGTCGGGCTCGTCGCATGAATCGCAAACTGGCACAGGCATTTCCGCATGTCTACTGCGAGCTGGATTTCACCTCACCGTTGGAGCTGGCGGTGGCGACGATCTTGTCGGCGCAGAGCACGGACAAGCGGGTAAATCTCACCACCCCGGCGCTGTTCGCCCGTTACCGCACCGCGCTGGACTACGCACAGGCCGACCGCGAAGAACTTGAAACGCTCATTCACGCCACCGGTTTTTATCGCAATAAGGCAGCGTCGCTGATCGGCCTCGGTCAGGCGCTGGTGGAGCGCTTCGACGGCGAGGTGCCGTCCACCATAGAAGAGCTCGTGACGCTGCCCGGCGTGGGGCGCAAGACGGCCAACGTCATTCTGGGCAACGCATTCGACGTCCCAGGGATCACCGTCGACACCCATTTCGGGCGGTTGGTCCGGCGGTGGCGCTGGACGGCCGAGGAAGACCCGGTCAAGGTCGAGCACGCCGTCGGCGAACTCATCGAGCGCAGCGAGTGGACGTTGCTCAGCCATCGGGTGATCTTCCACGGGCGCCGGGTATGCCACGCCCGCAAACCGGCGTGCGGCGTGTGCGTGTTGGCCAAGGACTGTCCCTCATTCGGAATCGGGCCCACCGAACCGTTGATCGCCGCCGCGTTGGTGCAGGGGCCGGAAACCGAACACCTGCTGGCGATGGCCGGCTTGTAGCGGCGGGGCCCGATTGACCACTTCCACCGCTCGAGCCACCCGCTGGACCGTTGCGGTCCTGGTAGTCGTCGCAGCATTGATCACCGCATTGCTGGTTGAGCTGCGCGACGCGTCGCACCCGTCGTCCGCCCCGCCCGCCGGTCCCGCCCACGCGCATCGCGACGCCGACACGGCGGCGGCGCTGGCCGGACCACGTCAACGTGCCGACCTGGCGCCGTGTCCGCGCCCGGGTGGGCAGCCCGGGTCCGCGGCGCTACGCGGTGTGACGACCGAGTGCGCAGCCGACGGCTCGGTCGTCGACGTCGGGCCGGCACTGGCGGGACATCGGGTCGTTCTCAACCTGTGGGCGTATTGGTGTGCGCCGTGCGCGACCGAACTCCCTGCGATGGCGGAGTATCAGCGCCGGGTCGGCTCCGATGTGATGGTGGTGACGGTGCACCAGGACGAGAACGAGACGGCCGCCCTGTCGCGATTGGCAGAGTTGGGTGTTCGGCTGCCGACGCTGCAGGACGGCAGCCGTCGGATCGCGGCGGCGTTGCGGGTACCTAATGTGATGCCCGCGACGGTCGTCTTGAACTCGGACGGTAGCGTTGCGCAGACGCTGCCGCGCGCTTTCACCACTGCCGATGAGATCTCGGTTGCGGTCGAAGCTCAGCCACGATGACACCGGGCAGAACCGGGCAGATGGACGGACGAAGGGGGCGCCGGTGAGCACAGGCGGCACTCCACAGCGACTCGGGGCTGACCCCATCCACGCGGGCGGCACCGATGTGTTGACACCCGAGTTGAGCCCCCTATGGCTGAAACCATTGGTCGACAACGTTGGTCAGATGCCCGACGCCTTCCGGCGCCGCCTTTCCGCCGACCTGCTGGCGATGGTGACCGCGGCCAAGGCGACGGCAACGGGACGTAGAGACGGACGAGACGCGGCAGTGCTGGTGTTGTTTTCGGGTCCGCCGTCACATGCCTCCGGCGGCGCTGCCCCCGACTCCCTTCCCGATGACGCCGACCTGCTGCTCACCGTGCGGTCCGCGACGCTGCGTCATCATGCGGGCCAGGCCGCGTTCCCGGGGGGCGCGTCCGATCCCGGCGACGATGGGCCGGTGGCCACCGCGCTGCGAGAGGCCCGGGAGGAGACCGGAATTGATACCCGAAGGCTGCATCCACTGGCCACGATGGAGCGGACGTTCATCGCGCCGTCGAGTTTTCACGTCGTCCCGGTGCTGGCTTACTCGCCGGATCCGGGGCCGGTGGCCGTCGTGGATCAGGCTGAGACAGAAAGGGTGGCCCGGGTTCCGGTTCGGGCCTTCATCAATCCCGCCAACCGGCTGATGGTGTATCGCCGCACCCTCAGCCGCCGCTTCGCCGGGCCGGCGTTCTTGTTGGACGAGATGCTGGTGTGGGGTTTCACCGGTCAGGTGATTTCGGCGATGCTGGATGTCGCTGGCTGGGCAAAGCCCTGGGATACCAGTGATGTTCGCGAACTGGACGAAGCGATGGCGCTGGTCGGCGACGAGGATGATGCCTGATGACCTCCTCACAGTGGCTGGACATCGCCGTGCTGGCCGTTGCCTTCATCGCGGCCATCTCCGGTTGGCGTTCGGGGGCGATCGGCTCGCTGCTGTCGTTCGTCGGTGTCCTGCTGGGCGCGATCGCGGGGGTCTTGCTGGCGCCGCACCTCGTCGGGCATATCGCCGCACCGCGGGCCAAACTGTTCGCCGCGTTGTTCTTGATTTTGGCGTTGGTCGTCGTCGGCGAAGTCGCCGGCGTGGTGCTGGGCCGCGCGGTCCGCGGCGCGATCCACAGCAACTCGGTCCGATTCTTCGACTCGTTGGTCGGGGTGGCAGTGCAGCTGGTGGTGGTGCTGGTGGCGGCGTGGCTGCTGGCGACTCCGCTGACGTCGTCGGCGGGTCAGCCCAATCTGGCTGCCGCAGTTCGCGGTTCGCGGGTGCTGGGCCAGGTCAACGATTACGCGCCGGAGTGGCTCAAGACGGTGCCCAAACGGCTGTCGTCGTTGCTGGACACCTCGGGCCTGCCGCAGGTGCTGGAGCCGTTCAGCCGCACCCCGGTCGCGGCGGTCGCGGCCCCGGACTCGGCGCTGGCCAACAACCCGGTCGTCGCGAACACCGAACCGAGCGTGGTCAAGATCCGCGCGATCGCACCCAGCTGCCAGAAAGTGTTGGAGGGCAGCGGATTCGTGCTGTCGCCGGACCGCGTGATGACCAATGCGCACGTGGTGGCCGGCGCGAACAGTGTCACGGTAGAGGCCAGCGGTAATCCCTACGACGCGACGGTGGTTTCCTACGACCCGACTGTCGACATCGCGATCCTCTCGGTGCCCAATCTGCCAGCAGGACCCCTGGCGTTCGCCGACGCCGCCGTTGCGGCGAAATCCGGCACCGAGGCGATCGTGATGGGCTACCCGGGCGGCGGCGGTTTTAACGCAACGCCGGCCAGAATCCGGGAAGAAATCACGCTCAACGGACCCGACATCTACAAGAGCGCTACGATCAATCGCGACGTCTATACCGTCAGAGCCAATGTGGAACAAGGCAATTCAGGTGGACCGCTTCTCGACCTCAATGGTCAGGTGCTCGGTGTGGTGTTCGGCGCGGCGGTCGACGACAACGACACCGGTTTTGTGCTGACAGCCAAGGAGGTTGCCGCTCAGCTGTCGCACATCGGTGACACCGCTGCGGTGTCCACCGGCACCTGTGTCAGTTGACCGGCGATCTGTACACCCGATCGAGGAATCGCGACAGGTGACCGTTGACTTCGTCCGGTTTCTCCTCGTGACTGAAATGTCCTGCCCCGGCGATTGATACGTAGCGACCGTGCGGCGCGTAGCGCTGCGTTCGCTCGACCGGATCAGCCAGGACGTAGGGATCGGCGTCACCGTGAATGTGCAGCATCGGGATGCCGAACGGCCGGCTCATCGACCTCATGAAGCGCCGCCCCTCGTCGCGCAGCTGGCTGCGCACCGCCCAACGCTGATACTCCAGGGCGCAGTGCGCTGCTGATCGGATTTGGATCGCCTGGCGCAGGTGGCCGATCGTGGTGGAGAAGTCTTCGGATGCAACCCATGTAGCGCTTGCCCGGCTGCGTACCAGATGTTCGAGCTCGCTGCCGTTGTGGCGGGTCAGCGCACGTTCGGGCCAGACCGGCACCTGGTAACGCAGTAGCGAGGGCAGCAACGCACGCCCTTGATCGCGTCGAGTCAGCGCCGAGCGCCGCAGCGCCCCCGGGTGCGGCGAGCTGACGACCGCGATCGCGCGCACCAGTCGCGAGTGCAGCACCGAGGTCGCCCAACAGACCAGTCCGCCGTCGGCATGACCGACCAGCGTCGCCGACGTGTGCCCGAGCGCCCGGATCAACCCTGCGGTGTCGCCGGCGAGCGTCCAGCCGTCATACCCACGCGGCGGTTTGTCGCTGCCGCCGTAGCCGCGCAAGTCCACCGCCACCACGCGTGCGCCGGTCAAGCCGCGAAGTTGGTGACGCCACGACCACCAGAACGAGCCGAACCCGTGCAGCATGATCACCAGCGGCTGCGCCGTCGAAGGAGTGGCCGCGACCCGGTCGGCGGGCGTTGCCTCGACGACGTGGAACCGGATGCCGTTGGCGTGCACATCCAGATGGCGCCATGGACCGTCGATACGGGTGATCGACGGATCTGGTGGCGCCATCTACCAACCCGAGGGGTCGGCGGGTGTCCCGCCCTGCGCCGAATTGAGCGCCGTCGCCGAGGACCTGTCATGGCCGGGCGTGAAAGCCGACCGCGTCTCCTTGACCGATTCGATGGTCTGCTGCGGTCCGCGGATGCGACGGACCTTCAGATAGCCGAACAGGGCGAGCGCCACGGTGACCACCACCATGATCCCGAACACGATCAGGAAGGCCACCCAACGCCACAGCCAGGTGTCGAGCAGTTCGGCCAGGAAAAAGAAGAAAAAGAAAGTCGAATAGAACAACACGACCAATGCCGAGATGAAGAAGACGCTGCCGGTCAGGCCCTTCTTGACGTCGCGGGTGATTTCCGCGCGGGCCAGTTCGACCTCCGCACGCACCAGCGTCGACATCTGCGCCGTGGCGTCCTTGACCAATTCGCCGATCGATGGCTCGACGGACAGCGCGTGCGGGTCGGTCAGCGGAATGGTTACGGTCGGGGTTCTTTCGATCTGACTTGCTCACAGATGGTCCTCCCGGCTCATTGCCCGGCTCCTCCTCATCGCGCTTCGCGCTCTGCATCGTCGCCGGGCGGGTATCGCTGCCCTGCTTCTGCCCGGATTCGCATCGTCGCCGGGTCGCTGTCGTCGCGGTTCATGTTGCCATGCAGCCCGGGGCCAGACGAGGCCGCAAGCCCGTTTCGGGATCGACGCTGGCAGGCACCGATCAGGCTAGACTGGCGCCGCCATTTGGGTGCGTCCAGACCGTCGACAGGGGTATCGCTTTGCAGATCGGGTGCCGTCGGCTGCTTGGAGTCGCGGCGGCGTTGGTCGCAACGACCGGGATCAGCGTGGTCGGCCTGCACAACGCGCTCGCGGGAGCTGACGATCGGGTCCCGATGGGCGGCGGGGCGGGCATCATCGTCAACGGCGACACCCTGTGCACGCTGACCACCATTGGCACCGATCCCAAAGGTGAGCTGATCGGTTTCACCTCGGCGCACTGCGGCGGCCCGGGCGCCCAGGTGGCCGCCGAGGCGGCCAAAGGCCGCGGGGTGCTGGGGACGATGGTGTCGGGCAATGACAAGCTCGACTACGCGGTCATCCAGTTCGATCCGGCCAAGGTGGCACCCGTCGCCAACTTCGGTGGCTTCGTGATCAACGGCATCGGGCCAGATCCTGCCTTCGGCCAGGTCGCTTGCAAGCAGGGCCGCACCACCGGCAACTCGTGCGGCGTCACGTGGGGCCCGGGTCAGGACCCGGGCACCATCGTCATGCAGGTGTGCGGACAACCGGGCGACTCCGGCGGCCCGGTCACCGTCAACGATCAACTGGTCGGGATGATCCACGGCGCCTTCAGCGACAACCTGCCGGTCTGCATCATCAAATACATCCCGCTGCACACTCCGGCGGTGGTGCAGTCGATCAACGCGATATTGGCCGACCTGCAAAGCAAGAACCGCCCCGGCGCGGGGTTCGTCCCGGTGCCCGCGTCGGTCTGACCGGCCGCTATTTGGCCGCGCGGATCGCGTCGAACACGCCCGGATCGAGCAGCGTCGAAGTGTCGCCGAGATCCCGCTTGTCCACGATGTCGCGGAGCAGGCGGCGCATGATCTTGCCGCTGCGGGTCTTCGGCAATTCGGGCACCACGTGCACCTCGCGCGGCCGGGCGATCGGCGAGATCTCCCGGGCCACTTCGGCGCGCAACTGGTCGATGATCTCTTCGCCCACCCTGTCGGCGTGGTCGGCTCGCAGGACGACGAACGCGCAGATCGCCTGACCGGTGGTGTCGTCGGCAGCGCCGACCACGGCGGCCTCGGCCACCCCGGAGTGCCCGACCAACGCCGACTCCACCTCGGTCGTCGAGATGCGATGCCCCGACACGTTCATCACGTCGTCGATACGTCCCATCAGCCAGATGGCACCGTCGGAGTCATAGCGTGCGCTGTCCCCGGCGAAGTACCAGCCATGCTCGGCATACTTCGACCAGTAGGTCTCCCGGAAGCGTTCGGGGTCTCCCCAGATGCCGCGCAGCATGGACGGCCACGGCTGATCCAAGACCAGGTATCCAGCGGTGTGCTCGCCCTCGTCGCTCGACGGGACCGCGAGGTCGTTTCCGTCGTCGTCGACCACCTTCGCCGAGATGCCCGGCAACGGCGTCATCGCCGAACCCGGTTTGGCGTCGGCCACCCCGGGCAGCGGGGAGATCATGGCGGCGCCGGTCTCGGTCTGCCACCAGGTGTCCACCACCGGTGTGCGGTCGGCACCCATGACGGTGCGGTACCAGCGCCAGGCCTCCGGGTTGATCGGCTCGCCGACCGATCCCAGCAGCCGCAGGCTGGACAGGTCGTGGTTGTCGGGTATCTCACGGCCCCACTTCATGAACGTGCGAATCATCGTCGGCGCCGTGTAATAGATTGTGACGCCGTACTTCTTGATGATCTGGAAATGCCGGTGCTGGGTGGGCTCGGCAGGTGTGCCTTCAAAGACGACCTGTGTGACGCCGTTCGACAGCGGTCCGTAGACGCCATAGGTGTGTCCGGTGACCCAGCCGATGTCGGCGGTGCACCAGAACACGTCGGTTTCCGGCTTGATGTCGAAGATGTTGTGGTGGGTGTAGGAAGCCTGGGTGAGATAGCCACCACTGGTGTGCACGATTCCTTTGGGATTGCCGGTGGTGCCCGAGGTATACAGCAGGAACAGCGGGTGCTCGGCGTCGAACGCCTCAGGATCGTGCTCAGCTGAGGCGGCGTCGACGACGTCGTGCCACCACACATCGCGGCCGGCCGTCCACTGCACGTCTATTCCGGTGCGCTGCACCACCACAACGTGTTCGACGGGACTCTCGGGTGAGGCGTCGGTGCCGTCGCCCTCGATCGCTTCGTCGACAGCGTCCTTCAACGGTATCGCCTTGCCGCGGCGAAACTGCCCGTCGGTGGTGATCACCACCTTGGCCTGCGCATCGGCGATGCGGGTGCGCAAGGCCTTGGCGGTGAAACCCGCGAACACCACGCTGTGCATCAGACCCAGCCGCGCGCACGCCAACATCGCGACAACAGCCTCAGGGATCATCGGCATGTAGATGGCGACCCGGTCGCCGGCGACCAGTCCGAGGCCGCTCAATGCGTTGGCGGCCTTGCACACCTGCGTCTTGAGGTCGGAATAGGTCAGGCTGTAGCCGTCGCCGATCTGCTCGCCCTCCCAGTGGATGGCGACCCGGTCACCGCGCCCGGCCTCGACATGACGGTCCACGCAGTTGTAGGCGACGTTGAGTTTGCCGTCGACGAACCACCTGGCGAAGGGTGCCCCCGACCAATCCAGCACCTGCGAAAATGGTGTCGCCCAGGTGAGCCGGTTGGCCTGCTTGGCCCAGAACGCCAATCGATCTTGCCCGGCCTCTTGGTACAACTCGGCGCCGGCGTTGGCTTGCGCGGCGAACTGCGCGGACGGCGGATATGACGACAGTGCATCGGTGTGCGTCTCGGTCACGCGCAAGAGCCTAATCGGGATCGCCGCTCGTCATGTGGGGGCTTCGTTCTGTTAAGGAGATGTTTGATCGCCGAGCCCGCACGCCCCGCCTACGCAGAACATCTAGGGTCAGTCTTGATGTACCGGACACGCGCCGCGGCCGCGGCGATTGCTTGCGGATTGCTGGCGGCCTCGTCGTTGGCCGGCTGCGGGGCGGGCAGTGTTCGTAGCGATGTGGTGATCGTCAACGCGGGCGAGCCGCAGAACCCGCTGATCCCGACGAATACCAATGACAGCAACGGCGGGCGGATCATCGACCGGCTGTTCGCCGGTCTGATGTCCTACGATGCCAAGGGCACGCCCGTGCTGGAGGTCGCGAGCGCGATCGAGACCACCGACGACGTCAACTATCG
>Ga0302314_10007770_pt1 | contig 19245 bp, 13 predicted proteins | sample III_Palsa_N2_3_FD_200533 | JGI IMG/M metagenome (GOLD analysis project Ga0302314, IMG submission 200533) | Peat permafrost microbial communities from Stordalen Mire near Abisko, Sweden - III_Palsa_N2_3 | ecosystem: Environmental > Terrestrial > Soil > Palsa > Peat permafrost | place: Sweden...
GGCGAGGAAGCCGCCGTCGTCGGCCTGATGTCGGCGCTGCGGCCGACCGACTACCTTTTCACGAACTACCGCGAGCACGGCTACGCGATCATGCGCGGCATCGACCCGAACCGGGTGATGGCCGAGCTGTACGGCCGCGTCGACGGCGTCTCCAAGGGCTGGGGCGGGTCGATGCACATGTTCGACGTCACCCACCGGCTGCTCGGCGGGTACGGGATCGTCGGCGGGCAGCTGCCGCTGGCGACCGGCGCGGCGCTCGCTATCGACTACCGGGGCGGCGACGAGGTCGTGATGTGCACCCTCGGCGACGGCACCACCGCCATCGGCGCCTTCCACGAGTCGCTGAACATCGCCGCGCTGTGGAATCTGCCGATCGTGTTCGTGATCATCAACAACGGGCTCGGCATGGGCACCACGGTCGCCAAGTCGTCGGCCGAGCCCGAGCTGTACAAGCGGGGCGCCGCCTACCGGATGGCCTCAGCGCGGGTGGACGGCTTCGACCCGATGGCGGTGCGCGAGGCGGCGGTCACGGCCGTCGAGGCGGCCCGCGGCGGCCGGCCGTATCTGCTCGAGGTCGTCACCGAGCGACTGCGCGGTCATTCCGTCGTCGACCCGGCCAAGTACCGCACGGCGGCCGAGGTCGAGCGGCTCAAGGACGAGGACCCGGTCCAGCTGCTTGGCGCCAAGCTGACGGCCGACGGGGCGCTCGACCCCGAGGCCATCGCCGCGATCGAGGCAGAGGTCGCGGCGCTCGTCACCGCGGCGGCCGACTTCGCCGCCAGCAGCCCCAACCCGGACGTTTCCACGCTGTTCGACTACACCTACGCGACGCCGGTGCCGAACGACTCGCGGCGGCTGCCGGGCGAGCCCCTGTTCGAGCCGCTGCCCGCCCCCGCCCCGACTCTTCCGCCCGCCCTCGAATCCGCCCTCGGAGCCAGCGCATGACGATCATGACCTACCGCCAGGCGCTGCACGACACGCTCCGGGCGGAGATGCTCAGGGACGACAACGTCTTCCTGATGGGCGAGGAGATCGGCGTCTTCGAGGGCTCCTACAAGATCACGGCCGGCCTGCTGAAGGAGTTCGGCGAGAAGCGGGTGCGGGACACCCCGATCGCCGAGGAGGGCTTCGCCGGCGCCGCGATCGGCGCCGCGATGCTCGGCCTGCGCCCGGTCATCGAGATGATGACGATCAACTTCTCCATGCTCGCGCTCGACCAGATCATCAATCACGCGGCCAAGATCTACGGCATGTTCGGCGGGCAGGCGAGCGTGCCGCTCGTCATCCGCACCCCGGGCGGCGGCGGGCAGCAGCTCGGCGCGACCCACTCGCAGAACATCGAGCTGTTCTACGCCTTCATCCCGGGCATGAAGGTGGTGGCCCCGTCCAACCCGGCCGACGCCAAGGCGCTGCTGCTGGCCGCGATCCGCGACGACGACCCGGTGCTGTTCCTGGAGAACCTCGCGCTGTACAACACCAAGGGCGAGGTCCCCGACGCCGACGTCCCGGCCGAGATCGGCCGCGCCCTGGTCACCCGGCCGGGCAAGGACCTGACGCTGATCGGCTACTCCCGGATGGCGCACGTCGCGGCCGAGGTCGCCGGGTCGCTGGCGGAGTCCGACGGTCTCGACATCGAGGTCGTGGACCTGCGCAGCCTGCGCCCGCTCGACCGCGAGACGATCGTCGCCTCGGTCAGGAAGACGCACGCCGCCGTCGTCCTCGAAGACGACTGGCTGACCTACGGGATCGGCGCCGAGGTCGCGGCCTCCATCTCCGACGGCGCCTTCGACTACCTCGACGCGCCGGTCCGCCGGGTGGCGATGGCCGAGGTGCCGATGCCCTACTCGAAAACGCTGGAGACGGCGGCCCTGCCCTCGCGCGATGACGTCACCGCCGCCATCCGGCAGACTCTCGCCGCCGTCGGCCACCGCACCGCGCCGCTCGCGCTAGGAGTCCCGCAGTCGTGATTGAGATCAAAATGCCGCGCCTGTCCGACACGATGGAGGAGGGCGCGATCTCGACCTGGCGCAAGCAGCCGGGCGACACGGTCGCGATCGGCGACGTCCTGGTCGAGATCGAGACCGACAAGGCGGTCATGGAGTACGAGGCCTACCAGGCCGGCACGCTGGCCGAGATCCTGGTCGCGGAGGGCAGCAACGCCGACATCGGCGCCCCGATCGCCCTGCTCGACGACGGCGCCGGCGGTCCCGCGGCGGCCGTCCTGGCCGCCAAAACCTCAACCGCTTCCGCCGAACGGTCCCAGCCGGCTCTGGTCGGCCACAATGACCCGGCCACCCCGGCGGCGGCCCCGGCCGGCCCCGCTTCCGCCCGGCTGAGCGCCAGCGCAAGCGCGAACGGGCAGGCCAACGGTGCCGACCGCCAGATCGCGTCGCCCCTGGTGCGCAAGCTGGTCAGGGAAAATCACCTCGACCTATCGCACGTCACCGGCAGCGGACCCGGCGGTCGCATCATCCGGGCCGACATCGCCGGCCTGCTGGGCGCGCCAGCGGCCGCGTCGACGCCGTCCCCGGCCGCGGTTTCCAGCGCGCCCGCGGACGCGGAGACCGCCGCCGCCCTGCCCGCGGCCGCGCCCGCGCTTGCTCCCGCGGCGTCGGCCGCGTCCGCCCTCGCTCCGGCCGAGACGGCGGCTGACGATGTGCGCGGGTCGCACGAGGTCCCGGTCAGCCAGGTCCGGCGCGTGATCGCCCGCCGGCTGTCCGCCAGCGCCCGGGAGATCCCGCACTTCTACGTGACCGCGGTCGCCGACGCGCAGGCCCTGATGGATCTGCGGGCGACGCTGAACGCGCAGCTAACCGACGCCGGCCGGGCCAAGATCAGCGTCAATGACCTGCTGATCAGGGCGTGCGCGCTGGCGCTGCGCGAGCATCCCGGCGTCAACGTCTCCTACGGCGGCGACGACAGCAGCGTCATGCTGATCCACGACCGGATCAACATCGGCGTCGCGGTGGCGGCCGAGAGCGGCCTGATCGTGCCGGTCATCACCGACGCGGACGCCAAGACCGTCACCCAGCTCGGCGCGGAGGCCAAGCGGCTGGTCGCCCTCGCGGGCGAGCGCAAGCTGACCCCGGCCCAGACCGGCGGGGGGACGTTCACGATCAGCAACCTGGGGATGTTCGGCGTGGAGCATTTCACCGCCATCATCAACCCGCCCGAGTCGGCGATCCTGGCCGTCGGCGCGACCACCCGCGAGCCGACCGTGGTCGGGGACGCCCTGGAGCCGCGCTACCGGCTCAGGTACACCCTGTCGGTCGACCACCGGGTGATCGACGGCGCCCTCGCCGCGAGGTTCCTGCAGACGCTGACCAGCCTGGTCGAGCACCCCTGGATGATCATCGCCTGAGGCGGGCGGTGGCCACCCCGGCCGCGGTGACGAAGACGATCAGCAGCGGCAGCGAGACCCAGGCGGCCGCGGCGGCGGCGTCGCTGAGCGCCAGGTAGCCGACGCCCGAGACGGCGATGGCGATGGCCAGGACCGCGGCGAGCGGCGACAGCCAGCGCGGCAGCGGCAGCGCGCGGTCGCGGATGGCCACGGCGGCGGCGGTCGCGACCAGTGCGAGCAGCAGCATCTTCAGCCCGTCGAGGCGGGTGATCACGTCGTTGACGGCGCCGGCCGGGCCGGCCTCGCCCGGGTGGGCGAGGCCGGCGCTCAGCCACAGGCCGAGCCCGCACTCGGCCAGCGAGACCGCCGTCGCGGCCAGCGCCGCCAGCCGCATCGTGCGGCGGGCCCGGCTGGACCGGGCGTTCCTGGTCACGCCCCAGATGACCATGATCAGGAAGAGGGCGGTGGCGCCCTCGGTGAGCGCGTACTGCAGCCCGGCGGCGAACTGGTGGCCGGCCAGGGCGCGCACCACCTGCAGCCCGCTGGCGCTTACCTGCGTCGACGAGCCGAGCACGCTCAGCCCCGCGATCCAGGCCAGCGCGTAGCCGATCGTCGCGATCAGCGTCCCGCGGGCGCCCGGGGTGACGGCCCGCCGGGAGCCGCTCAGCGGGGAGGCGTTCAGCGGGGCGTTGAGATCAGTGATGGGAGTGGCGGTCATGACGTGCTCCTCACGGTGGCGGGCGTCGCCGCGGCAGCGGCGGTGCCGGGCAGCGTCTCCGGGGCGATGTTGGACAGCGCGCGGCGCAGCAGTTCGAGCAGCTGGGCGCGCTCGGCCTCGGAAAAGCCGTCGGTGGCGAGGCGGTTGACCGCCGTCGCGTCGGCGGCGAGGGTGCCGGGTCGGCAAGGGCCCGGCCCGGCGGGCCTGCCGGGCGGGCGGATCTAGCTCGAGGGCGCGGGGCGGGCCATCGCTGACCGGCCCGCGCTCGGGTCGGCGGCCGAGGCGAGCAGCGGCATCGTCCGCCACCGGACGACCTCGGTCAGCGCGATCACGCTGGTGGACCGGACCACGACCTTGGAGCGGTTGAGCTCCACCAGCGCCTGCTGCAGCCCGTCGTGGGAGCTGGCGGCGATCCGGCAGAGCACGTCGCCGCTGCCGGTGATGGTGTGCGCCTCGATCACGCCGGGTATCGCCTCGAGATCGCGCTGGACTGCCTCGATCGCCCCCTGGGCGATCTCGAGGGTGACGAAGGCCTGGATGCCGAAGCCCGCGGCGGCGACGTCGATGTCGGGCCCGTAGCCGGTCACGATCCCGTCGCTCTCGAGTCGTTCAATCCGGGCCGACACGGTCGCCCGCGCGACACCGAGAATCCGCGACAGCTCCAGCGCGCCGGTGTGCGGCCGCTCGCGGAGGGCGGTCAGCAGGGCGAGGTCGAGCGCGTCAAGGACCGGTCGGGGAGCCATCTCGTCGTCCGCCTCCGAAAATTCAACTAACTATGCACAGTGCCTACCTAGATAACGGTATCAGTGGCTGAGATGGGCATTTCGCTCATCAGTTAATGGGCTGGTTGCGCACCTTGAAGGCATTTTGATCTACTCGCTGCAAGGCGGGCCGAACACGCGGAGGAGCGACGATGGACACCAACACGCTGCTGAACGACAACGAACGTCTGGCCGGGTTGGGCCTCGATGAGCTCAAGCAGCTGGTCGGCCTGGTCGAGTACGACCCGTCGGCCGACCCGTTCCCGGTGTCGGGCTGGGACGCCCTGGTCTGGATCGTGGGCAACGCCGTCCAGACCGTCCACTACCTGCAGTCCGCGTTCGGGATGGAGCTGGTCGCCTACTCCGGTCCTGAGACCGGGAACCGGGACCACCACGCCTACGTGCTGAGGTCGGGCGCGGCCCGGTTCGTCATCAAGGGCGCCTACGACCCGGCCAGCGCGCTCGCCGACCATCACCGGGCGCACGGCGACGGCATCGTCGACATCGCGCTGGCGGTGCCGGACGTCGACCGCTGCGTCGCGCACGCGTCCGCTCAGGACGCGGTCGTGCTCGAGCAGCCGCACGACGTCAGCGACGAGCACGGCACGGTCCGGCTGGCGACGATCGCCGCCTACGGCGACACCGTCCACACGCTGGTCGACCGGTCCCGCTACACCGGCCCCTACCTTCCCGGGTACGTCGAGAAGACCTCCGCCCGGACCCGGCGGGCCGACGCGCCGCGGCGGATATTCCAGGCCATCGACCACGTCGTCGGCAACGTCGAACTCGGGGCGATGGACCAGTGGGTCGACTTCTACAACCGGGTCATGGGGTTCACCAACCTGGCCGAGTTCATCGGCGACGACATCGCCACCAACTATTCCGCCCTGATGAGCAAGGTGGTGTCGAACGGCAACCACCGGGTGAAGTTCCCGCTCAACGAGCCGGCCGTCGGCAAGAAGAAGTCGCAGATCGACGAGTACCTGGAGTTCTACGGCGGTCCCGGCGCGCAGCACGTGGCCATCGCCACCGGCGACATCATCGCCTCGGTCGACGCCATGGTGGCCGAGGGCGTCGAGTTCCTGTCGACCCCGGACTCCTACTACGAGGACCCGGAGCTGCGGGCCCGCATCGGCCAGGTCCGCGCTCCGATCGACGAGCTGCAGAAGCGGGGCATCCTGGTCGACCGCGACGAGGACGGCTACCTGCTGCAGATCTTCACCAAGCCGACCGGCGACCGGCCCACGGTCTTCTTCGAGCTCATCGAGCGGCACGGCTCGCTCGGCTTCGGCAAGGGGAACTTCCAGGCGCTGTTCGAGGCGATCGAGCGCGAGCAGGAACGCCGGGGCAACTTCTGACCGCTTAGGCGTCGCTGTTTCTCAGCACCTGGAAACCCACCCGGGCCAGCAGGTCGGGGATGCGGCGCACCGCCTGTAGGTTCATCGCCCGGGCCTCGTCCGACAGCCGCTCCCAGGGCACCAGGTCGGGACGGACCCGGCCGTGCCGGGCGGGCCCGAGCTCGAACCCCTGGGCCGTGCGCTCCCGCATCCAGCGGTCGTGCTCAAGCCGGGCCAGCAGCTGCAGCTCGTCGTCGCTGAAGGTGAACGCGAGCGTCGGATCGAAGGCCGGCACCATGAGGCAGCCGATGCCGGCCAGCTTCTCGCCGATCTGCCGGGCCTGAGCGCGGTTGGACTCCTTGAATTCCTCTGGCAGCTCGTCCCAGGGGCCGAGCGCGGCCCGGCCGGCCGGGATCTGCCTGCCGATCACGGCGGTCTCCGCGCCCGATTCGCGGATGGCGCCGTAGTCGTCGTGGATGGCCTCCGCCAGGCGCTCGGTCACCTGGACGGCAACGTAGCTGGTGAGGCTGGCGAGGATTCGGTCTTGGGTGGTGAGCCTCGCCTTCATCCGCTTGCACTCGTGCAGGATGGCCTTGGCGTCGAGGAAGGTCTGCTCGGAGCGGCGGTCGGCCGCCCTTCCGATTACCTCCTGGCCGACCATGATCACGATCATGAAGATGAGCTGGGCGAGGGTGGACAGGAACGACATGAAGGCGAACGGATAAGGGTCGAACCGCTGGACGCCCGCGGCCGCCAGCACGATCCAGGCGATCTGGGTCCCCGCCGCCAGGTAGAAGGCCCCCATGGTGCCCAGCCGCTTCGTCAGCCAGGCCGCGATCCGCCCGTTGACGGTGACCGCCTGGTCGATGGCCTGGGGCGGCGGCTCCACCCGGTGCCGCTCGATCCAGGGATGCGGGCTCCACTCCAGCAGGCTGACTCCCCGGCTGAGCGCCCGGTCGTGCCGGTCGAGATGCCCCTGCAGGTCGACCACCTGCTCGAAGATCGCCTCGGCGTTCTCGTAGGTCTGCACCGCCCGGCGGTCGGCCGCCACCCCGAGTACGCGCTGGCCAACCAGGATCACCAGGCACAAGACGAGCTGCACGACGTTGTCGAGGAAGAGCAGGAAGCGAAACGGATACGGATCGACCCGGTGCAGCGGGCCCCAGGTCGCCAGCGCCATCCACCCGCCCACGATGACTAGCGCCGCGTACAGGGCCGGCATGGAGCCGACCGATCGGGTCAGCGCGACCGCGATGAAGCCGTTCAGCCCGAGTTGCTCGTCAGCGATCGTGGCCGGGGTCTGCGGTAGCTCAGTCGCGCGGCTGGCCGTGATCAAGAGTCCTCCTCGGGCAGCAAGGAATCGTGCGTAGCCACCCGGGGCGGGGCATCGGAGACGTACCCATCTCAGATGCCCGTTATATCCATTTGTGTGATGAAAGTCGCAAATCGCGAATGGCGCCAGCCCGGCCCGTCGCGGCCAGTCAGCGGCCCATGGTGTAGAACTCCGCGTTGGGCGTCAGCGCGCACAGGTGAGCGAGGCGATTCGACATCGCGAAGAACGCCGTGATCGCGCCGACATCCCAGATTTCGTCCTCGGTCAGGCCGGCCGCGCGGGCCGCGGTCAGCTCCCGCTCGCCGAACCGCTCGGGGGTGCGGGTCAGCCCGAGGGCCAAGTCGACGATCGCCCGCCAGCGCTCGCTGAGCTCGGCTTCCCACGGATTGATCGCCACCTGATCGGCCAGCTCCGGGTTCTTGGACCGGATCCGCAGCAGGGCGCCGTGCGCCACCACGCAGTAGCCGCAGTGGTTCGCTCCCGACGTGGCGACGACGACCAGTTCCCGCTCGGCCTTGCTCAGGCCGTCGGAGCGGTCCATCAGCGCGTCGTGCTGGTCGAGGAACGCGCGGAGCTCGGCCGGCCGGCGGCCGAGCGCGCGGAAGACGTTGGGGACGAAGCCGGACTTCTCGGCGATCACGCCGACTCGCTCCCGCAGGTCGTCGGGCAGCTCGTCTAGTTCGGTCACGCCGAATCTGCTGACGTTCATGCGCGGGCTCCTTCGGGATGACGGCCGTTGATGCGGCTGCCAGCCTACGACCGCGGCCCTGGATTTTGCCGGCCGACCGCTGGCATGCTGGCCGTATGGCTGCCACGCACGAGGTGACCAACCAGCCCCCGCCGCTGGTTGGCTACGACGCTTCGCAAGACCAGGCAATGCTCGACGCCCTGGACCGGGAGGGCGCCGGCTGGGCGCTGGAGGAAGTCCGCCGACTCGGGCGGCTGGCCGGCGGTGAGCAGGCCCAGGAGAACGGGCGGCTCGCGAACGAGAACCCGCCGCGGCTGCGGACCCATGACCGCTACGGCCATCGCATCGACGAGGTCGAGTTCCACCCGGCCTGGCACGAGCTGATGCGGGTCGCCGTGACCAGCGGGCTGCACGCCGCTCCGTGGCGGGACGACCGCCCTGGAGCGCACGTCGCCCGGGCGGCGGCCTTCTACGTCTGGGGCCAGACCGACGCGGGGCACGGCTGCCCGATATCGATGACGTACTCGATCGTGCCGGCCCTGCGGAACGACCCCGAGCTGGCCCGCCGATTCGAGCCGCTGCTGGCCGCGCGGGACTACGACCCCGGCCTGCGCCCGCCGCAGGAGAAGGGCGGCCTGCTCTCGGGCATGTCGATGACCGAGAAGCAGGGCGGCTCTGACGTCCGGGCCAACACCACCACGGCGACGCCGGCCGGCGACGGCAGCTACCGGATCACCGGCCACAAGTGGTTCACCTCGGCCCCGATGAACGACCTGTTCATGGTCCTCGCCCAGGTGCCCGGCGCGGGCCTGTCCTGCTTCCTGCTGCCCCGGGTCCTGCCTGACGGCACCCGCAACGGGATGCGGCTGACGCGGCTGAAGGACAAACTCGGCAACCGATCCAACGCCTCGGCCGAGGTCGAGTACGAGAACGCGACCGGGTGGCTCGTCGGCGAGGCCGGCCGGGGCGTCCGCACCATCCTCGACATGGTCAACTCGACCCGCCTGGACTGCGTCCTCGCCGCCGCGACGGGGATGCGGATCGGCGTGATCCAGGCCGCGCACCACGCCGCCCACCGCAGCGCGTTCGGCCGCGCCCTGATCGAGCAGCCGCTGATGGCGAACGTTCTGGCCGACCTCGCGATCGAGTCGGAGGCGGCCACGGTCGTCGCCCTCCGGCTGGCCGGCGCCACCGACCGGGCGGCCCGGGGCGACCAGCAGGAGGCCGCGTTCCGCCGCCTGGCCCTCGCGGTGACCAAGTACCACGTGTGCAAGCAGGCCCCCGGGCACGCGGCCGAGGCCCTGGAGTGCCTGGGCGGCAACGGCTACGTCGAGGAATCGGGGATGCCGCGGCTGTACCGGGAGGCGCCGCTGCAGTCGATCTGGGAGGGATCCGGCAACGTGGCGGCGCTCGACGCGGTCCGCGCCCTGACCCGGGAGCCGCAGGCGGCGGAGGCGTTCTTCGCCGAACTCGACGCCTCGGCCGGCGCCGACCGTCGCCTCGACGAAGCGATCGCCCGGCTCAGGAAGGACGTCGCCGACCCGGCCGACGCCGCCGCCCGCCGCCTGGCCGAGTCGATGGCGGTGGTCCTGCAGGGCGCCCTGCTGATCCGCCACGGCCACCCGGCGGTGGCCGATGCCTTCGCCGCCACCCGGCTGGCGGGCGACCGGGGCCGTGCCTACGGAACGCTCCCGCCCGGTACGCCGACCGCGGAGATCTCCGCCCGCGCCGTGCCGTCGTAGCCCTCGGCTCCGCCGCCGGCTGATCGGCGGCCAGCGGTGCCGACCCGAGCGCGCTAGGCCGACACGCGGCCGGTCTGGTCCAATGTCGTCATGACACCGAAGCCCCGATCGGCCGAGTATTTCGACCGCTGGTACGCCGCCAAATCGACCGCGCCGCAGGTCGCCGACATCATGAACCGCAACCTGGGGCTCCCGCCGGACGCGCTGGCCGGCATCGTGCCCGCGGCGGCGATTGACGAGATCGCCCCGGAGCTGCGACTGAAGCCCGGTGACGTGCTGCTCGACCTGGCCTGCGGCCGCGCCTGGTACGGGCTGGAGATCACCGCCAGGACCGGTGCCAGGCTTATCGGCGTCGACTTCTCGGCCGAGGCGGTGCGGCAGGCCGGCCAGCAGGCCAGGCTGCGCAATCGCGACGACGCCGCATTCCAGACCGGTGACCTGACGGCGAGCGGCCTGCCCGACCGCTCCGTCAACGCGGTCCTGTGCACCGACTCCATCCAGTTCCCCGAGGACACCGCGGCCGCCTACCGAGAACTTCGCCGCGTCCTCGTTCCCGGCGGCCGGGTGGTGCTGACCAGCTGGGAACCGATCGATCGGGCCGATGAGCGCCTTTCCGAGCGGATGCGCCGGGTCGATCTCGGCGCCGGCCTGCGTGCCGCGGGGTTCACCGACGTCGAGGTCAGGGACCGCCCGCAGTGGCTAGCGTGCGAGCAGGCGGTGTGGCAGGAGGCGGTCGCGCTCGACCCGGCCGCCGATCCGGCGCTGCGCTCCTTCCACGACGAGGGAGCCCGTTCGCTCGGATACATCGACGGGATCCGCCGCCTGATGGCCACGGCAACCGCCCCGTAACGGAGCCCAGAACACAGCCGGAGGCGAGCGGGAGAGCACGTGAGATAAGATTAGTTTGGTTAATGCAAGTACTGCAGACTTCCTGACTAGCTAGGGGCATCTCCCACCGTGACGGCTCAATCCGAGGCGGGCTCGCCCGCGAACCCCGGTCGCGCGCTCGGGCCGAACTACAAGTGGATCGCGCTGTCCAACACGACGCTCGGCGTCCTGATGGTGACGATCAACCAGTCGATCGTGCTGATCGCGCTGCCGGACATCTTCCGCGGCATCGGGCTCAACCCGCTCGGCGCGGGGAACACCAGCTACCTGCTGTGGATGTTCATGGGCTTCATGGTCGTCTCGGCGGTGCTGGTGGTGTCGTTCGGCCGGCTGGGCGACATGTACGGCCGGGTCCGGATGTACAACATGGGCTTCGCGATCTTCTCGGTCGCGTCGATCTTCCTGACCATCACCTGGCAGCACGGCGTCGCGGGGGCCTTGTGGCTGATCATCTGGCGGATCGTGCAGGGCATCGGCGGCGCCTTCCTGTTCGCCAACTCGACCGCGATCCTCACCGACGCCTTCCCCGCTAACCGGCGCGGCACCGCCCTCGGCCTGAACTCGATCGCGGCCATCGCCGGCTCGTTCATCGGCCTCATCCTCGGCGGTCTGCTCGGCCCGACCAACTGGCACCTGGTCTTCCTCATCTCGGCCCCGATCGGCGCCTTCGGCACCGTCTGGGCGTACTTCATGCTGCGCGACACCGGCGTGCGCAGGCACGCGAAGATGGACTGGTGGGGCAACATCCTGTTCGGCGTCGGGCTGATCGCGATCCTGGTCGCCATCACCTACGGCCTGCAGCCGTACGGCACCAGCGCGATGGGCTGGACCAACCCCGAGGTGCTGGCCGGGCTGATCGGCGGCGTCGTCCTGCTCGTCATCTTCGTGTTCGTCGAAAACCGCGTGGCCGAGCCGCTGTTCCGGATCTCGCTGTTCAAGATCCGGCCGTTCCTGTACGGCAACATCGCCAACCTGGCGCTCTCGATGAGCCGCGGCGGCATGCAGTTCATGCTGATCATCTGGCTGCAGGGCATCTGGCTGCCGCTGCACGGCTACAGCTACAGCCAGACTCCGCTGTGGGCCGGCATCTACCTGATCCCGCTGACCATCGGCTTCCTGCTGTCCGCGCCGCTGTCCGGCATCCTGTCCGATCGGTTCGGCGCCAAGGCGTTCACCATCGGCGGGAGCCTGCTGGCCGCGGTCACCTTCCTCTTCCTGGCCTTCCTGCCGGTGAACTTCTCGTACTGGGAGTTCGGCCTCATCATCGCGCTCAACGGCTTCGGCACCGGCCTGTTCGCCTCGCCGAACCGGGCCGAGATGATGAACTCGGTCCCGGCCGACGCGCGCGGCGCCGCCGGCGGCATGATCGCCACCTTCATGAACTCGGCCTCGGTGCTGTCCATTGGCATCTTCTTCTCGCTGATGGTCACCGGGCTCGCCAGCAAGCTGCCGCACACCATGTTCGCGGGGCTGACCGCGCAGGGCGTGCCGGCCGCGTCGGCGACGACCATCTCGCACCTGCCGCCGATCGGCGTGCTGTTCGCCGCCTTCCTCGGCTACAACCCGGTCCAGCAGCTGCTCGGCCCGGTGCTGACCCACCTCAACCCGGCCCACGCCGCGTACCTGTCCGGCCGGGTGTTCTTCCCGAACCTGATCACCGCCCCGTTCCACAGCGGCCTCATCATCGCGTTCGGGTTCGCGATCGCGGCCTGCGTGGTCGCGGCCATCGCCTCGGCGCTGACCGGCCGGGTGGCCAAGCCGGGGAAGGAACTCCTCGGCGGCGAACTCGCGGCGGTCGCGGGCGATGCCGGGTTCGAGCCCAGCGAGCTTGTCATCGACGACGACGCGGTCGAGGGCGCCCGCGACGGCGTGGTCCACGGCACAGCGGAAGCAGCGGACAAGCCGGGAATATCCGGTTAAAATTTCAACAAGCTGGGCGGGCGGCATCCTGCCCCTGAGGCACGTCCGGAGCGGCGCGAGCGCGGCGCTGGATGCGGGTCCTGCAGACGCCGCCCGGCACGCTGGCTGACGCCCCGTGCCGGCACCGTCGGCACGGGGCAGTTCCATGCCTGGGGAAGCCTCCGGTCGTTGCCCGCTGGCTACGGGCAGGTATCCTGCCGGTGAGGAGCGAGTAAACAAAATCTCCGTCGCTCCGCGCAATGGGGTTCACGGGGATGATGGCCCTGGCAGATATTCGGCGCGAAATCCGAGGAGATGCTTTTTGTGAGCGAAACTTCCCCGGCCGCAGTCGTCATCCTCGCCGCGGGCGAGGGCAAGCGCATGAAGTCCCGTACCCCCAAGGTGCTGCACACGCTGTGCGGACGCACCTTGCTCGGGCATGCGCTCGCGGCGGCCGACGAGCTTGACCCGGCCCGCCTGGTGGTCGTCGTCGGGCATGGCAGGGAACTGGTGGCGGCGGAGGCGGCCGAGGTCGCGCCGCAGGCGCGGATCGTCCGCCAGGACCAGCAGCTCGGCACCGGCCACGCGGTCCGCATGGTCACCGAGGCGGTTGGCCCCATCCCGGGCACGGTCGTGGTCAGCTACGGCGACATGCCGCTGCTGCGGGGCGAGACCCTGCGCGAGCTTGTCGACCGGCATCACCGGGCGGGCAACGCGGTCACCGTGCTCACCGCGCGGGGAGACGCGGCCGGGTACGGCCGGATCGTCAGGGACGGCGACGGCGCGTTTCTGCGCATTGTCGAGGACCGCGATGCAACGCCAGAAGAGCGGGCGATCGACGAGTACAACTCCGGCTGCTACGCGTTCGACGGGACCCTGCTGGCGGACGCGATCAAGCGGGTGACCACGGACAACGAGCAGCAGCAGGAGTACCTCACCGACGTGGTGGCGATCTTGCGGGGTGATGGGCACCAGGTCGGCACCGTGCTCGCGGCCGACGCGGGCGAGATCGCCGGCGTCAACGACCGAGTGCAGCTGGCGCAGGCGCGGCGGGCGCTCAACGACCGGGTCGTCGAGGGCTGGCTGCTGGCCGGGGTCACCATCATCGACCCCGCCTCGACCTGGATCGACGTCACGGTCGCGATCGGCCAGGACGCCGAGATCAGCCCGCAGACCCAGCTTCAGGGGGCCACCGTCATCGGCCCGGGGGCCAAGATCGGGCCGGGCTGCCTGCTCGAGGACACCGTCGTCGGCGAGGACGCCGTCGTGCTGCACGCCGTCTGCCGGCAGGCCGAGATCGGGCCCCGGGTCACGGTCGGACCGTTCGCGTACCTGCGGCCGGGCGCCAGCATCGCCGAGGACGCGCACATCGGCACCTACGTGGAGCTGAAGAAGGCCTCCATCGGCCCCGGCGCGAAGGTCCCGCACCTGAGCTACGTGGGCGACGCGACCATCGGGGCGGGCGCCAACATCGGGGCGGGCACGATCTTCGCCAACTACAACGGGGTGGCCAAGAACCACACCACGATCGGCGAGCACGCGTTCGTCGGCAGCAACACGGTGCTGGTGGCGCCGGTCACCATCGGGGACGGCGCCTACACGGCGGCGGGCTCGGCGATCACCGACGGGGTGCCGGCCGGGGACCTCGGCGTAGCCCGCGGACGGCAGCACAATTCCGACGGCTGGGTCGTCCGCAACCGCGAGGAGACGCGGTCGGCGGAGGCAGCGACACGGGTCCGTTCGGAAGATCCGGCTTAAGAGCTTTTGTTTTTCGGTTATCAGTGCGGCGTGAGGGAGAGCAGCAGCAGGTGAGCGGTATGACGGCGCCCAGCCAGAAGAAGATGATGTTGTTCGGCGGGCGAGCCTTCCCTGAGCTTGCGACTGAGGTCGCCGACTGCATGGGGGTCGAGCTCGCGCCCTCGAGGCTCTACGACTTCGCCAACGGCGAGATCATGGTGCGGTTCCTCGAGTCGGTGCGCGGCTGCGATGCGTTCGTGCTGCAGAGCCACACCGCTCCGATCAACCGGTGGATCATGGAGCAGCTGATCATGGTCGATGCCCTCAAGCGGGCGTCGGCTAAGCGGATCACGGTGGTGATGCCGTTCTTCGGCTACGCCCGGCAGGACAAGAAGAGCGCCGGCCGCGAGCCGATCTCGGCCCGGCTCATCGCCGACCTGTTCGCCACCGCGGGGGCCGACCGGCTGATGGCGGTGGACCTGCACACCGCGCAGATCCAGGGGTTCTTCGACGGGCCGGTTGACCACCTGTTCGCGCTGCCGATCCTGGCGGGGTACCTGGAGAGCAAGCTCAACGTGCGCAACGTGACCGTGGTCGCGCCGGACGCGGGCCGGGTTCGGGTCTGCGAACGCTGGACCGACCGGCTGGGCTGCCCGCTCGCCATCATCCACAAGCGGCGCGATCCCGAGGTCGCCAACCAGGTCAAGGTCCTTGAGGTGGTCGGTCACGTCGTCGGCCGGACCTGCATCCTGGTGGACGACATGATCGATACCGGCGGGACGATCTCGAAGGCGGCGGACGCGCTGTTCGAGCAGGGCGCCGAGCGGGTGATCGTGGCGGCGACGCACGGGGTGCTGTCGGGCCCGGCGGTCGACATCCTCAAGAACTCGCGGATCAGCGAGGTGGTCATCACCAACACGCTGCCGGTGCCGCAGGAGAAGACGTTCGACAAGCTGACCGTGCTCTCCATCGCCCCGCTGCTCGCCCGCGCGATCAACGAGGTCTTCAACGACGGCTCGGTAACCAGCCTCTTCGACGGCCAGAGTTAATCCGCTACGCGCTAGCCCCCCGTCCCGCCATTCCCCGGATTGGCGGGACGGGGGCTTTTCGATGGTCGGGACCGGCCACCCCTCGGTCCCGACCACCAGCTCTGGTGCCGTTCCGCGTCGCGCGGCTCGTGGTTCCACGGTCCGCGCGGCCCCTGCTGCTTTCCGGCGCTGAGATGAGCATCGCAGGGAGCGATTGAGCGGCGATTAAGCCAGTTTGCCTGGCTCGCTACCCTCCGCACTTGACCGGATGCAGGCGCGTCAATCGTGCCGTGTCCGATTTACGGTGCGCTTAAGTCGTGATTAAGTGGGGGACGACAACAGCCCGGAGTTCCTTCTGCGGCCTCAATACCGGCTGGCGATGCTTGCCTAGCCGGCCTTTGCCGTTTACCCCGAAGCGGAGGAGAGCGTGCGTTCGGACGGGCGGGCCTGATGCGCTTTCGCATCCTGGGGCACCTCGAGGTGCGGGGCCCAGACGGCTGGACGGCGATCAGCGCCGCCAAGTGGCGGTTGCTGCTGGCCTGCCTGCTCGTGCGGCCCGGCCAGCTCGTGTCGACCGAGAGCCTGATCTTCGAGTTGTGGGGCGATAACCCGCCGAACACGGCCAACAACATGGTCAGCATCTACGTGCACCGGTTGCGCAAGGAGGTCATCGGCGACGCGGAGGGACGGATCCTCGTCCGCCAGGCGCCCGGCTACCTGCTGCGGGTGGCGCCGGGCGATATTGACATCCAGGTGTTCGAGGCGCTCGTCGGCCAGGGCCGGTCGGAGCTGACGGCGGGCCGCGAGGACCGCGCGGCCGAGCTGCTCGGCGAGGCGCTGGGGCTCTGGCGCGGGCCGCTGCTGGCCGACGTCCCGAGGTCCCCGGCCCTCATCACCGCCGCCGAGCGGGCGACCGAGCTCTGGCTCGACGCGACCGAGCTGCGCATTGCGGCGGACCTCGCCTGCGGGCGGGCGGCCCAGCTGGTGGCGGAGCTGCGCGGCCTGGTCGGTGACCATCCCATGCGCGAGCGGCTGTGGGCGCTGCTGGTACGGGCCCTCGACGAGGCGGGACGGCGGGCCGAAGCGTTCGAGGCGTACGCCATCGCCCGCCGGACGATCGCCGAGGAGCTCGGCGTGGAGCCCGGGAGCGAGCTGCAGCGGCTGCACGCGGAGCTGCTGGCCGCGGATGCGTCGTCGGCCTCCACGGCCGGATCGCCGACCGGGTCGATCGGCCGGGCGCGGCGCGCGCCCGCCGTTCCGCGCGGTCCTGGTCAGGCCGACGCCGCGCGGTCGGGCAGGAACAACGGAGCTGGCGGCAGTACGACGACCCCGGCTGACGCCGCCGGCCCATCGGGTCGGGCAACCGCGGCCGGACTGGGCGCCGACGCCGGTGCCGACGCCGCGGAGGGCGCTGATGCCGCCGGCGGCGCCGTGTGGTCGCGGGCCGATTCACCTGGCTCGATCGCGATCGGCAGCATCGCCGACCCCGGCTCGCCCGGCGCCGCCGCCCCGGCCGCGGCAGACCCTGCTCCCGGATCAGGCCCGGTCATTCCGCGCCCCACGCAGCTCCCGACCGACATCGGGGACTTCACCGGCCGCGAGACGCCGGTCGAGCAGCTGTGCGCGCTGCTGCTGGGCGAGGACGCGACGAGCAATTCCGGCGCGGTGCGCATCGCCGTCGTGAACGGCGCGGGCGGCCTGGGCAAGACCACGCTCGCGGTGCACGCCGCCCACCGGGTCCGCGCGCATTTCCCCGACGGCCAGCTCTACGTTGACCTGCTCGGGGCGAGCGCGCAGCCGGCCCAGCCGGGCGAGGTGCTGGCCCGGTTCCTGCGCGATCTCGGCGTGGACGGGGTCAAGGTCCCGGCCCACGACGACGAGCGGGCGGCGCTCTACCGGACCCGGCTGACCGGCCGCCGGGTGCTCATCCTGCTCGACAACGCCCGGGACGCGGCCCAGGTTCGCCAGCTGCTGCCCGGCAGCTCATCGTGCGCCGTCCTGGTGACCACCAGGAACCGGACCCCCGACCTGGTCAGCACCCGGTTCGTCGACCTCAACGTGCTCGAGGACACCGAGGCGCTGGCCCTCTTCGCCCGGGTGGTCGGCCCGGAGCGGGCGGCGGCGGAGCCCGACGCCACCGCCGAGGTGCTGGTCGCCTGCGCCGGTTTGCCGCTGGCGATCAGGATCTGCGCGGCCCGGCTGGCGGCGCGCAGGCAGTGGCGGGTCGGGACGCTGGCGGCCAGGCTCCGCAACGAGCACCGCCGCCTCGACGAGCTCAGCATCGGCGACCTCGCCGTCCGGGCGTCATTCCAGGTCAGCTACGACAGCCTCCGATCGCCCGGCCGGGGCATCGATCCGGCCCGGGTGTTCCGGCTGCTCGGGCTGTGGCAGGGGTCGTCGATCAGCCTGGCGGCCGCCGCCGCTCTCGTCGGAGCGCCGGAAGACGACACCGCCGACGCGCTCGAGACCCTGGTCGATGCCAACCTGCTCGAGTCGCCCGCCCCGGACTGGTACCGCTTCCACGACCTGCTGCGGGTCTACGCGACCGAGCGGGCAGAAGCGGAAGAGGATGAGTCCGCCCGCGGCGAGGCGGCGGGCAGGCTGCTCCGCTGGTACCTGGACACGGCCGAGGCCGCCGCCAACGCGGTCTCGCCGGGCCGTTACCTGATGCCGCGGGAGCCGGCCACCGCGGACTACCTCCGGCTCGAGTTCGGCGGCATTGAGGACGCCCTGGCCTGGTACGGAGATGAGCGGGCCAATGTGGTCGTCGCCACCCGGCAGGCCGCCGCGACCGGTCTGCACGATGTCGCCTGGCGATTGCCGCCGACCCTCTTCCCGGTGTTCAACCGGTGGAACAACTGGGCCGACTGCGTGACGACGCACCGGGTTGCCGCGGACAGCGCCCGCACGGCCGGGAGCCGGCTCGGCGAGGCCTGGGTCCTCAACCAACTCGGCTTCGCGCTGACCAAGCTGCACGAGGCCGAGGCGTTCGGTCATCTCGAGCGGGCGCTGGAGATCCGGCGGGAGTTCGGCGACACGCTCGGGGAAGCGCGGACCGCGATCGCGCTCGGCGAGGCCCATAAGAGCATAAATGGGCCGGGGGAGGCGGCGCTGGCGAACGTGCGGCGCGCGGTGGACCTGCTGCGGCCGCTGGGCGTGTCATCGATCCTCGGCGTCGCGATCAACAACCTCGGCGACCTTTACTACGAGCTTGGCGACCTGGATTCGGCGGCGAAGTGCTTTGCCGAGTCTCGCGACATGGGCGGCCAGGCCGAAGGATACGCGCTTGACAATCTCGGCCGCGTATACCGCGATCTCCGCCGACCCGACGACGCGATTGCCAGCTTCGGGGAGTCGGTTCTCAAGCACCGGGCATCCGGACAGCTCCGGGCCGAGGCGAGGGCGCTGAAGCACCTGGGCGAGGTCCGCCACCAGATCGGCCACACGGCCGCGGCGCGGGAGGCGCTGACCAGGGCAGTTGAGATATTCGAGCAGGTCGCCGATCAGCCCGAGGCGAAGGAGACGGCGCTGCTGCTCGCTTCGCTGGGCGAAGATTGAGGCAACGCCTTTGCATCATCTGCGGACATTAGCGTTATTAACGGCGTACGACATCGCTAAAATCGCGGACGCGTGCTGACGCACCACATTCCTTTTTTATAGGGAATCGACGGCTCCTGGCGCTCTTCGCGGCCGGGCTTTAGGAAAGGACGGGAAACAAAATGAGTGAAGTACTGCCCGAGGACTCGGCTGCTCCGGAGGATTCGGCTGCCCCTA
>Ga0302314_10007771_pt1 | contig 19243 bp, 15 predicted proteins | sample III_Palsa_N2_3_FD_200533 | JGI IMG/M metagenome (GOLD analysis project Ga0302314, IMG submission 200533) | Peat permafrost microbial communities from Stordalen Mire near Abisko, Sweden - III_Palsa_N2_3 | ecosystem: Environmental > Terrestrial > Soil > Palsa > Peat permafrost | place: Sweden...
TTGATGTCGAGGTAATTAAGCGTGTTGGCAACCCGATGGAACAGCACCCGGTTGTCCGTCACCATCTTCTCGGCCTTGTCGTATTGACCGGCGCCTCGCTGCGGATAACCGCAACACAAATACCCCGGCGGCAGCACGGTCTGCACACCGACGTGCCACAGCATCGCCTGGGTGGCCAGCCCCACTTGCGAGAACAAACGCTCCGAACCGCAACCCGGGAAATAAAACACCGCTTCGGTATCCCCCGTCGTGGTTTTCGGATCGCGGATGATCGGGACTATCTTGTTGTCCTCGATATCGAGCAGTGCGCGCGCCGTCTTCTTCGGCAAATTGCCGGGCATCTTCTTGTTGATGAAATGCACCACCTGCTCCACGACCGGACGCGCACCCGTGGTGGCCCCCGGCTTGGCAGTCTGCTTGCGTGCGAATTTCTTGAGCACCTCGTTACCCAGGCGCTGCGCCTTGAAACCCACCTCGATCATGGTGGCGCGCGTGGCCTTGATGGTCTGCGGGTTGGTCGCATTCAGGAAGAACATGCCCGCAGCCGAACCCGGATTGAATTTCTTCTTGCCCATCTTGCGCAACAGGTTGCGCATGTCCATTGTCACATTACCGAAGTCGATATTGACCGGGCACGGCGCCTCGCACTTGTGGCAGACCGTACAGTGGTCGGCCACATCGTTGAATTCGTCCCAATGCTTGATCGACACGCCGCGCCGCGTCTGCTCCTCGTACAGGAACGCCTCGATCAGCAACGAGGTGGCCAGGATCTTGTTGCGCGGGCTGTACAGCAGGTTGGCGCGCGGCACATGGGTCGCGCAGACCGGCTTGCATTTGCCGCAGCGCAGGCAGTCCTTGATGCTGTCGGCAATCGCGCCGATATCGGACTGCTGCATGATCAGCGATTCGTAGCCCATCAACCCGAAGCTCGGCGTATAGGCGTTGCGCAGGTCGGCGCCGTCCATCAGCTTGCCCTTGTTGAAGCGGCCGTGCGGGTCTACCTGGAGCTTGTACGCGCGGAAATCGGCGATCTCTTCCTCGGTCAGGAATTCCAGCTTGGTAATGCCGATTCCGTGTTCGCCCGAAATCACGCCATCGAGATCGCGCGCGAGCTTCATGATGCGCACCACGGCGGCGTGCGCGTCCTGCAGCATTTCGTAATTGTCGGAATTCACCGGCAAGTTGGTGTGCACATTGCCATCGCCCGCGTGCATGTGCAGGGCAACAAACACCCGGCCACGCAACACCTTCTTGTGTATCGCCTGGGCTTCTTCGAGAATCTGCACGAATTCGCCGCCGCTGAAAATATGACGCAATTCCGCGCGAATTTCCGCTTTCCATGAAATGCGGATCGTGCGGTCCTGCACGATATCGAGCAAGATCGCGTTGGGTTGCCGGTCGGTGCGCTGCGCCATCTCCTCGGCCAGCGATTCGTAGCCATGCATCACCAGATGATGACGCGCTTCACGCAGCGGCATGTCGAGATGGTCGCGCACGTACTCCCAGCGTGCGCGGGTCTTGCGCAGCAGGTCGAGCGCGACGTTGACACGATCTTCCAGCAGCTCTGCGCTCGGAATTTCGTTGGCGTCGTCGCTCCTGCCCAGCGGCAGCTTGCCGGCGGCGAAAAATGTTTCGAGCGCGTCGATCAGTTGCAGCTTGTTTTTCACCGACAGTTCGATGTTGATGCGCTCGATGCCGTCGGTGTACTCGCCCATCCGGTTCAGCGGAATCACCACGTCTTCATTGATCTTGAACGCGTTGGTGTGTTTCGATATCGCCGCCGTGCGTGAACGGTCCAGCCAGAAACGCTTGCGCGCCTCGGCGCTGACCGCGACAAAACCCTCGCCGCTGTTGCCGTTGGCCATGCGCACCACTTCCGAGGTGGCGGCTGCCACCTGGTCGGCATCGTCGCCGACGATATCGCCCACCAGCACCATCTTTGGAAACGCGCTGCGCTTGGACTTGGTCGCATACCCGACCGCGCGCAAATAGCGCTCGTCCAGATGTTCGAGGCCGGCCAGAATCGCGCCACCCTGCTTCGACGTTTCGAACAGGTAATCCTTGATCTGCACGATCGATGGAATCGCGTCGCGCGCCTGGCCGAAAAATTCGAGGCAAACAGTCCGCGTGTGCTTGGGCATCTTGTGCAAGACCCAGCGCGCGCTCGTGATCAGCCCGTCGCAACCTTCTTTCTGCACACCGGGCAAACCGGCCAGGAACTTGTCGGTAACGTCCTTGCCCAGCCCTTCCTTGCGAAAGCGCTTGCCTTCGATCTCAAGCAGCTTGGTGCGCAGCAGTTGCTCGCCCGGCGCGTAGTTGCCGTCATACCATTTCAGCTCGAACGTGGCCGATGGTGCGTCATGGATCTTGCCCATGTTGTGGTCAAGGCGCGTTATTTCGAGCCAGTTGCCGTCCGGATCCACCATCCGCCACCAGGCCAGATTGTCCAGGGCGGTGCCCCACAGCACGGCCTTCTTGCCGCCCGCGTTCATCGCCACGTTGCCGCCTATGCACGATGCATCGAGCGAAGTCGGGTCGACCGCGAACACGAAACCGGCTTTCTCGGCCGCCTCCGTCACACGCCGGGTCACGACGCCGGCGCCGGAGAAGATGGTGGCGACCTGCGTCGAGACGCCAGGCAGATCGGTCATCGTTACCTCGCCGAGCTGCTCCAGTTTTTCCGTATTGATCACGGCCGAGAACGGCGTGAGCGGTACCGCGCCGCCGGTGTAGCCGGTGCCGCCCCCGCGCGGAATCACGGTCAGTCCCAGCTCGAAGCAATCCTTGATCAGGCTGGCGATTTCCAGCTCGGTGTCGGGCGTGAGCACCACGAACGGATATTCGACGCGCCAGTCGGTCGCGTCGGTCACGTGCGATACGCGTGACAGCCCGTCGAAACGGATGTTGTCCTTTTGCGTATGACGGCCCAGCACTTTCATCGCGCGGCGGCGCAAGTCGCCGAATTCCTTGAATTCGCCGGCAAATGCCGTTACCGCGGTGCGCGCGGCGGCCACCAACGCTCGCACCCGCGCAGCGCGGTCCTGGGCGTTGCTATCTTGGGCGGTCGACAAATCGGCACGGCTGCGCTTCTCGATTTCGCTCAGACGGTGTTCGAGCGCGTCGATCAACAGCGTGCGGCGTTTCGGGTTGTCGAGCAAATCGTCCTGCAGGTACGGATTGCGGCGCACCACCCAAATATCGCCCAGCACTTCGTACAGCATGCGAGCCGAGCGGCCGGTGCGGCGTTCGGCCCGCAGCTCGTCGAGCGCCTGCCACGCCGGTTCGCCCAATAAGCGAATCACGATTTCGCGGTCGGAAAACGAGGTGTAGTTATACGGAATTTCGCGCAGTCGCGGTGCTGCGTCGAGTGTTGCGACCGGCTGGCCGCTCGGATCGAATACTTGGGGTGCGTTCATTTTTTCGTCAGTTCGGTAAGCCGGCGTGGTGCCTGCCGGCGGGTGCACCGCGCGTACCGCGAGATACCGGTACGGGTTGGGCGCAAATCAGACTGAGAGGGTCTCTCGTTGTGAAGCTGGACAGTGCAGTAGCAATCAACGCCGGATCAAGCGGATCGGCCACTGGCCACGCGACGGCCCGCGCATGACGGGCTGGGCTGCGAATGTGGTGAACGCATCGGTCGTGTCGGTCGGAACATCGTTTGAGTTCGGATTCTTGGGTTCTTAAAGCCCGATTGTACTGCATCGCAGCTTGGCGCGTGCCAGCCATCGGCCGCGCCCGCTCTGGCGCAAAACCGCGCCCACGGCCGCAGGGCGGTCCTCGTTGCAGCGCAGCATCGAATCATAGCGCGGGCGCGGTTCCAGTGCCGCGCGCCGGCTCCGCGCAACCGTTTAGCGGGGAGCTAGCCGCCAAGGCGCTATCATTGGCGTTTGCGCCGCCCGCCACTTTCTCATTTTTAAAAATCGATCCGCATGTCCGCTCCCGACTATCTGAAGAAAATCCTGACCGCCCGGGTCTACGATGTGGCCCGTGAAAGCGAGCTGACTTTCGCACGCCGCCTATCCATTCGACTCGCCAATCAGATCCATTTGAAACGCGAGGATAACCAGGCCGTGTTTTCGTTCAAGCTGCGCGGCGCATACAACCGCATGGCCAACCTGAGCGCCGAAGAACGCGAGCGCGGGGTGATTACGGCGTCGGCCGGCAACCACGCCCAGGGCGTCGCATTGGCCGCGTCCCGGCTGGGCTGCCATGCGGTGATCGCGATGCCGGTCACGACCCCGCAAGTCAAGGTCGACGCGGTGCGCACCCATGGCGGCGCCAACGTCGAAATTGCCCTGTTCGGCGACTCGTATACCGATGCCTATGAACATGCTTTGACCATACAGGCGCAGCGCGGGCTCACGTTCGTCCATCCGTTCAACGATCCCGATGTGATCGCGGGCCAGGGCACGGTTGCCATGGAGATCCTGCGTCAGTTGCAAGGCCCGATCGATGCGATTTTTGTACCGATCGGCGGCGGCGGTCTGTTGGCCGGCATGTCCGTCTACATCAAGGCGCTGCGTCCGGAAATCAAGGTTATCGGGGTGCAGACCGAGGATTCCTGTGCAATGGCGCAATCGCTGAAGGCCGGCGAGCGCGTCACGCTCACCGATGTCGGGCTGTTTTCGGACGGCACGGCCGTCAAGCTGGTCGGCGACGAGACCTTCCGGATCTGCCGCGAGCATGTCGACGAAGTGGTGCTCGTGGATACCGACGCATTGTGCGCTGCGATCAAAGATATCTTCCAGGAAACCCGCAGCCTCGTGGAGCCGGCTGGCGCGCTGGCGGTGGCCGGTATCAAGGCTTACGTGGAACGCGAGCAGGTGCAGGGCCGCACGTTTGTCGCGGTCACCTCGGGCGCCAACATGAACTTCGACCGCATGCGTTTCGTGGCCGAGCGCGCGGAAGTGGGCGAAGAAGGCGAGGCGGTATTTGCCGTCACGATCCCCGAAGAACGCGGCAGTTTCAAGCGCTTTTGCGAGCTGGTCGGCGAGCGCAGCGTAACCGAGTTCAGCTATCGGATTGCCGATGCGCAAAAAGCGCACCTTTTCGTCGGCGTGCAAACCCGCAAGCGCAACGAAGACGCGGTGATTGCGGCCAGCTTCGAGAAGCATGGCTTTGCCACGCTCGACCTGACGCATGACGAGCTGTCCAAACAGCATATCCGCTACATGGTGGGCGGGCGTTCGCCGCTCGCGCACGACGAATTGCTGTACCGCTTCGAATTCCCGGAACGCCCGGGCGCGCTGATGCGATTTTTGTCGTCGATGGCGCCCAACTGGAATATCAGCCTGTTCCACTATCGCAACCAGGGCGCCGACTACAGCAACATCCTCGTCGGCATCCAGGTTCCGGAAAATGAACAAGACGCCTTCGAACAATTCCTGAAGACGCTGGGCTATGCTTACTGGAACGAGAGCAACAATCCGGTCTATTCGCTGTTTCTGTAACCCATTTCTGGACGACCGCTGACGGTATGGCTTATTCGCTCGAAGACAAGCTGGTGGTGGCTATTTCCTCGCGTGCGCTGTTCGACTTCGAGGCCGAAAACCGCGTCTTCGAAGAGGGCAACGACCGGGAATACCAGGCGCTGCAGCTCGAACGCATCGACGTGCCGGCCGCCCCCGGTGTGGCTTACCCGTTGATACGCAAGCTGCTCACGCTCAACGGCGCGGCTGCCGACAGCGAGCGGCGCGTCGAAGTGGTGATCCTGTCGCGCAACGATCCGGTCAGCGGCCTGCGCGCCTTTCACTCTTGCCGGGCCCTGGGGCTGCAGATCGAGCGCGGCGTGTTCACGCGCGGGCGTGCACCGTTTCGTTACCTCGAATCGTTCCATGCGGGACTGTTTTTATCGGCGAATCCCGGTGACGTCGGCAATGCACTGGCGGCGGGCTTTCCGGCCGCCCGGGTCTATCCCGAATCGGTCAAGATTGCGGAGAAGTATCCGAACGAAATCCGCATCGCCTTCGATGGCGACGCGGTCATTTTTTCCGACGAGGCCGAACGCGTGTTCAAAGCCCAGGGGCTGGACGCGTTCATCGAGCACGAGACCCGCAAGGTCAATCTGCCGCTCAAGGAAGGGCCGCTCAAGCCTTTGCTCGCCTCGCTGCATCGGCTGCAAAAAGCGGCCGATGCCACCACCCCCATGCGCATACGCACGGCGCTGGTCACTGCACGCTCGGCGCCGGCCCATGAACGTGCGATTCGCACGCTCATGGAGTGGAACATCGAAATCGATGAAGCGATGTTCCTGGGTGGCCTGGACAAAGGCCGTTTCCTGCGCGAATTTGAACCCGACTTTTTCTTCGACGACCAGATCAGCCATTGTGAATCCGCGCTCGGCGTATCGCCGACCGGCCATGTGCCCAATGGCATTGCCAATATGGCGCCTGAATTCGACATCGGAATTTGATACCCCGCATTTGACACCCGAACACCACGCACCGAATTTGACACCAGATTATGACGCCTGACAATTCTCCGCTCGGACAACCAGTCCAATATCGCGATCAGTACGACGCCTCGCTTCTGTTTGCGATTGCACGCAGGCCGGGCCGCGACGAGATCGGCGTGCCCGCCACGCTACCGTTTTTCGGCGCCGACATCTGGAATGCCTATGAACTGTCGTGGCTCACGCCGCGCGGCAAGCCGCAGATCGCAGTAGCGACCTTTATCGTGCCAGCCGACAGCGCTTTTATCGTCGAATCCAAATCGTTGAAGCTATACCTGGGCTCGTTTGCGCAGACCCGTTTCGAATCGATCGAGCTGCTACGCGACACCCTGCAGCGCGATTTGAGCGCGCTATGTGGTGCCTCGGTGCGCGTCACGCTCACGCAGCCGTTCGAATTTGGCAAGCTCATGCTTGAAGAGCTGTCGGGTACCTCGCTCGACCGGCTCGATCTGGACACCGACATCTATCATCCCGATCCGGGCCTGCTGCGCGTGGACAGCACATCCGCACCGACGGATGAAACCGTCGTGTCCAACCTGCTGAAATCGAATTGCCCGGTAACGGGGCAGCCCGATTGGGCCAGCGTGCAGATCCGTTATGTCGGCGCACCAATAGACCACGCCGGGCTGTTGCGCTACATCATTTCGTATCGCAGCCATAGCGGCTTTCACGAACAGTGCGTCGAGCGTATTTTTAAGGATATTGCGCGCACCTGCCACCCGCTCAAGCTGGCGGTGTACGCGCGCTACACGCGGCGCGGCGGCATCGATATCAACCCGTTTCGCACCAATTTCAACCTGCCGTTGCCCGACAACGCGCGCGCGGCACGTCAATAGCCGGGGCACGTCGTGCAAACACCACAAACACACAGCGCACTCCGGCAACTCGACCCGCTAGGCAAAGGGCTCGGCCCGCTACCGGCAACCTCGGTGCCGACGGGCGACGTCAGTGATCTCCACTGGAATCTACTGCGCGAAGACGTCTCGCTGCCCGCCGCAGTGCTCTATGCCGACCGGCTCGCGCACAATCTGCACTGGATGCAGCAGTTTGTCGCCGAATACGGTGTGCAGTTGGCCCCGCACGGCAAGACCACCATGGCGCCGCGGCTGTTTCGCATGCAACTGGCGGCCGGCGCCTGGGGCATCACGCTCGCGACCGCGCCGCAGGTTCGCGCAGCTTATGACGGTGGTGTAAGACGCGTGCTGATGGCCAACCAGTTGGTTGGTCGGCAAAACATGGCCTTGATCGCCGACCTGTTGGTCAACCCTGGGTTCGAGTTCTTTTGCGTCGTCGATTCCGCTGCCAATGTTGACCAGCTCGGTGCGTTTTTCCAGAAGGCTGGGCGGCCGCTGAACGTGCTGCTTGAGATTGGACTGGCCGGAGGGCGCACGGGCGTGCGCGATCTGGCGCAGCGCGACGACGTACTGGCGGCGCTGGCACGCTGGCCGCGCGTGCTGAAGCTGGCCGGCATCGAACTCTATGAAGCGGTGGTCGACGACGAGGCCGCCGTGCGCGCCGTATTGCGCCAGGCGGTCGCCTGGACCGGCGAGCTGATCCGTGCAGGCCGCTTCGCGCGCCAGCCGGCGCTGCTCTCGGGCGCGGGATCGGTCTGGTATGACGTGGTGGCGGAAGAATTCAAGCGTGTGCACACGTACGGCGCGGTCGAGATCGTGCTGCGCCCCGGCTGTTATCTGACCCACGATGCAGGGGTTTATCGGCATGCGCAGGTGGGCGTCGAACAGCGCAGCGCAGTGGCGCGCCGCCTGGGGGCTGGTCTGCAGCCGGCATTGCAGGTTTGGGCTTATGTGCAGTCGCGGCCGCAAGCTGACTGCGTGATCATCGGCCTGGGACGGCGCGATGCCGGCAGCGCTTCAGGCCTGCCCTCGCCGGCGCGCCGATACCGCCCAGGCGAAGCCGCACCCCGCGATGTCGATCCTGCGCTGGGTTGGGAAGTGTTCAAGATGATGGATCAGCACGCCTTCCTGAAGATCGCGCCGCATGACGATTTGCAGGTCGGCGACATGATCGCGTTCGACGTCTCGCATCCTTGCCTGACCTTCGACAAGTGGCGCCAGTTGCTGGTGGTCGATAGCGCCTATCAGGTGACCGAAGTGATCGACACCTGCTTTTGATGTTTCTTTGGACGTCTCTTTTGATGTTTCTTTGGACGCCGCTTTCAACGCGCCTTCGAATGCACTTTTTCCTGCGCGTTTAAATGCTCGCTCGAGCCTTGTTCAAGCGTTGCTTCCAGCGCGCCCCTTGCGCTCTTCGGGCGGCTTGCGCTCCGAGCCGGCGGACGGGGGGCGCCGCCCGCACTTGCGTCGACGATATGACGCTCCAGCAAATCCAGACCTTGCGACAATGATTTAAGCAAGCTTTCGGGAAAATCGTCGAGCACGGCGTCGAGAAAACGATTGCGTGCCGGCATCCCCTGCGCCACCGCAGCGCGGCCGGCGTCGGTCAATTCGACATTGGTGACGCGGTTATCACGTTCGTCGACGCTGCGTGCGATCCAGCCCAGCGCCTCGATCGATTTCAGCTGACGCGTCAACGCCCCTGCGTCGATCTGCAGTTTCTCGACCAGCGATTTTTGCGACACGCGACCGCCATCCGATATGGCCAGCAAAATGCGCCAGCGCGGCATCGGCTGCCCGACCTGGGCCTCGAATGCCGACAAAAAACTGCGGTAGGTGCGACCGAATTGGTGCACTACAGCGATCTGTTCCTGCTTTGCGGACATCCCTACTCTCCGACAGGCAGGGTTACGGGCGCCTCGCCCGCAGCCTGCCTGGTAAACGAAATCGGCGGCACGCGCCGCGACTGCCAAAGCCCCACGATGGCGACCACCACGGCCAGCGCCACGCCCATATGAATTGCACTGACCAGTGTCTCACGAGCGGCTTCAAGCAGTAACGCGCCGTTGTGTCCCTGGGTCGTCATTTGCGCCAACAGACCCGTTTGCGCGTCGTGGTTGATCAGGATTTGTGGATCGCTGAACTGCTCGCTCCATTGCGTTGCATGATCGGCCCGCAGCGCAACGTTCACCCCGTGCGCATACTGGCGAGTAATCAGACTCCCCGTGATAGCGGCGCCGAACATGACGCCTATCATCCGCATCGACTGCAATAGCGCCGTAGCGATACCCAAGTGCTCGCGCCCGGCCGATTGCTGCGCAAATACCGTCAGATTGGGCAGCACGAATCCAAGCCCGAGACCGCCCGACAACATGAGCACGAGCAGCAGCGCGCGCGGCGTCGAGCGGGTGGCCATCGAGAGCCCCACACAGGCCAAAGCCAATAGGATAAAGCCGATCTGCAGCATAATATTGGGATTGCGTACCCGGGTCACCACTCGGCTGTTGAAGATGCTGCCTACCGTAATGAACGCCACCAACGGCGTGATGAGCAGCCCGGCATCGCGCGGCGACAAGCCGAAGCCGCCCTGCAACAGCAGCGGCGCATAAAAGAGTACGGAAAACATCGCGAAGCCGCTAAGCACTGAAAGCGTGAAGAGCGGCGCCAGCGCCGGGTTGCGAAACATCTCGAAGGGCAGCAAAGGCTGCGCGCATCGCTGCTCCCAACGCCAGAGCGCATAACCGGCGCCCAGGCTGAATACCAGCAGCAGCGCGGTTATGGGCGTCACGCCGTGCTTGGGCATCATTTCGACGAACAGTTGCAGACTACCCAAGGTCAGCGCGATCAGCGCCGCACCCGGCCAGTCGAGTCGCATCTTGAGGCCGGTCGCGGTGTGGCGCAAATGCGGCAAGAATCGCCCGACGAAAATAAGCGACAGCAGGCCGATAGGCAGGTTCACGTAAAACACCGAGCGCCAACCGTAGTACTGCGTCAGCACACCGCCCAACGACGGCCCGACGGCGGTCGCGATACCGAATGCGGAGCTCATCATCACCTGCCAGCGCAGTCGCACACGCGGCTCCGGGAACAGGTCGGGAATGCACGCGAACGCGGTGCCGACCAGCATGCCGCCGCCGATCCCCTGCAAGGCGCGCGCGATCACCAGGAACAACATGCTATTGGCCATGCCGCACAACACCGAGGCGGCGGTAAACACGACAATGGATGCGACCACGAACGGTTTGCGGCCGTAAAAGTCGCCGAGCCGGCCGAAGATCGGTACTGTCACGACCGAGGTCAATAGATACGAAGTGGCTACCCAGGCATATAGCTCGAAGCCCTTGAGCTCGGCCACCACGGTCGGGAGTGCCGTGCCCACCACGGTCTGGTCGAGGGCCACCAGCATGACCACGAATGAGATCCCGAACATCGCCATGAGGGATGCGCGAAACGGTAAAACCTGCCCGCTGGAGTGCGCTGCGGAAGTATGAACAGCCATGTTTGTCGGTACAACAGTTGCCTTATCAACTAATAGTTTAACACGGTCGCGTGATGAGCTCTACTGCGGGGTCTACTGCGGGGACGGCAAAACCCAACGTCGGCTCCCGCATCCTCACAAAGATCGGTTGGCGTGCCGGTGCTCCACGGCAGCCAAACTGGAACGCTGGGTCGAGCGTTTGATGAACACGCAGGCATGCCCGAGCGCCGTGCGCGCTTCCGGCAACCATTGCGCGAAAATCTGCCACGCGTGCGGCGTGTCGGGCCAGGTTTCCAATTGCACCTCCGCCCCGGCCTCGCGCGCTCGCTCGGCAAAACGCAATGCATCGTCGCGCAAGACTTCGCTGTCGCTGGCCTGGATCAACAAAGGCGGCAGGCCATGCAGGTCGGCATACAACGGCGAGGCGAGCGGATCCGTGGCACTGGCGTCGCCCAGATAAATTTGTGCGGCCGCACCGATGGACGCGCCGTGAAACATGGCGTCACGCTCCGTGTTGCTGACCAGCGAAGGGCCGGTGGCGGCCAAGTCGGTCCATGGCGAAAACACCACCGCGGCGGCCGGCAAAAGGTCGCCGGCGTCGCGTAGGGCAACCAGCGTCGCAAGCGCCAAGCCTCCACCGGCGGAATCGCCCGCCAACACAATGGACGTATGCGAAATGCCCTGCTCCAGCAACGCCCGATAAGCCGCCAGCGCATCGTCGACGGCGGCCGGAAACGGGTACTCCGGCGCTAACCGATAATCGAGCGCAAAGACACGGGCTTGAGCCCCGGCAGCCAACGCGTAGGTGATTGGACGATGCGTTCGGGGCGAACAGAAATAGTAGCCGCCGCCGTGCAGGTAAAGCACGGTCGGCTGCGTGCCCGCAGAGGACTCAGGGTCGCTGGGTTCTATCCACTCGCCGCAAAGCGACGAGTCGCCCATGCGATAGCGGTCGTGACGCCGCCAGCCAGGCGATAGCTTGGGAGAGGGGAAAAAGCCCTGGGCACGCTTCCTGATCGCAGCGATATCGATCTGGCCGCCGTTCGAATGAGGCTTGGAATGGGGTTTAAAGCGGCGCCGCAAGAACCATGACAGCGCAGTATTTTGCCAGCTCACGGGTCAGTCCTCTTGCTCGAACTTACAGTGTCCCGGCGCCCCCCTCCGGGGATTTCGACTTGGCCAGCGCGGCGATCGATAATGCCGATGCCGGATTCAGGCTGTCGACCATGGAGCTCGGGATCAGTATCGTAGTACCGCGCTCTTTGGTCGTTTCGTAAATGATGTTCATCGCGCGCAATTGCAAAGCGGCGGGATTATTGGCGTAAATATTCGCCGCCTCGACGAATTTCGAGGCGATGGCGGCTTCGGCCGAACCGAGAATCACGCGTGCCTCTTTTTCCCGTTCCGCCTGGGCCTGCCGCGACATGGCATCTTGCAGGGCGACCGGAATCGCGACGTCGCGAATTTCCACTGAACTGACCGCCACACCCCACTTCGAGGTCTTTTCACTGATGGTCTCGCGCAGCCGCGCGTCGGCCGCCTGGCGATCCGACAACAGCGCAGCCAAGTGCGAGGAACCGATCATTTCGCGCAGCGAGGTTTGCGCTACCCGGTCGATCGCTTGGCGATAGTCGGTGATCTGCAAAGCGGCGCGCTCGGCGTCTTCGACCCGCCAGAAGATGATTGCGTCGACATTCACCGGCACGGTGTCGCGCGTCAAGGCTTCCTCGGCGTTGAACGCCGTGGTCTGGATGCGCTCGTCGATGACGGCTGCGACCCGATCGAGTACCGGAACGATCCAGAACAGGCCGGCGCCGCGTACGCTCTGCAATTTACCGGCGCGCAGGATGACGAAGCGCTCCCACGCGTTGGCCATTTTTAGCGATGTGGCAATGATCAGCGCCAGCACCACAAAAATCGGCATCAGCAACGGACTGACAAGACGGCTCACCAGCGCACCAACCAGCAGTACCACGATGGTGAAAAACAGTGAAATCGGATTCATGATGGGTCTCTGTGCGACAGCCGCGACGCGACGCGCACGCGCTGGAAGAAGCGGCGGGCCGGGGTGAACCGCGCAGATCGTCGCGAACACCGCGCGGGTAATGCTTCGGGTAATGCTTCGGGTAATGCTTCGGGTAATGCTTCGGGTAATGCTTCGGGTAATGCTTCGGGTAATGCTTCGGGTAATGCTTCGGTTAAGGCTTCGGCTAATGCGCCGCATTAAGCCTCGGTCGATACTTCAGCGGATACTTCCGTATGCGTCGCTTGGGTTGCGGACCTGGTGGGTTATTACCTACCGGCTACCAACGGCGTCACGTCACACAACCCGAGTCGAGCGCGGGGACACATATTGGAGTCACGCGCTTGAGTTCACATCCTTTGGTTCGCGCTCGTGCATCCCCAATATTCGGCCCCCTTACTGCAATTCACTGCCTTCAGTTCGCGCCCATCACCTGGCCGCGAATTTCGCCGCCGGGGTTCTGTGCCGTGTGAACGTTGAAGTAGTACTTGCCGCTGAGCAAGTCCGAGGCCTGTTCAGGCGTGAGGGTAGCTGTGCCGTCGATCGGGCTGACGATAGGCGAAGTCGTGACCGGAACCTGAACCTTCGCGTTCGCGCCTACCGCCGCCGGGCCGTGGAAGTGAGCCATGGTGGCCGGGCCGCTGAGCTGGCTGAACACCGCGTGATACGTCAATACGTTGGTGGCTGTATCGAACGTGGCGGTCACCGTGCCGTGCCCTTTGCCTGGATGCGGCGGCACTTCGGACGAGGCCTTCATATTGGCGTGCAGCGAAATGGTCGCCGCTTGCGCGCCGAACGCGACCAAAGTCAATGCCGAGGCTGCCACCAAAGTACGAATCAATTTCATAGAAAATCTCCAGTGAGTCATTAATCCGGTATCGCCCGTAATAATCTTGGCGCGGCCGGCACTTATAGCGAGAGGCGGGAGCGCTCCAAAGGGATCGGTCCCTCACTTAGTCTAATTGAAATCCGACACGCGCGGGATTCTGCTTGGAGTCCGGTGCAAAGCCGGGCTTGGATGATTTCGACGCTCGCGGGGTGTCTATGTGCGCTCCCGGGTGCCGGTTCGCACGCGAATCGTGTAAGGTTCGGTTACGCCGTCGCGGAGGTGCAGATGAATAGCCAATTTGCCGACTTGCCAGGACTCGGGCCCGCGGGCAGCCCGCTGCGTATCGAATACCGCTGGATCAACCCGGAGCGCCGCGATGCTCCTTTGCTCGTATTTCTGCATGATGGGCTGGGCTCCATCGCAATGTGGAAAAGCTGGCCGCAAGATCTATGCGACGCCGGCGGTTTCCGGGCCCTGATTTATTCACGTCCCGGCTACGGTCGCTCGACACCACGCGCGCACGACCAGCATTGGACGCCCGACTTTCTGCACCATCACGCAACCGAAGTTTTCCCCGCCTTGCTGGAGCACCTGCGCATAGGGGTGCAGGAGTCCATTTGGATGGTGGGACATAGCGACGGCGCATCGATCGCGCTATTGTTCGCGGCCGCTTTTCCCCAGAGGGTGGCCGGCATGATCGCACTGGCCCCGCACGTATTCATCGAAGATCATTCCCTAGAGGGGATCCGCACCATGCGCGCGGCCTACCTCGAAAACAACCTGCGCAACAAGCTGTCGCACTATCACGACGACGTCGATTCGGCATTCTGGGGCTGGACCGATCTCTGGCTGGATCCGGCGCTCGGCAACTGGAATATCGAGGCGGAGTTGTCCGCGATCCGTTGCCCACTGCTGGTCATTCAAGGCAAACGCGACGAATATGGCAGCGTCGCGCATCTGCAACGCATCGTCCGGCGGCTACCGCACGCCGCCGCACTCGAACTGGACAATTGCGGGCACTCACCGCACCGCGACTGCTCACGTCAGGTCAATTCAGCGATCCAGGACTTCATTCACCAACATCGAAGCGCCGAACGTCGCACGGGCTAGTCACGCGCTGGTCACGGTCCAGACATATTGGCCACGACAAAATACGTTCCGGCGGCGCCGAATGTAGACGTCAGGAAAGTAGGCCTCAGGAAAAACGCGCGCGCAATTTGGCTAGCCATGCGCGCAAGCGCCGACGTTGAAATCGATTCCAACGGTAGCGCGTCCGGTTATACAACGGCGAATGCTTCAGGCGATGCTGGTCCAGCTTGCTGGCAAACATGCCGAACACACTACCCTGCTCGACAATCGGCTCGCGCAGCCAATACTGCGCGATGTCGCACGCGCGGTCGATCTGGTTGATCAGATGATCCGCCGGCAACCGTACCCGGTGCTCAGCCAGCCATGCCACACGCCGCCGCATGGCAATCGCGTCCGACAGATAGCCTTCGGCGGTGGGCAGAGGCAGCGGAAAAAGCGGGCCATCCGCGAGAAAAAAAGCATCCGGCACTTTGGTATCCGCGCCACCGAGGAAAATGAGGTAACCCGGATCGAGCTTTTCGGCAGCGGCCAGCGCCTGTGCGATGCCGTCCATGAAACTTGGCGCGAGCAGGACATCGTCTTCGAGTACCAGGATCCGTTGCTGATCGCGCGCGAGCGCCAACTTCCATGCCTGCGCGTGCTTGAGTACCAGCGAGCGGTGCGGCAAGCCGAGTTCGCCCGGTTCGAATACCTGCGCCATATCGGCGTCCTGTAGTTCATTGGCATCGTGATCGAAAATAAATTCAAATCCGATTTGATAACGCCCCAATTCCTGCTTTATGTGCGCAATACGATCGGTGAAGGTTTTCACCGTCAGAACATATACCGCGTCGAGTCCTTGAATGCCCGTTTCCACGAAAACCCCGATTCGATGCGCCGCGGCGCCGTTGTTTGAAAAAGCGAAACAGCTTATTGCGATATTTGAACTTAAATATTAAGGGGAAACCCTATACCATTGGTCTTGCGAGAAGAGAGTTTTCCATCGAATGGAAATCTCCAATTTACAGCGCGGCCCTCAAGCCGCGCTTTTTTTTGCCTGCGTTTTTTGCCTGCACGCTCTTTGGCCCGTGGGCTCTGGCTTCGCTCTTCGGCTCAGCTTTTTGGATTGCGCTTTTGGTAGCGCTCTTTGGCTCAGCTTTTGGGTTACGCTTTTGGGTTGATTAAGCGCCGGGACTCGCCCGGCGCCCATTCCCCCACAGCTATGCCCGCAGGCTCACCGCGCCGCGAGCGCTGGCCGCGCCGGCAGCACCACCGACAGCACCAGCGTCAACACAATATTGAGCGCCAGCGCGATCAGCCCGATATACATCGGATAGCTCGCGTCGCCCAGGTGCAGCACATAAATCGGCTTGAGATCCTGCATGAACGCAAGCGTAGTCCCTAAGCCTATCCCTGCGGCCCAGCCGATGAATAGTGCCGGCAGCTTCAGCCAGCGTGTGTAGAGCGAAAACACCACGGCCGGGAACGTCTGCAAAATCCACACGCCGCCCAGCAGTTGCAGGTCGATCGCAAACTTCGTGGGCAGCACGATAATGAACACGAGCGCGCCCAGCTTGACCGCCAGCGAGACTATCTTCGCGTTGCTGGCCTCCTGCGACGGCGTAATGTTGGGCTGAACCAGCGGCTTCCACAAGTTACGCGTGAACAGGTTGGCCGAGCCGATCGACATGATCGCCGCAGGCACCAGCGCGCTGATCGCAATCGCCGCCGCCGCAAACCCCACGAACCACGACGGGAACAGATGCAGGAACAGCGCCGGCACCACGTCGTTGTTGTTCGTGACCTTGACTCCGGCCGCAATCGCCATATAGCCGAGCAGCGCAATCAAACCGAGCAGCAGCGTGTAAGCGGGCAGGAAAATGGCGTTCTTCTTCACCGTCTTGGCGCTCGCCGAACTCAGCACGCCGGTCAGCGTATGCGGATACATGAACGCCGCCATCGCCGAACCGAATGCCAGCGAAGCGTAAGCGGTGAACTGGCTGGGCTTGAGGATGATGCCGGTGGCACCGCCTTTGGCGGTGAAGAAATGATCGGCCGCGTCGAACACCGATGCGTAACCGCCCAGCTTGCTCGGAATCAGCCAGATCGCCGCGATCACCACGATATAGATCATGATGTCCTTGACGAACGCGATCATCGCCGGCGCGCGCAGGCCGCTCGCGTACGTGTACACCGCCAGGATCAGGAACGCGATCACCAGTGGCGCCTCGCCCGTTACGCCCAGGCTCTTGATCACCACCTGCATGCCCACGAGTTGCAAGGCGATGTACGGCATCGTGGCGACGATACCGGTCAGCGCGATGGCAGCCGCAAACCAGCGGCCGCCGTAAAGACCCTGTACGAAGTCCGCCGCGGTAATGTGATTACCCTTGTTGCATGCCGTCCAGAGCTTGGGCATGACTGCAAACACGAACGGGTAGACGATGATTGTGTACGGCAGCGCAAAGAAGCCGTAGGCGCCCACCGCATATACCAGCGCCGGCACGGCGATCACCGTGTAGGCCGTATAGAAATCGCCTCCCACCAGGAACCAGGAAATCACGGTGCCGAACTGGCGACCGCCCAGACCCCATTCGTGCAGTTGGGTCATGTCGCCGGCCTTCCAGCGCGCAGCCACAAAGCCGAGCACCGTCACCAACGCGAAAAAACCGATGAATACCAGACCTGCGGTCCAATTGAATGTTGTCGGCATTATCGGACCCACCTATAAACAACGAACAAGATCAGCGAGGTCAATGGCACCCACAAGAGCTGATACCAATAGAAAAACGGAAAGCCCATCAATGACGGGTGCACGTCGTTATAAAACGGCAGCCACAGCAACGCCAAATAGGGGATCAATAACAGGAACTTGAGGGCTGAGCCTCGGGTGGGAGGAGTGTCGTCGGGTCTCATAGTCGGATCTTTTTGGGTCATCGGACGCCGCTTTGCCGATAGGCAAAACGGCTTCGTTGCGAGGCGAGAGAATCAGCACCGGATCGGGCTGCCGCCTGAACTCCGCCGCGCGAGACGCGGTAACCGGGTCCGGCGCGACGCTGCTGGTTCTATCGACCGGCTAGCAGAGCCGGCCGAATTATGCAGGAAAAGTGACAACGCTGCATTCCAAGGCAACGCCCTGCAATTGCATGAATCATGTGTACGGGGCGGTGCATGACTCGTGCAACTTATTTGCCGACTTATTTACCGACTTATTCGCAAACTCATTTGCCAACTTATTTGCCAACTTATTCAGCGCATGAGCGTAATCGCCAGATAGGCGACGTAAAGCACGCCGTTGCCCATCAGCGCCCACACGGTTATGCCCTTCGCCCGGGCGTTAAGACGCGTCCAGAACGCCGCAAGCAAGGTGACGATAATGCCCGTGGCGACCTCGATGCGCGGCTCCCACGGCGTGAGCAAAATACCGAGCGCCGGCAACAGCGTGCCCTGGAAAACCATTGCCCCGGTAATGTTGCCAAAAGCCAGCGTATCTTTGCCGCGACGTATCCACAGAATGCTATTGATCTTCTCGGGCAGCTCGGTCGCAATCGGGATGATCAGCAACGACAGCAATAGCGCGGATACGCCGAAACGCTCCGAGACGCCGCGCACGCCTTCGATAAAGCCCTCGGCGCCCCAAACCAGCAAGCCGATTGCCAGAACCAGTTGCACCGCGATAGTGAACAAATTGGTAGGCACGCGCAGCCGCGAGAGCAACATGATGCCCGGCGCTTCGGTACCGTGGCCGCCCGCCACCAAGCCGCGCGAAGCACGCACGGTCATCACGATATAAGTCACGTACAGCCCCACCAAACCCAGGCTGAACAAGGCGCGCACGAACAAATGCTCGTGCGGCACGTACATCGCAATGGCCGCCAGCACGAAGGCTGCCAGGAAGAAGTTGAGATCGCGCCTGAACCCCGTGGACTCGGGCTTCAACATGCCACGCGGTCCGCGCGATCGCAGCACGGCCAGTGCCATCAGGCAGGTGGACAGTGTCGAGAGCATCAAAGGCGCGCCGAGAATCGCGCCGACACCGATCTCCTGATTCACGCTCACAGTGCTACCGCCGGCGATCGCCAGCAAAGGCACCAGGGTTTCGGGCAATGCCGTGCCAACCGCAGCAAACAGGGAACCGGTAACCCCTTCGGAGATGCGCAAGCGCTCTCCCAAGTGTTCCAGGGCATTGGTGAACAGTTCGGCCGCGACCAGAATGATCAGCAGCATTGCAGCGAGTTCGAGTAGGTAGAGGGTCATGCAGCGCTCCACAGGACACCACAGCGCGGCGCCTCCTGAATCAGGCAGAACGGGAAGAAATACGGCGGAAGCAACATCAGCGAATCTCCGGGGTCGGACGCAAGAACCATGACGCACCGCTCGCGTCCGACCCGGACCTCGGCAGTACGTCAATGGTCTCGCCAAACCGATCAGGTCGAACGCGCCATAGCACATGGGCCAGGGTATGTTGGCGCGCTCCCCTCCCAAGCAGGAGGAAGGCTACTCCCCAGTGACCGGCGAAGTTTAGCTTTATCCGGACATT
>Ga0302314_10007773_pt1 | contig 19240 bp, 14 predicted proteins | sample III_Palsa_N2_3_FD_200533 | JGI IMG/M metagenome (GOLD analysis project Ga0302314, IMG submission 200533) | Peat permafrost microbial communities from Stordalen Mire near Abisko, Sweden - III_Palsa_N2_3 | ecosystem: Environmental > Terrestrial > Soil > Palsa > Peat permafrost | place: Sweden...
TGAACGCCGCGGTAGCGGCCTCGAGCAGCTTGGCCCGGCTGCGCCGCGCATCAGCCCGCATCCGCGGTTCATCGCCCGCCTCAGTGCGGGGCTTGTCAGTCATGTTCATCGGTTATTCGCACACTACCGGTTTGCAAAACGGAGGATGCCTCCGTATAGTAACCGGAGTGAACCTCCGTATCTTTGCTCATAGTACCTCGTCCCAGGCCACTCGGCCAGCGGGCGGCAGCCGCCAGCAGGGCGCGGGTGCGCGCCGCGGCGTCGCCCTGGCCATTATGCTCGGTGCCCAGCTGATGATCATCCTGGACGCGACGGTGGTGAACATCGCCCTGCCGAACATTCAGCACGGCCTGCACTTCTCCGCCACCAACTTGTCCTGGGTGCTGAACGCCTACACGCTGACCTTCGGCGGCCTGCTGCTGCTCGGCGGCCGGGCGGGCGACATCCTCGGCCGGCGGCGGATGTTCCTGTACGGCATCGCCCTGTTCACCCTGGCCTCACTGGCCGGCGGGCTCGCCCCGTCGGCGGGCATCCTGCTTATCGCCCGCGCGCTGCAGGGGGTCGGCGGCGCGTTCGCCTCGCCCGCCGTGCTCGCGCTCGTCGTCAGCGCCTACCCGGAGGGACGGGAGCGGACCAAGGCGCTCGGGATCTACACCGGCGTGGTGATGGGCGGCAGTTCGCTCGGCCTCGTCCTCGGCGGGGTGATCACCCAGTGGCTGGACTGGCGCTGGGTGCTGTTCATCAACGTCCCGATCGGGATCGCGGTACTGATCGCCACCCCGCGCTTCGTGGCAGAAACGCAGCGGCTGCCCGGCCGGTTCGACCTGGCGGGCGCCATCACCTCGGTAGTCGGCGTCGGCGCGCTGGTGTATGCCTTCATCCGGGCCGCGTCGAGCGGCTGGGGCAACTCGGTCACGATTGTTTCCTTCGCCGCCGCCGCGGTGCTGCTCATGGCGTTCCTCGCTATCGAGACCCGCGCGGCCGAGCCGATCACACCGCTGCGGCTGTTCGCCGACGTCGCCCGGTCCGGGTCGTTCGCGGCGCGGCTGCTGCTGGTGGCGGGGATGTTCGGGATGTTCTTCTTCCTGACCCAGTTCCTGCAGGATGTGCTTGGCTTCAGCCCGGTCCAGGCGGGCATCGCCTTCCTGCCGATGACGGTCGCGCTGTTCGCGGTCTCGCGTCTGGTCCCGCGGCTGCTCCCGGTCGTCGGGCCGCGCCGGCTGATGATCGCGGGGATGCTCCCGGTCATCGCCGGGATGGCGTGGCTGTCGCGGGTGTCGCCGCAGACCAGCTACTGGACCGGCGTCTTCGAGCCCATGCTGCTGATCGGCATCGGCATGGGCGTGGTGTTCGTCCCGCTGACCACGATCTCGCTGGCCGGGGTGCGGCGCGAGGACTCTGGCGCCGCCTCCAGCATGGTCAACGTCATGCAGCAGGTCGGCGGGTCGCTCGGCCTGGCGGTGCTGGTCGCGGTCTACGGCACCGCGACCCGCAACGCCGCCGCCAACCCGGCCGCGGGCCTGACCGGCCCGGCGCTGCAGCACCAGGTGCTCGCGCACGGTATGTCCACCGCGTTCGGCCTCGCGGCGATCTTTGACGTCGCGGTCCTGGTCCTGGTCGTCACGTTGCTCCGGGACCGCAAGCCGGCCGTCCCGGAGACCCCGGCCGCGCTGGCCGAGGACGCGGTCTCGGTCGCCATGATGCCGGAATGATGGGAACCGTCCGTCCGGGCGGACGGCGGCCTCAGCGGACGGTCAGCGGGACCGCCTCGGTGTAACGCACCCGCCCGAAGTACATCAGCTTCACCAGCAGCCAGGATTCCCAGCCGGGGGCGGCGGTCGCGGGCACGGTGACGGTGAACCGCACGGTCGCCGCGCCGCCTGGGCTGACCGTCACCGGCTGGGTCCACGGCCCGGCGGCCTGCCAGGTGCCGGCGGGCGAGATCAGCTGGGCCTCGCCGCGCAGCTCGGAGGCGAGGCGGCTGGTGACGCGGACCGCCAGTTCGCCGGTCTCGCCCGGGGCGAGCGGCACCGCCGGGGTGAGCACCTCCAGGCCGGCTTCGTCGACCAGGGCGGTGATGTCGGACTGCAGCCGGGAGAACAGTTCCTCCGGTGGCAGGTCGGGGTCGGGTGCGCCCGCCTCGCCCAGCGTGACCAGCGCGGTGTCCTCGAGCAGCTGCCCGAGGTCGTCGGTGATCCGGGCGGTGACGAAGTAGCGTCCGGCCGGGGTGCCGGGCGGCGCGCTGACGGCCACGTTCCAGGCGGCGAACCCGCCCGGCTCCAGGTCATAGCGGAGCGGCTCTCCGGTGAAGGCGAGCCCGGCGACCTCGGCGACCAGCCCGCTGGGCACCACCAGCTCGACCTGGCCCGCGGCGGCGGCGGGCCCGCAGGCGACGGTGAGGGTGAGCAGCGGGCCGTCGGCGGCGGTGCCGCCAAGGGTGACCCGGCTCGGCGTGAAGTGCACCGCGACCGGCACGTTGCCGGCCGGCGCGGGCCCCTTCCCGTGCAGCCAGTAGCGGGCGTGCACCGGTTGCGCGGGCTCGGGCGGCACGGCCGCGCCGCCCGCCCGCCCGCCGGGACTGGCGGCGGCGACGGCCGGCGCCCCGGACAGCCGCACCCGCAACGTCACCGTCTCGAACGGCTGCATCGGCACGAACGCGGTCCCGTCGGAGACCGTCAGCGGCTGACCGTCGGTGGCGTCGCTGGCCGGCTGCGGGCCGTCGCTTTCCTCAAGCAGGTCGCCGCGCCAGGCCGCCTCGATGCCGGCCGCGAGCCGCAGCCGCGCCAGTGACGCCAGCCCGTCGGTTTCCCGCAGCCGGACGGTCACCTCGCGGGGGGACCGGCCGGGCGTGCCCGGCAGCCCGGCCGCCAGCGGGTTGCCGACCGGCTTCAGCGCGGACAGGGTGACGTTCGGCGCGCCGTCGATCCGGACCAGCCCGTGCTGGCCGGCCAGCCGCTCCCGCTCCGCTGCGACCACCGCGGTCAGCTCGTGGTTGTAGTCCTCGGCGGCCGCGCTGAACCCGGCCGACCGCCAGTCGCCCGCGCCCGCCGACGCCAGGGCATAGCTGAACGTGTGCGACCAGTGCTGCCAGGCGAACGAGGACCCGTCGGGCGCGGTCCGCGGGTCACCGTCGATCCAGACCCCGCTCGGCCAGCCGGAACAGGCGCGGAACAGCGACATCCACAGCGTCCCGTCCGGCGTGACCGCGCAGCCCGGGGTGCCCCGGTTGAACACCGCGACCGCCCCGTCGGCCAGCGCCGTGTCCCCGGCGGCGAGCAGCCCCGCCTCGGACACCTCCGCGGGCAGCCGCTGGTCCATCAGGTCGCGGGACAGTTCGGTGATGGCCGCGTCCAGGCCGGCCGGGTCGGCGGCCGCCACGATGAGGACCGGCAGGTCACGCGGCCCGCGCAGATCCGTTCCTGGCGCGAACGCGGCCGCCCGCGACTGGGTGGCCGGCACCCACAGCCGCGCGGTGCCGTCCTCGGCGACCAGCGCGGACAGCCGCTTGGCGACCGACGGGTCGCACGCGGCGAGCACCTCGGCGGTGAATTCGTTGGTCGACGGCCCGCCGAGCGCGATCCGGAAGTCGGGCAGGTTGGAGTCCAGGTCGACCGAGCCGTAGCGGTTGCCGGCCGAGCGCGAGCAGGTGGCGGTGACGCCGTAGCGGGCCAGCCACACGAGCAGGTCCTTGATCAGCGGCTGGGACTCGGCGGAGACCCGGTCCGGGGTGACCACCTCGGCCACCCCGACGGCGACCGGAACGTCGCGGTCGGCTCCGGCCAGCGTCGCCCGGGCGACCGAGCCGATCCCGAACCAGTGGTGGGCCGGGTTGTCGAGGGTCCACCAGTGCTCGGCCACGTCAGCCTCCGGCGCGCCGAACGGGCGCCCGATGACCGCGGTCGCGGTCTGGTACACCGGCAGCCCGCCCGGCAGCGCGGCCGGGAACCGCACCCGGAGCAGGTGGTCCTTGCCGATCGAACCGGAGACGTGGGTGCGGAATTCGATCCGGTCGGCGCCGTCCCACAGCAGGGTCTCCGCCGTCACCGACAGGTCACCGAGGAGGTAACTGGTGACCAGCCGTGACCCAGCCGGCGAGCGCTGCGCCCGTACCGTCGCGGTGACGGAGGCCGATGAGCGCCCCGGGCCCTTGGGGGACAGGTGCCACGGCCCCTCGTTCCAGCGGGGGTGCTGCTGGTACTCCTCCTGCAGCACCAGGTCGTTGCCCGGCCCGGTCAGCACGTGCCGCCCAGCGGCCTTGTCGAGGACCGACGCGAGCGCGCCCTGGCCAGCCGCGCCGGTCACCAGGAACGCCTCGTTTTCGATCGCGAGCCCGTCGGTGTCGCTCCAGCCGTCCGCCGCCGCGCTGGCCGGCCCGGCGGCGGCGACCAGCCCGTAGCGACGGAATCCGAGCGGCGGCACGCCGCGGGCACGGAAGGTGAGGGTCACCTCGGCGAGCGAACCGCCGGGATGCCGGCGCACCCCCTCGGCCAGGGCCGGGACCGGGGCGCCGGACTCCGGGTCGGTGACCGTCAGCCACGGGGTTCCGGGGGCGGCCAGCCGCACGGTCACCGTCGCCATGCTGTCCCGCACCCGGGCCAGCCCGTTGACGACGGTGACGGCGAGCCCGCCGGCCGGGTCGCTGGCGGAACTGTCGTCAGCGTCAGCCCCGGTCAGGAACGCGACCGCGTCCTGCCGCGCCTCCTCGCCGCGCTGCCACGCCTCCCGCCATCCGGCCAGCAGGTCGAGGTACACCTCGTCGGACTCGGTGCCGGTGATCGCGTCGTGATGAGCGCCGTAGGCGAGCTGCCGCCACGCCTTGTCGAGTGACTCGGCCGGGTAGTGTGCGCCGTCCAGCCAGGCCAGGGTGGCCAGCCGCTCGCCCTCGAGGACGGCGACCTCCCCGGCCCGTGCGGCCAGCTTGGTATCCGCGTAGGACACGTCCTTGCCGGTGTACAGCGGGTTCATGTCGCGGGTTTGCGGCATGATCCAGTACCGGGCGGGCGCTGCCTCGGCCTCGGCCCGCACCGCGGCGAAGAACTCGCGCGGGATGGCCGGGGTGAACCGGGGCCACAGGTACCTGGTGGCCCACTCGCGGCCGACGTCGGTCACCCAGCGAGCCGGGATCACGTGGTCGGAACCGACCGGCAGCATCACGTTGCGGGTGGCGGCGACCGGGGCGAGCGAGCGGAACTGCCCGTACGCCTCCGCCAGCGCGCCCGGCAGGTCGCTCGCCGTGTTCAGCACCCAGCCGGCCCCGTAGTGATTGGCCATGTACGCGGTGAGCAGCCCCGAGCCGTCGGGGGAGAGCCACTCGAACTCGGCCGGGAACTGCATCTGGGTGTTCTCGGTGGGTCCCCACTGGTGGAACGGACCGCGCGCCCAGGACGACGAGGACAGCCCGGCGGCGGCCATCAGCCCGGGGAACCCCGGGTCGAACCCGAAGGCGTCAAGCATCCACGCGGAGGCGGGCTCGGCCCCGAGCACACCGCGCTGGAAGCCCATCCCGTACACGGCGTTGCGGATGGTCGTCTCCGCCCCGGTCAGGTTGGTGTTCGGCTCGTTGTAGGTACCGCCGACCAGCTCCACCCGCCCGTCGGCCAGCAGCGCCCGCAAGAACGCCCGGTCGTGCGGGAACGCGTCGAAGTGCGGCTTGAGGTAGTCGACCTCGGCCAGCACGAACTTGTAGTCCGGGTCGCGCCGCGCCTTCTCCAGGTGCAGCCGCATCAGGTCGAACGCGGTCCGGGTGTCCGGCAGCGCGCCGTCCTCGTCCGGCAGCACCAGCCGCGCCTCGGTGAACTGCCCCTGGGTGTTCCACCACACCGGGTCGTAGTGGAAGTGCGACACCATCCACATCGTCCAGCCGGGCTCGGCGACGGTGACGGACGCGGCCAGCTCGGTCCGCGTGCCCCCGGCCAGTTCCGTCTCGGCGATGACGGTGACCGGCAGCTCGGTGCCCGCCGCCCCGGACAGGGCGACGCTCACTTCGCCGGTGCACTGCGCCCCGGGTTCGCCGAGGATGATCCCGAACGGTCGCGGCGTATCTGCCCCGGCCCCCATCACCCGCAGCTGCGCGGTGGCGCCGGCCTCGGCCGCGTCGGTGGCTTCAACGGTAACCCGCACCACCTGCAGCGGACGGCCGGCCTGGGCCACGGCGCCGCCGCTGACGGGCACGCCGGTACTGCCCGGGGAGCCAGAGGAGGTGGCGCTCCCGGTGAACAGATCAGTCGACTCGACCCCAGCGATCCGCATGCCCCCCATCGTCCCACGCCCCAGGGGCGGCGCGACGCCCTGGGAACCGGGCAACCTCCGCCGGTTCCTGGAAAGAAACCTTCCGAAAGAAACCTTCCGAGCACCTTGCCGAAAGAACTCTTTCGAGCGTAGTCTTTCGAAACATGAGTTCCGAGCCAAACGGCCGCCGGCGCCGGGCGACCGTCCCGGGAGACCGGGGCGGCTCACTTTCGAGATATATCTTGAAATTCTAGCATCAACGCGATACATCTTTAGTTGCGCGACCGCTCGGCAGTGGCCGCCCGACCGTCGAAGGAGCCTGCCATGCACCCGTCCTGCTCTCGTCCCTGGCCGCCGAACGACGCCGTGACCTGGCCGCCGGCCTGCGCGATCACCGCGTTCCGCGAGCCGTCGCGGACGGCCCTGGTCCAGCCCGCCGCTGGCTGCCGTCCTTCCGCGTCAGCTGGTCGCGCACCAGCCTGAGCGCCGCGACCGGACGTCACCGCGGCCGCAGCTGGGTCATCGTGATCTCCGCGACCCGCCCACTCTGATGCCTGGTGCCGCCGCGGCGCTGGCCGCGTCCCGGTGAATCTGCGTACGCGTTTGCTGGCGCTGAGTGAGCCCCATGGGTACTGTGAGCTACCGGCGCGGGATACCCCCTCCCTCCTTTCCCCGGCCTGCCAGACGATCCATCTATGTAGATAGGGAACGTAATGGCCCATAGTGATCGGCCGGCCACATTGCGGGATGTGGCAACGGCCGCGGGCGTGCACCCTGCCACCGCGTCGCGGGCGCTGAATCCGGGAACCAGGCCCCTGGTCAGTCAAGACACCGCGCAGCGGGTGAGCGAAGTGGCCGCCAGGCTCGGCTACCGGCCCAATCCGGTCGCGCGCAGCCTGCGGACCCGGCGCTCCAACACCATCGGCGTGCTGATTCCTGATCTCAACAACCCGCTGTTCCCGCCGATCGTGCGTGGCATCGAGGACCGGCTGGCCGAGTACGGCTACGTGGCGCTGCTGGGCAACACCGACGCCGACCTGGCCAAGGAACGGCTGGTGTTCGACCAGATGCGCGCCAGGCACGTGGACGGGTTCGTGCTCGGCACCGCGACCGCGGGCAGCCCGATCATCGCCGAGGCGGCCGCGGCCGACGTGCCCGTCGTGCTGATGAACCGCACCTCACCGGACTACCCGTTCTCTTCCGTCTCGGTGGACAACGAGCAGGGGGAGCGGGCGGCGGTCGCGCACCTGGCCCGGCTCGGGCACACCCGGATCGGGCACATCGCCGGGCCGCAGGACGCCTCCACCGGTGCCTCGCGGCTGCGCGGTTTCTGCGACGGCATGGCCGCGCACAAGCTGCCGGTCAGCGCCGGCCAGGTCGTCTACGCGACCGCCTACTCACTGGAGGAGGGGTCGCGCTGCGGCCGGGAACTGCTCGGGTCCCGCAGTGACCTCACCGCCGTCGTCGTCGCCAACGACATGCTCGCCGTGGGCTGCTACGGCGCGCTCGACGAGCTCGGGTTGCGCTGCCCGGAGGACATCTCGCTGGTCGGCTTTAACGACATGCCCTTTGTCGACCGGCTCCGCCCGCCACTGTCCTCGGTCCGGTTCCCGCACTACAAGCTGGGCACTGAGGCCGCCTCGCTGCTGATCGAACGGATCGAGGCGGCCGACAGCCCGGTGAAGGTGCTGTTCCTCGCGCCCGAGCTGGTCGCCCGCGGCTCCTCGGCGCCGCATGCCAGCGGCACCCGGGCGGAGGCCGCGGTCCCGCTGCGCCACAGCCGGGCCTAGCCGGCCGCGCAATCTCCGCACCCGCCGCGCGTCAGGGCGGGCCGGCCATGCTGCTCGCCCGACGGCCAGCCGCCGTCGCCGCTACGACAGCGTGGCCGCCGCCGGAACACGGCTCTCGGTGTGGCTGCGCCACCAGGCCTGCCCCGCTTCGGGCAGCAGGTGGATGGGGTCGTAGTACGGATGCTCCCGGTCGAGGGCGGCCGGGTCGTCGGCGTCGAGCGCGGTCCGGTAGCCCTTGGTCCAGTACGAGATGCCGAGCTCGGCGTCGTACCTGGACACCTGGTGCACCCAGCGCTTGCCGACGTACGGCACGTCGCAGACCATCCGCGGGGTGGCGAACCCGGGCAGGTAGCCCATGATCGCCGACTGGAGCGCCTGCGCCTCGGGCAGGGTCAGCCGCCAGTGCTCAGCCCCGGGAATCATGTCGCACAGGTAGAAGTAATAAGGCGTGATGCCGGCCCCGTCGAGCAGCCCGAAGCACAGGTCGAGCAGCGCCCCGGCCGAGTCGTTCACCCCGCGCAGCAGCACCCCCTGGTTGCGCACGTCCCTGACCCCGGCCTCGAGCAGCGCCCGGGAGGCCCGGGCGACCAGCGGCGTCACCGACTGGGCCGCGTTCACGTGGGTGTGCACCGCCAGTGAGACGCCCCGCGCCCGGGCCGTCGCGGCGAGCCGCCGCATCCCGTCGAGCACGTCAGCCGACAGCCAGTGCTGCGGCAACCCCATCAGCGCCTTGGAGGCCAGCCTGATATCGCGCACCGACTCGATTTCGAGCAGCGCCGCCACGAACGCCTCGACTCGCGGCCACGGCAGGTTGGCCACGTCACCGCCCGACACCACCACGTCCCGCACGGACGGAGTGGACCGCAGGTAGCCGAGCATCTGCGCGAGGCGGTCATCGCGCGACACGGCGAACTTGAGCTTGTCGTACGAAGGTGTCGGGTTACCGACCAGGTCCATCCGGGTGCAGTGCCCGCAGTACTGCGGGCAGGTCGGCACCAGCTCGGCGAGCACCTTGGTCGGGTAGCGGTGCGTCAGCCCCTCGACCGCCCACATCTCCGCCTCGTGCAGCGAGTCCCGCGTCGCGTAGGGGTGCGAGGGCCAGTCCGGCTGCCGGTCGCTGAACACCGGCAGCATGTAGCGGCGCACCGGGTCGGCATACCAGGCGTCGGTGAACCCTGGATCGGCGGCCGCCACCGACGGCGCGAAGGTGTTCAGCATCTGCGGCGGGATGAGCATGGACATCGTGGCCCGCTCGCGCTGGTCCCGCTCGAGGTCGGCCAGGAACGCCTCCGACAGGCCGTCGCCGGTCACCTCGCGCAGCTGGCGCACGTTCTTCACCGAGTGGGCCCGCTGCCACTGCGCGGACTCCCACTCCGGCTGCGTTACCCCGGCCCACCCGGGCAGGCGTCGCCAGTCAGGCTCAGCAAGCTCCCGCCGCCGGTACTGATACGGCTGCTCAACCATCCCGCCTCCTGAACCCGTGACCAACAGTATTTGCGTTATACCCTGACGATCCAGAAAAAACTACACCAGAAAAGTAAAAGAAACAAAGATTTTCCCGATCAAGCGTCTTGCTGCCGCCGCGACCCGCATCGGCTGCCCCGTATGCTCAGCAGATGAAGCCGGAAGCGGAGACCCTGGTCCGGTCCGGTACCGACTGGGCGCCGGTGCCGTTCGTGCCTGAAGTCACGCTGCGCACCGCCGCCGAGCCGTTCGCGCTGTGGGACCGCACCGAGCGCGACGCGCCGCCCTTCTGGGCGTTCCCCTGGGCGGGCGGCCAGGGGCTTGCCCGCTATGTCCTGGACCACCCGGCCACGGTGGCCGGCCGCCGGGTGCTCGATGTGGCCTCCGGCTCGGGCCTGGTCGCGATCGCCGCCGCCAAGGCGGGAGCCCAGTCGGTGCTGGCGGGCGACATCGACGAGAACGCCCTCGCCGCCATCGCGCTCAACGCGGCCGCCAACGCCGCCCCGGCGGTCATCGCGGGCCGGCTCGACCTGGCCGACGGCTTTACCCGCGGCCCGGGCCCGGACGGCGACGGCGCACTCGCCGCCGCCGGGGCGGTCCCCGACGTGGTGCTCGCGGCCGATGTCTGCTATCAGCGGGACCTGGCCGCGCTGGCGCTCGGCTTCCTGCAGGCGGCCAGGCAGGCCGGCGCGGACGTGCTGATCGCCGACCCCGGTCGTGCCTTCGTGCCGCGGGCGTCGCTCACCGAGCTGCACTCCTACCAGGTCCCGGTCCTCACCGTCCTCGAGGACACCCCGGTCAAGCCGGTGACGATCTACCGCCTGCGCTGACCACCAGGCCCGGCGGCCCGGGCCGCGGTTGCTGGCGCCGGCCCCGGTAGCGCGGCCGGCTTCCCCGCGTCTACCGTTGCCCGGGTGGCGCGTGCGCGGCGCGCAGCGGAAGGGGTGAACGGTGGCCGGTGACCCGGGACGGGAGGTGCTCGCGGTCCGTTACGGGCACCGCGTCAGCAGCCGGACGGAGAGCTACCTTAATTTCCCGCTCTACGGCGAACCGGACGCCGAGGTGACGATCGACTACTACTTCTGGGTGATCAGGGACAGCGCCGGCGTGATCCTGGTCGACACCGGCTTCGCCCCCGAGGTGGGCGAGCGCCGCCGCCGGTGGCACTACGGCACCCCCGCGCAGGCGCTGCCGCTGCTGGGCATCGACCCCGCTGACGTCATCGCCGTCGTCATCACTCACGCCCACTGGGACCACATCGGCAACCTGCGCGAGTTCCCCGGCGCGCAGCTGGTCATGACCGAGGCCGAGTATGCCTTCTGGACCTCCCCGCTGGCCCGGCGGCTGCACTTCGCCGCGCACAGCGAGCCCGCGGAGCTCGCCCTGCTGCGGGAAAGGCACGCCAGCGGCACCCTGTCCCTGTTTACCGGCCAGCTGACGCTGACCGCAGGATTCGAGCTGATCGAGGTCGGCGGGCACACTCCGGGCCAGCTGATCGCCTCGGTCGCCGCCCCGGGCGGGGTAACCGCGGTCCTCGCCTCCGACGCGCTGCACCTGTACGAGGAGGTTGAGCAGGACCGCCCGTTCGCGGTGGTCGCCGACCTGCCCGCCCTGTACCGCGGCTACGACACCCTCGCCCAGCTGGCCAGCGAGCCCGGAACGCACCTGGTGGCCGGTCACGACCCGCGGGTCCGCGACCGCTTCGCCCGCTACGACCGGGCCCGGCTGGCCGCCCGGCCAGCCGGGCCCGCGGCCAGCCTGACCGGGCAGAACGCCGCCGTCAGCGCCATCCAGGTATTTGACCTCAGCCAGCCGCGCCCCCGGTGACCGGGCCGGTTCGCCGCCGTGAGCTACTGGACGGTGACCAGCGTGCCGTACGGCAGGAACGGGTAGGCCGTCTTCGCTGATGAGTAGGGCAGCTCCACGCACCCGAGCGACTGCGGGAAGCCGTAGGAGTAGCGGTCGAAGTAGTGCACCGCGTCACCGCCGTTGAAGTACGACACCCACTCGACCGGGTCGGCGTAGTGCGAGCCGTCCGGGTTGGTGCCGGACATGATCTGGAACGGCAGCTTCTCGTAGACCGGGAAGGTGCCGTCCGCGGTCGGCGCGTCGCCGATCCCGGTGTTCGCCAGCGAGGAGAACACCTTCGTGCCGTTGTGCCAGATGGTCAGCGATTCCGGCAGGGACTTGCTGGCGATCGCGTAGCTGTAGCCGCTGGTGTTCTTCTGGTCCTTCGCGGCCGCGGTCAGCAGCGCGGCCCAGACCTTGGCGCTGGCGGTTCCGTCAACCGTCAGGTTGTGGGCCGCCTCGAACCCCATGATGGCTCCGCGGTCCATCGTGTTCGAGCTGCCCTGGGACCAGAACGACTTCAGCTCCGACGGGTACCCCGACTCCCACTGGAACTTCCCGGCCGGCGGCTGGTACGCCGCCGACAGCTGCGCCGCGGCGCTGCCGCCGGGCACGGTCGCGCCCGCGGCTGGCGTCCAGGTCAGCGGCAGGTAGCCGAGCTGCGCCATGATCTGCTGCAGCCGCACGGTGCTGTAGTCGGCGGTGGAGAACGTGGCCGAGCCCAGTGCGGCCGCGGTTGACGCCTTCGCGACGGCCGGAGATGACGTGGCGGCCGACGCGGCCTTTGCGGCGGCGGCCGACGCCTTCGGGGAACCGGAAGCGGACACGGCCGGGCTGGCCGCCGCGGCCTTCGCGGCGCTGTCCGCGGCGCCGCTGTCCGCGGTGCCCGCCACCGTCACCGTGACGTGCGATCCCTGCGGGTAGCCGGCAGCCGGGGTGAACACCACCGTGTCACCGGTTCGCTGCCAGGAGCCGGCGATCGCGGGGGACAGCGCCGGCAGTGGCGCGGAGGCGGGCGGCTTCTGGTTGTAGGTGACGGTAATGGTCGCTGCCCCGTTGACGTCCTTGGTGCCGCTGGCCGGGCTGATGGCGACAACGCGCAGCGGGACCCTGACGGCGGCCTCTTTCGCTGCGGCGGCGCCGCCCGCGGCGTGACCCGACGCGGGCTGCCCGCCCTGCGCCGCGATCACGATGCCCGCCGCGCAGCCTCCGACGACGACTACGGCGCCGGACGCCCACGCGACGGTTTTCCGCGATATGCTACTCACAGTACTCCCCCTGTTGCTGTGCGCAATGTTGGTATACCACGTTCTGCCGACAGTGATTACTCAAAGTGATGTAACATCTTCCCTCTGTAGTTATGAGTTATGCCTAGCCCCCCGCAAGCGGCTCGGCCGCCGGGGAAGGGCGGCCGGCCGCGCCCCGCGTAGCAGCGGTAACTTTTCACTCTCAGTCCCGCAGTGGGCTCAGCGATGAGAGCCGCTGGCGTAGGATTGGTGAACCACGGCGAGGCCGGAGGCATCCAGTCTGCGGTTGTCGTTCGCGGCAGCAGGCCGGTGTGTGTCCGGCAGTCAGGGGTTGGGCCTGGAGGGGGCCCGGGCGGCTCAGTAGACAACGAAGACAGTGCTCGTGCCCTACGAGCCCGTCTGCGGACCGAAGGTGCCAGCCCGAGCCCTTTCCACTTGACGGAGCCGGACATAGCCCGATGAAGAAGGTGAAGACAGGCGATGGGTGACCGAGACGCGGCCAAGGGCCGCGTTGTCATTGTGATGCCCACGTACAACGAGCGGCAGAATCTGGAGATCATTGCGGGCCGGGTCCGCGAGTCGGTCCCAGACGCTGACCTGATGATCGTTGACGACAACAGCCCCGATGGCACCGGGGACCTGGCCGACAAGCTGGCCGAAGTGGACCCGCGGGTGCAGGTCATGCACCGCACCGAGAAGGCGGGTCTCGGCCGGGCGTACGTGGCCGGCTTCAGCCGGGCGCTCGCCGACGGGTACGACCTGATCGTCGAGATGGACGCGGACGGCTCGCACCGGCCGGAGGACCTGCCGAGGCTGCTCGCCGCCGCCGCGACGGCGGACGCGGTGATCGGCTCGCGCTACGTGCCCGGTGGCACGGTGGTGAACTGGCCAAAGTCGAGGGAGTTCCTGTCCCGCGGCGCCAACCTCTACAACCGGGCGATGCTCGGTGTCCGGGTTAAGGACGCGACCGGCGGGTTCCGGGTCTACCGGGCGGAGACGCTGCGCAAGATCAACTTGAACGGTATCCAGTCCGCCGGGTACTGCTTCCAGATCGACATGACGCTGCGCGTGCTCCAGTCAGGCCTGACCATCACCGAGGTGCCCATCACCTTCGTGGAGCGCGAGCGGGGCGCGTCGAAGATGTCCAATACGGTCATCATCGAGGCGTTCACCCGGGTCGCCCGGTGGGGTATCAGTGCCCGGCTGCACGGCCGGTCGGCCGCCAGCGTCCGCCGGTAGGGCAGCCGCCAGCCGCCGGCAGCAACGGGCGGTGGCCGGGCAAGGCTAAGCCCCGGGGTAGTCGCCCCGGGGCTTATGTATCAAGCGCTGCGACGACGGCTGACGTCAGCGATGGCGCGGGCCTCGACGGCGCGGCGCTCCCTGACCACCTCGAGGCGTTCCGCCAGGACGGCCTCAAGGTCCTCGACGGTCCGCCGCTCCATGAGCATGTCCCAGTGACTACGCGGTGGCTTGACCTTCTTGGGGGATGACGACTCGCCGGAGCTCGCTGTTGCCATGGCGCCGCAGATTCGGCACTCCCACATCGGCGGGAGTTCCGCCTCCGCAGCGAACGGCACGCTAAAATGGTGTCCGTTGGGGCAGTCGAACGGAACGTCCTGGCGCGGGGCCAGATCCGTGTTCCGGTCGTTTTCGTAGCTCGTGGCGCCGAGCCGGGTTCCGCGAAGTGCGCGTTCGGCCATTACTTGCTGCCTCCCAGGCGGTTGGCGTTCTATACCGGCAACACTGGATACCAAAGCAAGATTCCCGCGTGGCGGTAAGTCCAACCCATTTCGGCCGTGTTAATATCTCTTCCCCGCAACGGGCGTGCCTGCGTAGGGTACCGCAGTGCCGTGGCTAGGCGGCCACCCGCGGATACCAGTGACCGCGTTCGGCCAGGATGTCGCGCAGCAGCACCACGTCGTCGGTCATCACGCCGTCGGCGCCGAGGTCGAGCGCCCGTTCGATCTCCGCCCGGGTGTTCAGCGTCCACACGTGCACGTCCAGGCCGGTCTGGTGCGCCCGCCGGATGAACGCGGGGGTGGCGATCTGCCGCGGCACCTGGGCGCACCGCGCGCCGGCCCGGGCGAGACTGCGGGCGGCCGACTGGCCGGCCCGCCCCAGGCAGCGCAGCGAGATAATCGCCGCCGGGGTGACCGCCAGGCAGATCGGCCGGTCCAGCGAGCGCTGCGCGGCCAGCAGCCGGGAGCCGGAGAACGACGCCAGGCAGACCCGGTCCCACGCGCCGGTGCGCTTGAGCACGCTGGCCAGCGGGCCGATGGTGCCCGCGTCTTTCAGGTCGATATTGAACCGCAGCGCCGGAAACGATCCGATGAGATCCTCGAGCAGCGGGATCTCCTCGGTGCCGTTGATCCGCGCGGCCGAAATTTCCCGCCACGTGAGTTTGCTCACCTGCCCGGTCCGGTCGGTGACCCGGTCGAGCTGCGCGTCGTGGAAGGCGATCAGCTTGCCGTCGGCGGTCGACCGGGTGTCGGTCTCCAGGTAGGCATAGCCGAGCTGGACAGCATGCGCGAAGGCGCGCCAGGAGTTCTCCGGCTGGTGCCCGGCCCCGCCGCGGTGCGCGAACGCAAGCGGCCGCGGGTGGTCCAGGTAGTCAACTGCCATAGGTCGCAGTATCGCCGCTGACCTGGCATTTCCGGTGAACACAGGTGATCGGCCACCTGTCGCGCAGTAAAAGAGACGCCCCGGCCGGCTGGCCACAGGGCGCCGCTAGCCGTCCGCTCTGGATAACAGCAAGAAGCGCGGAGCGCTAGCGAGCGGGCGCGGTCCACTCCCGGCGGCGGGCCTCGGTCAGCGCGATGGCGGTGGCGACCGCGACGTTGAGCGAGCCGACCCGGCCAACCTGCGGAATGTAGCTGACCGAGGAGACCGCGGCGAGCAAGGCCGGGGAGCAGCCGTGGTCCTCGTTGCCGACGGCCAGGCAGACATCGCCGTCAAGCGGCGCGTCGAACAGCGGAACCGCGCCGGACGCGAGCTCGACCGCGATCACCCGGAACCCGTCCTCGGCCGCGGCCTTGGCCGCTGCCGCAGGGGATGGCTCGCGGTAGGCGGCAAGGAACCGGTCGGTGCCGAGCGCGGTCTTGCCGACGGCCGGCAGGTCAAGATCGGGTGTGTTGCCGCACAGCCAGACCGACTCCACCCCGAACGCCGCCGCCGTCCTGACGATCGAGCCCACGTTGAACGGCTGGCTGACCGAGTCCAGCAGCAGCGCGAGCCGCCCTTCGGTCCGCCGCCGCCACTCCCGGTTGAGCCGCTTCACATCGGTCGGCCGCAGTTGCCGGGGCGTGCCGCCCGCGGCAGCGCCCCCCGCGGTCGGTGCCGGGCTGTCCGCCGCTGGCCCGGTTGCCGCGCCGTCGGTGGTGTCACTGGACATCGGGAGTACCCCCCGTCGCTTGCGGACCAGCGGGTCCGGTCACCCGCAGCAGGCGGTAACCGCTGCGCGCGGCCAGCCGCGTCACCTGCCATTTTTCTTCTTTCTCGAGCCAGCCGTGCAAGGAGTCGGCGCCCAGGTTGCGGCCCATCACCAGGGTCGCGGCCGCGTCGGGGGCAAGGCGGGCGAGCCACTGGCGCAGCAGCGCGTGCAGCGGCCCCTTGCCGATGCGGACCGGCGGGTTCGACCAGATGCCGGCCAGCCGCGCCGGGATGTCAGCCGAGTCCGGGGCCGCGCAGCGCACGTTGGCCAGCCCGGCGGCGGCGGCGTTCGCCGCGCACAGCGCCAGCGCGCGCTCGTTGACGTCCACCGCCCACACCGTCGCGCCCGGCGCGCGGGCCGCGAGGGTACACGCGACCGGGCCGTAACCGCAGCCCAGGTCGAGGAGGTCGCCGGACGGGGGTGGCGCGGGCGCCTCCTCGAGCAGCAACCGTGTCCCCGGGTCGAGGCGGCCGGGGGAGAACATTCCGGAGTCGGTGGCCAGCTCCAGGTACACGTCGGGAAGCACCACGCGGACCAGCCCGGGCCGGTGCGCCGCCGACGGCTGGCTGTCGAAGTAGTGCCCTGGGGCGGAGCTCACCGGCTCACAGGCTGCTGCGGTGCGTGCGACGCTTCGGCCGCCAGCGCCGGCTCGATGTAACTGCGCATCATCCACCGCTCGACGACAAAGGTCATGATCGGGATCGTGCCCGCCAGCAGCAGCAGGACCGTCGGGCCGATTTTGAGCCTGAGCCGCCGCGCCAGCATGTAGGCGACGATGACGTAGATGATGTAGAGGAAGCCGTGCACCGTGCCGATGTCATTGGCGATGAACGTGTTGTGCGCCACAACCTGCAACGGGATGCCGGCGAAGCAGACCACGATGATCAGCACGCCGGTTACGTAGGCCATGACCCGGTAGCGCAGTACCGCCGCGTGCATAGTTCAGTGGTCCTTCCTGTCTGCCGTAATCCTGCTGAGCGGAACCGCCTGCGGGCGCCGCTACCCGGCCCCCAGGGCCTTCCTGCGCTCCCTGGCGTTCAGCTTCGCGAGGTAGGCGTTGTAGCTGGCAAGCTCGGGGTCGTCGGCGTCGCTGGCAAGGGGCTGCTCTACCTGCCGGATGTAGACGCCCTCAGGCAGGGTGCCCGCGGGCAGCATCGCGCCTGCGGGCAGCGTCGCCATCGACCTGGCCATCGCCGCGCGGGCGACCAAGTCGGCCTCGGTGACACCGCCGCGCCGCACCAGGAACTCGTCCCTGATGGTGCGCGCCCAGAACACGACCGCGAACACGGCGAACATTGGCCACTCGAACGTATACGCCCAGCTCAGCCCGTTGCCACCGAGCGCCCGGTGGAACTGCCAGTCGCCGAGCCACAGCATTCCCCAGAACGCCAGGGCGACCAGCAGGTGCCAGCCCAGCCAGCGCGGCTCGTAGAGGAACCGCCATACCGGGCCTGCGGGCTCCTGGGCGGCGTCGTCTGGGTCGGGCGGGTCGAACTCGGACCGGTCAGACCCCGGCGCCTGAGGCATGACCCGACCCGTTACGTAGGGCACGGTCTCGACATCAGCTGCCGGTGTGGAACCGGGGGTTTCCATGCCATCGAGGGTAGCGCGCCGGGTGAGGAGGCTGATCCCCGCACCGGGAGATATGACATCGTGGGTGTCATGCGGGACGGATTTTCCTACCCTGATACTGACGGCGGGTCACACCGAGGAGACACCGGCCGGACAAGCGGGACAAAAAGGTTCGCCGACAAGAACAGGACGAACGGTTGAACGCAGAGATAGTGATCTTTGGCGGGACCGCCCATCCAGAGCTGGCCGACGAGATCTGCTCGTACCTGGGGGTGCCGCGCAGCCCGGTGAAGACGACCCGCTTCGCCAACGACTGCCTGCAGGTCCAGTTGCAGGCGAACTGCCGGGAACGCGACGTCTACCTGATCCAGCCGATTGTGCCGCCGGCCCAGGAGAACCTGGTTGAGCTGCTGCTGATGGCCGACGCGGCGCGCGGCGCGTCCGCCGCCCGGGTGACCGCGGTCATGTCGCACTACGCCTACGCCCGTTCGGACAAGAAGGACGCGCCGCGCATCTCGATCGGCGGCCGTCTCGTCGCCGACCTGCTGGTCACCGCGGGGGTGAACCGGGTGCTCACGCTCACCCTGCACTCGGCCGAAGTGCACGGCTTTTTCTCCATCCCGGTGGACCACCTGCACGCGCTGCGTGAGCTCACCGCGCATTTCCGGCAGCGTGACCTGTCCCAGGCGGTCGTGCTCTCACCTGACCTCGGTTACGCCAAGTCGGCGGCGGCCTTCGCCCGACGCCTCGGGGTGCCCGTCGCGGCGGGCGCTAAGGAACGGTTCAGCGACGACAAAGTGTCGATCTCCGCGATTATCGGCGACGTGGCCGACCGGGACGTGATCATCCTCGACGACGAGATCGCCCGCGGCACCACGGTGCTCGAGTTGCTGTCCGTGCTCCGCCAGCAGGAGCCCCGGTCAATCAGCATCGCCTGCACGCACGGGCTGTTCGCCGACGGCGCCCTGGAAAAGCTCGCGGCCGCCGAGGACGTGATGGAGGTCGTCTCCACCAACTCAGTCCCGGTCCCGTTCTCGCACCCCAAGCTCACCGTGCTGTCGGTGGCCCCGGCCCTGGCCGAGGCCATCCGCCGCACCCACGACGGCGAGTCGGTCAGCGTCCTGTTCGAACAGTAACTCCCGGCTGGCCAGGCCCGCTGGCGCCACCGGTCAGCCGAACCGGTTCTCGCCCGCAGTCGCGGGCATGACCAGCAAGACGATGACAATGACCGTGCCGACAATCGGGATCAGCCCGAGCAGCAGCAGCCAGCCCGTCCGGCCGGTGTCATGCAGCCGGCGGACCCCCGCCGACAGCCCGCTGAGCCCGGCGATGATCAGCACCAGCGTGATCAGCGCGGTGAACGCCGCTGAGCCAACCGACAGCGCGAGCACTTCACCGACCACGCCGATGATGAACAGGGCGAGCGCGAACCACCAGTAGGCCGACAGCGAGGCGCGGCCGGTGAAGGTGGCCACGTTCCGCAGCTGCAGCCTGATCGCGTGCTGGAAGTCGACCGGCCCGCCCTCCAGGTAGCCGTGTCGCGGCCAGGAGCCCGGCGGCGGGTAGTAGCCCTGGTAGCCCTGCTGCTGACCGTCCTGCGGCGGATGTCCGTCCTGCTGTCCGTACGGACTGTAGGGAGCGCTCACGTTTCCTCCGAAACC
>Ga0302314_10007774_pt1 | contig 19239 bp, 11 predicted proteins | sample III_Palsa_N2_3_FD_200533 | JGI IMG/M metagenome (GOLD analysis project Ga0302314, IMG submission 200533) | Peat permafrost microbial communities from Stordalen Mire near Abisko, Sweden - III_Palsa_N2_3 | ecosystem: Environmental > Terrestrial > Soil > Palsa > Peat permafrost | place: Sweden...
GCAAGGAGTTCACCATGCGTTCGGTGGAGGCGGCGAATTCAATCAGACCGGATGCGCGGGGCGAGGGCGTGGAGTTGTTTGAGGCGCTGAAGAAGAATTTCGAGACGATTGCGATGGCAAAGGTATCGGGCTCGGTGAATGAAGCACGAGGGCTTGGGTTCATCACGAAGAGTGATGTGACGACGATGAACCGGGAGCGCCTGCTGACGGATGCGAAGGAGCGTGCGCGCGGGCTGACGGATGCGGGGTATGCGGCGCCGGTGATGCGGATGGATATTCCTGCGCCGGGAGAGAATGCGCTGGCGACGCTCAAGCTGGCAGTGTGGACGATGCTGGAGGGCGCGTTCATCAGCGAGCATGATGCGCGTGTGGCGAATGCGGTGGCGAAGGTGTTGTGTGGCGGGAGCGTGACTCCGGGGACGATGGTGAGTGAGCAGTATTTGCTGGACCTGGAGCGCGAGGGGTTTCTTTCGTTGTGCGGGGAGAAGAAGACGCAGGAGCGGATCGCTTACACGTTAAAGAATGGGAAGCCACTAAGGAACTAGGGGTTAGGGATTAGGGGCTAGGGATTAGGAGAAGCAATGCGGGATGTGGTGATTGCGAGTGCGGTGCGGACGGCGGTGGGCAAGGCCCCGCGGGGAATGCTGCGCACGACGCGGCCGGATGATCTGGCGGCGTTTGCGATTCAGGGAGCGCTGGCGCGGGTGCCGCAGCTCGACATGCGCGAGATTGAGGATGTGATCCTGGGCTGTGCGATGCCGGAGGGTGAGCAGGGGATGAATGTGGCGCGGGTGGCGGCGCTGCGGGCGGGGCTGCCGGTTGCGTCGGCTGCGATGACGGTGAACCGGTATTGCGCGTCGGGACTGCAGACGATTGCACTTGCGGCAGAACGCATCCGTGCAGGCGGCGGTGCTGAGGTGGGCGGTATCGAGGTGATACTCGCCGGGGGGACGGAGAGTATGAGTTTTATTCCGTTCGGCGGGGCGAAGATATCGGTGAATCCGTGGCTGGTGGAGAACTATCCCGGCAGCTATATGAGCATGGGACTGACTGCGGAGCGCGTGGCGAAACATTATGGGATTACGCGTGAGGCGATGGATGCGTTTTCGTATGCGAGCCACCAGAAGGCATTGGCGGCGATAGCTTCCGGAAAATTTGACGACGAGATTGTGCCGGTGACGGTGAGTTCGACGCAGGTGAACGGCAGGGGCAAAGCGGAGCGGGTTGAAAGCATCTTCAGGACGGATGAGGGACCGCGTGCGGATACTTCGCTGGAGGCTCTGGCGAAGTTGAAGCCGGTGTTTCATGCGAAGGGGACGGTGACGGCAGGGAACTCGTCGCAGACTTCGGATGGGGCTGCTGCGGCTGTGGTGATGTCCGGCGAACGCGCGAAGGCGTTGGGAATCGTGCCGCTGGCGAAGTTTGTGGCGTTTGCGTACGCCGGTTGCGATCCGGAGGAGATGGGGATTGGGCCGGTGTATGCGATTCCGAAGGCGCTGAAGTTGGCCGGGCTTTCGCTGGATGATATCGGCGTCATCGAACTGAACGAGGCGTTCGCGGCGCAGTCTTTGGCGGTGATGCAGGTGCTGGGGATGGATCCTTCGCGTGTAAATGTGAATGGCGGGGCGATTGCGCTGGGGCATCCGCTGGGATGTACGGGGGCGAAGCTGACTGCTTCGATCGTACGGGAGATGAAGCGGCGCGGCGCGCGGTATGGCATGGTGACGATGTGTGTTGGTGGTGGGATGGGTGCGGCGGGAATATTTGAGTCCTGCGCGGACGGCGAATAGCGCTTCGCGCAAGTACGGGTGATATGAGCAGTATGGGTGGAGAAGCAGGTCCTTCGCTATCCACCCCGGTACGCTCAGGATGACAAGTAGTAAAGGGAGATGTGATGGCGACGAAGATTGCGGGTGGAAGTTTTCTGATCGAAGAGCGGACGCCGGCGGAGTGCTTCTTTCCGGAGGATTTCTCGGATGAGCAGAGGCAGATCGCGGAGATGACGAGTGAGTTCGCGCGCAATGAGATTCTGCCGGTGGGCGATGCGATCGAGGCGAAGGATTTTTCCGTGACGCGCAAGCTGCTGAAGCAGGCGACGGAGCTTGGGCTGACGACGGTGGACATTCCCGAGGAGTACGGCGGGTTGGAGATGGACAAGGTGACGTCTGCGATCATTGCGGACCACATTGCGATGCAGGGAAGTTTTTCCGTCGCGTTCAGCGCGCATGTGGGCATCGCGACGCTGCCGCTGGTCTGGTATGGGACGGATGAGCAGAAGAAGCGCTACCTGCCGCGGATTGCGAGTGGGGAGTGGATTGGTGCATATGCGTTGTCGGAGGCCACTTCCGGTTCAGACGCGCTGAATGCGCGGACGCGGGCGGTGCTTTCGGCGGATGGAAAGAGCTACGTGCTGAATGGCGAAAAGATGTGGATCTCGAACTCGGGGTTCGCTGATATTTTCACGGTCTTTGCGAAGTGCGCGGCTGGGCCGGGCGGCGAAGAGAAGCTGACGGCGTTTCTGATCGAGCGGAATACGCCGGGATTCAGCGTGGGGCCGGAGGAGCACAAGCTGGGGATTCGCGGGTCGTCGACGTGTCCGCTGATCTTGCAGGATTGCATGGTGCCGGTGGAGAACCTGCTGGGCGAGATCGGCAAGGGGCATCATATTGCGTTCAACATTCTGAACATCGGGCGGTTCAAGCTGGGCGCGGCGGCGGTGGGCGCGTCGCGGCGGTCGCTGGAGACGGGCGTGAAGTATGCGAAGGAGCGCAAGGCGTTCGGCAAATCGATCTGCGAGTTCGGGCTGGTGCAGGAGATGCTGGCGGATTGCGCGGTGGGGGTTTTTATCGGCGAGGCGCTGACGTATCGCACGGTAGGCATGATCGATGCGGCGCTTGCGGACGTGGACAAGAAGTCGCCGGATGCGACGAAGGAGATACAGAAGCGCATTGAAGAGTACGCGGTGGAGTGTTCGATCCTGAAGGTGTGGGGATCAGAGATGGTGGATATGGTCGTCGACAATGTGCTGCAGATCCATGCGGGCTACGGCTATGTGGAAGAATTTCCGGCGGAGCGGGCGTATCGCGATGCGCGCATCAACCGCATCTTTGAGGGAACGAACGAGATCAACCGGCTCATCATCACGGGGTTCATCGCGAAGCGGGCGGCGGCGGGAACGCTGCCGCTGATGCCGGCGATCAAGGCGTTGATGGACGAGGTGATGGCCGGGCCGCCGGCGAAGGAAGAGCGGGAGGGCGCGTTGGCGGGTGAGTACGCGATGCTGGCGCAGGCGAAGAAGATCGCGCTGTTCACGGCGGGCGCGGCGATGCAGAAGTACATGCAGAAGATGGCCGACGAAGAAGAGGTGATGGGCGCGCTGGCGGACATCATCATCCAGATCTATGCGATGGAGAGTGGGCTGCTGCGGGCGGCGAAGATCGAGTCGAGCAAAGCGGAGAATGCGGTTGCGATGGCGCGGGTGTATGCGGCGCGGGCGATGGAGACGATCGAGAGCTCGGCGAAGCGCGTGATTGCGATGGTGGCGGAGGGCGACAGCTTTCGCACGCAGATGACGATCCTGCGGCGACTGGTGAAGCATGATCCAGCGAACACGATTGCGCTGAAACGCGTGGTGGCGGCGAAGGTGATTGTGGCGAATGGGTATGTGGTTTGAGGCAGGGATCAGGGATTAGCGGTTAGGAAGGCGTGACTTCGGTCACGCCTTTTGTTTTGAGGGGCCAGCCAGCAGGACTCAAGCGTGGTTCGCCTGTGCAAGACGTTTGCGGAATGGGTGTTGCCTTTTGAGTAACGGTCGGTAAGAATCGCCTTGAATCTTATGTCCAACCGGAAGATGGTACGTCGAATGCGCCTGAGTTTGCTGCAATTTGCAGCCGCCGCACTGTCAGCGGTGTGCGTGTGTGTGCCGGTGGCTGCGGCGCAGAGCGCGACGGGAACGGTCTCCGGCACGGTTTCGCCGCTTCTGGCGGGGGCCACGGACATGGGGGCGCTGCCGGTCTCGCAGCCGGTGGGTGGCGTGGTCGTGCAGTTGCAGACGACGGCGGCGCAGCAGGCAGACCTGGCGCAGTTTCTCGCCAGTGTGATGTGGGCTGGTTCGCAGCAGTATCACCAGTGGCTTACGCCGGCGCAGTTTGCGGACCGCTTCGGAGCGAGCGCGGCGGATGTGGCAACGCTGACGGCGTGGCTGGGCGTGCAGGGGCTGCAGGTGGATCTTGTGGCGCAGTCGCGGGGTTTTGTGGTGGTGAGCGGAACGGCGGCGCAGGTAGAGAGCGCGTTCGGCGTGCAGCTGGACCGCTTCTTGCTGGCAAATGGCGGTGGTTTTGCCAATACGGCGGACCCGGTGCTGCCAGCGAACATTGCTGCGTTGATCGCGAATATCAGCGGGCTGAATAGTTTTCCGTATGGACCGGCCGCGGCAGTGGTGCCGCATGCGAGCGCGAATGCGGCGGTGCTGAATGCTGCACCGTTGACGGCGCAGGGTTTGAATGGCACGGGGATTGCGCTGGGGCTGGCGAATGCGGGCGAGGCTGCGGCCGCGGCTGCGATCGCTCCGCAGGCGGGGATGAGCGACGGGGCGTTATTGAACGAGGAGCCTCTGCTGGCGGCGGCGCTTGGCATTGATGGCAATGCGAATCCGGTGATGCGTGTGGCGGGCGGTTGTGCCAGCGCTCTGACGAGCGATGAGATGGCCTGGTTTGAGTCGGTGGCGATGCAGGCGAATGCGCAGGGCATTACGTTGGTGGCTGCGACGCATGATTGTGCGACGGGCGCGGCGTTCCCTGCGATTATGAGTGAAGTGACGGCGGTGGGCAAACTGCCTGCGGTGCCGAGTGTGCCTGCGAAGTATACGGTGATGCAGCCTCCGTGGCAGAGTGCGGCGGACGTTCCGGCGGATGGTCTGCGGCATACGCCGGACGTTTCTGTGAATGCGACTGCCGATGCGGGGGATGCGGCGTCGTTTGCGGGCGCGCTGGCGCTGGTGGTGCAGAAGGCGAACGGGGCGCGGCAGGGCAACGTGAACGGGATCCTTTACTCCATCGCGAATGATGCGGGAGTGTTTACGCAGACGTCTTCTGCTCCGGTGGCGCTGGCTGCGCCGAGTACGGGCACGACTACTGCTGCGAGCTATGACACGCTCTCGGGGCTGGGCGTGCCGGACATTACGGCGATGCTGGATGTATGGCCGCTGGGTTCGACGGCGAGCAATACATCGATCACGAGCAATGCATTTTCGCCGACGTATGGACAGAGCGTCACGCTGACGGCGACGGTGACGACGGGTGCGACGGGTTCGGTCACGTTCATGGATGGATCGTCGACGCTAGGATCAGCGAACCTGAGCGGGGGATCAGTGAATACCGCGGCGCTGACATTAAGCACACTTACAGGCGGGACGCACACGATCACGGCGACGTATACCGGCGACAGCACGTATGCCGCAAGCACGAGCGGGACGGCGACGGTGACGGTGCTTCCGCAGAATGCGACGATCACGGCTACGGTGAGTGGAACCCAGGTACTGGGAGAGGTCACGGCGGTGTCGATAACGGTAGCCGGGACCTCCGGCGCAGCTGCGCCGACAGGAATCGTCACGGTGACGGTGCCTGGGGGCACCAATAGCACAGGTGGAACCGCGACCCTGGTCGCCGGATCGGGGAACACGTCGACGGCCACTGCGCATGTTTCGATCGGCCAGGCAGGGACGTTTACGCTGCAGGTATCCTGCGCGAGTGGCGACCAGAACTTTAGCTGCAGTTCGCCGACGAGCACGCAGGTCACGATGCCGAAGGGTGCGACGACGACGACCCTGACTGCTTCTCCCAACCCGCCGACGGGAGGATCTCCAGTTACGCTGACGGCGGTCACGGCGGATGGGCTGCTTGCGCAGGGGCAAACAGGAACGGTGACGTTCTATGACGGCACAACATCGCTGGGGACGGGATCACTGACCGGTGACACCGCGACGCTTTCCACGACGCTGTCGCCGGGCAAGACGCATTCTCTGACGGCGGTTTATGGCGGAGACTCGAACTGGTTAGCAAGTACATCTTCCGTCCTGGGCCTGACTGCGGGAACGATTCCGAGCACAACAGGGCTGAGCTCTTCCACCTATGCCTCCACGTACGGATCGAATGTGACATTTACGGCCACGGTGGCGGCGAACTCCAGCGCGACGACTACGCTGACGCCGACGGGGCTGGTGAGCTTTTACGCGAACGGCACGCTGCTGGGAACGGGAACGCTGGCGAGCGGGGTGGCGAGCTATTCGACGACGGCGCTGCCGGTCGGCCTTGAGTCGATCACGGCGACATACGCGGGCGATACCAACTTTGCGGCGAGTACGAGCACGGTCTACAACGGGGTGACGGTTTCGGCGGCGACGGGCACGCTGACGGCGAGCATCTCGCCGTCGCCTACGCCGTATGGCTCGACGGCGACGATCACGGCGACGCTGACGCTCTCCGGCGGCGGTACACCGGTGGGCACGATCACGGCGACGGTTCCGGGCACAGGCGGCGGCACGTATATGGGAGCGCTGGTGGCGAACACAGGCGGCTCGGCGACGGCGACGATCGTGGTGAATGCGCCGCCGCCGGGAACGTACACCATTACGGTGGCGTGCCCGACGGCGACAACTACGGCGAACTACACCTGCACACCAACCACGGTCTCGCTGACGACGACCAAGGGCGCGACGGCGACGACGGTAAGCTTCTCGCCGGCTGCGCCGTATGCGGGGCAGACAACGACGGTGACGGCGTTGGTATCCAATGCGGGTGCCGGCACAGGCAGCTACGTCTTCACCGGGTCCGTGACGTTCTATGACAACGGCGCGGCGGTTGGGACGGCTGCGGTCTCGGGCAACCAGGCATCTACGAGCATCACGTTCAAGGCCAATGTGGTGCATTCGATCGTGGCGGTCTACTCGGGCGATACGAACTGGATTGGGAGCACGTCGTCGGCCACGCCGATTACGGCGATCGCGAGCCCGACGACGACCACGCTGACCTCGAACTACACCACGGCGCTCTATGGGACGAACCTGATCCTGACGGCGAATGTGGCGGGGACGACGGGCGTCTCGACGATCGTGCCGACGGGGCTGGTGACGTTCTATGACAGCTTTAATGGTGTGGTGGCGACGCTGGGCACGGGCGCGCTGATATCCAATGGGCCGTATGCCTCGCTGGCACAGCTGACGACTACGGGCCTGCAGGATGGAGCGCACGACATCTTCGCTATCTACGCGGGCGACAACAACTATGCAACATCGACCAGCACGACGCTGATCATTACGGAGCAGGATTACAGCCTGGTCTTCAACCCGGCCACGCTGACGCTGAACCGTGGGCAGAGCGGACAGGTTGCGGTGATCCTGGGGACGGTCGGCGGGTTTACCGGGACGATCACCTTTGGCTGCACACCTCCTGCGGATACGGAGACGACCTGCTCCTTCCTGCCGGCCACTGTCGCAAGCGGCGGTTCGACGACGCTGTTTATCGGGACCTCGGCGCCGAACGCGAAAGAGGGAACGGTGACTGCCGGGAACCTTGCGCCGGTACTGCTGCCGTTTACCATTGCCGGGCTGTTGCTGCTTCTGCCGGGCCGCCGGAGCCGGTTGCGGGCCGGGCTGTTGGTCCTGCTGCTGGCTGCGGGGCTGGCGAATACGGGCTGCACCCATGTGATAGTCGGAGGCAGCGGCACAACCACCGGGACCGGGAGCACGGGAACGGCTACTTCGGGCACGCCGCTTGGGTCTAATACCTTTACCATCACCACGGCGGGCACTTCCACGGGCTCCAACGGCACCTATACCGTGCGCCACACCACCACGTACATGGTGACGACGCAGTAATTCATCCCGTCAAAAAAACATGGCGGGCCTTCCCGTGCGAGGCGCCGCAACTTCCCCGAAAAAACGCCGTCTAACCCTTCAGAATTCTGTTCCGTGAGCCGTAGGTGCGTCTGCCGAGCAGATTAGCCTGCCGACGGGTACCATGGAGTTCGACGCAACGTAACCCTATTGGAATCGAGCCGCTTGCATGCTGAACTCTTCTCTTCGCCGACTCTCGCTGATCGCTCTGTTGCTTCTTCCTCTGCTGGCGCGGCCAGCGTTTGCCGCTGGCCCGGCGAACCGTATCGCCACGGTGGATAGTGCGGTGACTACTGCCATCCCCGGATCGGTGCATCCGCTGGCACGGCCTGAGTTCGACCGCGGCGCGGTGCAGGATACGATGCCGCTGGCAGGGTTGACGCTGAACTTCCAGCGTTCCGCAGCACAGCAGACGGCCCTGGAGGCGCTGATGGCGGCGCAGAGTGATCCGTCTTCGCCGCAGTACCACCAGTGGCTGACGCCGGAGACGTTTGCGGCGCAGTTCGGCATGAGCCCGCAGGACATCGTGACGACGAAGGCATGGCTTGCCTCGCAGGGATTCTCCATCGTCAAAGTGGTGGACAGCGGCAACGCCATCATCTTCTCCGGCACGGCCGGGCAGGTACACCGCGCGCTGGGTACGGAGATCCATCACTACCAGGTGAACGGTGTGACGCACTTCGCCAACGCCGGCGCGGTCACGCTTCCGGCGGCGCTGGCCGGTATGGTGAGCAGCGTAGGCGGCCTCGACGACTTCAAGCCATCGCCTAAATCCATCCATGCGCAGAGCGCACACTTTACTTCAGGCATCAGCGGCTCGCACTTTCTTGCACCGGAAGATCTGGATACGATCTATGACGTAACGCCGCTTCTCAATGCTGCTTATACCGGTGCAGGAGAGACGATTGGCATTGCCGGGCAGACGGATGTCGTGGTCTCCGATATTGCCGCTTTTCGCGCCGCTGCCATACTTCCGGTGAACGCGCCGACGATCCTACTGATTCCGGGTTCGGGCGATCCTGGAATTTCGTATAGCGATCTGCCGGAGGCTGATCTGGATATGGAGTGGTCGGGCGGTATGGCTCCGGCCGCCAATATTGTGTTCCTGAACTCTACGAACGCCTTTACGTCGCTGGTCTACGGCATCCAGAACCGCGTGACGTTAAACAGCAACAGCGTTCTGATTCCTATCCTCTCGGTGAGCTACGGCAACTGCGAAGCGTATGAGACTTCCGTCATCTCCACGATGGAGGCCGCTTTCCAGCAGGCCGCTACGCAGGGGCAGACGGTGATTGCCGCCTCCGGCGATAGCGGCGCGGCGGATTGCGATGGCGGCACGATCTCCACGCTGGGGCTGGCTGTGGATTATCCGGCATCGAGCGCGTATGTGACCGGCATTGGCGGCACCGAGTTCAACGAGGGCACAACGACGGGAGCAACTACATATTGGAGCGGGAATGTGAGCGGAGGCTCATCCACCGATATCGTCGCTTCGGCGAAGTCCTACATCCCCGAGATGGCATGGAACGATACGCCTACGGCAACGCTCTCTGAGGAGTATGGCTCGCTGTATGGCGGCGGCGGCGGCAAGAGCAGCCAATTTGCCAAGCCATCGTGGCAGACCGGCGTTGCGGGCATTCCGGCGGACGGGGCTCGCGACGTTCCGGATATTTCGCTCAGCGCGTCACCGATCCATGATGGCTACCTGGTGTGCACGCAGGTGCAGTTGGCCAGTACCGAAGCCTATGCGGGAAGCTGCGGCAGCGGCTTCCGCGTCGCCGATGGAAGTGCGCCGGATACCAATCAGCTGACGGTCTACGGCGGTACATCGCTGGGCGCGCCGTCGTTTGCCGGCATACTGGCTCTGATAGAGCAGAAGCTGGGATCGCAGCAGGGGCTCATTAACAAGGCGCTTTACGGCATGGCCTCGAATGCGACGACGTATGCCAGTGCCTTCCATGACATCACGACAGGCAGCAACCAGATGCCGTGCAGCGCGGGTACTGGATGTACGAATGGTGTGGTTGGCTACCTGGCCGGAACGGGCTATGACCAGGCGACGGGACTGGGCAGTATTGATGCCTCCAACCTTTCCACGGCCTTCGCCAACTACATCGCCATCAACGGCGGCAAGGTAGGTACCAGCGTCACGCTAACGTATTCGCCGACGGCCCTGGTTATCGGGCAGGCGGTCACATTTACGGCGCACGTAACGCCGAATAGCGGCAGCGGAACGCCGACGGGTACAGTCACCTTCAGCATCGACGGCACGGCAGGCAGCGCGGTCACGTTGACCTCAGGCGTTGCGACCACGGTGTACAGCTTCCCGAGCGGCGGCACGCATACGGTGATCGCCGTGTACTCGGGCGATACCGCGGACTATGCTTCGATCAGCCAGACGCTGACGCTCACCGGATTCAGCAATGCGCCGGCAGCGGCGGCAACGGTGACCGCGCTTACAGCGAGCAGCAGCACCGCATCGCTCTACGCTCTTAGTTCACCCAGCTATACGGCGACGGTGACGTCCACAACATCCGGAACGATCAGCGGTACGACGGTGACCTTTACCGTGGGCACGGGTACCAGTGCCGTCACGACCAAGGTCACGTCCACCAGCTGTTCCACCCTGCAGTGCACGTTCATACTGCCGTCTACCAATGTGGTGGCTGCGACCGGTTATAGCGCAGGCACCACGACGGTGAGCGCGCACTACGACGGCAATACGGGGTATCAGCAGTCTCTCTCGAATACGGTTTCGGTTACGGTGGCGAATACGGTATTCAGTATCTCAGCGATACCGACGGTGACGGTCTCACCGAATTTGCTATCGACGGCAAGCACCGCAACCATCACCGTCATCGGCAGTGGAGGGTTTACCGATCCGGTTTATCTCTCGCTTTCATCGCTCAACTATCCCGGATGCGCCTATTTGACGCCTGCCACGGTGCAGCCGCCTGCCACTGCCCCTTACAGCGCTACCTCAGTCCTGACGATTGGCAACTGCACGAACGCCAGCGTGACGCCGTTTGAACCCAACCAGCGTGGCAATGGTGTGGTGGTGGCTGGCTTTGGCGCAGGCAGAACACGGCTGGCGCGTGAGGCAGGCGTATTGCTGGCGCTGCTCTGCATGGCATGCTTTTATGCAAGCCGGAGGCGCGGAATGCCGCGGCTGGTTGCGGTGCTGATGTTCGCTCTGCTGAGCGGATTGCTGGCCGGTACGACGGGATGCGGAGGGACTGGTAGTGTTAGCCTGGGTAGCGGCGTGGCAGCCGGTACGTACGAGGTAACAGTAACCGGAACGGATGAGGCACCGGGTTCGCTGGAGCCGCAGGTTTCGACGACGTTCACCGTGGTTGTTCCGTAAGCGCAGATACGTAAGAGAAGGCCGCATCCTTTGGGGTGCGGCTTTTTATTGCCTGCGCTTCACCGGTGGTTTGCGGGGAGAGCGTACCGCCGATGCGATGGCAGGAATCTCCGCGGCGGTTGCACGACATTCGCTGAGGCGAATCAGAAAATCCTGCGCACTAAAGGGCGTGCCGGATTTGGCGGCGCGATGGTAGTTCCCGTCACCGTCGAGCAGCCGTGCCTTCACGTTGTCCGCGAGATAGGCGGCGAGGATCTCATCGCGCAAGCGGGTTCGCTGGGCTGGGTCGCTGACCGGGAAGGCGGCTTCGCAGCGCTCGTAGAGATTGCGCGGCATCCAGTCGGCGGAGCCGCAGTAGATCTCTTCCTGGCCATCGTTGGCGAAGAGAACGATGCGGCTGTGCTCGAGGAAGCGGCCGACGATGGAGCGAACGCGGATGTTCTCGCTCATGCCGGGGACCCCAGGACGCAGAGCGCAGATGCCACGGATGATGAGGTCGATGGAGACGCCGGCCTGCGACGCGATGTAGAGCGCGTCGATGATCTTATGGTCGAGCAGAGAGTTCATCTTGGCGATGATGCGCGCTTTGCGGCCGGCGCGAGCGTGTTCAGCCTCGCGGGCGATGAGGGCGATGAGGCCGTCGGCGAGGGTGAGGGGCGCGACGAGCAGCGGGCGGAAGTCCCGCGCCTCGGCGTGGGCGGTGAGGTAGTTGAAGACGTTGTGCACGGCGGTGGTGATGGCGGCGTCGGCGGTGAGCAGGCTGATGTCTGTGTAGAAGCGGGCGGTGACGGGGTTGTAGTTGCCGGTGCCGAGGTGCGCGTAGCGGCGGAGCTCACCGTCTTCATCGCGGCGGACGATCAATGCGAGCTTGCAGTGCGTCTTGAGGCCGAGGATGCCGTGGAAGACCTGCACGCCGGCGTCTTCCAGCGTGCGCGCCCAGCGGATGTTGGAGGCCTCGTCGAAGCGCGCCATCAGTTCGACGACGACGGTGACGTCTTTTACTTCCGCGGCTTCCACCAGTTCCTGAAAGATGGAGGAGTCGGCGCTGGTGCGGTAGAGTGTCTGCTTGATGGAGACGACGCTGGGATCATTCGCGCCGTCCACGATGAAATCGACCACGGTATCGAAGCTGTCAAAGGGATGGTGCAGCAGGATATCGTGCCGGCGGATCTCTTCGAAGATATTGGCGGCGACGGGTTTGTGCTTTGCGCCGTCGAACGACGGGTACTTCAGCGTGGCGTCGGAGACCGCGCTGTAGAGGTTCATCAGACGCCAGAGGTTGACCGGGCCGTCGGTGGAGATGACCTGCGAGGGGTCGAGCTCGAAGTTAATACGCAGGCGCTCGGCGATGTCGGGATTGGCGCTGGCGTCGATCTCCAGCCGCACGGCGTCGCCTTTGCGGCGGTTGTGGAGTTCGGAGCGGACGCTTTCGAGAACGGAGCGCGACTCTTCCTCCTGCAGGTAGAGGTTGCTGTTGCGGGTGACGCGGAAGGCCGAGCCGGAGAGCACGCTGTAGCCGCGAAACATGGTGGCGGCCTGCGCCTGGATCAGGTCATGCAGAAAGATGAAGCGGTATTCGCCGGTGGGCGCGGGCAGCGCGATGAGGCGCGGCAGGGAACGCGGCACGGTGACGACGCCGAGCTCGGTTCCGGCAGTGCGCATGGAGCCGCTGCGTTTGCGGCGCAACAGGAGCGCGAGGCAGAGGGCTTTATTGAGCACGCGCGGGAAGGGATGGGAGGGGTCGATGGTGACCGGGGTCAGGAGGGGGTCGACCTGGGTCTGATAGAAGTGGAGCGCATGGGCGCGGCCGGCTTTGTCTAGCTCGTTCCACTCGAGCACGTGGATTTTGGCGGCGGCGAGCGCGGGCAGCAGCGACAAGTTCCAGCAGGCGTACTGCGCGGCGACGAAGGAGTGCATGTGGGCGCTCAGGCGTTCGAGGCGCGCCTCGGGCGGCAGGCCCTGGTCCTCCTCGTGCGGCCCCTGGCCGTCTTCAATCCGCTGCAGCAGGCCGGCGACGCGGATTTCCACAAATTCATCGAGATTACTGGCGGTGATGGCGAGAAACTTTACCCGCTCCAGCAGGGGATTTGAGGCGTCCTGCGCCTCTTCCAGCACGCGCTGGTTGAAGGCGAGCCAGGAGTCGTCGCGGCTGAGGTAGCGGCTGGGCGCGGGTTGGCGTGCTTTGGGCATGCGGCAGGTTTCAGTTTACGGGAGCGGGGAATATCAGGGGGATGGGACAAATGTTAAAAGAATTTGCATACTTCGGGCGGCTGGGACATCAAAAAATAGTATCCAAAGAGTGTGCTCTGATGGAGATAGCGGAAAGGCAGTACCATTAACAGAACGATGATGGATTTGCTTCGATTCAGACAGGCTGCCGTACGGGGCGGCGTAATTTTGACCGGGCTGGCAGCGCTGCTGGCGACGGCCACGGCGTTTGGGCAGGCGGGGCAGAGTGGCGTGAGCGCGAGTTCCTACCAGGGCAGCCTGGTGACGGACAAGCCGACCGGAGCGGTGATGGACCTCTCGCTGGACGAGGCGATCCGGCGCGGCCTGCAGCATAATCTCGGCGTGATCCTGCAGAGTTCGCAGCAGGAGGCCGCGGCGGGGCAGCGGCTGCAGCAGTTGCAGGCTCTGCTGCCTACGGTGGATGCGCAGGCGAAGATATCGGTGGAACAGCTTAATCTTGCGGCGCAGGGGCTGAAGTTTCCCGGCATCAATCCGATCGTGGGGCCGTTTCAGGTGGTGGACTTCCGGGCGTACCTGACGTGGTCGCTGTTCAATGTGGCGTCGATGGAGAATTTTATTGCGGCGCGGCATAACTTTGAGGGCACGAAACTCTCGGCGCAAGACGCGCGCGATATGGTGGTGCTCACCGTGGGCAATGCGTACCTGATGTGCATCGCGGATGCGGCGCGGGTGGAGAGCGTGGGCTCAGAGTTGAAGACGACGCAGGTGTCGCTCGACCAGGCGAATGCGAACCATGATGCGGGGACGAGCCCGAAGCTGGATGTGCTGCGCGCGCAGGTGGACAACCAGAACTTGCAGCAGCAGTTGATCGTGGCGCAGAACCAGCTGGAGAAGGACAAGCTGGCGCTGGCGCGGACGATTGGATTGCCTCTTGCCCAGCAATTTGCGCTGATGGACACTGCGCCGTATGCACCGCTGGATACGATCGATGTGGACCAGGCGGTGGCGCAGGCGCTGAAGAACCGCAAGGACCTGCAGGCGATGCAGGAGCAGTTGAAGGCCGCGAAGGCGCAGAAGACGGCGGCGTTTGCACAGCAGCTTCCGGCGGCGAGCTTTAGTGGCGACTTCGGCGACATCGGCACCACGCCGGGACACTCGCATGACACGTATACGGCGGTGGGAACCGTCTCCGCGCCGGTGCTGCAGATCGCGAAGACGCGCGGCGATGAGGAAGTGGCGGATGCGCAGTATCGCCAGCTTCAGGCGCAGTACAGCGACATGACGCAGCAGGTGAATGCGGATGTGCGCGACGCGGTCCTCGACATTCAGAGCGCGGCCAAGCTGGTGGAGGCGACGAAGAGCAATGTCGATCTCGCCAACGAGGCGTTGAGCGAGGCGCAGGACCGGTTCAAAGCGGGCGTGAGTGACAATCTCGCTACGTCGCAGGCGGAGTCGCAGGCGGAGCAGGCCAGTGACCAGTACATTAGCGCACTCTACCAGCACAATATTGCCAAGCTCTCTTTGGCGCGCGCGCTGGGCATTGCGCAGACGAACTACAAGGATTATTTCGGAGGAAAGCAACCGTGAGCGAAACGACCCAGGAACAGAAACAGGGACAGCCGGCAGAGGCGATGTCCGAGGACGAGCTGGTCGAGACGAAGTCGAACAAGAAGGGCATTGCGATCATTGTGGTGGCTCTGCTTGTGATCATCGGCGGACTGTTCTACTGGCACTCGACGTATTACGAGGGCACGGACGATGCGCAGGTGGACGGCGATCTCTACCAGGTGAGCGCGCGCGTGAGCGGGCAGGTGCTGAAGGTCTACGTGGAGGACAATCAGCAGGTGGAGGCCGGACAGCCTCTCGCAGAGATCGATCCGAAGGACTACCAGGTAGCGCTGGACCAGGCGCAGGCGAACCTTGCCAGCGCGGAGGCCGACTATGAGCAGGCGAAGGTGAACGTCCCCATCACGAACGTGAATGTGGCGACGAACGTGAGCACGTCCGGCTCGGATGTGAAGGGTTCGGCGGCGTCCGTAGGCCAAGCGGATAAGGAAGTGGAAGCGGCGCAGGCGCGCGTGGAGGAAGCAAAGGCCAATGCAACGAAGGCGCAGGACGACGTGGACCGCTATACGCCGCTGGTGCAGCGGGACGTGATCAGTAAGCAGCAGTATGACGCTGCCGTGGCTGCTGCCGTGAGTGCAAAGAGCCAGGTGCTGGAGGCGCAGGCGAACGTGATCGGCGCAGAGGAAGGAGTTCGCGCGGCGCAGCAGAAGCTGGACCAGTCGCAGATGCAGTCTCGCGGGACCGCACAGAATGCCGCGGGTGAGATAAAGGCGCAGCAGGCACATGCCGACGCCGCGGCGGCAACGGTCCGGCAGCAGCAGGCCAAGCTGGAGCAGGCGCAGCTGAACCTGAGCTATACGCAGATCCTTGCGCCGGCCACGGGCATCGTGAACAAGAAGAGCGTGGTGGTGGGAACGAACCTCGGCATCGGAGAGGACTTGCTGACCATTGTTCCGCTGGATGACCTGTGGGTGACGGCGAACTTCAAGGAGACGCAGCTGGACAAGATGCGTCCGGGGCAGAAGGTCGTGCTGAGCGTGGATGCGCTGGGCGGCAAGAAGTACGACGGCACGATCACGCAGATCGGTGGGGCGACGGGGTCGAAGCTGAGCCTGTTTCCGCCGGAGAACGCGACCGGAAACTATGTGAAGGTGGTGCAGCGCATTCCGGTGCGCATCGACTTCACGAACCTGAAGGATGAGAACAAGGACCACCTGCTGCGGCTGGGATTTTCGGTGACGCCGAAGGTGAGTGTGAAGTAGTGCTGACGGCCGCACGGCCGGAGACTCGCTGACGCTCGCGGCTCCCGTTGGTCGCAGAAACAAAAGCAGGTTCTTCGCTTCGCTCAGAATGACAAGTAAAATAAGGGTCCGCAGCCACGGCTGCGGACCTTTGTTTTTAAACCGCATCGACGCTGCGCGCGGGTTCATCTAAGCTGTATGCACGCAAGGAAAGCAATATGCCGGCACTGGAATTCTTTCTCCATTATCGATACCTGATCCTCTTCGGCTGGGTGCTGGGCGAGCAGCTCGGCGTGCCGGTGCCGTCGGTGCCGCTGCTGATCACGGTGGGCACGCTGGTGGCGACGCATCGCATGAGTGGCCCGGCAAGCCTGCTCTGCGTGGTGGTTGCGGCGATCCTTGGCGACATCTTCTGGTATGCGCTGGGCAAGCGCTATGGCAGCCGCGTGCTGCAACTGCTGTGCAGGTTGTCGTTCGAGTCGAATACCTGCGTCGCGAAGACGGAAGGGTACTTTGAGAAGCGCGGCGCGTCTACGCTGCTGATCGCGAAGTTTGTGCCGGGGCTGAATACGGTTGCGCCGCCGATTGCCGGCGAACTGGGGATGCCGTTCGGGCGGTTTCTGGTCTACGACCTGGCGGGGATACTGCTGTGGGCGTTGGCTGCGCTGGGTGGTGGATATTTCTTTGGCGATATCGCGCGCAAGAGCAGCGTGCTGCTGGGTCTGCTGGAACACTTTGCGCTTGGGCTCTTTATCGCCAGTGTGGTTGGGTATATCGTCTTCCGCTTCGTGCAGCAGCGGCGGTTTCTCAAGTATGTGCGCGAGAACCGCATGGAGATCGACGAGCTGAAGCAGATGATGGACGAGGGCAAGAGGCCGTTCATTGTGGACCTGCGGCATCCGCTGGATTATTTGCCGGACCCGCGCGTTCTGCCGGGGGCGGTGCGGATCGGGCCTGCGGACCTGGCGGCGCACAAAGAGGTCATCCCGCTGGACCGCGATGTGATCCTCTACTGCACGTGCCCGAGCGAGCAGACGAGCGCGAAGCTGGCGCTGGACCTGCACAAGATCGGTGTGACGCGGGTGCGTCCGCTGAAGGGCGGGTTTGATGGGTGGAAGGAAGCGGGGTATCCGCTGGAGGCTTACGTGGTGGCGGCGAAGCCGAAGAGGATCGCGGAGATCTCGCGCTGACGGCCGCGCGGCCGGAAGCTCGCTACCGCTCGCGGCTCCCGCTGGTCGCAGAAGCAAAAGCAGATTCCTCCGCTGCGCTGCGGAATGACAACTAATTGAAATTAGTGCGCGAGCAGGGCGACGCCGGCGCAGACGAATAATGCGGCTAGCCAGCGGCGTTTGTCGACGTTTTCCTTGAGGAAGATCTTGGCGGCGATGGCGTTGCCCATGAAGGTGAGCGAGGCGGAGGCCGGCGCGGCGAGGGACAGGTCCACGTTGCTCAGGGTGAAGAGCAGAGAGAAGAAGCTGGCGGCCATGGAGAGCACGCCGAGCAGGAACATTGGGCTGCTGACGACGGCCTTGATGGCGCCGGGCATGCCGGATTGGGCGCGGATGTCGTCGAGGTCGCCGATGCTGCGCATGGCGCCGGCGGTGAGCACGTCACCCGCGACGGCGGTGCCGGCGACGGTGATGATGGTGGCCCAGGTCTCGAAGCTGCCTACATACGTCATGCGAGCGGGTCCAGTTCGATGCCGGGATGGTCGGCGTGTTCGGTGCGGGAGGGGCCGTTGGCGACGAAGCCGACGCCGCAGACGATGAGCACGATGCCGAGCCAGCGGTAGAGCGAGATCGCCTCATGCAGCCAGAATTTGGAGAGCAGAGCGACGACAACGTATCCGAATGCGGTCGAGGGCAGGACGAAGGTGAGGTCGGCCCAACTGAGCGCGGTGAGGTAGCTGGCAAAGAAGCCGAGCAGGCAGAGGATGCCGGCGACGACCCAGAGGTTCTTCATCGCGGTGAAGAGCACGCCGAGATGCGCGAGCGAAACGGGGCCGACCTGCGCCATACCGTGCGAGAGCAGGGTGTCGCCGATGGATGCGGTGAGCATGACGGCGAGGAGGATTAGGTATTGGGCGGGCTTTAAGGTGTGCTTCATCTATTCGATTATCGCTTGCGGTACCCGAGAGATGAGGTCGGAAAGAAAGCTAGTCTGCTCTAGAGGTCTGACAGCCAATTTTTTCCCGGAGGCGTATTCAATCTGTATGACGGGCTGTACGACGGAGAACATGGACTTGGTGGTGTTGGCGATGCGATGGATCTCGGCGTAGGGGATGGCACGGCGCTGCCAGAGTGCGCGAAATATCAGCTTGGCCGGGGTCAGTTCGTAATACACAACCCGGGGTAACAGAAGGTAGAGGGTGCCGAAAAGAAAGTTCGTGAGGGGCATCTGGTAGGCAACGATGCGGTGCCAGAGAGAACCCGATACGGAATGATGCCAGCTGCTCATCAGGAACTCAGCAGCCCCTAAAAGAAAGAAGAGACCTGCCATCCAATGCATCGTGTCGCTATCTCGAATGTAATAACGCATCCCGCACCTCTCACGAAAAAGCGGCCAGCCGAAGCTGACCGCCGGATGGTTTTCATGAACGCTTACGCGTTCATGCTGACGCTCTCCTGCGCCTTGGTTGCGTTGGCTTCCTTCATGGCGCGGACGGACTTGTTGCGCTGGGAGCGGAGCTTCATGAACGAGACGGCCTCGGTGTAGAGACGGGGGACGTCGCGGTTCACGATGGCCTGCCAGATGACGCGGGCCGCGGCCTTGGGGCGGAAGTAGTATTCGTCGTAGAACTTGTGGACCATCTCCATGACGTACTCGACCGGCAGGCCGGGGTACTCGATGTGCGCCATCTGGTGGCCGCCGTCGTCGGACATGGCTTCGTTGGTGATGAAGCCGTTCTCCTTGGCGTAGTCATAGAACTCGGTGCCGGGGAAGGCGTGCGCGATGGAGACCTGGATGGTCTCGCAGTCGAGCTGCTT
>Ga0302314_10007775_pt1 | contig 19238 bp, 15 predicted proteins | sample III_Palsa_N2_3_FD_200533 | JGI IMG/M metagenome (GOLD analysis project Ga0302314, IMG submission 200533) | Peat permafrost microbial communities from Stordalen Mire near Abisko, Sweden - III_Palsa_N2_3 | ecosystem: Environmental > Terrestrial > Soil > Palsa > Peat permafrost | place: Sweden...
CAAGCGGCGAATGTCAGATTCAGCATCCACGAGGGCTGCCGCCGCTTGACCCCCCGGCAGGTTCACTGGTTGCCTCCGGTGTCTGGCGAGGAGAGCGACCCGACCGGCGACAGCCACCACAGGCTTGAAACCCCGGCACGCGCCAACCCCGACACGACCAGCACCCCGATCGTTCTCTGAGTCGGGCCTGCCGGAGGCGCCGTTGACGTTGGCCTTGCCTGACCGCGAACACGACGCAGGGAGCCGACGCGACGGAAGACACGACCCAGAGTGCGCGTAGAGGACGACCGCAGGGAGGACGAGAACAGCGCCGACGCAGGCAGGCCGCCGTACGAGGTCCGGCGCGAAGCGCAGCGAAGCACCGGAACGTAGGAAGGCCGACCACCAACCACAACCCCGACCCGAACCCGGCAGAAGCACCGTTATTCCGCGGCCGCCGCCCGCTCGATGATCGCGATGGCCTCGCCGATCGTCGACGCGGTGAACTCGGGTCGCGGATCGTCCGCGCCGAGCTCCCGGCCGTGCGGCAGCCAGATCGTGCGCAGGCCCGCCGCGAGGCCGCCCGCGACGTCCTTGTCCGGCATGTCGCCGACCATCCAGCCCGCCGCACCGAGTTCGACGCCGAGCTTGCCCGCCGCGAGCTCGAAGATCCGCCGGTCCGGCTTGCTGTGCCCGGCCGCCTCGGAATCGATGACCGCGTCGACGTACTGGCGCAGGCCGACCTGGTCGATCTTGGCGTGCTGCACGAACGTCATGCCGTTGGTGACGATGCCGAGCAGCCAGCCCGCCTCGCGCAACCGGGTCAGGCCGGAGGTCACCTCGTCGGACACCGTGAACTTCCGCGTGTAGCTCGCGGTGAGCATCTCGAACAACTCCTGCGCGGGAGTGGGGATCCCGTACCACTCGCGTGCGTACTCGGCGAACTCCCGCCAGGTGTCGACGTCGTGCACCCGGTGGTTGACGACGACCGCGGCGGCCTCCTCGTCGTCCCCGTGCCGGCTCCCGAGCCCGTACTCCGCGACGAAGTCGAGGGACCACGCGTGCAGCGCGGCCTGCGTGTCCACCAGCGTGTCGTCCAGGTCGAAGAAGGCGAAGTTCATGGGGATGATCTTACGGAGTTCCCGCCGGTGTGCATCCGAATTTGCCTACAGGGGCTTTACCTTCAGCACTCCTGTGCGCGATGTTGGTGACCGCATCACCCACGATCCACCCCCGCCATCCGACCCTGATGGAGCCCGCAGTGCCCACCACCCGCCTGAGATCCGCCCTTCCGCGCCTGAGAACAGCGCTCCGCGCCACGGCCGTCGCCGCCACCCTCGCCGGCCTGGCCCTGACGGCCGGGCCCGCCACCGCGTCCGCCGCGCACGCGGGAGCCGCCGGGCACGCTGTGCTCGTGCCGACCGCCGCCGCCCGCACTGCCGCGCTCGCCAAGGCGCAGACCGACTCGAGCGACTCGTCCGCCGACTACGTCGAGAACGGATATCAGAACCCGGTCACCGCATTCGAGCCCGTCCCCCGCCCGGACACCCGCAGCTGCACCGTGACCGCGATGCAGTACGACTTCGCCAACTCCTACTCGACTGGCGATTACACCGGCACGCTCACGCCGCCGAGCGCCTGCGCCGGGAAGTGGAACAAGGTCGTGCTGGACTGGTACGGCAGCGTCTCCGGCGTCCAGTACGACCGGCTCGCGGGCGTGTGGATCGGCGGCGCCGAGGTCTTCCGCACGAGCACTCCTGAGCCGGACGCCAAGGGCATCTCGTGGCACGTGGACGAGGATCTGAGCCAGTACATCCCTCTGCTGACCAAGGCGCAGCCGATCGACGTGAGTCTCGGCAACGTCGTCAACAGCCAGTACACCGGTATCTACGCCATCACGCTCAAGGTCACGTACTACATGGCCGACGCGCAGTACCCGGCCGCGCACGTCGCGAACGAGGTGCTGCCGCTCAGCAACACCGACAGCAACGGCGCCTCGGACTGGTGGGACCTGACGAAGGGCCAGACGGCGAGCCTGACCGAGACGTTCCCGACCAACCTGACGAACGCCAGTATCGAGGTCTACGCGCGCGGTAACGGCTGCGAGGAGTTCTGGTACAGCAACGTGCCGGACAGCGACACGACCGACACCGCCGACGGCTACTGCGCGGGCGGCACGTATCGCGAGGTGGGCGTCGAGATCGACGGCAAGCTGGCGGGGGTGACCCAGGTCTTCCCGGTCATCTACAGCGGCGGTATCAATCCACTGATGTGGCGGCCGATCATGAGTGTCGACTCGCTGCGCACCGAGCCGTACACGATGAACCTGACCCCGTTCGCCGGCCTGCTCTCGGACGGCAAGCAGCACACGATCACGCTGGTGCCGCCCGCCGACATCAGCGACGTGTGGATGATCGACGCGACGATGTTCCTGACCACCGACGCGCACGCCGCCACCACCGGCGGCGCCGTCACCGCGGACACCATCGCCTCGGCCCCGAACCTGACCACGACCATCACCAGCCCGGTCGCCGGCACCAACCTGATCACCGCGAACGCCAGTCGCGACTGGACCGTGACCGGCTATGTCGACACCAGCCACGGCCGGGTGACCACGTCCGTCAGCCAGCACGTGACGTACCAGAACATTGACAAGATCTGGGACGGCGGCGAGTACCAGACGGTGACGCAGAAGGACCAGGGCTACAACGACGTGACCACGTCCGGCGCCTTCGGCCTGAGCGGCCCGACCACGCGCAGCACCTGGAACTACCCGATCAGCATGACCGCGAGTTACATCCCCGACACCACCGGCTCCGGCTTCCTGCTGACCGCGCAGGTCAGCCAGGCCCGCTTCACCGGCACCGAGGTCGGCGGCTTCGGCGGCCTCTGGCTCCCGACCGGCTCGGTCGCCGACCAGGTCAAGGCCAGCGGCGTGCTCCAGGTCAGCGACGCGGGCACGACTCTGCAGGCCGACGGCCAGGACTCGGAGGACTACCAGAGCCAGCAGATCGGCGAGCCGTGCTACCACCACGTGATCACGGCAGACCACGGAGATGTGACCTCTGATACCCAGCCGGGGTGCTGGGGATAGTTCCACGGCGGTCTTGCCGGGCGCTGCGTCGGTGCTTCTTCGGAGGTGCCCACGCAGCGCCTTTTGTTGGGCGGCCGGGGGCTCAGGAGAGATCGGGCTCGGAGACCCGGCTCGTGTGGCGGCCCAGGCCGGCGCGCGTGGCGAGCAGGACGTACTTGTCACCGGATCCGATGTGGCGGCCGTGGTCGGGGCGCCAGAGGTAGTCGCTCGCGGTGGGCGAGCGTACCGCGATGACTCGGATCTCGCCGGGGACCTCGATATCGCGCAGGGTTTGGCCGACCAGATCCGAGCCCTCCTCGGCGACGAACTCGGCGATGAGCACCACGTGCCGGTAGGCCGAGAGCGTGCCCTGCACCTCGCGGCCCATCAGCGCGGCGGCGAAGGCCGGGGCGGCCAGGTAGGAGACGGAGCGCGAGGCGGCGTTCGCGAAGGACTGGTAGAGGTGCGCGGCGAAGTCGTCGTCGAACAGGCGCAGGACGATGCGCACGTCCGGGGCGATGGCCCGTGCTTCCAGGCAAGCCTCCAGGTTGGCCGCGTCGTCGCCGGTCAGCGCGACCACCGCGCGGCTGCGGTGCACCCGCGCCTCGCGCAGATGGTGCTCGAGCGGGGCCTCGCCGGTCAGCACCGGGATGTCCAGCGCCCGGACCGCCAGGATGCCGCGCACGGTGACGTCGCGCTCGATGCAGACCACCGGGATGCCGAGATCGTGTATCAGGGTCGCGACACGCGTGCCGACGTTGCCGAGGCCGATGACGACCACGTGGCCGCGTACGCCGCGACTCGGGGGCCGGGGCGCCGCGCGGCGCTGCGAGGCGGCGTTCTCGACGAGGATGGCGGTCACGACGGCCATCAGCGGCACACCGCTGAGCGTGATGGCGACCTGCGCGACGCGCTGCCAGGGTCCGCCGACCCCGGCCGAGGCCGGCTGGCCGAAGATGTCCGGCACCGCGGAGCCCGCGAGGTCGAGCAGCGTCTCGTACATGGCCCACGCGAAGGGTCTCGCCAGGGCCCAGATCAGCGCGAACGAACCGATGACCGTGACGACCGAGCCGAGCAGCACCATTCGCAACTGGACGCCGGTGAAGAACCGCACCATGTCGATCAACCGCCACAGCAGCCTGGTGGCAACGGTGGAGACGGCCGGCTCCGGCCCCTCGTCCACGAAGCGCAGCACGGCCCGGGTGCCCGGCTCGACGAGTTGCTGTCGCTCCGTGCGGCCGATCCAGACGGCGGCAGGGCCGGGGGAGTCGGGCAGCATCCGCATGCGCGTCAGGTCCTGCTTGTCGATGTGGTCGGCGACGGTGCACAGGAAGTCTTCGCGTTCGCTGCTCGGGTCGATCTCGACGCTGACCGCCTGGCTGCCGATCTGGACCGAGTTGGGCCGCAGCAGCGCCGCGTTGACGAACGCCGGCGCGGCGGTGGCGGACCGGGAGAGCACGGAGCAGTTCTTCAGCAGCCGCTCGATGTGGCCGCCGAGGCGCTGGTTGTAGATCCGCAGCACGATGCGGACGTCCTCGTTGAGGGTCTGAACGCGCAGCGCGGTGTGGATGTTGTTCTGGTCGTCGCCGTCCACGAGGGCGATACCGCGGGCGGATGCCGCGTCGGCGGCGTTCAGCACCTCTTCGGTGATCGTGGAGGCCATGACGACGGCGGTCTCCCCGAGGATCTTGATGATCTGCGGCGCGTGGTCGAGGTCGCGGCTGGGCACGATGGCGACCACCGGCACGTCGTACTGCTCGATCAGTTCGACGACCAGGCGGTGCGCGAGCGTGTTGCCGCCGCAGACGATGTAGTGGTCGGCATAGCGTTCCTCGACAGACTCGTCGGATGCGGCGCCCCCGCCAGGATTCCCCATGGTTATCGATAGTAGAGTATTGAGTGGAACTGCGTCCGAATGCGACGATCCCGGCCGAATGAGCTGCCTTACTCGTCGTCCAGGTCGTCGTCATCGTCCAAGCGCGCCAGCCAGGTCGCCAGCCGCTCGATCGGCGTCTCGAACTCGGGATTCAGGTCCACGAACGTCCGCAGCTGCTCGGACAGCCACTCGAGCGTGACCTGCTCCTCGCCGCGTCGCTGAGCCAGTTCCTCGATACCCCGGTCGGTGAAGTACATGGCGGGATTTTATCCTCAGCGCAGCTTCGGCACCGTCACCACGACCAGCTCGGCGCCGTCGTCGGAGAGCGACAGCGTGCACTGGAGCGCGTCGAACTCGCCGAGCCGGGCCAGGTGGGTGCCGCCGCAGAAGATGGAGGCGGTGCCCTGGGGCAGTTCGCAGACCCACTCGCGACGCGCGGTCAGGCGCGCCGTCTTCTCGCCGCCGAAAGCCTCGATGCGGACGGGGGCGTCGGCGGCGATCCACTCGGCCAGCCGGGCGTTGATCCGGGCGGCGAGCTCGGGCAGCTGCTCGGCCAGGCCGTCGGGGTCGAAGCCCTTCTTGCGCAGGGACTTGCCGATCCGGTACCGGTCGGTGCTCGCGTGCTCGTCCATCCGCGAGGAGTCCATCGCGATGGCGTCGAAGTCGGGGCGGCCGAAGGGGTCCTCGCGGCCCGGCTCCTTGCGCCAGCGGTCCTCCAGCGCCTCGTTGAGGGCCAGCGCCATCAGGTGGCAGCCGGTGTGCGCGGCGGACAGCGCGCGCCTGCGGTCGGCGTCCACGTGCAGTTGGGCGTTGGCGGCGGCGAAGGCCTCGGGGGACGGGCCCGACTCCAGGATGTGCACCACCTGCCAGGTCCACGCCTCGTCCCCGCGCTTGACCGGGATGTCCTCGCCCACCGCGAACTGCCCGTCCGGGCCGATGGCGCCGGTGACGGAGTCCACCACCGGGTAGACCACGCCGTCGACCAGCACCGTGCCGCTGTCGCCGGGCTGGTCGGGCCAGGTGTGGTCGACCGGGTGGAAGGGCGTGGTGTCCACGATCAGGCCAAGACCGCCGCTCGGCAGGTCCCGCGCCCCGATCTGCACCAGTTCGAGCACCGCGGACGCGCCCGCCGTCGCGCCGGAGGGGAACGTCACCAGGGTCGTGGCGTGCTGCAACATACGCCCAGTCTCCCACGCCACGACCGCGCGAGGGTGAGGATCCCCGGAACCGTCACGGAACCGCCGCGAAGACCCGGTCAGGCCGCCGGGACCTCGAAGGTCGGCACCAGGTAGGCCCTGGCCAGGGTGTGGAAGTGCAGATTGAAGCCGAGGATCTCCGGCTTGGCCGCCGCGTCGAGGCCGAGGGTCTCCACGTCCACCGCGTGCACCACGAAGAAGTAGCGGTGCGCGCCGTGGCCCGCGGGCGGGGCGGAGCCGACGTAGCCGGCGAAGCCCGCGCTGTTGGCCAGCGTCACGGCGGATGCCGGCAACGTGGCGGAGCCCGGGGTTCCGGCGCCGGCCGCCAGTTCGGTCACGCTCGCCGGGATGTCGGCGACGGCCCAGTGCCAGAACCCGGAGACGGTCGGGGCGTCCGGGTCGTAGCAGGTCACGGCGAAGGACTTGGTCTCGGCCGGGAAGCCGGACCAGGACAGCTGCGGGGAGAGGTCCTCGCCCCCCGGCACGCCGAAGGCCTTCGAGGCGAGCGCGGCGGGAATGGTGACGCCGTCGGTCACGTCGGTGCTCGTCAGCGTGAAGGTCGGCACCTCGGGCAGGTGGTCATAGGGGTTGAACGGGAACGGGGCCCTACGAGTTTCGCTCATGAGGACAACACTAGCCAGGACTGGCCGGGCGCCGCCCGGCCAGTCCTTAGTAGATGATCCCGCCGCCTAGACGACCTGGTACGCGCCCCGGTCCGCCACCACGGTGAACAGTTCGGCCGTCGGCAGCGCCTCGGTCACCGTCTCCGCGACCTTCTCGAGCCGGTCCGTGGACACCAGCGCGATCGCGCAGCCGCCGAAGCCGCCGCCGGTCATCCGCGCTCCGTGCGCGCCGCCGCGAAGGGCCGCGTCCACCACGACGTCGAGCTCCGCGCAGGAGACCTCGAAGTCGTCGCGCAGCGAGACGTGCGAGGCGGTCAGCAGTTCGCCCGCCGAGTTCAGCCGCGGCCCCTCCAGCGGGCCGAGCTGCAGCAGGCTGACGAAGCGGTTGACGCGGTCGTTCTCGGTCACCACGTGCCGCACCCGGCGCAGGTCCGTCTCGTCCAGCACGGTCGCCGCCCGTTCGAGGTCCGCGAAGGTCACGTCCCGCAGCGCCGGCACGCCGAGCAGCAGCGCGGAACGCTCGCAGGCCGCGCGCCGGTCCGCGTATCCGCTCTCACCGTGCTGATGCTGCACCTTGGTGTTCATCACCAGCAGCGTCAGACCGACCTCGGCCAGCGCGAACGGGTGCACCTTTATGTCGAACGTGCGCGTGTCGATCTGCAGCACCGCGTCCGCCGCGCCGAAGGCCGAGGACAGCTGGTCCAGCGGGCCGCAGGGCACGTGCGCGTACTCGTTCTCCGCGTACTGCGAAAGCCGGGCGAGCTCGGCCGGCGAGATCGGCTTGCCGGCCAGCGCGGCCAGCGCCAGGCCGGTCGAGCACTCCAGCGCGGCCGACGAGGACAGTCCAGAGCCGACCGGGACGGCCGAGGAGAACGCCAGGTCCGCGCCCGTGAAGTCGGCCGGCAGCGCGCCGGCGCCGATCATCGCCCAGGCCACGCCCGCCGGGTAGTCCGTCCAGCCGGTGCGCTGGCCGGGGGCCAGACTCGCCACCGGGATGTCCGTGATGGTCGTGCTGCCCTGGCCCGAGAACACCCGCAGCACGCCGTCGAGCCGCGGCGCCACGGCCACCGCGGTGTACCGGTCGATGGCCATCGGGAGCACGAAGCCCTCGTTGTAGTCGGTGTGCTCGCCGATCACGTTGACCCGGCCTGGAGCGGCGAAGATACCGTTCGGCGTGGTGCCGTATACGGCCTCGAACACTTTCCTGGCCGACTCGGCCGCCTCCTGTGCTGCGATCGACATACGTTCCGTCGCTCCCTGTTCCGCTCCACCTTGCTGTTCTGCTCCACCTTGCGTGGCCACGGTCAACGCGCGCCCAGGGTTCACAGTATTCACCTTTTCGCAGTCCGGAGTGCAAGGGCGGCGGATTCAGGGGTGGTGTCGCTCGCGAACGCGCCCATCCCGGATTCGGCCCCGGCCAGGTACTTCAGCTTGCCGGGGGCCCGGCGCACGGTGAAGATCTCGGCGTGCAGGGCGATCTCGGTCGCCGCGCCCGGGGCCCGCTTGGGCGCCTGGTGCCAGGCCGAGATGTACGGGGTGCGGTTGGCCGGCTGGCCCTCCGGCGCCGGGAAGAGACCGTCGAAGCGACGCAGCAGGCTGAGGTAGATCGAAGGGAAGGCGGCGCGCTGGGCGTCGTCCAGCGCGGTGAAGTCGGGGGTGCGGCGCTTCGGGTAGAGGTGCGCCTCGTACGGCCAGCGCGCGGCGTACGGGGTGAAGGCGATCCAGTGCTCGTTCTCCTCGATCACCCGCTCCGCGACGGATTCGCGCTCGACGATGTCCTCGAACAGGTTGCGCCCGGTGCGCTCGCGGTACGCGGCGGCCTGGGTGACGGCGCGGTCCATCTTCGGCGAGATGTACGGGAAGGCGTAGATCTGGCCGTGCGGGTGCGCCAGGGTGACGCCGATCTCCTCGCCGCGGTTCTCGAAGATGTAGACCTGGCGCACGTCCGGCCGGGCCAGCAGTTCGGCGGTGCGGTCGGTCCACGCCTCGAGCACCAGGCCCGCGCGCGCCTCGGTCAGCTCGGCGAAGGACTTGTCGTGCTCGGAGGTGAAGCAGACGACCTCGCAGCGCCCGCCGTCCGGGCCGCCGAGCGAGGGGAAGCGGTTCTCGAAGACGGCCACCTCGTAGTCCGGCGCCGGGATCTCGGTGAGCCGGTCGCCCTCGGAGGGGCACAGCGGGCACTGGTCGGCCGGCGGCTTGTAGGTGCGGTTCTGCCGGTTCGCGGCGATCGCGATCCACTCGCCCTGGGCCTCGTCGAAGCGGGTCTCGGCGGTCCGGTGCATGGGATCGAGCGGACGCCGGTCCACGTACTCGCCGCGGGACTCCCCGTCGCCCGAGTCGAAATAGAACAGTTCCCGGCCGTCCGCCAGGGTTGTCACGGTCTTCTTCACTGCCGCTGCCCTTCACCTCATCGACAAGCACACGCTATGCCTCATATTTAAACGGAGTCAAACGTAAACGCACAAGAGGTAGCATAGTCGCGTGACGCAGACTGACAGCGAACGCGGCCTGTTGGCCGGGCAACGCCGTGCCGCCATCGTGCGCGAGGTCCGCGAGCGGGGCGGGGTGCGGGTGACGGAACTGGTGGACCGGTTCCGCGTATCCGACATGACCATTCGGCGCGATCTGGACGCCCTGGCCAGGGCCGGGCAGTTGGAGAAGGTGCACGGCGGCGCGGTGGCGGTGGGCGAGTCGAGCGCCTACGAGCCGGGCTTCGAGGCCAAGGCGGACCGGGACACCGCGCTGAAGGAGGCCATCGCCCAGGCCGCCGCGGCCCTGGTCGTCCCCGGCAGCGCGATCGCGCTGTCCGCCGGGACCACGACGTACGCGCTGGCCGGCCGGCTGACCGCGGTGCCGGGGCTGACGGTCGTGACCAACAGCATCAGGATCGCCGAGCGCTTCTACGCGGCGGCGAACCCGAACGGCGGCCCTGGCCCCACGGTGGTGCTCACCGGCGGGGTGCGCACCCCCTCGGACGCGCTGGTCGGCCCGGTCGCGGACGCCGCGATACGAAGCCTGCACTTCGACGCGGTGTTCCTCGGCAGCCACGGCATCTCCCCGGAGGCCGGCCTCTCCACCCCGAACCTCGCCGAGGCGGAGACCAACCGCGCGCTGGTGGCTTCGGCCAGACGGGTGATCGCGGTGGCCGACCACACGAAGTGGGGGCTGACCGGTCTCGCCGGTTTCGCGCGGCTCTCGGACGTGGACCTGTGGATCACCGACTCGGGCCTGTCCGAGGCGGCCCGGGAGACGGCGGCCGAGTTCGTCGGCGACCTGCTGCTCGCGGAGGCCTGAGCCGCCCGGACACGTTTAGCCCTTGCTGGCGCCGAGGGTGAGTCCGGAGACGAATTGGCGTTGTAGGGCGAAGAAGACGATGAGGGTGGGGATGGCGACGATCATTGAGGCGGCGGCGATGAGGTTGTTGTCGGTGAAGAATTGGCCGGTGAGGTTGTTGAGGGCGGCGGTGATGGGTCGGTTGGCGCCGGTTTGCATGAGGACGGTGGCCCAGAAGAAGTCGTTGTAGATCCAGGTGAATTCGAGGGTGGCGAGGGCGGCGAGGGCGGGGCGGCACAGCGGGAGGATGACCTGCCAGTATTGGCGCCATTCGGAGGCGCCGTCGACGCGTGCGGCTTCGTTGATTTCGGCGGGGATGGTGCGCATGAAGTTGGACAGGACGAAGACGCAGAATCCGGTTTGGAAGGCGATGTGGATCAGGATGAGTCCGGTGAAGGAGTCGTCGAGGTGGCCGGAGTCGGACAGGGCTGCGGGGAGCGGGATGGTGATGTAGAGCTTGTAGAGGGGGGTGATGATGGCTTGTTGGGGCAGCAGGTTGCCGGCGGTGAAGATCATGAGCATGAGTAGGTTGAGTTTGAAGCTGTGCCGGGCCAGGACGAATGCGGCCATGCTGGCGAGCCAGAGGGTGATGAGCAGGGCGGGGATGGTGATGATCGCGGAGTTTTTGAAGTAGAGGGGGAGGTCGGCCTCGTTCCAGGCGGTGGTGTAGTTGCCGAGGTTGAAGTGTCCGCCGAGCGAGACGTAGCCGTGTTTGGCGGTGTCGGCGTAGGGCCGCAGGGAGGTGTAGAGGGCGTAGAGGACGGGGGCGAGCCAGATGAGGCTGGTGGTGATCAGGAAGGTTTGCAGCAGGACCCGGGCGGGGCGGGTGTTGGTCATGGCCGGGTGTCCTTGCGGAAGGTGGTGTAGACGTAGGGCAGGACGAAGGCGAGTGAGATCACGAGCAGGATGGTGGCGAGGGCGGAGCCGAAGCCGATGCGGCTGGTTTCGCCGATGATGTTGGCGGTGATCAGGGTGGAGAGTAGTTCGAGGCCGTTGGTGCCTTGGTTGATGATGTAGACGATGTCGAAGGCGCGTAGGGATTCGATGACGGTGATCACGACGACGACGATGTTGATGGGGCGTAGTGCGGGCCAGATGACGTGGCGGAAGGCCTGGAGTTCGTTGGCGCCGTCGAGGGAGGCTGCTTCTTGGAGGGAGGGGTCGACGGATTTGAGTCCGGCGAGGAACAGGATCATGACGTAGCCGGTTTGGCGCCAGCAGGCCATGGTCAGTACGGCCCAGATGTTCAGGCGGGGGTTGCCGAGCCAGTCGATGAGGTTGTTTTGTCCGGCGTGTCCGGTGAGGTTGTTGACCAGGCCTTCGGTGGGGGAGAAGACGAGTTCGGTCATGAACCCGACCAGCGCGAGGGACAGCACGACGGGTAGGAACAGGATGGATTGGTAGATGCGTGAGCCGCGGATCTGCTTGTTGAGTTGGACGGCGAGGTAGAGCCCGAAGGGGGCGGGCAGGGCGAAGAACACGGCGAGCCAGAGCAGGTTGTGTTCGATGGCGGGCGGGAACTGGGGGTAGATGGTGAAGATGATGCGGTAGTTTTCCAGGCCTGCGGGTTTCATGGCGGTCAGGCCGCCGATGCCGGTCCAGTTGACGAAGGACAGCGCGACGGTGGCCAGTGCTGGGAGCCAGACGAAGGCGAGTGAGAGCAGCAGGGGGGTCCCGGCCATCAGGGTCAGCGCGGCGCGGTCGCGCAGCGTGTAGCGCCGCAGCCGGTTGCGGGCGCGGGTGGCGGGCCGGGGCGGGGAGAGCGTGGTGGTAGCCAAGGGGTCGGTTCCTTTGCTGGCGCGGCGGTATGCCGGTGCTCCCCGCGGCGTGTGCCGTGGGGAGCGCCGGTGCCGGTTCGCGGGGTTAGCTGTTGGTGGCCCAGATGGTCTTGGCCTGTGCGTCGATGTTCTTGAGCAGTGAGGCGACGTCGTTGGGGCCCGACAGGAACTGTTGGATGGCCGGGAGCATGACGGGGTCGGCGAAGCTGGGCAGGGTGTCGCGGTCCATGAACTGCGAGAGGTTCTTGGCGCTGTCGATCAGGGTGATCGCGGCGGTCTGCGGTTTGGTGTACTTGCTCGTGTCCACGCCCGAAGCGGTGGCGATGTCGGCGGGGTTGGAGCCGAGCCAGACCTGCTGCGCGCCCGCGGTGCCGAGGTATTCGAGCAGTTTGCTCGCGCCGGTCGCGTTCTTGGGGGATTTGCAGACCATGAACCCGTCGATGGGGGCTTCGACCGCGTCTTGGCCGTTGGCGGGGTCGATCTCGGGGAAGGGGAAGAAGCCGAGGTCGTCGGCGTTGGTACCGGTGAAGACGGTGCCGATCTGGTCCAGGCCCAGGACCATCATGCCGGCCTGCTTGTTCAGGATCTGGTTGGCGCCTTCTTGCCAGGTCAGTCCGAGGAAGCCGGGGGAGTAGTAGGGGATGAGCTGTTTCCACTGGTCGAAGACCGCGGTCACCTGGGGGGTGTTCCAGCCTTGGCCGGTGCGCATCAGGTTGATGTGGAACTCGAAGCCGTTGATGCGCATGTTGAGGTAGTCGAAGGTGCCCATGGCCGGCCAGCCGTCCTTGTCGGTGAACGCCAGCGGGATCAGCGCGTCCGACTTCATCTTGTTCGCCAGCGCGATGAACTGGTCCCAGGTGGTCGGGGCGGTGTAGCCCTTCGAGGCCCACAGGGACTTGCTGTAGAACACCGCCCAGGGGTAGTAGTCGAACGGCACGAAGTAGTAGTTGCCGTCGGCGCCCTTGCTCTGCGCCTTCATCGCGTCGCTGTACGAGCCGCCGATCTTGTCCCAGACGTCGTTGACGTTGCCGGCCAGCCCCTGCGCCGCGAAGTACTGCATCCGCTCCCCGGCGAACCAGGTGTACACGTCCTGCGGGTTGCCCTGCAGATACGTCGTGATGTTGTTCTGGAACGTGTTGTGGTCGACCCAGTTCACATCGACCGTCAACCCCGTACTCTGCTTCGCCGCGGCGAACAACGTCTGATACGCGCCCTTCGGCTCCGGCACCGCCGCATTACAACCGAACGAGACGGCGTTACTCGCCTCACTCCCGCCACCAGACGACGAATTCGCGCAACCAGCAAGAGTGGATGGCAGGGCTGCGACCCCGGCTGCCGCCAGCGCTCCCTTGATCAGGGACCTGCGACCGAATGCGGGGGTGGTGAATGGGTGGTTCGAGGTCACGAACTGCCTCCAAGAAGCGACGATGCGAATGGAGTCCCCGGGCGCCGGCTATAAGATCGCGCGCTCGCAGGGTTCGGATCATACCGACAGATCCGAACGGGCTACAGTGGTTTTCGAACATGAACGAACGGTGATCGTAAGTACCCAATCGCGCGCAAGCAGTCTTGTCAAGCGCTCCTCATGAACAAGCCAGAATCTGGAACTGGGTCTGGACGCGCCCCCTCCGTGGCAGTAGTCTGCCTGGGCCGCTGACGGGATCCAACATTTTCCGACGGCTGTGCTGAGCGGCTGTTCGGGTGTGTTTTGTACTACCACGGGTTTGATACGGGCTAACGGCTGCCGCAGTCTGCGGCGGACTATCACAACGTGCTGGCAGCCTCATCTCGCAGTCAGCGCCGTCCACCGTCAGACGTCTGTCAAGGAGGACAGGTGACAGTACTCGGCTGCCGGCCGGGGCGTTTCGCCTCGATCGGTCTCGCCCTGGCCCTGCTGCTGGCCTGCCTCGTCGCGCAGGTCGCGGCGAGCACCGGCGCGCACGCCGCCACCAGCCAGTTCCACGGGGTGAACTGGGCTGATCCCGATGACAACTTCATCACCGGCCCGAATGTTCCGGTAGGACTCTCTACCTCGGATGACTACGCGACCACGTACACGAAGTCCACCGAGATCCTCGAGGGCTTCCAGGCCCTGGGTGCCAACACCGTCCGGATGGGGTTCAACGCGGCGACCACTTCGGGGACGTGGTGGACCGACTACACCGCCGCTCTCGACGCGGCCACCGCGCTCGGCATGAACGTGATCGTCGCGCCGTGGCTGCAGAGCGGAAAGGTCAGCGACACGGCATCCTTCTATACGATGTGGAATACCATGATCGCCAAGTACGGCGATTACAGCAACTTCTACTTCGACATCATGAACGAGCCCTACGGGTATACCGCCGCCGCTCTGACAGCCTTCGAGGTCACGTGGCTGGACACCTACCCCAGCCTTCCCCGCGATCACATCATTGTTCCCGGCACGGGATCCGACACCACCCTGTGCGCCGAGGGCGCGGACTCGAGCCTTGACGGCACGCTTCTGTCGATTCACATCTACGGTATGTTCGGCGACACCCACACCACCGAGGCGGGCTGGGTCACCGACTTCGAGAACGCCCTGTGCGGCTACGGCAGCCGCGCCGTGGTGACCGAGTTCGGCGTGCCGATGACGACCGGCAAGAACTATGACGGCCCCAAGGACGGCATCAACGACGTGTCGTACCTCTATGCGATCACTGACACCGTGCGCAGCCAGGGCATCGGCTCGGTGCTGTGGACGGGAGTGAAGCAGACCACTCAGACAGTGGGACCAGGCCCCTGCGAGAACGCGTCCTGCGCGATCACGAGCCTGGAAGGCACCGGAACCGACCTCTCGCTGACGGTGACCAACCAGTCCGGACTCGACCGGCTCCAGTGGGGCTGGGGCACCGGCACCAACGCCGGCGGCGATGACAACCTGCTGCGCGGCGTCGGCTCCACCCGTTGCCTGGACGTGCCCAAGCAGTCCACGACCGCTGGGACCCTGCTGCAGATCTGGGACTGCAACGGCGGCTACAACCAGAGCTGGAACGCCCTGTCCAACGGCGAACTGCAGGTTTACGGCGACATGTGCCTCGATGTCCCGGGCGGCGCCACGGCGAAGGGCACCAGGGTGGATATCGCGGCCTGCACCGACGGCACCAACCAGCAGTGGACGCTGAACTCCAATGAGACGGTCGTCGGCCGCGGATCCGGTCTGTGTCTGGACGTGACCGGCGCCGGCACCGCGGACGGAACCGCGGTCCAGATCTGGACCTGCAACGGCGGCACCAACCAGGAATGGACCCGCGAGTAGATTCACCCACTGCCCGCGCTTCAGGCTAGGTCTGAGGCGCGGGCAGTTATGTTAGCGTTAACAATTTGATTCGTGCTCAACGTCGAGCAGGGAGACAGCATGCAAGAGAGCAGGTTCACCATGCGCGCGCCACGCCGTATGCGGCTCGCGCGGTTCGGGGTGGCCGCGACGGTCGTCCTCGGTGCGGTGGTCGGCGCCGCGGTCGCGACGGGAACGGCTCAGGCCGCGTCGCAGGGTCCTTGTGACATCTACGCGGCCGGCGGTACTCCGTGCGTGTCGGCGCAGTCCACCACTCGGGCGCTGTTCGCGTCCTATGACGGCTCGCTCTACCAGGTGCGCCGCGCCTCGGACGACACCACGCTCGACATCGGCGTCCTCAGCGCGGGCGGCTACGCGGACGCCGCCGCGCAGGACGCGTTCTGCGCCGACACGACGTGCGTGATCACCATCATTTACGACCAGTCAGGCCACGGCAACAACCTGACTCAGGCGCCGGGCGGAGGCGCGGATCCGGGACCGGACAACCTCGCGGACGCGACCGCGGCGCCGATCACGATCGACGGCCACGAGGCGTACGGGGTCTACGTCGCTCCCGGCACCGGATACCGCGACGACGCCACCACGGATATCGCGACCGGCGATGAGCCCGAGGGTGAATACGCGGTCATCGACGGGACGCACTTCAACGCCGGGTGCTGCTTCGACTACGGCAACGCCGAGACGAACAACCACGGCGGCGGCGATGGCAGCATGGAGGCCATCTACTTCGGCGACAGAAAGACCTGGGGCTACGGCACCGGCGCCGGTCCGTGGATCATGGCGGACATGGAGGATGGCCTGTACTCGGGGGTCAATGCCGGCTACAACGCCAACGACCCCACGACCAACTATCGATTCACCACCGCGATCGTCAAGGGCACGGCGAACCTGTGGTCCATCCGCGGCGGCAACGCGCAGTCTGGCGCGCTGTCCACGTTCTACAGCGGCGTCCGGCCCACCGGCTACAACCCGATGGACAAGCAGGGCGCCATCATCCTGGGCATCGGCGGCGACAACAGCGACACCTCGACCGGGACCTTCTACGAAGGCGTGATGACCTCCGGCTATCCCACCGACGCCACCGAGAACGCGGTGCAGGCCAACATTACCGCCGCCGACTACAGCACCGTTGGCAGCGCGACCAGCAGTGAGCTGCACGCGGTAGGCGCGGCCAAGTGCCTGAACGACCCGAACGGCACGGGTGCGACGGGCACGCAGATGCAGATCTACACCTGCGACGGCACGACGGCCCAGACCTGGACCCACACCTCGTCGAACCAGCTGACCCTCGATCCCGACGGCAGCACCCTGTGTCTGGACGCTACCGGTCAGGGCATCAAACCCGGCACCAAGGTTCAGATCTGGACCTGCAACGGCGGAGCCAACCAGGAGTGGAACCTGAACTCCAACGGCACGATCACCGGCGTTCAATCAGGCCTCTGTCTTGACGTGGCCGGGGCCTCGACCGCCGACGACGCTCTGGTCCAGCTCTGGACCTGCAACGGCGGCAGCAACCAGCAATGGATCCTCGGATAACCGACTCCTGTCGGTACGCCCGATTGGCCGCCCCACCGAAGCGGGGCGGCCAATCGGCTTCAGAGCTCTAGGTCAGCCCAGTTTCCACTGCTGGTTGGATTGTCCGTTGCAGCTCCAGAGGTCGACGTCGGTGCCGTTGGCGGTGGCGCCGCCGCTGACGTCCAGGCACAGGCCGGACTGGTTGCCGGTGATGGTGCCGTTCGAGTTGACGGTCCATTGCTGGTTGGCGCCGCCGTTGCATGACCAGAGGTCGACGACGGTGCCGGGGCTGGTTCCGCTGTTGTCGGCGTCGAGGCACATGGTTGCGCCGCCGCTGGTCTCGGTCAGCTGGCCCGAGGAGGTCAGCGTCCACTGCTGGTTGGCCTGGCCGTTGCAGTCCCAGATGTCGGCCTGCGTGCCCGGGGTGGTTGTCGAGTTCGGCACGTCCAGGCACCTGCCCGCGCCCACCGCCCGCAGCTGACCGGTGGTGCCGCTGCTCGCGTTGCTTGAATTGCTCGTGCTGCTACCGCCGCTGGAGAGCTTGAGGACGGTGATGGAGTACGCGGGGACGGTCAGGTTGTCGGCGTTCACGCCGGAGATGCTCGTCAGCTGCCGCGTGCTGTCGCTGAACTGCTCGGCGTCGGTCACCCCGCCCGGCGAGAAGCCGCTGTACGCCAGGTTCACCGGCTCGCTCGTGTTGGCGCTGTGGTTGACCAGCATCACGTTCATCCCGCCGTCAGAGCGCTTCACGGCGTAGGCGGAGACGGTGTTGTCGGAGGTCGTGGTCGAGACCATTTCGGCACCGCCGGGTGCGAAGTCGCCTACCGCCTTGATGCCGTAGTAGCTCGGGAAAGGCGTGTCCACCGCGGGTTCACAGGTGCTTCCGCTACAGGCGCCGTTCGAGAGGATGGCCGTGTCGCCGTCGTCGGTCGAGCCGTCGCTGTCGGTGGAGACCGTTCCGGGCCCGTCGTGCAGGGCCCACCAGTCGACGTTGGCCACGCCGTTCTGGAGCAGGGTCATGTACGTGTCCGCCCCGTATAGGGCCGCCGGGACCGAGTCGAACTCGTAGCCCGAGTTCGTCTCGGTGACCATGATCTTGATGTTCGGGGCGTTGCTGCCCGCGTACTCGTTGATCTCGTTCCTGGTCTGCTGCACCATGTTCGCGATGTTCTGGTACTGCGAGAGCATCGAGGACTCGCTGGTGGAGTACGGGTAGTAGTGCAGGATGACGAAGTCGATGTGGCCGCCGTCCCGCTGCAGGACGGTCTGGTTCCAGTCGGCGGTGTCGCCGTCGTTGGTGTCGACCAGCCCGTCCGGCCAGAGGCCGGGCGCTGTCAGTACCGCGCCGACCTTGATCGACGAGTCCGCTGCCTTCATCTCGGTGATGTAGTCCGCGATGTTGTTCGCGTAGGCGTTGGCGCCCTTGGCCTTGGTGTTGTGCTCCCAGCCGTTGCCGTAGGTGCCGTCGCCGTAGACCTCGTTGCCGAGCTCCCAGTACTTGACGCCGTATCCCTTGGTGACGTTCGCGTACTTGACCCAGGCGGCGGCCTCGTCGGCGGTGCCCGAGCCGTAGTTCACGGTGATGACCGGGGATGCCCGCATCTTGTTCGCGATCCCCATGAAGGCGTCGAAGTCGTTGTCCGGGTTCGCGTAGCCCTGGCCGGGGTCCGTGGAGTTGTTCTGCCAGTGGTAGGCGTCCGAGATGGAGCCGCCGGGGTAGCGCAGCGCGTCCACGCCGGCGTTCGCCAGGTCCGAGTCCGCCGCGCTGTCGCTCAGGTAGCCGTCGAAGACGCCGGTGTTGACGCCTTCCGCGTCGCCGGGGACCGTGCCGTGGCCGCTGTTTGCGTTGACCTGGACCGAGATGCCGTCGCTGGCCTCCGCGCTCTGCGCGAAGAGCAGACCGCCGGCGGTCAACGCCAGCACTAAGGGCCCGGAAACGGCGCCGACGAGGCTCCGTCGAGATATACAGGGCATGTTATCAATCCACCTTTGCTCTTTGGTAACAGATGGGAAACAAATACTAGACATGAAGTATGCATTTTGACGGACCGCAGACAGGCCCCGTCGGGGCACCCTGCGCTGGTGCTAGCTTGAAGTAAAGACCGTACTTTTGATATGCGTAGTTCTACGGTGTGGGTGGCATGGGTACCCCGTCACCGGGCATGACTGATGGCGCGAACCGGTATCGGTCCGCGCCTGAGCTGCTCTGTCTTAGGTCTGTCTTACGACGCCGTCCTACGATGACGTCCCGTCGTGTGGTGTAGTCGATCAGGGTGGTGTTCGCCGGTCGCCTCGGTGACCGGGCGTTGATCATGAGCTCGCCCGCGAGCGGCTACACGACTCGACGAGACCCGGCCGCTCACTGGCTACTGTCTTGTCCGCCGGTTGTGTTGTCTGCTTGCCGTTATCAATGTCGCCGCTGCGCGCCTGTGACATTCAAGCGTCGCCCCGGTTCGCACTGTTGCTGTCGTTTGTTCCGGCGTCTTGCTTCTGTCTTGGGTTCAGTCTTGAAGGTCAACGTCAACTGCTGCCTCCGGCGGGCACCTCTC
>Ga0302314_10007776_pt1 | contig 19235 bp, 22 predicted proteins | sample III_Palsa_N2_3_FD_200533 | JGI IMG/M metagenome (GOLD analysis project Ga0302314, IMG submission 200533) | Peat permafrost microbial communities from Stordalen Mire near Abisko, Sweden - III_Palsa_N2_3 | ecosystem: Environmental > Terrestrial > Soil > Palsa > Peat permafrost | place: Sweden...
CTTGTCGATGACCGGGCCGGAGCTGAGCCTGGTCTCCGAGCCCTCCTGCGTGCTGATCATGCCGATGAACTCGACGGGCATGAAGTAAGTCCTCTCTGCTTCCTGCGGTCAATCTGCTTCCTGCGGTCAATCTGCTTCCTGCGGTACGGACGGGTTAGCTTCGGCTGGCGGACGCGGCGGACCTCTCCCCCGCGAGCGCGGGCCACTCCTCGTGCCGGAGGCAGGCGGCGGTCCAGCCCGGCGCCACCGGCTCGAGCGGCGGCTGCTGGGCGCAGGCGTCGATCGCGAAGGGGCAGCGCGCGGCGAACACGCACGCGGCCTCGCCCGACGGCGCCGCCGGGTCAGCGGTGGTCCGGCGCAGCTGGTGGACCGAGAGCGGCCGGTCGTGGCGGACGCTCGGCGCCGACGCCATCAGCAGCGCCGTGTAGGGGTGCCGCGGCGCGCTGAACACCTCGCCGACCGGGCCGTCCTCGACGATCCGGCCGCGGTAGAGCACCACCACGCGGTCGGCGATGCCGGCCAGCGAGCTGAGGTCGTGCGAGATGATCACGATGGGCAGCCCGAGGCTGTCGCGCAGGTCGCTGAGCAGGCGCAGGATGTAGTTCCTGTTGCTCGCGTCGAGCGCGCTCACCGGCTCGTCGCACAGCAGCAGCTGGGGGTCGGTCGCCAGGGCGCGGGCGATGGAGACCCGCTGGCGCTGGCCGCCCGAGATCTGGCCGGGCGTCCGCCCCAGCAGCCCCGCGTCCAGGCCGACCTGCTGCAGGGCGCGGACGGAGCGCTGCTCGATCTCGGCGCCGGACAGGCCGCCGCGGATCTTCAGCCCCTCGCCGACGATCTCGGCGACGGTCAGGTCGGGGTCGAGCGAGCGCAGCGGGTCCTGGAAGACGAGCTGGACGTGCCCGCTGCGCCGCTCCCGCCTGCGGGCGCCGCCGCGCAGGCCGGAGATCTCGTTGCCGTCGAAGGAGACCCGGCCGCCGCGCGGCTTGACCAGCCCGACGATGGTCCGCGCGAGGGTCGTCTTGCCCGAGCCGGTCTCGCCGACCAGGCCGACGATCTCGCCCGGCCAGATCTTCAGGTCGACCTGGGACAGCACGTGGTTGGCGCGCCAGCCGCGGCCGAGGACGACGTCGATGTCCTCCACCGCGAGCAGCGGCTTCGCAGCGTTGAGCGGCCCGGCCGACGGGGAGGTCGTCGGGGCGGTCATCGGGCGGCCATCGCGGTCTCGGTCACGGCCGCGAGCTCGGGATCGTTGGCCCGCAGGCAGCGTGACTGGTGCCCGGGCGCCAGCCGGGTGAACGCGACCGGGGCGGTGCGGCAGGCGTCGATGACGGCCGGGCAGCGGGCGGCGAACCGGCAGCCGGTGATGTCCGCGCCGACCGGCGGCGGCGCCCCCGGGATCACCTGGAGTTCCCGGCGCTGGAAGTCGCCGACCGAGGCGACCTGGAGCAGCGCCTGGGTGTAGGGGTGCCGCGGCCGTTCGATGATCTCCTCGACCGGCCCCGACTCGACGGCCTCGCCCGCGTAGAACACCACCACCCGGTCGCAGAGCTCCCGGATCAGGGCGAGGTCGTGGGAGACGAAGAGCACCGCGAGCCCGCGCTGGTCACGGAGGCTCTTGAGCAGCTCGATGATCTCCGCCTGTATGGTGACGTCGAGGGCGGTGGTGGCCTCGTCGGCGATGACCAGCTGCGGGTCACACGAGATCGCGATCGCGATCATGACCCGCTGCAGCATGCCGCCGGACAGCTCGGCCGGGATCTGGTGGAAGACCCGCCCGGGACCGTGCAGGCCGACGGTGGCGAACAGCTCGACCGTCTTGCTGTGGGCCTCGCGGCGGGACATGCCCCGCTTCACCCGCAGCACCTCGGCGAGCTGGCTGCCCACGGTGAGGTTGGGGTTCAGGTAGGAGGAGGGGTCCTGGAACACCGCGCCGACTTCGGTGCCGTGCAGCCGCTCCCAGCCCCGGCGCGACAGGCCGGTCACGTCCTTGCCGCCGAACGAGATCGTCCCGCTCTCGACGGCGCACCCCGCCGGCAGCACGCCGAGGGCGGCCCGGCAGGCGAGCGTCTTGCCGCTGCCCGACTCCCCCACCATGCCGACGATCTCGCTGGTGCTGACGGTCAGCGAGACGCCGCGGACCGCGGTGGCGGCCCCGTCGTGCACGGTAATGCTCAGGTCCTCGAGGGCGAGGACCTGGTCAGGCGGCGGATTGCCGGACATCGGCGACCTCCAGGGTGGAGTGGGTTTTGATGACCGGGTCGAGCATCGGCAGCGCGCCCGGGGCAGTCCGGTCGCGGAAGGCGTCGGCCAGCGCGTTGACCGCGCCCACCGTGATGGCGATGAGCGCGCCGGGGATGAACGGCGCCCACGGCGCCTGGGACAGGTAGTCGAGGTCCGAGGAGAGCACGCCGCCCCAGGTCGGGGTGGGCGGCTGCACGCCGATGCCGAGGAAGGTGAGGAACGAGACCGCCAGCAGAGCGGCGGCGGTCGCCGTCGCCGTGGTGACGGCGACGGTCGGCAGCACCTTGCGCAGCACGTGGACCCGGATGACATGCACCTTCGACCCGCCGAGCAGCTCGGCGGCCTCCACGTACTGGGCGCTCGTGAATTCCAGGGTCGCCGCCCGGGTCACCCGGAAGAAGACCGGCGCGAGCAGGACGCCGATCGGCAACATGGCCTGGACGAGGCCGTTGCCGAGCGCCGCCGTGACGGCCACCGCGAAGAAGATCGACGGCAGCGTCATCAGCGCGTCGGCGACCCGGTTGACGGCGAAGTCGAACCACTTGCCGAGGAAGACGGTGGCGATGCCGAGCGGCACGCCGAGGACCAGGGCGATGACCACCGCCTCGAGGGCGGTCAGCACGGACAGCCGGGTTCCGGCCATCAGCCGGCTGAGCACGTCCCGGCCGAGGTAGTCGGTGCCGAGCAGGTGGTGCACGCCCGGTCCCTGGTAGAGCGCGTTGGCGTTGATGGTCAGCGGATTCTGCGGCGCCAGCATGGACCCGAAGATCGCGAAGAAGAGCACGATGGCCAAGATGATGACGGCGATCTTGGCCGACGGAAGCCGCAGGATGGAGCTACGCCCGGTGAGTGATCGCCTGCTCATGCGCTGACCCCCCGGTTGGACCGGTTGAGCCAGGCCAGCGCCCCGTTCACCAGGAGGTTCATCACGATGACGAACGTGCTGATCACCAGGACCACGCCCTGGACGACGGGGATGTCCCTGGTCTGCGCGGCTTCCAGGAGCAGCTGGCCCATTCCCGGGAGCGAGAAGACCACCTCGGCGGCCACCGCGCCCGCCAGCATGATCGGGAAGTCGTAGCCGAGGATGGTGAGGGCGGGACCCGAGGCGTTGCGCAGCGTGTGCCGGACCAGGATGCGGCGGTAGGGCAGGCCGCGGACCCGCGCGCCGACGATGTAGTTCTGCTCAAGGACCGAGACCAGCGAGGTCCGCAGCTGCCGGGCGATGTCGGCGGCCAGCTGGAGGGCGAGGGCCAGGCTCGGCAGGATGATGTGCTCGAGCCACGAGCCGACTCCGGAGGACGGCCCGGTATAGCCGTTGGCCGGCAGCAGGTGCGCGGTCACCGCGAAGACGACCACCAGGATGATCCCGATGACGAAGGCGGGCAGGGTCGAGAACACCGAGCACACCAGGGTGATGCCGCGGTCGACCCAGCTGCCCCGCCTGATCGCGGCCACCACGCCGGCCGTGCCGCCGATCAGCAGCCCCAGGATGACCGCGCCGATCGCGATCGACAGGTCGACGGGCAGCCGCTGGGCGATGGACTGCGACACCGGTATCTGGGTGAAGTAGGAGACCCCCAGGTGGCCCTGGACCGCCTGGGTCAGCCAGTCCCAGTACTGGACGACCAGCGGCTTGTCCAGGCCGAGTACACGGTCTAGCTTCGCCACCGCGGCCGGGGTGGCCGCGTCCTGGCCGAGGATCGTGGCCGCGGGGTTGCTGTTGGACAGCGCGCCGAGGCTGTAGGTGATGAACGAGCTGAGCACCAGGATCGGGATCAGCACGGCGAGGCCGCCGCCGATCCCGGACAGGGCGGCCCGGCCCCGGCGCCGCCGGGGCGCGATGGCCCCGGCGACGCCCGTCAGTTCCGCGACGGCCATCGGGCTAGCTCCCCACCGTGACGCCTTCCCAGCGCTGCTGCACCAGGTCCTGCGGGATCCCGGTCACGCTGGGGCTGTAGGCGAAGATGCGCGGGTTGGTGTAGAGCCAGATGTGGATGGGGTCATTCTGGACGGCGGTCGTGACCGCGCCCTGGAGGGTGGTCGCGTAGTCGGGCGAGTCGAGCGGAACGGTCAGGGCCTTGTTGAGCGCCGAGGTCACGGTCGCCGGCGTGGTCGCGGCCTTGCCGTCGACGTTCATCAGTCCCTGCTGGCTGTAGAGCACGTCGAGCATCTCCACCGGTGACATCCGGCCCGCCGTCCCGTCGACCGCGAGCGGGATGGACTTGTCCAGGTACATCTGCTGGGTCGCGGTGTCGGTCGGGATGTCGCTGATCGTGGCGGTGATGCCGACCTGGGCGAGCTGCCCCTGGATCTGCTCAGCGAGCGAGGTCGTCGTGTCCTGCGAGGACAGCGTGATCTTCAGTCCCTTGGCGTAACCGGCCTTCGCCAGCAGCTGCTTGGCCAGGGTGGGGTTGTACGGGTAGAGGTTGGCGAGCTTGGCGCTGTACCCGACGAACCCCTTGGGGAACGGCTGGTAGGCCACCGCGCCGTATCCCGACGCCTGGACCTGGAGGATCGCCTGCCGGTTGATCGCGTAGTTGATCGCCTCGACCACGTCCGGGTTGTTGAACGGCGCCGTCGTCGTCTGGATGTCCAGCTCGTTGACCACCTCGGACGGGATCACGTCGATCTTGAACCCCGCCGCCTTCGCCGCCGCCACCTGGTTGCCGGCGATGTAGGCCACGTTGACCTGCCCGGACTGGAGCGCGGCCATGATCTCCTCGGGCTGGGTGATGTCCTGCACCGTGAAGTTGGCGATGTGGATCTGGCTAGCGTCCCAGTAACCGGGGTTGCGCACCAGGTCGGCGTGCGAGTCGGGAACGTAGCTGGTCAGCTTGAACGGGCCCGCGCCCACCGGGGCGGTGGGGATGCTGCCCACGTTCTTGAAGGCCGCCGGGCTGACCATCATCCCGTCCTTGCCCGCGAGCAGGTCGGGTACCTGGTAGTCGACCTGGGACAGGTCGAGGGTGAAGCTGGTCGCGCTGTTGACGACGACCTTGGAGATGACGGCCAGCTCGGCCGAGACGGTCGAGTTCGACTGGGTCTGGCCGCGGACGATGTTCGCCTTGACCGCCGCCGCGTTCAGCGCCGTCCCGTCGGAGAACGTCAGTCCGGGGCGGAGCTGGAAGGTGACGCTCTTGCCGTCGGCCGCGTACTTCCACGACGAGGCCAGGCCGGGCTGGACCGTCCCCGAGGTGTCGAGGGTGGTGATCGAGGCGTACACGAGCCCGAGCGCGTGCATGTCCCAGCCGGCGCTCGAGGTGACCGGGTCCCAGGAGGTCGGGAGCTCCCACTCCCAGTTCAGCGTGCCGCTGGCGCCGGTGGTGGTGGCCGTGCCGGCACCCGTGGACCCGCCGCTGCTGGCGCTTGAGCAGGCGGCGAGTGCGGTGATCGTGACGATCGCGGCGGCGGCCGCCGCGATGCGGTAGGTCAGGCGCGATCGGAACCGGCCACGTGGGCGAGTGGGGCTAACAGCCATCTACGTGCTCCGTAACGGGGCGATAGGGGGATGGTGAGCAGGTTCGCCAGGCGACTCGGCCGCGCCGACCAGCTCTGTCAGGCTAAACACATATTGTCGATCGGTCAACTAGGAATTTGGCCTAAGATCGTTTTTATGACGGAATTCACTGCCGTGACCCCGGCCGCGGTGCGCGGCGCGCTGCTGGCCCGGGCCGAGATCGCGCTCCTCGACGTACGCCAGGAAGGCCCGTTCGCCGAGGGGCATCCGCTGTTCGCCGCGTCCTTCCCCCTCGGCCGGCTGGAGGCGCTGGCGTGGGAGAGGCTGCCGCGGCGCTCGGTCCCCGTGGTGGTGTACGGCGACGGTTCGGGCGACGCGGAGGCCGCGGCCCGCCGGCTGCGGCGGCTCGGCTACACCGACGTGTCCGTGCTCGCGGGCGGGCTGGCGGGCTGGACGGCCGCGGGCGGCGAGCTGTTCCGCGACGTCAACGCCCCGAGCAAGGCGTTCGGCGAGCTTGTCGCGGAGACCGCGAAGACGCCGTCGCTGCCGGCCGGGGAGGTCGCCGCGCTGCTGTGCGGGACCGGGACTTCGGGCGCTGGGTCTGCGGGCGCTGGGTCTGCGGGCGCTGGGTCTGCGGGCGCTGGGACTTCGGGCGCTGGGTCCTCAGGTGTGGGGCCTTCTGCCGTGGTCGTCGTCGACGCCCGCCGGTTCGAGGAATACCGGACGATGAGCATCCCGACGGCCATCAGCGTGCCCGGGGCCGAGCTCGCGCTGCGGGTCCGCGAGCTGGCGCCGGACCGGTCCACCACCGTGGTGGTGAACTGCGCCGGTCGGACCAGGAGCATCATCGGCGCTCAGTCGCTGATCAACGCCGGGCTGCCCAACCCGGTCGTCGCGCTGCGCAACGGGACCATCGGCTGGGCCCTGGCCGGGCTTGAGCTCGACCACGGCCAGCTCCGCCAGGTTCCCGCCGTTTCCGCGGAAACGGCCCGGCAGGCCGACGCCGCCGCCTGGATCGTCGCCGACCGGGCGGGGGTGCGCCGGGCGGGCGACGCCGGGCTCCGCCGCCTCGATAGCGGGACGCGGACCGTCTACCGGTTCGACGTCCGCACGCCGCCGGAGTACGAACGCAGCCACCGGCCCGGCTTCCGGCCCGCGCCCGGCGGGCAGCTGGTCCAGGAGACCGACTGGTTCGCCCCGGTCCGCGGCGCCCTGCTGGTTCTCGACGACGACCGCGGCGGCCGCGCGGCCATGACCGCGTCCTGGCTGGCCCAGATGGGCTGGGACGTCGTCGTCGCGTCGGCGGACGCGGCCTCGGACGCGGCCTCGGACGGGGTGCCGGCGCACGGCGCGTGGGCGCCCGACCGGCCGCCGGCCCCGGACGTACCCGGGGCCGCGCCCGCCCTGGTCGAGAGGTGGCTGCGAACCGGGGGAACACGCGTCGTGGACGTGGACACGAGCCGGGCGTTCCTGGCCGGGCACCTGCCCGGCGCGGCCTGGGCGCTGCGGGCCGACCTGCCGCACCCGGAGCTGACCGACCGCCTCGGCTTGCCGCACCGCCTGGTCCTGACCAGCTCCGACGGCTACCTGGCGAGCTGGGCCGCCGCCGACCTGGCCGACGCCGGCCTGCCCTGGCTACGCGGGACGGAGCTGGCCGTCCTGGCCGGGGGAACCGAGGGCTGGGCGCGCTCGGGCCGCCCGGTGGAGGACGGCCCGGGCGAGATGCTGTCGGCGGCCGTCGACCTCTACCGCCGGCCCTACGAGGGCACCAGCGTCGACCCCGAGGTCATGCAGGCCTACCTGGACTGGGAGTACGGCCTGGTCGCGCAGCTCGAACGGGACGGCACCCACGGCTTCACGGTGCTCACGCCCTCGCGCGGAGGCCGCGAGCGGGCGGCGGAATGCCGGTAGCTGGTCATAGCATCTCTCTCGTCGCGACGCCGACGAGGAGCTCGCCGAGGCGATCGCGGAGATCTACGCGGACGCGGGTCAGCCGACCGGCGAGGACCGGGCCTGGGCTCGGACCGTGCTCGGGCTTGAGGCGTGACCGGGGCGACCCTCGATGCCGGAGCGCTCATCGCACTTGAGAACGGAAGCATGCGGATGGCGGTGCTGGTCGAGGAGGCACTGACGAACCGGGCGGAACTCGCCATACCGGCGGGGGTCGTAGCCCAGGCATGGCGGGGCAGCGGACGCCAGGCGAGAATGGCACGCCTGCTGCGGGCGTCGATCACGTCGGTCGTCCCGCTGGACCGAAAGCTGGCGCTCCGGGTCGGCGCCCGCTGCGCCGCCACCGGCAGCGCGGACGTGGTGGATGTCAGCGTCGCCCTGTGCGCCCGCGACCGCGGTCATCCCGTGATCACGAGCGACCCGGACGGCATCCGGGCGATCGAGCCGTCACTTGTGCTTATCTCGCCGGGCTGAAGCGGGATCCCTGACTTACTCCGGGCGGAGGCTGGGCAGGTTGATCACGATGGCCTCCTGGCTGCTGCGGGCGATGACGACGATAGCCTCCTCCGAGCCCGGGTTCTCCTCGCGGTGCGGGACGTACGGGGGCACGAAGATGTAGTCGCCGGGCTTGGCCTCCAGGCGGATCTCGTCTTCGCCGTCGGCGAAGACGAAGACCGGGGTGCCCGTGACCACGTAGATGGCGGTCTCCGCCTCGCCGTGATGGTGGTTGCCGGACTTCGTGCCCGCGGTGACGTGGGTCTGGCCCATCCACAGCTTCTCCGCGCCCACGCTCTTGCCGGAGATGGCCTCCCACCGGGCCATGTTGGAGGTCTGGCTGGTGTCGCCGGTCAGCTCGCCCGCGCGGATGTGGGTCAGCGGCCGGTGCCAGTGGTCCTCGCTGGCCTGGTCTCCGCTGGCCTGGTCCCTGGTGGTGTCGTCGCCGCTCATCGCGTCTCCCTATCTACAATTTATTCGATCGACATAGTAGGTTATACACTGCCCTGGTCAGGCCGACGGGGGCCGCGGGCATCAAAATATTCGGGCATATCGGACACTTGCCCGTTAAACCGCCATATCAAGCGGACTCGCCGCGCTTCACGGGGCACAATAGTCACCTCGGGGGTATGCCGGTCTCGGTTCCAAGCGGGATCGTCCTAGTCGGCTGCCACAGGCGTAGCCCATATTGGGAGACCGGAGGCATTGGAATGAGCACACCGAACGGGTCCTACCCGCCCGGCCAGCAGAGACCGGACGGACAGGGCGGGTATCCGCCGCCCTCCTACCAGCAGGGCCAGTACCAGCAGGGCGGCGGCCAGCAGGGCAGCGGCTACCAGCAGGGCGGCGGCTACCAGCAGGACTCCTATCAGCAGCCCCAGTACCAGCAGGGCCAGCCCGGCCAGCAAGGCCAACAAGGCCAACAAGGCCAACAAGGCCAGCAGAACCAGTACCAGCAGGGCGGCGGCTACCAGCAGCCCCAGTACCAGCAGCAGGGCCAGTACCAGCAGCAGCAACCGCCGCAGTACCAGCAGCAGCCGCCCTACGGGTACGGGCAGCCGCCGCAGGCCGGGCCGTACGGCGCGATGCCGCAGGGCCCGTACATGCAGCCGGACTACGACTTCCCGCACGGGCCGGAAGGCTACCTGCGCGGCGGGGCCGTCGGGTTCGGCGAGTCGTTCCGGCTGGCCTGGCAGCACAAGTTCAACTACGAGGGCCGGGCATCGCGGTCCGCGTACTGGTGGTACGCCCTGTTCATGTTCCTCGTCACCATCGTGATCGAGATCGTGATCGTGATCATCGCCGCGGCGATCAAGGCGCCCGTCATCGCCATCGTGCTGTACCTGCTCTGGGCGATCGCCGCCCTGATCGTCGGGCTGCCCCTGGCGGTGCGGCGGATGCACGACACCGACCGGTCCGGGTGGTGGCTGCTGCTCGGGTTCATCCCCCTGGGCGGCCTCGTGGTCTTCGTCTTCAGCCTGCTCGAGGGCACCCGGGGCCCGAACCGCTACGCCTGAGCGGGACTTACTGTTCGAACAGGACGCTGACCGACTGGCCGTCGTGGGTCCGCCTGATGGCCTCGGCGAGAGCCGGGGCCACGGACAGCACGGTCAGCTTCGGATGCCTGACGGGGACGGGGACCGAGTTCGTGCAGACGATCTCGGCCACGTCCTCGGCGGCGGCGAGCTTCTCGAGCGCGCCGTCGGCGAAGATCCCGTGCGTGCAGGCGATGCTGATCGACCGCACCTCCTGCCGCCGGAGCACGGTCAGCAGCTCGAGCACCGTGGTGCCGCGGGCGATCTCGTCGTCGAGGATGATCACGTCCCGGTCGGCGACGTCGCCGATGATGGCCGAGATCGACACCTCCGAGTCGCTGAACCGCTCTTTCGAGCCGGCCGCGACCGGCAGCCCGAGCCGCCGGGCGAAGGCCGCCGCGGACTTGGCGTAGCCGAGGTCGGGCGAGAGCACGACACCCCGGGACAGGTCCTTGCGGCGGAAATGGCCGGTCAGCTCGCGCAGGGCATGCAGGTGGTCGACGGGGACGGAGAAGAACCCGTGCACCTCGGGCGAGTGCAGGGTGAGCGTGAGCACCCGGTTGACGCCCGCGGTGACCAGCAGGTCGGCGACGAGGCGGCCGCCGATCGAGACGCGCGGCTCCGACTTCTTGTCCGAGCGGGCGTAGGAGTAGTGGGGCATGACCGCCGTCACCCGGGCGGCGGACGCGCCCCGGGCGGCATCGGCCATCAGCAGGAGCTCCACCAGGTTCTCCTGCACCGGCGGCACCAGCGGCTGGACCAGGTACACGTCGCGTTCCCGGCAGTTGGCCTGCAACTGCACCTCAAGGCAGTCGTTGGCGAACCTGGTGATGCGCACCGGGCTGCGCGGCACGCTCAGGTGCCGGCAGATCTCGTCGGTCATCTCCGGATGAGCGCTGCCACCGAAGATCACGATCTCCGCATTCACGCGTTCGGCCCCCCGATGTCAATCCGCACGACACCACAATGACACATGCCCTACCGCGCCGGGCATGCTCCCCGCGAAGCGCGATACCCTCGATGGCATGGAAACCCCCGCGGACACCCCGGAGGGCCTGAAGAAGGCATCCGAGGTGTGGCGGTTCCTCATCGAGCCGCGCTGGATCGCCTGGCACCTCCTCGTCGTGGTCGCGTTCTGGGGAATGCTGTGGCTGGGCGACTGGCAGTTCCACCGTGCCCTGGGCGGGAACGGTCTCAGCTGGGCGTACACGTTCGAGTGGCCGCTGTTCTCCGGGTTCAGCGTCGTCTTCTGGGCACGGACGGTCCGCGACGAGTTCCGGATACGGCGCGGAATCGTCGTGGACGAGATGGCCAACTTCACGGCCGACGACGTGCTGCCCGCCGGGCTCGGCATGCCGCGCTGGCCGCTGCCAGAGGGGCCACTCGCCCTCACGGCCGGCACGCCGGAATCGCACGAGGTCTTCGCCGAGGTCTACGACGAGCAAGACGCGGAGATCGACAGCTACAACGACTACCTCGCGAAGCTGCACAAGAACATCAAGCAGACCCACGGCCGGTGGCACGGGTTCTAGAAGTCGTTCAACGGAAGGATCCACCCCCATGCAGGCGGCCGCATTGCGCTACCGGATCATGGCCTACATCACCGGCGTGGTGCTGCTCGTGCTGTGCTTCGTCGGCATCCCGCTGCAGGTGGCCGGGCACCCCCAGGTCGCCAACAACGTGGGCGTGGTGCACGGCATCCTCTACATCATCTACCTCGTCTTCGCCTGGCTGCTGTCGCGCAAGCTGGGAATGGCCACCAAGCCGACCGTGCTGCTGCTGCTGGCCGGCACCGTCCCGGTCATGACGTTCATCGTCGAGCGCTGGATGAACCGCCGGTACATCGCGCCCGCCCTCGCCGCCGACGCGGCGGCCACGGCGCAGCCCGTGGGCCGGTGACCGGTCCGCAGCAGCACTACTTCGACCCGCACCCCCAGGCGGCGCACCGCCCTGGCCTGGTGCGGGTCGTGCTGCCCGACCTGTACCTGGAGCTCGCGACCGACTCGGGGATGTTCTCGCCCGGCCGCCTCGACCCGGGCACGCGGTTCCTGCTCGAAGCGGCCGCCGCCCCTCCGGTCCGGCCGCCGGCCGACGGTGACCTGCTCGATCTCGGCTGCGGCTACGGGCCGATCGCCTGCTCACTCGCGACTCGCTCCCCCGGCGCGACGGTCTGGGCGGTCGACGTGAATGAGCGCGCCCTGGCGCTGTGCGCCGCCAACGCGGAACGCGCGGGGCTGGCCAACGTGCGCGCCGTGCTCCCCGACTCCGACGCCCTGCCCGCCGCCTTCGCCGGGATCTGGTCCAACCCCCCGGTGCGGATCGGCAAGCAGGCGCTGCACGAACTGCTCCGCCGCTGGCTCCCCCGGCTGGCCCCCGGCGCCGCCGCCACCTTGGTGATGGGGCGCAACCTCGGCGCCGACTCGCTGCACGCCTGGCTGTCGGACGAGGAAGGCTGGCAGGTGCGGCGGCTGTCCGCGCGCAGCGGTTACCGCCTCCTGCGGGTAAATTCTTCTGACCATAGCGAACGGACCGGAGTGACTCCTGATGGAAACTGAGGCCGCATCGGGTGAGGCCGGCGGGGTCCCGGCGACACCCCGCCAGCTGCGGATGACCGACGTGAAACGGCTCAACCGGGAGTGGCGGCGCCGGACCGAGGGCCGCCTCGCGCTGCTGCTCGACTCGGTGAGCCAGCCGTTCAACGTGGGGTCGATCGTGCGGACCGCGGCCGCGTTCGGCGCGGAGTCGGTGTGGCTGTGCGGGAACACGCCCGACCTCGACCTGCCCGCCGTCGGCAAGACCGCGCTCGGCACCGACCGGTTCCTCGCCGCGTACCGCGAGCCGTCACCGGCCGCCGCCGCCAAGGCCGCCGCCGAGGACGGCTTCCGGGTAATCGCGGTCGAGCTCGCCTCGGGCGCGTCCCCGCTGTTCGAGGCGGACCTGGCCGGCGACGTCTGCCTGGCGATCGGCAATGAGGACCACGGCTGCTCTCCCGCCCTGCTGGCGGCCGTGCACGCGGTCGCCTACATCCCGCAAGTCGGCCGGGTCGGCTCGCTCAACGTCGCGGTCGCCGCCGCGATCGCCCTGGCCGAGGCCCGCCGCCGCGAGTGGCAGCCGGCCGTCTAGCACTCCGCGCTTCTTGCTGTTATCAGCGTCGGCTGGCGGTTAGCGCTGCTCTCTGGGTGCCGAGCCAGGCGGCGGCCCTCCGTGACGATGCCCGGGCGAGCCAGGCCTCCTGGACGAGCTCGGTCAGCTCCGGCAGCGTGAGCTCGCCGAGCCGGCTCCCGCGGACGAGCACCGAGGGATGCCCGTCGAAGTGCGCGGTCGTGAAGAACGGCGACGCCTGATCCTGCACCAGGGCCTGCTTGTCGGCTTCGGACCCGACCCAGAACATGATCACGTCCGGGTAGCGCTCGCCGCTGGCCGGATCGACCGCGTCCGGGCGGGGGGTGCGGAAGAACACGAAGGACTTGCCGCCGACCTGGTAGACGGGATTGCCGTAGGACCCGTGCACGACCGTGACGTGCGGCATACCCGCGGCCAGCTCGTGCACGTCGCCGGCCCGCGCCCGGCGTGATCTTCCGGTCATGACGCCTAGCCTAGGCCGGGGGCGGCCCCGCGCGGGCAGACGCGGGGCGGGAACACCAGGCGGGAACACTGAGCGCCCGGCGGCATCTCTTAGCCTGGCCGAAACGCGGGCGATCACCGTTGTTCACCGGGAATGCCTGGTCAGCGCGGACAATTGCGGTGTGGGAGATGCTTACCTTGATCATCCCCGCCCGCTTGCGTTCGCGCACCGCGGCGGAGCGGCACACTACCCCGAGAACACCTGGGCCGCGTTCGAGTACGCGGCCAGGCTCGGCTACGCGTATCTGGAGACGGACACGCACGCGACGGCCGACGGCCGGCTGATCGCCTTCCACGACGCCGAACTCGACCGGGTCACCGACCGGACCGGCCAGGTCAGCAGGCTGCGCTGGAAAGAGGTCGCGGCCGCGAAGATCAACGGGACCGAGTCGATCCCGCTCCTCGAGGACCTGCTCGGCACCTTCCCCGAGCTCAGGTTCAACATCGACCTCAAGGGCCCGGGCTCGGCCGAGCCGCTCAACGGGGTCCTGCGGCGGACCGGCGCCTGGGACCGCGTGTGCGTGTCCTCGCTCTCGGGCACGCGGCTGCTCGCGGCCCAGCGCTCCCTCGACCGGCCGGTCTGCCTGGCGGTCACGCCGGCGGCGATCGTGGCCGTCCGGTACGCCGGGTCCGCCGGCCAGGCTCTCGCCCGCGGGCTCGCCCGGGCGGGCGCGCGCTGCGCCCAGGTGCCGCGGCGGATCGCGACGCGCGGGTTCATCCGTCGGATGCATGACCTCGGCCTGGACGTGCACGTCTGGACGCTGAACACCAGGCCGGACATCGAGCGGGCCCTCGACCTCGGCGCGGACGGCGTGATGACCGACGACGTGGTGCTGCTGCGGGACATCCTCGTCGAGCGCGACCAGTGGCATCCCCGGGTGGCCGTATAAGGCCTTCAGCGGGCGCATCAGCTATCTGGGTGCGGAAACATGCCTGAAACGGGGTTGGCTGCCGCCCGTGGCGGGAATCTTGTCCGGGTATCCAGTGTTGCCGATAAGGATCGCCAACCGCCTGGGAGGCAGCAAGTAATGGCCGAACGCGCACTTCGCGGAACCCGGCTCGGCGCTACGAGCTACGAGAACGACCGGAATACGGACCTGGCCCCGCGCCGGGACGTTCCGTTCGATTGCCCCAACGGGCACCATTTTAGCGTGCCCTTTGCCATTGAGGCGGAACTCCCCGCTATGTGGGAGTGTCGCGTCTGTGGTGCCATGTCGACGGCGAGCACGGGAGACTCACCCTCACCCAAGAAGGTGAAGCCGCCCCGCAGTCACTGGGACATGCTCATGGAGCGACGGACCGTTGAGGATCTGGAGGCCGTTCTCGCCGAGCGCCTCGAGGTCGTCAGGGAGCGCCGCGCCAAGGAGGCCCGGGCCATCGCCGACGTCGCTAACCATATCCAGCGCAAGAGCGCTTGATGAGTCCGGGGGGTAACACCCCCGGACCCAAAACTTTAGCTGTGCGGCTCTTTCCGCACGGCCGCCGCGGAGTGGCCGTGCAGGCGGGCGTCTATGCCCCACTGCGCCACCCGCGTGAACGCCTCGACGATCACCGCGTTGGACATCTTCGACGCGCCCAGCTCGCGCTCGACGAAGGTGATCGGCACCTCGGTTAGCACTAGGCCGGCCTGCAGCACCCGGAGCGTCATGTCGATCTGGAAGCAGTAGCCGGCCGAGTCGATCGAGGTGAGGTCGATCTTCCGCAGGGTCTCCGCGCGGTACACGCGGTAGCCGCCGGTCGCGTCCTTGATCCGGACGCCGAGCATCAGCCGGTTATAGACGTTGGCACCGCGGGACAGGATCTCCCGCGACCTGGGCCAGTTCACCACGGTGCCGCCGGGCACGTAGCGGGAGCCGATCACCGCGTCCGAGCGCTCGGCCTCGGCCAGCAGCTTCGGCAGGTCCTCGGGCCGGTGCGAGCCGTCGGCGTCCATCTCAACGATCAGGTCGTACCCGTTCTCAAGCGCCCAGCCGAAGCCGGCCACGTAGGCCCGGCCCAGGCCCGCCTTCTCCGTGCGGTGCATGACGTGCACGCGGGAGTCGGCCTCGGCCAGCTTGTCGGCCAGGTCGCCGGTGCCATCCGGGCTATTGTCATCAACCACGAGCAAGTGCGCGTCGGGGACGGACTCCTGAACGCGGCTCGCCATGCCCTCAAGGTTCTGCCGCTCGTTATAGGTCGGCATCACAATCACTACCCGGCGCCCGACCGCGCCTGACTCACCCATCGCCCGCATTCACCTTCTCTGTCGGCCGTGTCCGGCTCCGCAGGACCGTGTCCGGCTATGTCACGTGGAAGAGGGCCCGAACAGCGCCTTCGGTCCAGAGCCGCTGCCCGTCGGACACGAGCACGGCCTCCGTTGTCTACTGAGCTGTCCGGGCCCTTTCCAGGCCCAATCCCCTGACAGCCGGACACGCACCGTCCCTCGCTGCCACGCACGACAAGCGGGAAACTGGATGTCTCCGCCTCGCCGTGACGCGTCCCCAATGCTACGCCAGTCGATTCGGCTCGCGTGCCCCGTGCGGGACTGTGCACGAAAACTTACCATTGTGCCGCCGATGTCAGCCGCGGCCCCCGGCTACGCATACCCGCTGATCACTCAGGGTAGATCTTGCTTTACGCTAAGTAATCGATACCCATCAATCGGGCCAGGGAGATCAACCCGGCACTGTGTACCTGGGAGACCACTGTGCGTAGTATATCGCGGAAGACCGCGGCCTGGGTGTCGGGAGCGGTGATCCTCGCGGGCGGCGGAACCGCCGCGGGCGTCGCGATCACGGCGTCGCGGAGCGGGGCGGCCGCCGGCGGCGGCCGGACGGCCAGCGTCGCGGCCGCGCACCGGGGGCCGAAGGCGGTCAAGCCCGGGCCGCCCCGGCTGATCTCGGTCAGCCCGCCGGGCGGCGCCGGGTCCGCCGACGGCGCCGGCGACATCACCGTCACCTATAACCAGCCGCTGCCCGCCTCGGCGCCGCTGCCCCGGCTGTCGCCGGGCCTGGCCGGAAGCTGGCGGCGGGCCGGCGACGCGGCGGTGTTCACCCCGGCCACCGGGTACCCGGCCGGCACCCGGGTCACGGTGACGGTCACGGGAGCGGGAACGGCGGCGGGAGAAGGCGGCGCACGGGACCGTTCGGGAAAATCCTCGACGGCCACCTTCACTACCGGGCGCTACCGCACGCTGCGGCTGCAGCAGGTGCTCGCGCAGCTCGGCTACCTGCCGCTGACCTGGACGCCGGCCGCGGGCACGTCCGCGCCGGCGCGGACCGCCGCGGCCCAGCTGGCGGCGGCGTACCGCCCGCCGGCCGGCACCTTCACCTGGCAGGTGGGCTACCCCGCGCAGCTGCGCTCGTTCTGGCGGGAGGGCTCGGCCAACACGCTGACCAAGGGCGCGGTCACCGGGTTCGAGGGCGACCACGGGATGACCACCGACGGGGTGGCGAGCACGGCGGTGTGGCGGGCGCTGCTGCGCGCGGCCGCGGCCGGCCAGCGGAACACCGACGGGTACTCCTACGCCATCGCCAGCCAGGCGGTACCGGAGACCCTGACGATCTGGCACGACGGGCGGAAGGTGATGACGACCCCGGCCAACACCGGGATCTCGGTGTCGCCCACGGCCGTCGGCACGTTCGCCGTCTACGAGAAGCTGCCCTTCCAGGTGATGCAGGGCGTCAACCCGGACGGGACGCCCTACTCGGACCCGGTGGAGTGGGTGTCGTACTTCAACGGCGGCGACGCGGTGCACTACTTCGACCGCGCGACCTACGGCTGGAATCAGTCGCTGGGCTGCGTGGAGCTGCCCTATACGGCGGCCGAGGAGGCCTACCCGTACCTCCCCTACGGCACGCTGGTGACGGTCACGCCGCAATAGCCGTCTAGCCGGCCAGCGGCCGGCCCACGTCGGTCACGTCCGGGCCGGCCGGGTGGGCCGCGAACCGCTCGCGGACCAGCGGGTCATGGCCGGCCACCAGGCTGGTGCGCCGCTGGCGGGCCAGGTCGCTCAGCAGGTCGTAGGCGCGGTACATCGCGGGCAGGTCGGCGACGATGGCGAAGGGGCGGTCCCGCTCGGCCTCCTCGTAGAAGTGCAGCGCGTCCGAGGCGAGCACCGTGGTCCGTTCTCCCGGCGCCGCGGCGGCCACGATGAGCTGGCCGGGGGTGTGGCCGCCGACCTCGATCAGCTCGACCCCGGGCGCCAGGGTGAGCCGTCCGGAGAAGAGGGTGAGCCGGTCCTCCCGCGCCGCCCGCCGCAGGCCGGCGATCTCGTCCGGCTCGGTGTCCGCCGCGAAGTGCGCGCGGCCGGCCAGCGGGGACGTCCAGAAGCCGTACTCGGCCTCGGTCATGACCAGCTGGGCCCGGGGGAACTGGCCGATGTTGCCGATGTGGTCCCAGTGGGCGTGCGTGATCACGACGGTGGCGACGCTCGCCGGATCGATGCCGAGCGCGGGCAGCGCCTCGGCGGGCGTGGCGTGGTGCGCCCGCCCGCGGCGGTCGCCGATTTCCGGCGCGAAGCCGGTATCGACCAGGATGACCTCGCCGTTGCCCGGGGTGACGTCGCGGATGACCCAGAAGAAATAGTCGAGGGCGAGGTCGGCGTCCGGCTCGCGGTACAGGCGGAAGTTCAGGTAGCTCTCCGCGCGGGTGGTGACGCGATGCCCGTACCTGACCGCGAGCACCTCGCGTCCCGTGCCGGCTGACCCAGTGCTGGCTGACCCAGTGCTGGCTGACCCGGGGCTGGCTGACCCGGGGCTGGCTGACCCGGGGCTGGCTGACACTGGGTCAGCGCTCCTTGAACGCGGCCTCGTAGTCGGCGGCGGAGACCTCTTCGAGCCATGTGGTCTCGCCGAGCGAGATCGCGGTGTGGTTCATGAACGCGTCGGGGGCGGCGCCGTGCCAGTGTTCCTCGCCCGGCGGCGCCCAGACGGCGTCGCCGACGCGCAGGTCATGCCGCTGACCGTCCCTGGCCGCGATCATCCCGTGGCCGGTCGAGACGAGCAGGGCCTGGCCGTCGGCGTGCGAGTGCCAGTAGGTACGGCCGCCCGGGCTGAAGAACACGCTGTTCATCCGCACGGTGGCCGTCTCGGCGTCGCCGTCGGCGAGCACCGCGTCCATCATGGCCCGGCCGGTGAAGTTCCCCGGCGCGCCCTCCCGCGACTGCCCGTCCTGCCGTCCGTGCACGTACTCCATGTCGCCTGAGTCCTTCCGCGTCGTCGCGATCTCGCGGGTTAACCCGCGGGTTAACGCTAACGCAGCCGGGTGATGCCGCGCAGCGCCGGGGAGAGCACGTCGCCGACCGCCTCGACGAGCACCGACATCTCGTAGGAGACGAGCTCGGTGTCGCAGTCCGGCGCCGCGAGCACGCACAGGCTCGACCCGTCGCTCACGGCCTTGATGATCATCAGGCCGCCCTCCATCTCGACCAGCGCCTGGGTTGGCAGGCCCGCCTCGAAGATCCGCGCCGCGCCCTGCATGAGGCTGGCGAGGCCCGAGGTGATGGCCGCGAGCTGTTCCGCGAAGTCCTCCGGTATCGCCTCGGACAGGGCAAGCGGCACACCATCCGCGGACACGACCGCGGCGTGGGCCACGTCGGCGACCCGCCCGGTGAAATCGCTGACAAGCCAGTTCAGGTCCTGGCGGTATACGTGACTCAACGTTCGCTTCCCTCTCCTGCGCCCGGCTGGCCGTACTGACCCGGTTGGCCCCTCATCCCTGACTGGCCGTCCGCCCCGGGCTGCTCCTCCGCTCGCCTGGTTCCGCGCTGGAACCCGGCGAGGCGGCTGCGAGCCTGCTCCGGCGACCGCTGCGGCAGCGCGTGATTACCGCCGCCCGGCCCCCGGGGGATCTGGCCCCGACTGGGCGTCGGCCAGCCGGAGTCGCCGCCGCGGGAGGGGAGGCCCTGCGACCCGGTGCCACCCGCACGGCGCTGGCCACCGCCCGCGCCG
>Ga0302314_10007777_pt1 | contig 19234 bp, 17 predicted proteins | sample III_Palsa_N2_3_FD_200533 | JGI IMG/M metagenome (GOLD analysis project Ga0302314, IMG submission 200533) | Peat permafrost microbial communities from Stordalen Mire near Abisko, Sweden - III_Palsa_N2_3 | ecosystem: Environmental > Terrestrial > Soil > Palsa > Peat permafrost | place: Sweden...
GCGTGTGAATGATGCAGATTTGAAATAAATCGCGGGAATGAGCTCGGGGACGCCAGCGGCCGCGCGAAACGCCGGTTTTTGGCGCGGGGGCCCATAGTCTGTGGTGATCCGTGGTTTCACGTGAAACATTGCCGGACAACAGCACCGCCCGCCGCGCTCCAGGGCTAGGGCGTCTCGAACACGTAGGGCTCAAGCGTCGACTGCGCCTCGATGCGCAGCTTGTGCCACCGGTTGCCGCCATAATAGGCGAGGCTGCCCGGCTCGGCGTCACCGTGGCCGTTGTAGTACGAGAGGCAGTCGCGCAGCGGCCTCGAGGCGACATCGGCCTGGCGGCAATGTTCCGCGTAGGCGTTCTCCGGCCCCTCGCGCACGTCAACGGTCCGTGCGCCGCGTTCCCGCATCGTCGCCAGCATCCACACGACGTAGTCGCTGTGCGTGTCGATCGCGTCGGTGAAGTTGAAGCTGCCGCCGCCGCCCTGGGGGCCGGAAACGATGAACAGGTTGGGGAAACCGCTGCTGTGCAGGCCGAGGAAGGTTCTGGTGCCTTCTGACTCCCACTTCTGCTTGAGGGTCCGGCCGTCGCGGCCGGTGATCATGTTGAAGGTCGAAGTCGCCATCCACTGGAAGCCGGTGGCGTAGACCAGCACGTCGAGCGGATATTCCATGCCGTCATGCTCGACGCCGTGCTCGGTGATGCGCCGCACGCCGAGCGGCGCTGTGTCCACCAGGTGGACATGCGGCAGGTTGAATGACGGCAGGTATTCGTCGTGGAAGGTCGGACGCTTGCAGCCGTACGGGTAAAAGGGCTTCAGCGCCGCGGCGGTCGTGGGGTCCTTGACGATAGCGTCCACCCGCGCCCGGATCTGCTCCATGATGCGGAAATTGGTGTCGAGCTGCTTGCCGATCATTTCGTCGGCGCTGAGCGCCCGGTCGTGCTGCTTGCGCTCCTTGAAGTCGTCGATCTTGCCTGAGAGATAGTCGTCGTTGGCCTTCATGGCGGTGCGGCCGGCCGAGATTTTGGCGAAGCGGGCGCGCCTGGCCCGGGCCCAGCCGGGCTCCTGCGCCCAGGCCGTCTTCTCATCCTCGGTGGTGGCGCGCTGATCGCGCACGTCGATGGAGGAGGGCGTGCGCTGGAAGACGTAGAGTTCCTTCACGATCTTCGCGAGCTCGGGGATCGCCTGCACCGCGGTGGCGCCGGTGCCGATGATGCCGACGCGCTTGCCTCTCAGATCGACGTTGTAGTCCCAGCGAGACGTATGGAACGACTCGCCGCCGAAGCGCTCCATCCCCTCGATGCGCGCCAGTTTCGGCGTGGTCAGGATGCCGTTAGCGAGGATCACGAACCTGGCGCGCATCGCATCGCCACGATCGGTCTCGACGGTCCAGCGCCCGGCGGCCTCATCCCAGTCGGTCCGCTCCACCGTGGTGTGGAACAGGCAGTGTTCGTAGAAGCCGAACTTTTCGGCCAGCCGCTGGCAGTATTCCAGGATCTCGAAACCCGACGCGAACTTCATCGTCGGCACGTAGCCAGTCTCTTCGAGCAGGGGCAGGTAGCTGTAGGCTTCCACGTCGCAGGCGATGCCGGGGTAGCGGTTCCAGTACCAGGTGCCGCCGACGTCGCCGCCCTTCTCGCAAAAGCGCACGTCGTTGAAGCCCGCCGCGCGCAGCTTGTGCCAGAGCAACAGGCCCGCGAAGCCGGCGCCGACCACCAGAATCTCGCACTCGTCGGCCAGCGCCTCGCGCGGCACGGGGTCGGCTGAATAGACGTCCGCCAGGTATTTCGCGAAGGCGCCTTCCATGGCGATGTAGTCCGCGGCGCCCCGACGGACCTCTTTGAACGCGCGGTATTTCGCCTGCTCCTCGGCGTTGAAGGTCGCGCCGGCCGGCAGCTCGGGCAAGGTCGTGAGCGCCTCGTCGGTGACGACGGAGTAGCCCTTCCCGGCGATGCTTTGCGTGGCCTTCGCGGCCCGCGTATCGAACACCTTGAGGCCGCTGGCGGGATCGACTCGGATCGACTGGGTCATTTCCTGCAAGCTCCTTCAAGCGCGGCTGGGCCGGCCCCACCTTGGCCTCCCCCCGCGCAGGTCTCAATCGCGGAAAACGATCGAGCGCGGGTGTCCCGCTCAGTTATGCGCTTGTCTGAGACCGTCCGGATCAGTATCTTACCATCGTCTTACTTGCGAGCAACCAAATGTCCGTCCCGGATCGCCTGACCACGATCGTCTCCACCAAGGGCCAGGTGATCCTGCCCAAGACGATCCGCGACACGCGGCGGTGGGGGCCGGGGACGCGGCTGGTGGTGGAGGATACGCCGGACGGGGTGGTGCTGAAGGCCGCGCCGCTGTTCGCCGAGACCAGCGTGGAGGCCGTCTTTGGCGCTCTCGCCCACGACGGCCCGACGGTTACGGTCGAGGCGATGGACGCGGCCGTCGCCGCCGAGGCGAAGCGGCGTGCGCGGGCTTGATACGAACGTCGTCGTCCGGTTCCTGACCGGGGACGACAAGCGCCAGGCCGCGAAAGCGCGGGTGGCGATCGAGGCGGGCGACGTCTTCATCGCGACGACCGTATTGCTGGAGGCCGAGTGGGTGCTGCGCGCCGCCTACGGGTTCGCGGCAGATCGTATCGCAGGGGCGTTTCGGGCGCTTGCCGGCCTACCGGCCATTTCGATCGAGGACCCGGCGCGGTTGGCGCAGGCTCTGGGCTGGATGGCAGGCGGCATGGACTTCGCCGATGCCCTGCACCTGGCCGGCGCCCAGGGCTGCACGGCTTTCCTGAGCTTCGATCGGGAACTGACGAAGGCCGCCGAGAGGTTGTCGGCGCTCACAGTCGAGGCGCCATGAAGGCGTGACGGCCGCGGCGTCGGCTGGCAGAGTGGGTCGCGAAGAAAAACGTGCGGGAGGACCAAGGATGACCGAACTCGTGAAGGTGGCCGACAAAGGTCACGTGCGGACCATCACGCTCAATCGGCCGCAGAAGAAGAACGCGCTCTCGACCCAGCTGGCCTGGGGCGTGATCGAGGCGGTGGACGCGGCGGCCAAGGACGACAACGTCTGGGTGGTCGCGCTGACCGGCAGCGGCGATTCCTTCTGCGCCGGGCTCGACCTGTCGCCGGACGGCGAGCGCTATCACCCGGGCACCCAGATGACCGCGCAGCTCGACGACATCGGCTGGGTCGGCAACTTCGTGCTGGCGATCCGCAAGCGCTGCGACAAGCCGGTAGTGGGCGGGATCAACGGCGTGGCGGTGGGCGCGGGCCTCGGCCTCGCCATGGCCACCGACGTGCGGATCGTCGCCAAGAGTGCGCGGCTGATGGCCGGCTACACCCGCATCGGCGGCTCGCCGGACGCGGGCCTCACCGTCACCCTGCCGCAGGCGATGGGCTATGAGCGGGCGCTGCGCTTCATGATGGAGAACCGCACCGCCAACGGCGACGACGCCGTGGCCTGGGGCATGGCTGGCGAAGTGGCCGAGGACGACAAGCTGGCGGACCGGCTGGCGGAATACTGCGCCCAGCTCTGCGAATGGTCGCCGATCACCCTGCGGCTGCTGAAGCGCGGCATGGTCAAGTCGCTGGAGAGCCACGACCTGGAGCAGCAGCTGCGCTACGAAGTCGGCAACATCCGCATCGCCTTCGCCAGCGAGGACGCCAAGGAGGCGCGCAAGGCGTTCTTCGAGAAGCGCAAGCCGGTGTTCGTGGGGAAATAGGGGCGGGCTAAAGCCCCCAATCCGCTCCCGAGACCGTGGAGCTGAAGACGCCGAGATCGGCCATGCGGCGGATGTCGTCGACGGCGGATAGGCCCCACGGCCCGACCAGCAGGCCAAGATCGCGCGCCTCGGCCATCCGTTCGGGCGTGACGTCGGTGTAGTAGGGCGACCACTCGACGCCGCGGTGCGCCTTGATCGCGGCCAGGTCCGAGCCGCCGTGATCGCGCGGATCGCAGCCGTCGTTCCACGGCGACGGCGGCCGGGCGGGATCGCGCACCGGCGGTGTCGTGAGCGTCAGGTGCGCGGTGCGCAGCGCCGGCTGGCGCTCGCGGACCAGACGGAGCACCTGCCAGTCGAAGGCAATGATCTTGGCCGGTTCGAGATAGTCGGCGGCGGCGAGGTCGCGCAGCACAGCATCGACCACCAATTCTGGCGCCGGCGCGTCGACACGGCCCGGCCGGGGATCGGTCTTGATCTCGACGTAGATCATCTGGGGCGGACCGGGCGCCGAGTTCAGCGCCTCCAGCAGCTCGGGCAAGGTCGGCACGCGCACCCCGTCCAACTCGACCTTCGCCGGATAGCGCTTCGCCTCTTCGGAACCGGGCCGGCCCCGGCCGACGTCGTAACGGCGCAGCTCCGCCAGCGTCATGGCCTTAATCGGCGGACCCGCCGCCTCAAGCCAGGCGCCGCCCAGCCGGGTCTGGTCGGCGGCGAGGCGGTAGTCGTGGTGCGCCACGACGTGGCCATCGGCGGTGATCTGGACGTCGATCTCGATGCCGTCGATCGGCGCCTTCAGGCATTCCAGCGCGCCTTCGAGGCTGTTGGCGGGCCAGGCGCCGTAGCCGGTGGCGCCGGCGATCAGAAGGGGTCGGGTCATCGCGCGTTCCTAGCCGGCTATCACGACAGTTTGCCGACCTGTTCGTCCTCGGCGGCGTAGTCGAACATGGCCGCCAGGTAAGGCGCGAACGGCACGCCCGCGGCGGCCAGCGCCTCGGCCGACCTGCAGGCCGCGCCGATGGATTGCGGGTAGGTCGCGACGGGTCGGTACCCGAGCGCTTCGGCCCGGGCCATGCCGGCGATCAGTGGCAACGGTCCGCTCCAGGGCGTCGCGCCGACCCGTTTTTTCGGCGCGCCGTCGAGCAGGACGAAGTCGAGTTCGACGCCATAGATCGTCGCGATGGTCCGGCCGATCTCGGCCACGCTGAGCGCCTCAGGGTCGGCGGCGTTGAGCACCTGGGTCGCCGGCGCCTCCAGCACGACGCGGATCAGCTCGGCGATATTGACCGTGGCGCTGGCGTGAAAACGGCTCTCGCCGCGATAGGCCAGCGGGACGCGGCGGCGGCCATCGAGGATGCGTCTGACGAAGAACCACTCCCGCGGATGCGTCGAGCCTGGTCCGTGGATCGCGAATGGCCGCAGGATCGTCACCGGCCGCCGCGCGCCTTGCAGCAGCGCCTGCTCCAGCGCGACCTTCTTGGTCGAATAGGTGGCGGGGCCGGGCTCGGTGGTCGGCTGATCCTCGGTGATCGGGACGGGGAACTGCGGGAAGCCGTTCTGCGCCGCCTCATCGAGCGTGCGGCCAGCGTCGTCGCAATAGACGCTGCCGGTTGAGATCACCACCGTCGCGCCGACGTCGGCCTCGACCTCAAGCAATTGCCGGGCGTGGCCCTCATCGTAGGCCACGGTGTCGATCAGCGCATCGACGCCGCCCGCCACCGCCTTGGCGACCGCGCCGGGCTGTTCGCGGTCGAGGGGGACGATCCGGGCGGCTTGCGCCAAGTCGTCGGGCAGCCGCGCGCCTTGGCGCTGCGCTAGCCGGACCGACCAGCCAGCGGCGATCAGGTTGCGCGCCGTGGCCAGGCCGATCTGGCCGGTTCCGCCGATGACCAGCGCGGTCTTCATGACGCCGGCTCGGTGCGCCAGTCGCCGATCTCGCTCAGCAGGGTCTCCAACATATGGCGCGGGTCATGCTTTCGCCCCAGCGCGTCGTCGACTTCGCCCGGCAGGTCCCGCGACATGACCAGCGGGATCATTGCGCTCGACGGGCCGTCGATCGCCTCGGCGGCTCGCGCCAGGGCCCGGACCGAGGCGCGCCGGCCATTCGATCCGATCCACCGGCTCGCGGAACAGCCCCGCGCAAGCCGCGGGATCGCTGGTGTCCTGGTGCTCGCGGCACACCAGCGGACAGTCATCGTAGATGCCGATGGACCGGCCGGGCGTCTGCAGATGGACGCGGATCTCGCTCGAAATCATCGCCGGTGAGACTGCCGCGCGGAGCTCGGCGTTGGCAAGCCGCGCCGGGATGCCTAGGCTCGCCGGATGAAGGCTCTGCCCAACCTGCTGACCGGCCTGCGCCTCGCGCTGTCGCTGTTCGTGTTCTTCGCCCTGGCGACCGCAGCCGGCGATATGCCGGGTCTTGAGGTGTCGGGCGGCGCGATCTTCGCGCTCGATCGGTGGGCCTTCATCGCCTTCATCGTCGCCGCCGTGACCGACTTTTTTGACGGCTGGCTGGCGCGGAAGCTCAACGCCACCTCGGTGTGGGGCGCGATCCTCGATCCGATCGCCGACAAGGTGCTGGTCTGCGCGGCGGTGCTGGGTCTGCTGGCGCTGAACGCCAGTCCGGTCATCGTGGTCCCGGCGGCGCTGATCCTGTTCCGCGAGTTCACCGTCAGCGCCTTGCGCGAAGTGACCGCCGGACGCGGCATCTCGCTGCCGGTGACGCTGCTGGCCAAATGGAAGACGACGCTGCAGCTGATCGCACTCGGCGCGGAGCTTTTGGCCGCAACTTGGAGCACTCTCGATCTTCCCGCCGACACAGCGCCGATCCTGGTGGTGGCGATCCTCGCTCACACGCTGCTCTGGGCCGCCGCGGCGGTCACCCTGATCACTGGCGCGCAGTACCTGTGGCAGGCCCGCAAGGCGCTCGCGGCTGAGTAGCCGATGGAGCTGATCACCGCCCGCCTGAGGCTGCGCCGCGCCGCGCCCGGCGACCTGGAAGCGATGCACGAGGTGCTGTCGAACCGCGCCGCCATGCGCTTCTGGTCGACCGCGCCGCATCGCGACCTGGCGCAGACCCGCGCCTGGCTGGCGGCGATGATCGCCGACGGACCGCCGCTCAGCGACGACTTCGTGATCGAGCACCAGGGCCGCGTGATCGGTAAGGCCGGCGCCTGGCGCGTGCCGGAGATCGGCTTCATCCTGCACCCCGACTACTGGGGCCAGGGCCTCGCCGGCGAGGCGGTGGGCGCGGTGATCGCCCATGTGTTCGCGACCTACGACGCGCCGGCGATCATCGCCGAAGCCGACCCGCGCAACGACGCCTCGGTGCGCCTGCTGAAGCGCCTCGGCTTTGTCGAGACTGGGTTTGAGGCCGCGACTTACGAGATCGAAGGCGAGGTCAGCGACAGCGTCTACCTCGCACTGACGCGGCCCCTTTGAGCCGACCAAACCCCACTCTCGGTCATCGCCGGGCTTGTCCAGGCTTGTCCCGGCGACCCATGAACACCGTCCGGGGGGTGGCCGTGCTCAGCACGGCCACGGTAGGTCCCGCGCGCTTGGGCGGCCGGGACTGACGCCCGGCTGTGACCGGCGGATGGGGTCATGCGAGATCGGCCCCGGTTCGAGCGCCAGTCGCTAAGACATCGGCCCCGCCGGCGGCGGTGGGTCGCCGGGCAGCGGGATGAACTCGTCGTGGTCGAGGTCGGGGAGCTTCATGCGGCCGGCGCGCCAGTCGGCCTTGGCCTGCTCGATGCGTTCTTTCGACGACGAGACGAAGTTCCACTCGATGAACCGCTCGCCGATCGGCTCGCCGCCCAGCAGCATCACGACTGCGTCGGTCTTGGCCGTGAACAGCACCGGCTCTCCCGGCGCGAACACCAGCATCTGGCCGTGCGTGAAGGTCTGTCCGTCGACCTCGACCTCGCCGGACACCACGAACCCCGCGCGCTCGGGATATTCCGCCGGCAGCTGGGCGCGGGCGCCGGCGGCCAGGCGCCAGTGCACGTAGAACATCGGCGAGTGGGTCTTCACATTGGCCTTGGCGCCGAACGCCTCGCCGGCGATCAACCGCGCCCACATGCCACCGTCCTCGTAAGTCGGCAGGTCCGCCGGGCCATGGTGAGCGAAGACCGGATCGGTCTCCTCGGCCTCGACCGGCAGCCCGACCCAGGCCTGGATGCCATGCATCGCCCCGCCCTCGCGCCGAATCCGGTCGAACCGCTCCGAGTGGGTGATACCGCGCCCGGCGGTCATCCAGTTCATCTCGCCCGGTGTGATGGCGATCTCGGAGCCGACGCTGTCACGGTGGGTGATCTCGCCGTCGAACAGGTAGGTGACGGTCGAGAGGCCGATGTGCGGGTGCGGCCGCACGTCGACACTGCGCGGGATGCCGGGTTGGAAATCGATCGGCCCCATGTGGTCGAAGAACACGAACGGCCCGACCGTGCGGTGTTTGGCGAAAGGCAGCACCCGCCCCACCTCGAACCCGCCCAGATCGCGGCGACGCGCGTCGATGACGAGTTCGATCATGGCGAGGCTCCCGCTCTAAACCTTGACCGGGATATGGGCGCTGATCAGGCCTAGCGGAACCGTGGTCGAGTTCTTCACCGCGCGGATCACGATGCGGCTTTCGATGTTCGAAACCAGCCCCAGCGAGAGGATCTTGTCGCGCAGGAACTCATCGAAGGCATGCATGTCGCGGGTGACGATGCGCAGTTCGTAATCCGCCGCGCCGGTGACCGTGGCGCACTGCACGACCTCCGGCCAGCGCTGCACCGACTGTTCGAAGGTTTCCAGATTGTCCTTGGTCGGCAGAGAGAGTTTGACGGTGCAATAGACCTCGAAGCTGAGGCCCAGCTTCTCGCGATCAAGGATGGTGACGCGCCTTTGCACGATCCCCTCATCCTCCAGCCGCTTTATCCGCCGCCAGCACGGGCTCGACGACAGCCCGACGCGTTCGGCGATCTCGGCGACCGAGAGGCTGGCGTCATGCTGGATCAGATCGAGGATGCGAGCATCCACCGAGTCCAGGACTTCAGACAAGTTTTTCCCTCCTTTCCATGCTATCCTATATGGAAATTGCCAAAGTTCCCCGAAACACGGGCATGGCTTTGGCTGGGCTCACGCCCGCCTTATATGTTCTTGCGAGCCGGGCCGGAAGGGCGGCGGGAAAGAAATTGCCATGCGACACTCTGAAGTCACGCTAGACGACAAGTTCTTGCTCGAAGATGGTCGGGTTTTCATCACCGGCGTCCAGGCGCTGATCCGGGTGATGCTTGATCGCCGCCGGCTCGATGTTCGCGACGGCCTGAACACCGCCGGTTTCGTCTCGGGCTATCGCGGCTCGCCGCTGGGCGGACTGGATCAGCAGGCCCACCGCGCCGGCAAGTTCCTCAAGGCGGGCGAGATCGTGTTCAAGGAGGGCCTCAACGAGGACCTCGCCGCGACCGCGGTCTGGGGCACGCAGCAGGCCAATTTGTTTCCCGGCGCGCTGTACGATGGCGTGTTCGGCATGTGGTACGGCAAGGCGCCGGGCGTCGATCGCACCGGCGACGTATTCAAGCACGCCAACTTCGCCGGGACCTGGGCCAAGGGCGGCGTGCTGGCGGTAGCCGGCGACGACCATTCCTGCAAGTCCTCCACCCTGCCCTCGCAGTCCGAGTTCGCGTTCCAGGACTTCGAAATGCCGGTGCTGGCGCCGTCGGACGTGCAGGAGGTGCTGGACTACGGCCTGCTGGGCTACGCGATGTCTCGCTTCTCCGGCCTATGGGTCGGGATGATCGCGCTGGCGGACATGATGGACAGCGGCGTCACCATCGATGTCGATCTGGCCCGGCACGTCCATCATTTGCCCGAAGGCTTCTCGATGCCGCCGGGCGGCCTCAGCATCCGCATCAAGGACCAGCCGCTCGACAAGGAGCGGCGGCTGCGGCTGTACAAGATCCCCGCCGCGCTCGCCTTCGCCAAGGCCAACAACATCGACCGCACCGTGCTGGCGGGCTCGCGCCGCCGGCTCGGCATCGCCGCCCACGGCCAGGCCTTCAAGGACGTGATGGAGGCGCTGGCGGCGATGGGCATCAGCCAAGCGCAGGCGGCCGATCTGGGACTGGCGATCTATAAGGTCGGCATGCCCTGGCCGCTGGAGCCCACCGGCATCCGCGCCTTCGCCCGCGGCCTCGAGACCCTGATGGTGGTCGAGCACAAGCGCCCGCTGCTGGAGAGCCAGGCCCGCGCCGCGCTCTACGATCTGCCGGCCCACGCCCAGCCGAAGATCATCGGCAAGGTCGATGAGCAGGGCCACCCGCTGCTCTCGCAGCTGAGTTCGCTCTCGGTGGCCGAAGTGGCGCTGGCGATCGCCGACCGCCTGCCGCCCGGCCCGCACATGGACCGGGTGCACGACTTCATCTCCCGCGTCTCCGCTTCCAGCATGGCCGCGGTGACGCTGGGCGCCGAGCAGGTGCGCAAGCCGTTCTTCTGCTCCGGCTGCCCACACAACACCTCGACCCGGTTGCCGGAGGGCTCACGCGCCCTGGCCGGGATCGGCTGCCACTACATGGCCAGCTTCTCCGATCCCTCGACCGACCTGACCAGCCACATGGGCGGCGAGGGCCTGACCTGGGCCGGCGCCTCGCCGTTCACCAGCGAAGACCACGTTTTCGCCAATCTGGGCGACGGCACCTACAATCACTCCGGCTCGCTCGCCATCCGCGCCTCGATCGCGATGAAGAGCCACATCACCTACAAGCTGCTCTACAACGACGCCGTCGCCATGACCGGCGGCCAGGCGCCGGAAAGCGGCTTCTCGGTCGCCCAGATCACCCGCCAACTGGCGGCCGAGGGCGTCTCCAAGACCGTCGTCGTCGCCGACGAGGCGGAGCGCTACCTGAAGATCACCGACCTCGCGCCCGGCGTCGAAGTGAAGCCGCGGGACGAGCTGATGGCGGTGCAGCGGATGCTGCGCAAGACGCCCGGCGTCTCGGTGCTGATCTACGACCAGACCTGCGCCACCGAGAAGCGCCGCCGGCGCAAGCGCGGCACCATGGCCCAGGCGCCGCGTCGCGTGTTCATCAACCCGCTGGTCTGCGAAGGCTGCGGCGACTGCTCCCGGACCTCCAACTGCGTCTCGATCGAGCCGCTGGAGACCGAGTTCGGCCGCAAGCGCAAGATCGACCAGTCGACCTGCAATCAGGACTACTCCTGCCTCGACGGCTTCTGCCCCTCGTTCGTCACCCTGGAAGGGGCCGAGAACGCCCGCGCCCAGCATGTGCCGGCGCTAACCGCCGACTCCACCCCGTTGCCGACCATCCCGGCGTTCGAGGGCGTGAAGAACATCATCTTCACCGGCATCGGCGGCACGGGCGTGACCACCACCGCCTCGATCCTGGCGATGGCCGCCCACGTCGACGGGCTCGCGGCCTCGTCGGTCGACATGACCGGCCTGGCGCAGAAGGGCGGTGCGGTGTTCAGCCACGTGCGCATCGGCGCGACGGAAAAGACCCCGATCGGCGGGCGCGTGCCGGCGGCCAGCACCAACGCCCTGATCGCCTGCGACCTGCTGGTCGCCGCCGGTCCCGAGGCGCTGGCGCTCTACGCCAAGGACCGCACCGACGCGGTCGGCAACGGCGACTTCCAGCCCACCGCCGACCTGGTCACCGATCGCGACGCCAAGTTCGACGGACCGGCGATGGAGCGTCGGATCAAGGGCGCGACCCGCAGCTACGACAGCTGCCCGGCGGTCGAGCTGGCCGAGGAGAAGCTGGGCGACGCGATCTACGCCAACACCATCATGCTGGGCTTTGCCTGGCAGAAGGGCCTGATCCCGGTCTCGGCCCGCGCGCTCTACCGGGCCGTCAAGCTCAACGGCGTCGAGACCGAGACCAACCTGCAGGCGTTCGAGATCGGCCGCATCGCCGCCCACGATCCGGCCCAGCGCAAGCCGATGCACCAACCCGCCCCATCGCCGCAGACCCGGCCGCTGGACGAATTGATCGCCCAACGCACGGGCGAGCTGGTCGCCTATCAGGACGCGGCCTACGCCGATCGCTATGCGAAGCGCCTGGCGGCGGTGCGCGCGGCCGAGGCGCCCTTCGGCGGCGAGGCGATCACCCGCGCGGTCGCGATCAACCTCTACAAGCTGATGGCGGTGAAGGACGAGTACGAGGTCGCCCGGCTCTATTCCGACGGCCGCTTCGCCGCGACGCTGAAGGACACCTTCGTGGGCGGCAAGGCCAAGGTGTTGCTGGCACCGCCACTGCTCAGCCCGAAGGACGACGCCGGTAACCCGAAGAAGCTCGCCTTCGGCGGCTGGATGCTGCGCTGGGGCTTCCCGACGCTGGCGAAGCTGAAGGGGTTGCGCGGCGGCGCGCTCGACGTCTTCGGCATGACTGAAGAGCGTCGCAAGGAGCGCAGGCTGCTGGCCGAATACGAGGCCGCGCTGGATCGCCTGATCGCCGGCCTGACCGCCGAGCGCCTTCCCCTAGCTGTGAAAATCGCATCCGTCCCCGACGCCATCCGCGGCTTCGGCCACGTCAAGGAAGCGGCGATGACTGCCGCGAAGGCGGACGAAGCGAAGCTCTGGACCGAGTGGGACGCCAGCCCTCCCTCCCCCTCGTGGGCAGGGAAAGGCGGCGAAGCCGCCAGGGTGGGGGAGTCAGAAGCCGCGCACTGACCGAAGACGGTGCGACTTCGCACACCCTGCCGACGCTTCGCATCGTCTGTCCCTCCCCATAAAGGGGAGGGAAGGCTATAGCCCCGGCATGACTACCGAATTCGACTTCGACGCCTGCGTCGTCGGCGCGGGCGCCGTGGGGCTGGCGTGCGGCTATGTGCTGGCCAGGCGCGGCCTCTCCGTGGTGGTGCTTGAGCAAGAACGCGCGATCGGCCAGGGCGTCTCCTCGCGCAACTCCGAGGTCGTCCACGGCGGGCTCTACTATCCGACCGGTTCGCTGAGGGCGCGGTTCTGCGTCGCCGGCCGCCGCGCGCTCTACGGCTTCCTGGACACGCACCATGTCGACTACCGCAAGTGCGGCAAGCTGGTGGTGGCGACAGAGCCGACCGAACTGCCGCGCATTGAAGCCGTCGCCAAGCAGGCGCGGGAGAACGACGTCGAGGGTATCGCCGAGCTCGACGCGACGACGGCGCTGAAGATGGAGCCCGGCCTGCGCTGCGTCGGCGCCGTGATCTCGCCCGAGAGCGGCGTGTTCGACAGCCACGGCTACATGCGGGCGCTCGAAGGCGAGATCGAGGATCGGGGCGGCGCCGTGGTGCTGGCGACGCCCTTCGAAGGCGCCGAACCGGTCCCAACCGGTGGCTTCACCGTGCGCGCCGGCGGCGAGACGTCGACCTCGATCACCGTACGCCTGCTGGTCACCGCGCCCGGCCTCTCGGCCCAGGCCGTGGCGGCGAAGATCGATGGCTTCCCGGCCAAAGACATCCCGAAGCGCCACCTGGGCAAGGGAGTCTACTTCCGCCTCACCGGCCGCGCGCCGTTCGAGCGCCTGATCTATCCGCCGCCGATCCCCGGCGCGCTCGGCACCCACTATCGCAAGGACCTCGGCGGCCAGGCGGTGTTCGGCCCCGACCTCGCCTATGTCGAGACCGAGGACTATTCGGTCGATCCCGCCCGCGTCGCCGGCTTCTACGAGTACGTGCGCCACTTCTGGCCCGGCCTGCCCGACGGCGCGCTGACGCCGGACTACGCCGGCATCCGCCCGAAGCTGCATGGCCCGAACGAGCCGCAGCCCGATTTCCAGCTCGACGGCCCTGAGATTCACGGCCTCCCCGGCCTCGTCGCCTTGTTCGGCATCGAGAGCCCCGGCCTCACCTCGTCGCTGGCCATCGGTGAAGAGGTGGCGCGGCGGCTCGCCTCCGCTTGAAGGCGCCGGGTGCTTCGCCTATAAGCCGCCGCTCGCGTTTTGGCTGGGTAGCTCAGTTGGTTAGAGCGGCGGATTCATAACCCGCAGGTCGGCGGTTCGAGCCCGCCCCCAGCTACCATTCTCGCTATTGCGCCTCCCGACCCCGGCCGGCTCCTAACCAGCGTTCGCGCGTTGTTGCGGGATGTCCAAGTCCGCCACATCAGATAACGCGTCGGCGGCGCCGGTTCTGCCGGCCCATATTGAGGATACCGTCCAGGCGATCGACCGCCTGCATATCGATCACCGCCGCGGCTCGACGGGTTTGCAGCTCGTCGTGGAACGACTGACACGCTTTCTGAGCCGCCCGCGCGCCGCGGGCCTGCTCGCGCTCGGCGTGGCGATCTGGATCGGACTGAACCTCGTCCTCCAGGCCTTGGGCGTGCGGCCGTTCGATCCGCCGCCGTTCGACGGGCTGCAAAGTATCACCGGCGTCGGCGCGCTGCTGATGGCGGTGTTCATCCTGGTCACCCAGCGCCGCGAGGACGAACTGAGCGAGTTGCGCGGGCAGTTGACCCTGCAGTTGGCGATGTTGTCGGAGCAGAAAACCGCCAAGCTGATCGAACTGATCGAGGAGCTGCGCCGGGACCTTCCGAACGTGCACAATCGTCTGGACGCGGAAGCAGCGCGGCTGTCACGTCCCGCGGATCGCGAAGCGGTGCTGGAGGCGCTGAAGGAGAACCAGGACGCACGAAGCGTCGAGGGTTCCAGGTCCGCCGATCCGGAATAGTCGGTCGAGCGCCGGCCTCCCGCCCGCAATTCAAAAGCTAGAGCCTGATTCAGGGCTCAAGATGAGCCCATCAGGCCTAGGCTTCGATATCGACCTCATGCCCCGCCGAGGTCCTATGCTCGGCCTCTGGCTCGACGACCGGCGTGGTCGGGAGCCGGGTCGCCGCCCGTTTGGCGCAGCGCCGCGCGAAGGCGAGCCACACCTGCAACTGACCCCGGGACGGCCGCCGCCGGATATCGACGGGCCGCACCGCGCGAACGGCTCTGACGGGCCTGATCGGCCTGATGGGGCTATCGAACATGCCCATCAGGCTGCGCCCGTCGGCTTAAGCATCGCCTAACGCGGCGTCGGTTCAGAGCTGGTAGCGTAATCCCACGTTCAGTGAGACGTCCTGCGAGGCGCCGTGCATGTCCCCCGGCTGCAAGCCGTTCGGGCGCGAGACGCCGGGCGTGTCGTTGAGCGTGTTCCAGCGCAGGAACGGCGCGTCGATGTAGCGGTAGGTGACGTCGAGGTTCAGCTTGCGCTGCAGCTTGTAGGAGAAGCCGCCGAGCGCCTGGAAGGCGAACTGCGTTGGACGCAGGATCGAACCGCCGAGTTGCAGCGTCTGGGTGGCGGGGTTCTGCGCCGTGATCGGCCCTGGCACGCCGCTGAAGTAGTAGTGGGAGTCGAACTGCAGATGGTAGATGCCGACCCCGACGCCGACGAACGGGGTGAGGCGGTGTTCGGGCAGGAAATCGTAGACGGCGTTGACCATGCCGTTATCGGCGTAGGCCCAGTTGAGGTGCGGATCGCCGAAGGTGGCGGCGCAGGGCGGCGGGATGTTGGTCTTGGCGCACAGGCCCCACGGCTCGCCCGGGCGGCCCTGCGCCAGGCCGCCCGCGCCCATGGGCAGGGTCGATTGGATCGAGTGGATGTTGCTCTCGCGCAGGCCACCGTCGAACTCGACCCGCAGGTGCGGTGTGACGTGATAGCCGACCCGCAGGAAGGCGTCCCAATCGCCGTTCAGCTTGTATTGCCACTGGAACGGCTTCCCGTCGGGCGCCGGGTCGAACGAGGTGGCGTCGATCGCCAACGGCTGGTGATAACCGAGATCGAGAGCCACGTAAGGGTGCAGCCAGCCGCCAGGCGGATGAGGCCAGCCGCCGCCGGTGTCATCGTCCGCCAGGGCGCACGCGGGGACGGCCATCGCCGCGACCACGGTGATCAGTAATTTCCAACTCATTTCACCAACCCTGAAGCTTGTCCGCCGGCTCGGACTTATTTCAATCTCTACACATTCGACCACCGACTGCGACCTCAGCTTTCGGCTTTTCTGTGGCGTACTTGCGGAAGATCGTCGGCGAGGGCTCGTGGCGAGAGGCCGGCTGCGCCATCTGGCCACGGCCCACCGTGCGGGCGATCAGCCGGAGGGTCAAGCCGCCGCGGCGGCGCCCTGCGCGTGACGCTCGGCCAATGCCCCGTCGAGCGCTTCGAGGAGCCGCTCAGGCTTGATCGGCTTTTCGACCACGCTGCGCATGCCCGCGGCGAGATAGAGCGCGACTTCGTCGGTGTCGGCGTTGGCGGTTAGGGCGATGATCGGCACCCGGCCGGCCGGCGCGGCAAGCTTGCGGATTTCCCGGGCGGCCGTGACGCCATCCATGCGCGGCATCTTGATGTCCATCAGGATCACGTCGTAGCGGCCGGCCCGTGCGGCTTCGACCGCCTCGACGCCGTCGACCACCGACTCTGTCGAGCAGTCGAACATCTCGCAAAGCGCCTCGACCACCATGCGGTTGGTGGCGTTGTCGTCGACGACCAGGATGTGGGCGGAGCGCGTCGGCGCCAGTTCGGCCAGCGACGCATCCTCGACGTCGCGCCCCTCGGTGGCCGCGACCGCGACCTCGAACGAGACGGTGGCGCCAGGTCCGGGATTCGGCTGGGCCACCAGCGAGCCGAACATCGCCGCGATGGTCCGCTGCGCCAGCATCAGCTCAAGCTGCACGCCCATGCCGCCGGCGACCACCGTCTCGGCGAAGCCGCGGAACAGGCCAGCGAGATGGTCGGGCGCATAGGTGGCGCCGTTGTCGCGGACGCGGCCGGTCAGGACGCAGCCGTCCTCCTCGGCGCGCACCTTGAGGCTCGCCTCGATCACGCCACGGCTGGAATGGGCCATCGCGTGGCCGATCAGGGCGTCGAACACCTGCATCAGCCGCGCGGCGTCGACCACCGCGGCGCAGTCTGGCGCGCCGTCGTAGGAGACCAGCAGGGTCGCGCCCGCGGTCTCGGCCTGGGCGCGCCAGCGGGCGGCGATGTCGTCCATCAGTTCCTGCAGGCGGCGCGGCGCGGTGACGATCTCAAGCCGGCCAGCGTCAGCGCGCTGCAGTTCGGCGGCGGTGTCGAGCAGCGAAAGCGTGGTATGCGCGGCCTCGGCGATGGTCTCGATATGCGCGGAGGCGCCGTCCGGCAGCCGCAGGCGCTTCAGGCCGTCGGCCGCCGCCAAGGCGTGAGCGATCGGCTCGCGCACCTCGGTGCAGATGCGCTCGATCAGGCCGACGTCCTTGCGGGGGGCGGTCAGGGCGGGAAGCAGTCGAGCGAGGTCGCTGACGCCGGCGTACCGGCCGTCGCTGCAGACGATGAACCCGGCGAGCAGGGCCGCCGGCCGTTCGGCCAGCATGCGCGCCACAAACGGCGCGACGTCCAGTGCGGCCTCGACGATCAGTGGGTCGGGTTCGGCAGTCTCAAGGATCGGCCGGCTGGCGGCGCCGGTGCGTTCCATCCGGGCCAGGAAGGGCTCGCGGTGCACGATCGCGACCGGCCGCTCGCCGTCGACCACCGCCAGCGCCCTGCAGTCCAGGTCGTGGATGAACGCGGCGAGCGCGACCTCGCACAGACTGTCAGCGGGTAGGGCCGTGCTCGGGTCGATCGTATCGCCGATAATGTCCATGGCCGCCGAGCGATGACTAACTTGGCGCACACCATGGTCATTGTCGGCTTGCGAAGAAGTTAAACTGACGCGCGAATACCAACCTATGGGGTAGGCAGCCGCGAAAAATCTACACGCTAGAGCCTGATAGGCTCTCTCGAGCCCTGAATCAGGCTCTAACCTCTTGAAGGGCGGGCACGATTCAGAGTTCAGGCGATTCCGCCTGAACTCATCGTGCCCTAGCGGCCGGAGGGGATGTCCTTGAACGCGACGTCCTTGTCCACGCGCATGTCCTGGGGCAGGCCCAGCACCCGTTCGGCGATGATGTTCTTGAGAATCTCGTCGGTGCCGCCGGCGATCCGCATGCCGGGCGCGCTCAGCAGCGTGGCCTGGAACAGCGCCGACAGCGGCGCCAGCGCCGGATCGACGATGACCCCGAACTGGTCCTCCAGATCGACCGCGGTGTTGGCCACGTCCTGCATCAGCGGTGCGGTCACAACCTTGCCGATCGACGCTTCCGGCCCCGGCGTCTGGCCGCGCGACAGCGCGGTCTGGGTGCGCAGGCGGGTGAGGCGCAGGCCCTCGGCCTGAACGTACCAGTCCGCGACCTTTTCGCGCAGCGACGCGTCCTTGATGCCCGAGCCGGCCAAGGTGGCGATGCTGGAAGCCAGGTCCATGATCTGGCGATGATAGCTGGCGCCGCCGCCGATGGCGTTGCGCTCGTTCATCAGCGTGACCAGGGAAACGCGCCAGCCGTCGCCCACCGGACCGATCCGCTGGCTGTCCTTCACCCGCAGATCGGTGAAATAGACCTCGTTGAAACCCGACGCCCCGGACATCTGGTGGATCGGCCGCACGTCGATCGCCGGGTCCTTCATGTCGACCCAGAACATGGTCAGGCCCTTGTGCTTGGGCACGTCAGGATCGGTGCGGGTGACCAGGATGCCGAAGTCGGAGAACTGGGCGCCCGAGGTCCAGACCTTCTGGCCGTTGATGATCCAGTCGCCCGAGCCGTCCGGCGCGCGAACGGCGCGGGTTCGGGCCGCGGCGACATCCGAGCCGCCGGAGGGTTCGGAGAACAGCTGGCACCAGATCTCCTCGCCGCGCAGGGCGGGGCCGACGAAGCGCTGCTTATCGACCTCGTTGCCGGCGGTCATGATCGTCGGCACGCACATGCCGAGGCCGATCTGGAACGGGTTGCCTGGCGTGGGGAAGCCGGACTCCTCCTGCGCGAAGATCTGCGCCTGCCAGTTGGCGCCGCCAACGCCGCCCCATTCCTTGGGCCAGGTGATGCAGGAATAGCCGGCCGCCGCCTTCTTGGCCTGCCAGGTCTTGGCCTCCTTCAGCCCCGCGGGATCCTCGTCGTCACGGGTGCGGCCCTTGGGGGCGTTGGCCGCCAGCCAGCCGCGCGCTTCGGCGCGGTAGGTTGCTTCTTCGGGACTGTCGTTGAAGTCCATGACTTTTGCCTTCCTCAGGCCGCGTTGCGGCGTTCGAGCTGCTGCACCAGCCGCTCTTTCCAGGCTTTGGACCCGCCAGCCACCAGGCCGAGCTGCTGGGCGCGGCGGTAGAACAAATGGCAGTCCATCTGCCAGGTGAAGCCGATGCCGCCGTGCGTCTGCAGGTTTTCCTTGGCGGCGTTCCAATACGCCTCCGACGCCGCGACCCGGGCCGAGGCGGCCGCCAGCGGCAGCTCCGAAGCGCCGCTCTCCAGCGCCCAGGCGCCGTAGTAGGCGGTGGAGCGCGCCAGCTCGTTCTTCACATAGATGTCGGCCAGCTTGTGCTTGATCGCCTGGTAGCTGCCGATCGGGCGGCCGAAGGCGTAGCGCTCCATCGCATAGCCCTTGGCCATTTCCAGCGCCCGATCCGCGCCGCCGACCTGTTCGAACGCCAGCAGCACGGCCGCGCGCTCAAGCAGCGCTTCGGCGAGCGCCAGGCCCTCGCCGGCCGGCCCCAGCCGCTCGACGATGGCGCCTGAGAAGGTGAGCTTGG
>Ga0302314_10007778_pt1 | contig 19232 bp, 19 predicted proteins | sample III_Palsa_N2_3_FD_200533 | JGI IMG/M metagenome (GOLD analysis project Ga0302314, IMG submission 200533) | Peat permafrost microbial communities from Stordalen Mire near Abisko, Sweden - III_Palsa_N2_3 | ecosystem: Environmental > Terrestrial > Soil > Palsa > Peat permafrost | place: Sweden...
CGTCTTTTTCCACCCTCACCACTGCATTCCGGAGTTCTACCTTGGCCAACATCAAGTCCGCGAAGAAGCGCGCGCGCCAGTCCGAGCAGCGTCGCCTGCGCAACATCAGCGCCCGCTCCATGGTCCGCACCGCCCTGAAGAAGGTCGTCAAGGCCATTGAGGCCAAGGACAAGGCCGGCGCCATCGCCGCTTTCACCGTCGCCCAGCCGGTGATGGATCGTTATGCCGCCCGCGGCCTGATCCACAAGAACAAGGCTGCCCGCCACAAGAGCCGCCTCAACGCGAAGATCCGCGAACTGGCGTAAGCCGGGGCGCGATTCGGGTTGAACAAAAAGCCGGCGCAAGCCGGCTTTATTCTTTGCTGGAAATGAAGTGCACAGGCCGGCGCAAGCTGCGCCCTTTCGCACCTGGACAGCATCACCGCCGGCGGTAACGGGCCAGCCCGACATGCTGGTGCCGCAGTTTCCGGTGGGATTGTCGGGCACACCCGTTTGCGAAGGTCCCTACGAGAGCGTAGCGTCGGCGGGCAAGTCGACGCATCCGTCAGGGAGTCATTGTCATGACCATTCGCTTGTCCGCCTCGCCCCTTCTTCTTGCCATTGCTGCACTAGCCTTTCCCGGCATCGGCAAAGCGCAGGACAGCACGCCCCCCGCCAATGCCAGCCCTCCAGCGCCAACCAGCCAAGCGGTGCCACGCTACGATTCGGACGCCGACACCGGCCGAGTGCAGACGCCCAGCTTCAAGACACCGGAAGCCGATGGCCGGCCCGGCATATATTTCTTCGACCTTGGTGCGTATGCGGCCAAGAAGAAGGACTATGCGCACGCCATCGCCATGTACAAGGTCGCTGCGTCGTGGGCCTATAAACCGGCGGAGTACAACCTGGCCGTGATGTATCTGAATGGCCAGGGCACCCCGGTGGATTTACCGCGTGCCTTGGCGTGGATGGCCTTGGCTGCCGAGCGCAACGATCCGCAATACGTCAAGGCGCGCGACCTGATCAATGTGCACCTGAACGATGCCCAGTTCAACCAGGCCAATGTGATCATGGCCGAGCTGCTGCCGACGTACGGCGACAAGGTGGCGCTGGCTCGCGCCAAAGGACGTTGGCTCGAGGTCCGCGACTCCGCCACCGGTTCACGCGTGGGCTCGGCCGCCAGCCCCTTGATAGTGGGCGCCATTGCTGATGACCCAAACCACATGGGATCCCCGTACTACGATGTCCACAGTGGTGGGGGCGTCATTTCCTCGGGCTTCGAGATCAATGGAGGTCATGTCACGGACGGCTCCATCGCCTACCAGCAACTGCGGGCCAGCAACAACCCATACGACCCGAAATTCAAGTGGCTACCGGGCGCCGCCGGAACCGTCACGGTCGATCCTCTGATCCCGGTCAAGAAGAATGATGCCGAAAAGCCTGCTGCTTCAGGCAACGCTCCGTCGACGGACAATTCCAACCGCTGAAGGTCGCCTCACACGGGGGATGCCTGCAGTGTCGAAAACACACTCACGCATTCCGTCCGACGGTGGAATGCACGCTTCAACCATCAAGGCGAAGCCGTCTTTATTTGCCGCGCGAACGAAACTCCAGCGGCACAGCATCCGTCCGCGCTACCGCCGGCGGCTTCGGTCCGCAGGCGCCACAAGTGCTGCAGCCGTCGCTGCAATTGCCAGTGGCCTGCTTCGGCTGCAGGTGTTGCCCGAAGGCACGCAACCATGCAGCATGCCCCGGCCGACTGAAGCGGATCGAGGCCGCTGCCAGCCAGCGGTTGCTGAGCTGTGGCGCCAGCTTGCGGAACACGATCAGCGCACTGGCCAGCACGATCAGGCCGATCACCGCGTACTGCACCAGCAGGCCCGTGCTCATGTCAGCACCCTCGTCACCTGGTAGACGATGAACGACGCGGCGTAAGCCATGCCGAACATGTAGCCGAACGAGACTGCCACGTTGCGCCAGGAGTTGGTCTCGCGGCGGATCACGGCCAGCGTGGACATGCACTGCGGCGCATACGCAAACCACACCAACAGCGACAGCGCGCTGGCCAGCGAGAGTTGTCCGGCCAAGGCATGACCCAGCCCGCCGCTTGCCGCGCCGCCGACCAGATAGACGGTCGCCAGCGCGGCCACTGCCGTCTCACGCGCGGCGAATGCCGGAATCAGCGCCAGGCTGATCTGCCAGTTGAAGCCGATCGGCGCAAAGATGTATTGCAGGCCGCGCCCGATGTAGCCGGCGAAGCTGTAGTCGATGGCGGGCAAGGTTGCGCCTTCCGGCGCCGACGGGAAGGTGGAGAGGAACCACATCAGCACAGTCAGGCCCAGAATCACCCCAGTCAGCCGCTTCAGGAAAATTGCGCCGCGCTCATACAGGCCGATCGCCACGTCACGCAGCTTGGGCATCCGGTACGACGGCAGCTCCATCAGCAAGGCATGTTCGCTCTTGTCACGGCGAACACGCTTCATCACCCAGCCCACCGCCATCGCACCGAGGATGCCCACCAGGTACAACGAGAACAGCACGATGCCCTGCAGGTTGAACACGCCGAACACGTAACGGATCGGGATGAAGGCACCGATCAGCAGCGCATACACCGGCAAGCGCGCCGAGCAGGTCATCAGTGGTGCGATCAGGATCGTCGCCAGACGGTCGCGCGGGTCCTGGATGCTGCGTGTACCCATGATGCCGGGGATCGCGCAGGCGAAACTCGACAGCAGCGGGATGAACGAGCGCCCGGTCAGGCCCACCGACAGCATCAGGCGATCGAGCAGGAAGGCCGCACGCGGCAGGTAGCCGGACTCTTCCAGCACGATGATGAAAAGGAACAACACCAGGATTTCCGGCAGAAAACCCAGCACGGTCCCAAGGCCACCAAACAGGCCATCGGTGATCAGACTCTGCAGCGGTCCAGCCGGCAGTAGCGTGGCGACATGCCCGCCCATCCAAGCGAAACCGTCGCCGATCGCGTCGGTCATCGGCTTGCCCACTGAATACACCGCCTGGAATACCAGGAACATCACTACCGCGAGGATCAGCAGCCCGAACACCGGATGCAGCGCCCAGCGATCGAGCCTGTCGTCTATCGCCGCGGTGGTGCGCGGCATCGTCACCGTCGCGGTCAGCAATTCACGCACTTGTGCGTGCAGGTCGGCGCGACTGGCCGCGTCGCCCACTTGCGCCAGTGCGGCCTCCGGCACCTCGCCATCGACCCGTTCGATCAGCGCCTGTGCACCGCCACGCTTCACCGCAATGGTTTCCACCACCGGCAGACCGAGCCGGCGCTGCAGTTCCGGCACGTCGATGACAATGCCGCGCTGACGCGCCGTGTCCATCATGTTCAGCGCCAGCACTACCGGTCGACCGAGGCGTTTCACCTCGAGCACGAAACGCAGGTGCAGGCGCAGGTTGGTGGCGTCGGCCACGCAGATGATCAGATCCGGCGCCGCCTCACCCGGGTAGTTGCCGGCACAGACGTCGCGGGTGATCTGCTCGTCCGGGCTGTTCGCCTCGAAACTGTAGGTACCCGGCAGATCGAGTATCTGCAGCACCCGGCCGGACGGCGCGGTGAAGCGGCCTTCCTTGCGCTCGACGGTGACACCGGCGTAGTTCGCCACCTTCTGCCGACCGCCGGTGAGCTGGTTGAACAGCGCGGTCTTGCCGCAGTTCGGGTTGCCGACCAGGGCGATCCGCAGGGTCGAGGCACTCATGCCGCCGCCTCGCTACGCACGCTGATCCGGGCGGCTTCAGCGCGGCGCAGCGCAAAACGGGTGTAACCGATCTGGATCAGGACCGGATCGCCGCCCATCGGTCCGATCGCCACCACCCGGACCGGTTCGCCATCGACGAAGCCCAAGTCACGCAAACGCTGCGCAATCGGATCCGCCGCATGCGCATCGTGCACGCGGTCGACCACGGCGGGAGCATCTTTGGGCAATTCGGACAGACGCACGGGCGGCTTCACAAATAAGAATTGTTCGCATTGTAACCCTTTGGTCGCATTACTGCATCAGGTCGAACTTCCCGCTGGCGGCAGCATCTATCATGGCGTTATTTGCAGGGGCGACCGATGACCGATTCCATCCTGAACGAGCGCCGCGGCGCGGTGGCGTGGCTCACCCTTAACCGCCCGCAGATCCACAACGCGTTCGACGACGCCCTGATCGCCGCACTCACCGACGCGCTGGTGCAGGCCGATGCCGACCCGGCGATACGCGCCGTGGTGCTGAGCGGCAACGGCAGCTGCTTCTCCGCCGGCGCCGATCTCAACTGGATGCGCGGCATGGCCAGCGCGAGCGAGCAGGAAAACCGCGAGGACTCGCTGCGGCTGGCGCGGCTGATGCGCAACCTGCAATTCCTGTCCAAGCCAACCATCGCGCGGGTCAATGGTGCCGCCTATGGTGGCGGCGTGGGCCTGGTCGCCTGTTGCGACATCGCGATCGGCGTCGACACCGCCAAGTTCGCGCTGTCGGAAGTGAAGCTGGGCCTGGTGCCGGCAGTGATCTCACCGTACGTGATCGCCGCGATCGGCCTGCGCGAGGCACGCCGGCTGTTCATCACCGGCGAGGTATTCGAGGCCGCCACCGCCGCGCGCATTGGACTGCTGCACGCCGTCGTATCGGCACCCGAACTGGACGAGGCGATCGAGCGCCAGCTCTATCTGCTGGCCAAGGCCGGCCCGCAGGCTCAGCGCGAAGCCAAGCAGCTGGCCCTTCGCATGGGTGGCGCCGATGTCGCCCAAGCTGAGCGCATCGACCAGGCCAACGCGAAGCTGATCGCTCGCCTGCGCGTCTCCGAAGAAGGCCAGCATGGCCTGAGCGCGTTCCTCGACAAGCGTGCGCCGGCATGGGGCGGCAACGCGGTACCGTAACTCTCTTCCAGAGGCTCACCTCTCGGCTGTTTTCACATACATGAGACGCGCATGAGCCATCCCATTATCAACATCGCCGATGTCGAACTGCAGCCACTGCCGCCGGGCTTCCTCCCGACGGGTACTACGGCCGAACGTTTCGATCCGCATATCGGCCGCGTGTCGACCCGGCTTGGTGCGCAGAAGCTGGGCTACAACGTGACGGCGCTGGCACCGGGCAAGTGCGCCTTCCCTTTCCACAGCCATCGCGTGAACGAGGAAATGTTCTTCATCCTCGGCGGTAACGGCGAGATACGCATTGGTAGCGAACGCCACCCCGTGCGCACCGGCGACATCATCGCCTGCCCGGCCGGTGGCCAGGAAAGCGCGCACCAGCTCATCAACACCGGCACCGCCGAGCTGCGCTATCTGGCGGTGAGCACGCAGCTGTCGCCGGAAATCTGCGAGTACCCCGATTCGCGCAAGTACAGTGTGACGGTTGATGCCAGCCCGGATGCCCCCGGTACGCCACCACTGTTCCGCCATGTGGCCCGCTCCGGCGAGTCACTGGATTACTGGGACAGCGAGTGATGTACTAGCCACGGCGGATCGGCATGGCGTCGTGGTGCCATGCTGCGTTGCGCATCGGCTGCATCGCGTCAATCTGCTAGTTTTACTGGCTTTGCATCGATACGAACGGCTTCAAGGATACTGAATGTTCGAACGCGTACTGATAGCCAACCGTGGCGAGATCGCCTGCCGCGTGATCCGCACCTGTCGCCGGCTCGGCATCCATACCATCGCGGTGTATTCGGAAGCGGACAGGGACGCGCAACACGTGCGCCTCGCCGACGAGGCGTGGCCGATCGGCGGCCCGCGCCCGGCCGATTCCTACCTGCGCGGCGATGCCATCCTTGAGGTGGCCAAGAAGTCCGGTGCACAGGCGATCCACCCCGGTTACGGCTTTCTGTCCGAGAACACCGGCTTCGCCCGCACCTGCGCGGATGCCGGCATAACTTTCATTGGCCCGCGCCCGGAAAGCATCGACGCGATGGGTTCCAAGGCCGCCGCCAAGGCGCTGATGGAACAGCATGCCGTGCCGCTGGTGCCCGGCTATCACGGTGAGAATCAGGACACCGCCTATCTTGCCGAGCAGGCCGGCAAGACCGGCTTCCCGCTGATGATCAAGGCCACGGCCGGCGGCGGCGGCAAGGGCATGCGCATTGTGCGCAGCGCAGCGGAATTTGCCGACGCGCTCGCCTCCGCCCAGCGCGAAGCCGCCAGCTCGTTCGGCGATACGCGGGTGATCCTGGAACGCTATGTCGAGCATCCGCGACATATCGAGTTCCAGGTATTCGGCGACACGCTGGGCAACGTGATCCATCTCAACGAACGCGAGTGCTCGGCGCAGCGCCGCTATCAGAAGGTGCTGGAAGAAACGCCCTCGCCGTTCCTCGACGAGGCACGTCGCGCCGCGATGGGTGCTGCCGCAGTCGCCGCCGCGAAAGCGGTGAATTACGTCGGCGCCGGCACCGTGGAGTTCATCGTCGCGCGACAAGCCGATGGAAGTCTGGGCGAGTTCTTCTTCATGGAGATGAACACGCGCCTGCAGGTCGAGCACCCGGTAACCGAGCTGACGCTGGGGCTGGATCTGGTCGAATGGCAGCTGCGCGTCGCCGCCGGCCAGCCGCTGCCACTGCGGCAGGAACAGGTCCACGCGCACGGCCACGCGATCGAGGTGCGCCTGTATGCGGAAGATCCCGATCAGAATTTCCTGCCAAGCTCGGGCAAGTTGCAGACCCTGCGCCTGCCTGCGCCCTCGCAACATGTACGCCTCGACGGCGGCGTGATCGAAGACGATACGGTGACGATCTTCTACGATCCGATGATCGCCAAGCTGATCGTGTTCGACACCACTCGCGCACAGGCCTTGCAGCGGTTGCGTGAGGCACTGGCTGCGAGCGAGATCGTCGGCCCGAAATCGAACATCGCGTTTCTCGAACGGCTTGCCCGCCATCCGGCCGTGGTCGAAGGCCGCATCGACACCGGCTATCTGGATCGCCATCTGGAAGAATTCCTGGTTGGTGATGTCGCACCCTCCGACCAGGTCCTGTTCGCCGCAGCCATCGCCGCCCTGCTCCACGACGAATTGAGCGTGGGCAGCTCGGTCGCTGATCCGCATTCGCCCTGGGCAAGTGCCGACGCCTGGCGCATCGGTCACGCCGGCAAGCGAATCATCGCGCTGACGCTGCGCGAGCAGCGCCATGACATCGAGGCGCACGGCCACGATGGCAGCTATCAGCTGCGTCACGGCGAGACGACCTGCGAGGTCCGCGGTGCACGCTTGGGCGAGGACAGTCTGAGTGCCCGCTTTGACGGAGAAGCCTTGCGCTTTCCTCTGCGCACAGATAGCGCCCATGTCCTGCTTCACGACGCCAACGGCCAGCGCTACAGCTTTGCCCGCGCCGCCGCATTTGCGTGGGAATCGAAGGACACCGTCGGTGGCAACCAGGTCATCGCGCCGATGCCGGGCCGCATCGTGCTGGTGAAGGCGAAAGCCGGCGATGTCGTCGAACAAGGGCAGGAACTGCTGGTGATGGAGGCGATGAAGATGGAACTGGCCTTGAAGGCACCCCGCGCCGGCACCATCGAGAGCCTCAACGCTACCCAGGGCGAGTTCGTCGAGGCCGACGCCGTACTGGTGCGGTTCGCTGGCTGATATCTTCAGCTCGTCATTCCGGCGAAGGCCGGAATCGCTTTTCAACAGCGAAGCTGGTCATCCAGTGCGCTTATCTGCATGAAAGACCGGATCCTGTCCTTCGCCGGGATAGCGGCCCAACTAGATTCCCGGAGCCATACATGTCCTCCTCCAACCACGTCCGCATCGTCGAAGTCGGCGCCCGCGACGGCCTGCAGAACGAGAAGACCCTGCTGCCGGCTGATGTGAAGATCGCGCTGATCGATCGTCTCTCCTACACCGGTCTCAGCACCATCGAGGCAACCAGTTTCGTCAGCCCGAAATGGGTGCCGCAACTGGCCGATGCAGCCGAGGTATTCCGCGGTATCCGCAAGGTGCCGGGCGTGAGCTATCCCGTGCTGGTGCCGAACGAACAGGGCTACCTGCGCGCACGCGAAGTCGATGCACGGGAAGTCGCGGTCTTCACCGCAGCGTCGGAGGCCTTCAGCCAGAAGAACACCAATGCCTCGATCGATGAATCGATTGCACGCTTCGTGGCGGTGATCGAACACGCGCAGGCAGACGAGGTGAAAGTTCGCGGCTACATCTCGACCGTGCTCGGCTGCCCGTATCAGGGCGATGTGCCGGTAAAGGATGTGGTGCGCGTGGCACGCCGGATGTACGAGCTGGGTTGTTACGAGATCTCGCTGGGCGACACCATCGGCGTCGGCACACCGGCGAAGGCACGCGCGATGCTGCATGCAGTGGCACAGGAAGTGCCGATCAGCGCACTCGCCGTGCACTTCCACGACACCTACGGCCAGGCGCTGGCGAATATCCTCGCCTGTCTGGAAGAAGGTGTGCGCGTGGTGGACAGTTCCGTGTCCGGCACCGGCGGCTGCCCTTACGCCAAGGGTGCCACCGGCAATGTTGCCAGTGAGGACGTGGTGTACATGCTGCATGGCATGGGCATGACGACCGGGATCGACCTGGACCTGCTGGTCGCCACCGGTGCGTGGCTGGCCGCGCAACTGCACAAGGAAACCGCCAGCCGGGTCACCCGCGCCCGCACGGCCGGCTGAAGACTACCCTTACTCCTCGCACGCAACCGCCCGATGCCTACGCATTTCCTGATCCGCCCGATCACTGCCAGCGACGATGCCGCGATGGCCGGGATCATTCGACATGTGATGCCCGAGTTCGGCGCCGACGGCCCCGGCTTTGCAATCCACGACGCGGAAGTCGACCGCATGTGCGAGGCCTACACGCAACCGCGCAGCGTTTACTTCGTGGTCGAACGCGGCAGCCAAGTCGTTGGCGGTGGCGGCGTGGCTCCGCTGCAGAACGGCGAAGCGGACGTGTGCGAACTGCGCAAGATGTATTTCCTGCCCGCGGCACGCGGCATGGGCGCCGGCAGTGCGATGATGCAACACTGCCTCGACGCGGCCCGCGCCTTCGGCTTCCGTCGCTGCTACCTGGAAACGCTGACTGGCATGGACGCGGCACAAGCACTGTACGTACGTAGCGGCTTCACTCCGTTGTGCGCGCCGATGGGCGGTACCGGTCATTTCAGTTGCGACCGGTTCTTCATCCTCGAACTTTGAACGGAGCGGCCATGAGCAATCACGACCCACGCATCGATGCCTATATTGCCAAATCGGCCGAGTTCGCCCGACCGATCCTCGAACACCTGCGCGCAGTAGTGCATGCCGCTTGTCCGGAGATGGAGGAAAGCATGAAGTGGAGCATGCCGTTCTTCAGCTACAAGAGCGCGCCGATGTGCATGATGGCAGCCTTCAAGCAGCACTGCGGCTTCGGCTTTTGGCTGTCCAGGCAAGTCGTGGGCAGCACGGCTGAAGAGGGCATGGGACAGTTCGGCAAGCTCACTACGCTGAAGGATCTGCCGTCTAAAAAGGAACTCACTGCTCTCATCAAGAAAGCGATGGCGTTGAACGAAGCCGGCGTGAAACTGGCGCGCCCGAAAGCCGCTGCGAAGCCAGCGCCGACGTTACCGGACGACCTCGCTGCTCCGCTCGCGCAGAAGAAGCACGCCGCCGCGCGCAAGACCTACCAGGGTTTCAGCCCCAGCGCGCAACGCGAATACACCGACTGGATCACCGAAGCGAAGACCGACGCCACCCGCCAGAAACGCATCGCCACCACGCTGGAATGGCTGGCTGAGGGCAAACCGCGCAACTGGAAATACCTGACGTGCTGAGCCCGATGATCCGCATCGCCCGCGACGAAGACGCCGCCGCCATCCACGCGATCTACGCACCTTCGGTCACCGACGGTGTGGCTACCTTCGAGACCGAACTGCCTGGCATAGCGACCATGCGCGAACGCATCCGCACCCGCCTGCAGCACTATCCTTGGCTGGTGTGGGACGAAGACGGCGAGGTGCTGGCCTATGCCTATGCCGGTCGCTTCCGCGAACGTGCCGCCTACGACTGGATTGCCGAGACCTCGATCTACGTGCGTGCCGATGCACATCGCCGCGGCATCGCGCGCCGGCTCTACGGTGTGCTGCTGGATACGATGCGGTTGCAGGGCATGAACCAGGCCGTCGGCGTGATCACGTTGCCTGGCACCGTCAGCGTGGCGATGCACGAAGCGATGGGTTTCACCAGCGCCGGCGTGTGGCGCCAGTGCGGCTACAAACTCGGGCAGTGGTGGGATGTGGGCGTGTGGCAGAAGCAGCTGCAGGCACCGGCCGCAACCCCGCCCCTGGTCATTCCATTTCCGCAACTGGTGGATTCGCCGAAGCTGCACGACCTGCTCTCTTGATCCACCCGGCAGTGACACGAAAAAAAAACCCGCCAGACATGGCGGGTTTTTTCTGCCTGACAGCAGCAGACCTGTCGCTCAATGGTGCAGGAGCATATCCGCAATGACGCCGGTGGTGATCGCGACCAACAGGAAATCGCCATTGTCGCTGCGTACCCAGTGATAACCACGCGGCGGCGCACGCAGGTGCTCATGGTGCCAATCGTTCACCACGTAGCGGCGGCCCCGGTAGTCGTCCGGCACACGCCCACCCTTCCTGTACCAGCCTTCGTGCTGACCGCGATCATGCATGCCCTGATATTGGCCATGGTCATGGTGGTCGTTGCCGTAGTCCTGCGCCAGCAGTGGCGCACTGAGCATCAGCACGGCGCCACAGATAACAAGCATCCCCAACTGCTTCTTCATGTCGAGCTCCTGATTGATGGCAAGGTACTTGCCGAACTGCCTGCCAAGGATGGCAGGTGGATCCTCGCGCCTATTTACCGTTCAAGCCTCATCACCACAATACGACTGATGGTGGAGGATTATCCTGCCACGTTCAATGGCGGGTAAATATTTCACCATGAGGCGGTTGCGTTCAGCCGATGGTCGTCGCGGTGCGGGTGGTTCCCTATACAAAAACAGGCCGCCTTGCGGCGGGCCTGTCGCCCGCGCTCGCCATACTGGCAAGCGCAGCTTTGGATCAGTGCTGCCCAGCGATGATGCTGGCGATCACGCCGGTCGTGATGGCGACCAGAATGAAATCACCGTTGTCACTGCGCACATAGTGGTAACCACGCGGCGGCGCACTCAGGTGTTCGCTCTGCCAATCGCTCACGGCATAAGAACCACCACGGTACTCTGCCGGCATTTTGCCGCCCTTCTTGTACCAGCCTTCGCTATGGCCGCGTTCCGACATGCTGCGCTGGCTCTTCTGATCCTGATGATCCTGGCCCTGGGGTTGAGCCACCACGACGGCCGAGGTGGACATCAGCAATGCTCCGCAGATCAACAACGTACCCAATTGCTTCTTCATAAAGACACTCCGTTTGTAAAGGTGTAAAGCCTGAGGAACCGTGCTATTCCGGGGTTTCCGCGGGTTGCCTATACGGCGGCCCGAGCAGAAGGAGCCCCAAGCATCGCTGCCCTTCCTGCAACATCACCGCTCAACCCCCAAGGCCGCGTGAATATTCCGGTGAACGGCCTTCACATTTGGTCGTCATGAGGTTCATGGTCGCCATGCCTCTCGGTTACCATTCATGTTTCAGGTATCCAGAGAGACCCCCATGCAGCTCAATCAGGTCAAGGCGATCATCACCGGCGGCGCCTCCGGTCTCGGCCACGCGGTGGTAAAACACTTCGTCGCGCACGGTGGCAAGGTCGCGCTGTTCGATGTGAATGAGGACAAGGGCCACGCCGCCACGAAGGAACTGGGTGATGTCGCGCACTTCTTCCGCACCGACGTCACCTCCGAGGACGGCGTGGTCGCGAACGTGGCCGCCGCACACGAGGCGATGGGTGGTCTCAACGTGGTGATGAACTGTGCCGGCATCCTCGGCGCCGGTCGCGTGCTGGGCAAGGACGGCGCGATGCCGCTGAACACCTTCGCCACCACCGTGATGGTGAACCTGGTCGGCAGCTTCAATGTGGCCAAGGCCGGTGCCGCGCTGATGCAGGGCAACGAGGCAGGTGAGGACGGCGAGCGCGGTGTGATCATCAACACCGCCAGCGTCGCCGCCTACGAAGGCCAGATCGGCCAGGCCGCCTACTCCGCCTCCAAGGGCGGCGTGGTCGGCATGACCCTGCCGATGGCACGCGAACTCGCACGCTTCGGCATCCGCGTGGTGACGATCGCGCCCGGCATCTTCTGGACCCCGATGGTCGACAGCATGTCGCCGCAGGTGCAGGAATCGTTGTCCGCGTCGATCCCGTTCCCGTCGCGCCTGGGCAAACCGGACGAGTTCGCCTCGACCGTCGCCTTCATCCTCGGCAACCACTACATCAACGGCGAGACGATCCGCCTCGATGGCGCCGTGCGGTTGCAACCGAAGTAATCTTCCCGCTTCCCATTCCACTCCATACGAATCCATCGCATGAAAGCTTCCGACGTCAAGAAAGGCAACGTGGTCGAACACGACGGCACCGTCTACCAGGTGCGCGACATCGAGCGCAGCTCGCCCAGCGCGCGTGGCGGCAACGTCACGTTCCGCTTCACCCTGTATTCGATCCCCGGCGGCCGCAAGTTCGACCTCAGCCTGCGCGCCGACGATGAGTTGCGCGAGATGGACCTGGTGCGCCGCGCCGCGAACTTCTCGTACATGGACGACGGCGCGTTCGTGTTCATGGATGCCGAGGATTACACCCAGTACCTGCTCTCGCCCGAGCTGGTCGGCGACAACGCCGGCTACATCGTGGAAGGGATAGAGGGCTATTACGTGCAGGTGATCGACGAGGCGCCCGTTGGTTTGCAGGTACCGAGCAGCGTGATCCTGACCGTGGTCGACACCGCACCGGAAATGAAAGGCTCCAGCGCCACCAAGCGCAACAAGCCGGCCAAGCTCAATACCGGCATCGAGGTACAGGTGCCCGAGTACATCAGCAACGACGAGAAGGTATGGGTGAACACGCTCACCGGCGAGTTCGCCGGCAGAGCCTGAGAGCAGGAACGAGTAGTGGGGAGTGAGAAACGAAAGTGAAAGCGTGAGAGACGCGCTGTTTTTGCCATACTCATTTCTCATTCCTCTCCACTCACTTCTCGCCCCATGCCCTCCAGCGGTTATTCGCTAAGCGCCCATGCGATCGAAAGCCTGACCCAGATCAAGCGGCCGGACGTGCCGTGGCAGGTGGTATTGCGCAACACCGCCGCGGTGATACTGCCGCTGGGCATCGGGCTGGCGACGGGACACACGGAGATTGGGCTGGCTATCGGCGCCGGCGCGCTGGATACGATGTTCTCAGATCAGCCCGGGCCATATCGCCAGCGCTTGCGCCAGCTGCTGCTGGCCTCGCTGGCGGCGGGACTGGCTTCGCTGTGCGGCCTCATGATCGGCGGTCAGTTGCTGCCGATGCTGCTGGCGACGGCAGCCTGTGGTTTCTTCGGTGGCTTGCTGGTGGTGTTCGGCACCGATACCGCACGGGTCGGCATGACCAGCATGATCCTGCTGGTGGTCACCGCATCGACGCCGACCTCGCTGGATGGGGCGTTGAGCGGTGCCGCGTTGATCTTCTGCGGCGGCCTGCTGCTTACCTTGTTCTCGCTGGCGGCATGGCCATGGCAGCGCTATTTGCCGGAACGTCATGCGCTGGCCAAGGTATATGCAGGGCTTGCCACACTGGCCAGACAACAGACGCATGACGACGCCGACGTACCGGCTCTGACCGAAGCGATGACCACCCTGCAGCAAACCCTGTTGGGCGAGCATCGCGCCCATGGTCGTGCGATGGAGGCCTTCGGCGTCTTGCTGGAGCTGGCCGAACGCATTCGGCTGGAGCTCACCGCGATGGCCGAGCTGCATGCCAACCCGGCCGCCCACGCGATGTTCCACGATGATGCCGCCCGTGTGCTCGCGGCGATCGCCGGCGCACTGGAACAGGGTGAATCGCCCGAACAAGCGGCACATGCGCTGCAAACCCTGCAGGCCAGCGAACGCGCCCTGCTCGATGGCAGTACCAGTACGGGTGGCCTGGCCGCGCACATCCATGCGCTCTCCGGCCAGTTGGCAGCGGCAGTGCGCAACGCCGACTGGGCCGGCAGCCGCGGCGAGCTGCGCGCCAGCGCGGCGGAAACCCACCTGCCCAAGGCGCTGCGCAGCAGTTCCGCCTGGGCCACCCTGCGCGCGAGCCTCACCCCGCGCTCGGTGGCATTCCGGCATGCCTTGCGCATGGCCGTCTGCCTCAGTGCTGCGCTGTGGCTTTCGCGACTATTGCAGCTGCCGCACGGCTACTGGTTGCCAATGACGGCGGCGATCGTGCTGCGGCCGGACTTTGCCGCCACCTTCAATTTCGGCCTGCTACGCGTGCTCGGTACCGTGCTCGGGCTGGTGCTTACCACGGCACTGCTGCACTTCTCGCCGAACGAGCCATGGGCGCATCTCGCGCTGATGGCCGTGCTGTGCATGGCGTTCCGCTATCTGGCCACGGCGCATTACGGCATCGCGGTAGCCGCACTGACCGGCACCGTGGTGATCCTGCTTTCCTACGAAGGCGTGGGTTCCAGCGCCGCCGTGGTGGATCGGGTGATCAACACCGCCCTCGGCTGCAGCATGGCTTTGCTCGCATACGTGGCGTGGCCGACCTGGGAGCGCGGCCGGGCACGTGCTGCGCTGGCCGTGATGCTGGATGCCTACGCCAGCTACCTGCGCGCACTGGCGCAACCGGACCAGCGCAACGCTCACCACGAGACACGCAGCGCAGCCCGTACCGCCCGCACCAATGCGCAGGCTTCGATCGACCGCATGCGCAGCGAACCGGCCACGCCCCCGGAACTACTCGCGCTGGCCCGTACCCTGTTCGCCAATGGCAATCGACTGGCGCGCACCGCGATGACGCTGGAAGCGATGGTCGACGATCTCGCCACGCTGCCCGCACAAGCCGAGATCAGGCACTTCGTGGAGCAGTGCGCCAACACGGTGCAGGCCATCGCCACGGCGTTGCGCGAACAGCGCAACATGGACACCCTGCCGGACCTGCGTACCCGGCAACGCACCCTGGTCGCCCTGCTACAGGGTGCCGATGACCGCGCTGCAGCCGAATCGTTGACACAGCTCAGTGACCGCCTGGTCGACAACGTCAACACGCTGGCGCATGTGGTCAATCGCGCACAGCAGGAATCCAGCACCGAACCTCGGCGCAGCCACGCCCAGGCCTGAGTCGCGAACCCGGCTGCCATCGTGCGACTGCAGCACGACGCCGACCCGCAGAGGTTTTACACTGCGTGGATGCTCAAGATCGATTCCCACGCGCACATCCTGCCCCGCGACTGGCCCAATCTGGCAGCCAAGTACGGTGACGACCGCTTTCCGGTGATGACGCATACCGATGGGCGCCACCGCATCTACAAGGACAGCCGGTTCTTCCGCGAGGTGTGGGATTCGGCGTTCGATCCACAGACGCGCATCGACGACTACGCCCGTTTCGGTGTCGACGTGCAGGTGATCTCCACCGTGCCGGTGCTGTTCTCGTACTGGGCACCGGGTCATCAGGCGCTGGAGTTGCACCGTCATCTGAACAACCACATGGCTGGCATCTGCCGCGATTATCCGCGCCACTATGCCGGCATCGGCACGGTGCCACTGCAGGCACCTGATCTAGCGATCCGCGAGCTGGAACGCTGCATCGACGAGCTGGGTCTGCAAGGCGTGCAGGTCGGTTCGCATTGCGGTGACTGGAACCTGGATGCGCCCGAGCTGTTCCCGTTCTTTGAGGCAGCTGCCGATCTCGGCGCCGCGGTGCTGGTGCACCCGTGGGACATGATGGGTGCGTCGACGATGCCCAAGTACTGGATGCCGTGGCTGGTCGGCATGCCGGCCGAGCAGTCGCGTGCCGCCTGCTGTCTTGCGTTTGGTGGCGTGCTGGAGCGGCTGCCGAAGCTGCGCGTGATGCTGGCGCACGGCGGCGGCAGCTTCCCCTCGACCATCGGCCGCATCGAGCATGGCTTCAAGATGCGGCCGGACCTGGTCGCCACCGACAATCCGCGCAACCCGCGCGAATACCTCAAACGCTTCTATTTCGACTCCTGCGTACACGACGATCTGGCGCTGCGCTATCTGCTGGATGTGACAGGCGTCGATCAGGTGATGCTTGGCACCGACTATCCTTTCCCGTTGGGCGAACAGGAACCCGGCAGCGGCATCGAGGCGCTGGGCCTGAACGAGGTCAACCGCGCCCGACTGTTTCACGGCACTGCACTGGAATGGCTGGGTTTGCCCAGGCATCGCTTCGCCCCCGACAACACCTCCCTGGAGTCAGCATGAGTTTCCTGCGCAGCACCGCCATTATCGCCACGGCCCTGGCCACCACCCTGCTGCTGGCAGGTAGCGTCCATGCCACCGATGTCAGCATGGCCGATGGCAGCGTGAGTTTCAGCACGCCGGATAGCTGGCTGGACATCATGGATACCCAGGGCGATCAGGAAGTACGCGTGTTCCAAGTGCCCGACCCGTCACCTACCGGCAAGACCAGCCTCGCCCGCATCACCGTAACCGTGAGCCAGGCGACCGACGTGAGTGCCTTCAATCAGTTCAAGAGCGATGCCACCGCAAAAGCTCTTGCGCTCCCCGGCTACAAGGCTGCCGCCGTGCTGCCGCCGCCGAACAGCAACCTGTATACCGCACAGGAAAATGGCGCCCAGTTCGACTACGTCGAGCACTACTGGTTCAAGAACGGTCACGCGATCCAGCTGCGCTGCATGCGCCCTGCAGAGAGCCTGGCCGGCGCCGGATGGAAATCCGAGTTCGACAAGGGCTGCGCAGCAATCGCCGCACGCTTGAAGTAAGCCACTCATCTACTCCCTCCCCTGCTCGCAGGGGAGGGCTGGGGAGGGGTGCTCTTGCCCCACACAAAACCCAAAGCCCCCCAGCCTCTCCCTACATGCAGGGAGAGAAGCCAACACCCCCGAAGAGATCGCTCGATGTTCCCAGCCTACGAAGCCAACCTCGACTGGGCCCACGCCCAGGACGCTGCCGACCCGCTGCGCGCGTTCCGCGACGAGTTCCTGATCCCGCCACATGAAGGACGTGACAGCGTCTACTTCTGCGGCAATTCGCTGGGTCTTCAGCCACGCGCCGTACGCGAAGCCGTCAATGCGGAGTTGGACTACTGGGGTGAGCTGGGCGTCGAAGGCCACTTCAAGGGCCGCCTGCCGTGGATGGATTACCACGAGTTCGTGCGTGATGACCTTGCCGCCGTTGTCGGCGCGCAGCCCTCCGAAGTCGTCGCGATGAATACCCTCGGGGTAAACCTGCACCTGATGATGGTGAGTTTCTATCGCCCCACGCCTGAACGCCACGCGATCCTGATCGAAGCCGGCGCCTTCCCCACCGACCGCTATGCGGTGGAATCGCAAATCCGCTTCCACGGCTTCAGCCCTGTACTTTCACTGATCGAATTGCAGGGCGACGAGCCGAACGGCACCATCTCGCTGGCGGCAATCGAACGCGCGTTGGCCGAACACGGTTCGCGCATCGCACTGGTGATGCTCCCCGGCGTGCAATATCGAAGCGGCCAGGCACTTGACCTCAAGGCCATCACCGAACTTGCACACAAACATGGTTGCACGGTGGGTTTCGACCTCGCCCACGCCGTCGGCAACCTGCCGCTGCAACTGCACGACAGTGGTGCCGACTTCGCCATCTGGTGCAGCTACAAATACCTCAACAGCGGTCCCGGTGCGGTCGGCGGCGCGTTCGTGCACGAGCGCCATGCCAAAGCCGCGCTGCCACGCTTTGCCGGATGGTGGGGCCATGACAAGAACACCCGCTTCCAGATGGGCCCCCAGTTCGTACCGACCGCCGGCGCGGACGGCTGGCAGTTGTCCAACCCACCCATCCTCGCGCTGGCGCCGCTGCGCGTCTCGCTGGAAATCTTCCGCCGCGCCAGCATGGCGCGCCTGCGCGAAAAATCACTGCAGCTCACCGGTTATCTCGAGTGGCTGGTACGCACGCAGCTGGCGAACGCGCTGGAAGTGGTGACACCGGCCGAACCGGAACGTCGCGGCGCCCAGCTGTCGATCCGCGTGATCGGTGGCCGCGAGCGCGGCCGCGCGCTGTTCGAGTACCTGATGGAACACGGCATCATCGGCGACTGGCGCGAGCCCGACGTGATCCGCATCTCTCCCGCACCGCTGTACAACCGGCATGCGGATTGTCTGGCGTTTGCGGAAGCAGTGCAGGCCTGGAGTCATATCGGCTGACTTTAAACAGGCTGTTTATGGAATGACTGTTTCCGACCCTAAGTCGACATTCGCGACCGTCCGTACCCGGGAGAGGCCTGTAACGCAACGCCACATCACCGTTCACGAGTTCAACGCCAGCCTCGGCCATGAGACCGCGCAAACGAACCGTCAACGAGGTATTCACCAAATGTGTGGAAACCGGGCGGTGCAGATGACTCAGGGCACACCAGCATGAACACGCCTCGCGGTGTCCCCGCAGTGTCCGCGCATTCTGTCCGCGGACAGAATGCGCGCGCCACGACGATTTATAACAGGCTGAAAAAACATCGAAAAATGCTTATCGCATGGCTGGCACGATATTCGCTTCGACGATATTCGCATCGAGCGGAGAAGCGCTGGATCGAGTGACATCACAGGGGAGCGTTATGTGGGGGTATTACGTTGTGTTGGCGTTGCGAAGCAGCGCGCGAAGCAAGGCTTTGACCGTGCTGGTGATCGTGCTGCTGGCGTTCGGGGTGTCGGCCTGCATGGTGAGCTATGCCGTGTTCCGTGCGACCACGAGCGACCCACTCCCCGCCAGGTCTTCCCATCTTTACATCCCGCAGATCGACAATGTTGGTGCGGCCTACAACGATCAGGGCGAACCAATCGAGACGCTGAGCTACATCGATGCGATGGCGCTGTGGCGGGCACGCAAGGCGAGCCGGCTGACGTTGCTCTATGCCACAAAATGGCAAGTGGAATCGGATAATCCATTGATCCCCGCCATGTCGCTGGGTGGCGACGCGGTGACCGCCGACTTCTTCTCGATGTTCGATGTGCCTTTTCGCTTTGGCGGCGGGTGGACGGCGGATGACGATGCACAGCGCGCCACCGTGGCGGTCATAAGTCGGCACTTGAACGAAACGCTGTTTGCCGGACAAAACAGTGTCGGACGCGAGATCCGGCTGGATGGCCAACTCTTCCGGATCGGCGGTGTGCTGGAGGACTGGAACCCGAGACCGCGCTTTTTTGACGCCGGCAGTCATGGAACTGTCTATGCGTTCGATGACGCGG
>Ga0302314_10007779_pt1 | contig 19231 bp, 14 predicted proteins | sample III_Palsa_N2_3_FD_200533 | JGI IMG/M metagenome (GOLD analysis project Ga0302314, IMG submission 200533) | Peat permafrost microbial communities from Stordalen Mire near Abisko, Sweden - III_Palsa_N2_3 | ecosystem: Environmental > Terrestrial > Soil > Palsa > Peat permafrost | place: Sweden...
GGGCGATGCCGAACCGCTGCCGCATGCCGCCGGAATAGCCGGCCAGCGCCTTCTTGCGCACGTCCCACAGGTTGGTCTGGTTGAGCAGGTATTCCACCGTCTCGCGGCGGGCCTTGCCGTTGGCGATGCCCTTCAGCACCGCCATGTGATCGAGCATGTCGTAGGCCGACACCCGCGGATAGACGCCGAAATCCTGCGGCAGATAGCCCAGGGTGCGCCGCAGCGCTTCCGGGTCCTTGATCACATCGATGCCGTCGAAGGTGATGGTCCCGGACGTGGGCGCCTGCAAGGTGGCGATGGTCCGCATCAGGGTGGACTTGCCCGCCCCATTGGGACCCAGCAGGCCGTACATGCCGTGCGGGATGGTCAGGGAGACGTTGTCGAGGGCCTTGACCCCGTTCGGATAGACGTGGGTCAGTTTGTCGATCGTCAGCATACGCGAGGTCCCCTCAATACCGGGCGATAGGAGACTCAAGGGGCGTCCGCTGGCAAGTGAAACAACGGTAAGGGACGCACCAACGCCGCCGTACTGAAACACCGTTCCCCAGGGCTTGTCCCTGGGACCTATTGGGCTCGAACAATGGGCGCGGCGCGGCGGCTGCCCCGCCAGCGCTAACCTTCAGCCTTCCGCGCTCAATGGACCCCAGGGACAAGCCCTGGGAAACGGGTGGATATTTGGGGGAGTGCTCACGAGCTAACGCCCGGCGGCTCCCGTCGCCAGGGCTTGCGCCAGCCACTGCCGCTCCCCGGCGTCGTCGGTCGGCCTGCCGCGCCACGTCAGGCTTGCAGCCGGCGAATAGGGAATGTTCGACCCCCGCGGCCGCCGGATCCAGGCTTTGTGGCCAAAAGAGAGCTGGGAGAGGCCGGAGGGCAATGTCGGCGCCTGGGTCAATTCCATGAAGATGGTGTCCGCGGACGTCTCCGTGCCCGCCTGTACGACGGACGGCAGAGCCGTGGCCTCATCCATCAGATCCAGGCAGGCCGAGGTGCAGGCGTAGTCGGTGAGGACAACGACGCGTCCGTGCATGAAGTTCGCACCGGCCGGCGGGCGCGCCGACGGCGGACGGTCGTCGAGCATAAAGGTCGGCTCGCCCGCTTTGAGAGCGCGGTCGTACCGCGTCATGATCTCGTCAACATCCCGCTTCTCGTCCGCGCTGGTCTGCGCGCTTTGGTGGACCTGTTCGACCCTTTGCGCCCAGTTGTCCCGGTTGATCTTGGTCACGCGCCACAGCGTCGGTCCCAGGTCGGGCGCACGGGCGTCCACCATGGCGTCGCCCCACAGCAGTCGCAGGAGCCGGTCGCCGAACGTGCTGTCGCCGCCGCTGTTGCCGCGCACGTCGATGACCACCAGGTCCGAAGATCGCAGCTGAGCCAGGTGCGCCTGGACCTTGGCGTAGAAGCCGTTCCAGTCCTGGTCGCCGTTCATGGACGGGACCGTGATCCACCAGCCCCTGCCGTCCCACGGCTGCACATCGAGGCTCGCCTGGGTGTGAGCGAAGCTCACCAGGGATGCTCGAATTTGTTCGCCGGTGGGCCGCGTCCAGTGCAGCGAATAGGCGCGCGTCACACCCCCGGCGCTGAAAACGCAGGAGGCTGGCCGGGCCACAAAGGGATCGCCATTGTCGATCAGCAGGAACGGGGCCCAGAAGTAACGTTCGCTCGCCAAGGTCAGGTCACCGTCGTAGCGGTCATGCGACCTGACCACGTCCTCGACGCTCTTGCCGTCGCAGGAGATCAGGCTCGCGCCGAGGGGCGGGAGGTCGGCGCGGTCCGGGGCGCTGTAGGCGACCTCATACCGTCCATCGCGCCAGCGCAGCACGAAGTCCGGCCAGGCGACCCAGTCGAGATTGACGCCCCGTCCAGCCAGGCCCCACTGGATGTGCTCATCTCGGAAACCGTTCACGTATCCCGTCATCTCGAAATAGTAGCTGGTGGCGTCCCTGACCTTGGGAAGTCCCTCGCGGGCCTGCGCCAGTCCATCGTTCAGCCAGCGCCGAAAGCCTGCGCTATCGCGGTCCACCAACATAGCCGGGGAATTGTCCCGAAGGATGTCGTGGATCGCCGTCAGGTCTTCCAGGGTCGCCGTCCGCCAAGCTTCCGGCGTGTCGGGCAGCTTGGCCTGGGCCAGCGCCGGCGTTGCGACGCAAACGGCGAGGAAGGCGATCAGGAACCGGGCCAGCATTCGGGTCGCATCCGCGTTGAAAGCAGCGACCTTACCACCATGCCGTCGGTGTCTGACAAGCGTGAACAGCACCGACCGTGAGCCCTAAGACGCCAGCACCTGGTGCTCTTCGTGCTCGGCCAGGGCCGCCTCCATGGCCGCGAACAGGCGGCCGACCTCGATGGGTTTGGCGACGAAGGCGTCCATGCCGTTGGCGGCGTATTCGCTGACCTGGTGGGCCATGGCGTTGGCGGTCAGGGCGATGATGGGCGTGCGGCGACGGCCGGTCTCGGCCTCCTGCCGGCGGATCGCGCGGGTGGCGGAAAGGCCGTCCATCTCCGGCATCTGGATGTCCATCAGAATCAGATCCCACTCGGCCTGACCCCAGGCCTCCATCGCCTGAATCCCGTCGGCGACGATGGTCGGCTCGATCCCCGCCTGCTGCAGCATGGTGCGCAGGACCAGCTGGTTGATGGCGTTGTCCTCGGCCGCCAGGACGCGCAGCGGCGGCAACGCCTCGGCGCTCTCGCTTGCCTGTGCGCGAGCCGGCGCGGCCTCGGCGACCCGCTTCAGCGGCAGGGTCGCCGTGAAGGTCGAGCCTTCGCCATCGCGGCTCTCGACCGCAACGGCGCCGCCCATAAGCTGGGCCAGCTCACGGCAGATGGCCAGGCCCAGGCCCGTGCCGCCGAACTTGCGGGTGACCGAGGCGTCGGCCTGTTCAAACCGCTGGAACAGGCGCCCCAGCCGTTCGGGGGCGATGCCGATGCCGGTGTCGACCACGGTCAGGATCAGACCCGCCGGGCTGGCGCCGATGGAGACCTTGACCTCGCCGCGTTCGGTGAACTTCAGGCCGTTGGAGACCAGGTTGTAGAGGATCTGCCGCACCCGGGTAGAGTCCCCCAGATAGCTGCCCCGGGCGGCGTCCTCGATCGTCAGGTCAAACGCCAGCCCCTTCTGGGCTGCGAGGCCGCTGAACGCCGCATGGGCGCCGCGCGCCAGGTCGCTGATATCGAACGGCGCTTCCTGGAGCTCCAGCCGCGCCGCCTCGATGGTGGACAGATCCAGCACGTCGTTGAGGATGGCCAGCAGCGCCTCCCCCGACTTGCGGATGATCTGCAGCCGCTCGCGCTGGGAGTCGGACAGGTCGTCGGCGGCCATAATCTGCGCCATGCCCAGCACGCCGTTCAGGGGCGTGCGGATTTCGTGACTCATGGTGGCCAGGAAGGTGCTCTTGGCCAGGTTGGCCGCCTCGGCCTGGTCCTTGGCCCGCACCAGCGCCTGTTCGGCCAGCTTGCGGGCGGTAACGTTCTGCAGCGCGCCGACCAGCCGGGAGGGCCTGCCGTTGGCGTCCCACTCCATGGTGGCGGCGCTCTCGGCCCAGACTTCCTTCCCGTCGGAGCGGAGCATCCGGTAGACGGGGCGATAGGGCGCGCCTTCCTCGACATGCTGGCGCCATTGTTCTTCGACCGCGGGCCGGTCGCGGGGATCGGTGGCGGCGTAGATATCCTTGTAGAGCTGCGGATAGGTGCAGGGCTCTTCGAAGAACAGGCTCTCCTCGCCGGCCTTGAACAGCTCGCGCCGCTGGTAGTCCATTTCCCAGACGTGAATCTCGGCCAGGCTCAACGCGAGCTTGAGCCGCGCTTCCGAGCGCTCCGCCTGGTCCAGGGTTTGCACAAGCTCGGTGATGTCGTCGGCGGCGATCATCAGGCCGCCAATCTCGCCGGCGGAATCGCGCCAGGCCTTGACCTGGGTGTTGAACCAGGCCGCGGCGCCGTCCGGGCGCTGGGTGCGCAAGCGCTCGACACTCACGGGCAGGCCTTCGGCCACGCAGCCCGCAAGCTGTTCGGTCCAGGGGGTATAGACGTTGGGCGCCAGGTCGAAGAGCGAGCGGCCGACGCACTGTTCAGCCTCCAGCCTCAGGTTCTGCGCCCAGACTTCGCTGTGGGCGATCACCCCCATCTCGCGGTCGGTCAGCACCAGCGACATCGGCAGGCCGCGGACCAGGTCGATCAGCATGGTGCGCGCGGCGTCGCGTTCACCGGAGGACCGGGAATGGGCGCGCTTGGCCTGGGCCCGTTCCCATTCATCAGCGAGGAAATCGGCGATGTCGCCGAGATGTTCGAGCTTGGCCGCATCGAAGGGCCGAGGGGATTTGCCGGTGACACACAGAACCCCCGGGGTCGAGCCATCGGCCAGGCGAATGGGCGCGCCGACATAGAACCGCAGGAACGGCGGGCCCTTCACCAGGGGGTTGTGCGCGAAGACCGGGTGCTGGAGGGCGTCCTCGATCCAGAGCGACTCGCCGGTGGTGATGATGGTCTCGGCGACAGGGTCGTGCAGGGGCACGCCGTTGTCGGCGAACCGGCTGCGCCAGAACTGACCCTGGTGCATCAGGATGACGATGGCGTAGCCGTCGTCGAACAGCCCCCCGGCGATGCGGGTGGCGCGTTCGATCACCGCCATGGAGAGGTCGATTCCGAACGGCGCCACCGGCGCCGAACCGTCCCCCCGTCCTGCATCCTCGCCCATGTTGGCGCCCTACCCTACCCGTAGACGACCTGTTTTGAGCCATGCGAGTTAACAGGGCTCTTACATAGGACCGGCCGGTTGTCGCAGGCTTGACCGCACCTGTTCAAGGACTTGCGGGTCGGGCGCCGGGCCGGCCTGTGTCGCGGCGGCGAGCTATCCTTAATGTCAGAATGTCGCGGATTCAGCGACGGCGGCCTTTTGGGGATGGCCGCGCCGTGGCAGAAACCAGATGAGCGTCCGGTAAGCGCCCAGGAAGCTTCCGGCCAGCCGCGTTCCCCTGAAGCCGAGAAGAGCCATGACCCTGACTGAAGTGAAAATCCCCACGCCCGAAGGCGACGCGCGCGCCTACAGCTTCACGCCTGAGGGGGCGGGTCCTTGGCCGGCGGTGATCTTCTACATGGACGCTCCGGCGATCCGCCCGGCCCTGTTCCAGATGTGCGAGCGGCTCGCCTCTAACGGTTATTACGTTTTGCTGCCGGACATGTTCTGGCGCGCCGGACCCTATGAGCCGATCAATTTGAAAGAGGCGATGAAGGACGAGGAGACCCGCCGGGCGGTGTTCGGCAAGTTCATGGCCTCCACCGATCCGGAAAAGTCGACGCGGGACACCGGCGCCTTCCTGGACTGGCTGTCGAAACAGCCGGACGTGAAGGGCGATAAGGTCGGCTGCACCGGCTACTGCATGGGCGGGGGGCTGGCCCTGCGCGCCGCTGGTAACTACCCCGACCGCATCGTCGCCGCCGCGGCCTTCCATGGCGGCCGGCTCGCCACCGATGCTCCCGACAGCCCCCACCTGCTGGCGTCGAAGATGAAGGCCAAGGTCTATGTGGCCGGCGCCGACGAGGACGCGGGCTTCCCGCCGGAACAGGCCGACAGGCTGCGCGAGGCCCTCACCGCCGCCGGGGTCGACAACACCGTCGAGATCTACGCTGGCGCCAAACACGGCTACGCGCCGCCGGACATGCCGGTCTACGACAAGGACGCCTCCGAGCGGCACTGGCGCGAAATGCTGAAACTGTTCGCCGAGACGCTGAAATAGAGCCGGCGCGTCGGGTTCGACGAAACCATATCGCCGCTCCGGACGTAGAAGGGGCGGCGGCGATGGGGCGGCCGAATCCCGAGCGATGGAGAGCGTTCTGACCGGCGAGCCCCTATCCCCAGCGCCTGCGCGTCTTAGCGTTGGCCCAAGCATCAAAGGCGGCTGGCGCGTGGCGCTCAAGCTGAGCCTCGCGGCCGGCTTGGCGACCCTGGCCAGCGCCTGTTCCGCCGTCGGCATGCTGAACGCCTCGGCCAAGGTGGCCGACCCCGGCGTCGTGGTCACCCGCGACGTCGCCTACGCCGCCGGTGATCGCCACACCCTCGACGTCTACCGGCCCGCCAAGCCCGTCCCCGGTCGGCCGGTGGTGGTCTTCTTCTATGGCGGCAGCTGGGACAGCGGCGCCAAGGCCGGCTACGCCTGGGTCGGCCGCGCCCTGGCGGCGCAGGGCTATGTGACCATTGTCCCCGACTACCGCCTCTATCCCCAGGCGCGCTGGCCGGACTTCCTCCAGGACGGCGCCCAGGCGGTGAAGTGGGCCCGCGATCACGCCGGCGACTATGGCGGCCAGGCCTCGCGACTGGTGCTGATGGGTCATTCCGCTGGCGCCTATAACGCCATGGAGCTGGCGGTGGACCGGCGCTGGCTGACCGCGGTGGGGATGGATCCGGCGCGGGACATCGCCGCCGTGGTCGGCCTGTCCGGCCCCTACGACTTCCTGCCCCTGCACAGCGCCGAGCTGAAGACCATCTTCGGTCCCGAGGACCAGCGCCCGGACACCCAGCCGATCAATCACGTCGATGGCCATGAAGCTCCCATGCTGCTGATCACCGGCGACAAGGACACCACCGTCGGTCCCGGCAACAGTGACCGGCTGGCGGCCAAGGTCACGGCGGCGGGCGGGCAGGCGAGGGTGGTCCACTACCCGACCCTGGACCATGTGCGCACCGTCGCGGCCCTGGCGCCCTCGCTGCGCTTCCTGGCCCCGGTGATGCGGGAGACCACGAGCTTCATCAACCAGCGTACAGGGTTCTCGCCCAAGGCCGCGCCGGCCCCGGCAGGTTGACGAGACAGGGAAAATATCGATGGACCTCGCCAAGCCGCATCTGGATGTCGGCCTCTATGTTCGCGACACCGAGCCGGCCCTCCAGTTCTGGCAGGACCAGGTCGGGGCTGTGTTCGACCATGTGCTGCCGCTGCGGCGGGGGGTGCGCCAGTATCGCCACGGCCTGTTCGGCTCGGTGCTGAAGATCAACAACTCCCGCGAGCCGATCGCCGAGAACCCGCCCTCGGGCTACCTTGAGCTGCTGGTGGCGCGGGAGGGTCTGGACGCCCCCCTATCGCTCCAGGACCCCGAGGGCAACCGCGTCAGCCTGGTTCCACACGGCCATCTCGGTGTCCACAAGGTCGGCGTGCGGCTGGGGGTGCGAGACCTCGCCGCCCACAGGCGCTTCTACACCGAGGCGCTGCAGCTGCCGGAGGTCGCCGTGCCCGGCGTCGGCGCCGCGTTCAAGGCCGGCGACAGTATGGTGCTGATCGACCAGTCCGCCGACGCCCCGGCGGATGCGCGCATCGACGGCTATGGCTGGCGCTACATCACCTTCCAGATCCGCAAGGTCGACCAGGAGCACGCCTTCGCCCTGGCCCATGGCGCCACCGAGGGAACCGCGCCAATGACCCTGGGCGAGACCGCCCGCATCTCCATGATCCGCGACCCCGACGGCAACTGGATCGAACTGTCCCAACGCGCCTCGATCGTGGGGTCGCTGGAGGCTTAGGGGGCGTGTCGAGTTTTGATTGAGTGGTCATTAAAACATCGTCATCCCAGGCGTCCCGAAGGGGCGACCCGGGACCCTGGAGACTGGGCGCGCGGCTCTGGGTCCCGGCTCTCCGCTGCGCTACGGCCGGGATGACGGATAAAACGGGGCAATAAAAACCCACCCGCCCTAGCCGCTCAGCCCACCCAGCAGCGCCGCCAACCGATGCTCCCAAAGCTGCGACCCCATCGCGCGGTGATAGCCCTGCTCGGCCACCCGCGCGCCATCGCCTTCGAGCAGGTCGGCGACAACCCCGGTGACGGTCTCGGGTCGGATCCGGTCGAAGAGGCGCAGGTCGCCGTCGATCAGCCCCATGGCCGCATAGCTGTCGCTGAAATCCGACGCTACCGCCGCCCCGGCCAGCATGGCCTGGATCGCCCGCTCGCAGGCGCCATTGGCGGCGTTGAGGCTCACCACCACCTTGGCGTCGGTGTAGAGGTCGTGGACCTGTGCGAACGGGACGGAGGCCGAGGTCGTCAGGTTCGGCCGCGCCCCGAAATGCCCGGCCCAGCCGTCGCCCACCAGCCGGATCGGCAGGCCTGACTCGACCAGGGTGGTGATCGCGTCCAGACGGTCCTTGTGGCGAACATAGGTCAACACGGTGCGAAGCGGTTCGGCCAGGACCCGCTCCAGCTCGGCGCCGAGGCCGGAGGCCGCACGCGCCTGGTCGCAGGCGGCGGCGAGCGAAACCCCGGGATCGGCGAGCAGCTGGTCCGCGATCTGATCGATCAGCCGCCGGTCCGACCCGTCCGGAAGGCTGGCCCACGGCCGCATCGCCGGGCCGTTATAGGTGGCCAAGACCAGGATAGGGATGATCCGGTCCTCAAACGCCTTGACCGGTCCGGGGTGGGCCACGCCACCAGCGAGCAGGGCGGTGGATGAGCCGCCTACGCCCAGGCGGCTGGCGAACGCCGCATGACCGGCGTTGGCGTAGACTGAATAGCGTCCCCCCATCGGCGCGGTCAGATTGTGTTGGGTATAGAGCGGGTGGTCGAACTGCCAGCCGATGAACCGGATCCTGAGGATGTCGAAGATCGAGGCGCCGCTGTCGGCGGTGATCCCGCCCAGGAACGAGCCCAGGGAAAACACATAGTCCGGGGCCGCGGCGTGGATCGCGCCGACGACGTCATCCAACGGCGCGCCTGTCGGGGCGGGCAGGATCGACGCCCCGTGACCGGACCGGCCCAGGGCGTCCGCGATGGCGCGGTTGGTCACGCCGTACAGATGGTCGGGCGCGGTGGTCTGCAGCAGCAGGAATTTCATTGCAGCATCGGCAGTAACCGGCCCCGGCGCCAAGTCTTCGCCGCGACCTTAGAGCGGTGCTGGCGAGTCGCGGCAATCGTCTTTCAGGACGGCGGGGCAGGGAACCATCGCGCCTTGACCTCAACAGCCAAGCCTGGAGTCAGGCGAATTTCTCGCCTGTCGCGTGTGAAGAGGTTGGAATCCACGTTTGAGTATTTGAATATCAGATGCCTATTGTCGCACAGCAGACCAATTCACAGACTCTTGATATGGAGTTTTACAAGGTCGATGTATCAATACAGAAGGCTGTTTCGTCATGCGATGACTATAGTTATCGACATGTTTACTATGGAATCCGTCCGGTTGTCGGGTGGGGTGGGGGCTGGATCATGAAATTGCTGTTGGGAAGCTGCGCCGTAGCTGCGCTTCTGGTTGGCGGTTCGAATGGCGCCATGGCTCAGACGGCTGTCGGCGAGGCGCCGATCCACGCCATTCCGGCGAGTGACGCCCAGCCCGGACCGGTGATCAGTCCGCCCTCCGCCGTTACCCAAGCATCCCCGGCCCCGGTTCAGGTCGCGCAACTCGCGCCAGAGCTCCCAGCCAGCGCGTCTGTGGCTCAGGCTCCAGCGGCCCAGGCTCCAGCGGCCCAGCCCCAAGTCGCTCAGCCCATGGTGATGGCCGACGCCTCCCCGGTTCGACAGCCGGCCGCCTCGTCGCCAGCCGCGTCCACCGAAAAGTCCCTGATCGCCTCGCTGACGCCCCCGCCGGCCGTCCAGCCGGCGGTTCTGACCGAGGATGAGGCGGCCTTCTTCACCGCCCTGGGACGGCGCGTCACCGACGCGGCGACCGCCTACGACGGCTATGTCCGCCACGCCGCCGCTATCGATCCGGGCTTCAGCGACCCCGCCGCCGTGCAGCGGGCGGTGAAGGCCGGCTCGGACTATCAGCCGGAACAACTGCAACAGGGCATCGTCGCCTATGCGGCCATGATCGCCCTGCGCAGCCCCGCCTTCGTGGAGGGGGTGCGCGTCCAGGCCCAGGCCGATCCCGGCTTCGCCGACCGCGTCTCCGCCCAGCCGGCGGCCGTGCTGCAGGTCCCTGGCGCGGCCCAGGCGGCCGCCGATGTCGCCGGCGTGCTGCGCGCCCACGGTTTTGCGTTGCAGACCACCGGCCGGGCCATCGGCAAGGCCGCCTACGACATCCAGGCCCAGCCCTGGTCCAAACAGCCGGTGGCCAATCCGGTGGAGGTGCTGGCGGCGGTGAAGGCCTCGGCCGCCCAGGCTCGCGCGGCAGACGCGCCGTCGGAAAAAATGCTGTTGCAGAGCCTGGTCGCGGCCCCCCGCTCCGACGGCTCGGGTCCGCCGTCGGCGACGCCGGCGGTGGTGCGCGGCATGGCGGTCGCCGCGTTGGCGGTCATGGGCCGCGCCGGGGACAAGGAAGACCTGCGCATCGCCACCCTGCTGCAGGAAGGCCTGTCCGCCGAATGCCTGAAAATGGCGACGCTCAACATGAACCAGTGTCTGGCGGCGGCCGGCCCCCACTATGATGACGTCTTCTGCGTCGGCGAGCATTCGGTGGGCGAGACGGCCCGCTGCGTGTCGACCGCGGCCGATGGCGGCGGGCAATCCGCTCCGGCTGATCCCGGCCTGCGGATCGCCGCGGCTCAGACCAGCGCCCAGGGCGGCGGCAACCAGGCTGCTGGCGGCCAGGGCTATGGCCCCGAAGAGGCCGCCGCCTATGGCTATGCGCCGAGGCCGGCGGCCGCCGCCGACGACGAGGCGGCCACCCCCGCCGCGCCGCCCGCGCCGCAACAGGTAGCCGACGCCGCCCCCTATCCGCCGGGCGACGGCACTTTCAATGGCCAGATCTACGCCCGCCGGGCCCAGCAACAGCCACAGTATCAGCAGCAGGCGCAGGACCAGCAGCGGCCCTACCCGCCGCAATATCAGCAATCGCAGTATCAACAGGCGCAATATCAGCAGCCGCAATACCAGCAGCCCTATCGGCGCCAGCCGGCGGCCTATGCCTATCAGGACGCCCCGCCGCCGCCGCGCCCGGCGCCGCAGTCGCCCTATGGCTACGGCCCCTACGGCGGTGGTTATGCCCCCTATGGCGGCGGCTACTACGCCCAGCCTCAGGGACCCGCGCCAGCCTACGAAGACCAGGGTTATGCGCCGCGCTGACCCGGGCAGCACGGGCTGGCGGCGATGCTCCGCAACGCGGTGAATTGCGGCTTAACCAATTGTTTTCAAAAAACCCCGTTATCCTAACGGAAAGGCGAAAAGCCAAAGCGGGGGGCCCGTGGAACAACTAGCAAGCGCAAGCGTCGACGACGTTTCGATCAGCCGCGTCCTGCGTCTGGCGAAGGCCGCCCTCGGCGGCTTTAACCCCGGCGTGGCTCTGCTCGATCCCGACGGCGGCTGGCGTCTCGCCGACGGCGGCGCCGCCGCCCCGGCGGCCCTGATCCAATCCATCGCCGCCAGCCACGAGGCGCTGTGGCTGGGGGACTGCGCGGCCGGACCGGACATCGGCAGCTTCATCGGCGCGCCCATCATGGGCGCCGACGGCGAGGTCGCGGCGGTGCTGTTCGGCTGTTTGCCGTCGCCGCGCGCCTATGACGAGGCCGTCGCCTCGACCCTGGGCGACATGGCCGCCCTGTTCGCCCAGACCCTGTCGCGGCTGGCCCAGGCCAGGACGCTGAATGCGACCATAGCCGAGCTGGAGCTGAAGCGGGACGAGCTGAACGCCTTCGCCGACACCACCTCCAGCTCGATCGTCATGACCGACCGCAAGATGCGGGTGGTGAAGGCCAGCGGCCAATGGCTGGTCAACCGCAGGCTGGCCGAAGACCAGGTGCTGGGCCGATCCATCTACGAAATCGTGCCGGGCTATCGCGCCTTCAGCGAAGCCTATGACCGGGTGATCTCCACCGGCCGTCCCTACGACGAGGGGCGGGTCAAATGGCAGCTGAACGGCGAACTGCGCTGGATGCAGACCGCCGTGCGGCCCTGGTTCGACCACGACGGCGAGGTGGGCGGAGTCCATATCGCCGCCCATGATATCACCGAGATGATCGAGGCCATGGACCGCACCAACCGGTCCGAGGCGCGCCTGAAGCTGGCGCTGGAAATGGCCGACATGCATGTCTTCGAGATGGACTTCGTCCGAGGGACCCTGGAGAAGGCCGGCGTTGAAGACCGCTTCTTCGAGGCGCCGCAGGTCTTCGAGGATCTCTCAGTTGACAATCTGTCGGGGGTTCATCCCGACGATCGCGAGCGCATCGCTGCCCTGCTCAGCCGGAACATCCAGGAAGACGCGCCCTTTGCCGCCGAATTCAAGGTCAACCGCGCCGACCGCGAAGTCTGGGCCGCCAGCGTCAGCCAGATCGACCGCAATGCCGCCGGCGAGGTGACCCGCTTCACTGCCGCCATGCAGGATATCACCCAGCGCAAGCAGAACGAGCGGGCGCTGCTGCAGGCGAAGGAAGACGCCGAGGCCGCCAACCGCGCCAAGAGCACCTTCCTGGCCACCATGAGCCATGAGATCCGCACCCCCCTGAACGGCGTGCTCGGCATGGCCCAGGCGATGGCCGCCGACGAGCTGTGCGCGGTGCAGCGCGAGCGGCTGGACGTAGTCCGCCAGTCCGGCGAAACCCTGCTGGCCATCCTCAACGACGTGCTGGATCTGTCGAAGATCGAAGCCGGCAAGCTGGAGCTTGAAGAGGCCGAGTTTGATATCGGCGAGCTGGCCCAGGGCGCCCACGCCGCCTTTACCGCCATCGCCAACAAGAAGGGTCTGTCCTTCGACCTGACGGTCGAGCGCAGCGCCCGCGGGGTCTATCGCGGCGATTCCACCCGCATCCGGCAGATCATCTACAACCTGGTCTCCAATGGGCTGAAGTTCACCCAGCAGGGCGAGGTTCGGGTGATCATCGCCCGCATCGGCGGCGCGCTCAGCGTCCAGGTGCGGGACACCGGCATCGGTATTCCCGCCGAGCGGCTGGCGCATCTGTTCCAGAAGTTCGAGCAGGCGGACGCCTCGACCACCCGCCAGTTCGGCGGCACCGGCCTGGGCCTGGCCATCTGCCGCGAGCTCGCCACCCTGATGGGCGGGGCGATCACCGCGACCAGCGACCCCGGCAAGGGCACGACCTTCGAAGTCCGGCTGCCGATTACCCGGATCTCCGCCTCGGCCCGCAGGAGCGAGCCGGCCAAGACCCCGTCGGCGCCCGCCGCCCCGGCTGCGGACGCTCTGCCGTTGCGCGTGCTGGCGGCGGAGGACAATACGGTCAACCAGCTGGTGCTGAAGACCCTGCTGCATCAGATTGGCGTCGATCCCACCGTGGTCGACAATGGCGAGGAGGCGGTGGCCGCCTGGGAAGCCGAGGACTGGGACCTGATTCTGATGGACGTGCAGATGCCGCGCATGGACGGCCCCACCGCGACCCGCCGAATCCGCCAGCTTGAAGCTGCGCTGGGCCGCCCGCGCACGCCGATCATCGCCCTGACCGCCAACGCCATGTCGCACCAGGTGGCTGAATACGCCGCGGTCGGCATGGACGGCTTCGTCGCCAAACCCATCGAGATCGGCCGCCTGTTCGACGCCATGCGCGAAGCCTTGGGCGAAGGGGTTGAAGACGAGGCCAGCGTCGCGGCTTAGGGGGCGGTGTGACCGACATGGTAGGTCGCTTGGGCCGGCCGCTCTCAATGGCGATTGGAGCCCGTCGCCTTATTCAAAAAGCTCCGCGTGCGTCCCGGTTCGCACGAAGATGATGGCGTCGCGTCTACTCTCTGTAGATCAGCAGGAAGTCGCCGCCGATATGGCATTCCCGATGGTCCGCCCAGTCGCCCTGCAAGTCGTGATCGAGCCATTCAGCCCCCAGCGGCCCGTCGTTGGCCACGAGGAGCATCATCGCTTCCTTGAGGCGGTTCATGTCATTCCGGCCGGCTCGGCTTGGGCGCTCCCAGTCCTTCTTAAAGGTCTTGGCGAAATCGGACTTCAGGGGCAGCGGCGCCCGCTTGCTGCTAGCGGTCCTCTTGTGCGAGGCCATCGATCAGCGCCTGAGCGTCGGTAAAGCGAGCCGAGCGGGTCTTCGCGATTGTTCGCGCTTCGTCCATGGCCGCGCGCGTGGCGGCGTTGGGGACCTTCAGATCAAACGGCAAGGCCCCATCCTTGGCGACCCGTGTCAGCGTGATCCGCACGAGGTCGGAGACCGTAAGGCCCATTTCGGCCAAGACGATGGCGGCGTCGTCCTTCAACCCCTGATCGATGCGGGCGCGTACAAACGCTGTGGCGGCCATGGCTAAGATTCCTGCTTAGGCCCTTCATGGAGCTCGGCTGAGCTACAATCTCAAGGTCAGGACCCACGCCCGTCGCCCAAAAAAAGGGCGGGCGACCCTTAAGTCGCCCGCCGCCTGGAGAGGTTGCGCGCCCCCTTCGGAGCGCGCGCCAGTTTTGGTTTAGCGAAAGAGGCTGAGCAACGAAGAGCTCGACGAATTCGCGATCGAGAGCGCCTGGATGCCGAGCTGCTGCTTGGTCTGCAGGGCCTGGAGCTGGGCGCTTTCCTTGGCGAGGTTGGCGTTGACCAGGTTGCCGACACCGGTGTCGATCGTGTCCTGCAGGTTGGCCACGAAGGTTTGCTGCGAGGTCAGGGCGTTTTCGGCGGTGCCGAGCTTGGCCAGGGCGTTGTTGACGTTGGTGATCGAGGCCTGAACCACCGAGATGGCGGCCAGGGCCAGCGTCGCGGTGCCGATCGAGGTGGTCGCCGTCAAGGTGACGTTGGTGCTGCCCAGGGACAGATCCTGCGCCGCCACGGTCAAGGACGAGGTGCCCGAAGCGTTGGCCAGGGCGTAGATATTCTTGGCCCCGGAATCGATCAGGTTGGCGCCGTTGAAGCTGGCGTTGTCGACCACCGAGGTGATCTGGTTGCGCAGCGAGGTGAAGTCGGCGTTCAGGGCGCTGCGGCTGGCGGTGTCCAGCGAGGTGTCGGAGGCGGCGAGCGCCTTGGACTTCAGCTGGTTCAGCAGGTCGGAGACCGACTGACCGGCGGAGGTCGCCACGTCGATGGTGGATTGGGCCCGTTGCAGCGACTGGGTGACCGAGTCGAGCGAGGTGGCCGTGGCGCGCTGGTTCTGGGCGATGGCCCAGATGGCGCCGTTGTCCGAGGGGGTGGAGATCGCCAGGCCCGTGGAGACTTGGGTCTGGGCGGTCTGCAGTTGGTTCTCGGTGGAGGTGAGGTTTTGCAGGGCGATGAGGGCGCCCGGGTTGTTGTTGACGCTTAGCGACATGTCAAAGGTTTCCCATTCTCAGGTTTTCCGACGCCATTTTGACGTCGGGCGGGCATTCGCCCGCGTTTTGTCGTCAAGAAGATCGGTTGGGCTTTTGCCGCGCCTCTCTTCTCATCCTGCAAGATATTGGGATTTAGCTTCTGCTTGGTTATGCGGTATGGTTAACGGCGCAGGTTGTTGAAGGCGCTGTCCTGTTAAGACATGGCGTCAATATCTAGACGCGCGGCGATACCTTGAAACCAGCCGTGGTGATCTTCCGCCTTCCACACCCGGCCGGAATTGACTCTTTAGCGGGTTAGGATTCCGGGGCGGGCTAAGAAAAATCTCCGTCCGCTGCCGCTTTTTCGCTAACCGTCCGTGGGGCGGCCCTTATCGCCATCTCTGAGGCGGCGCCTCGGCCTTCAGGGCAAGCAACCGTTCGCGCAGGGAGGCCAGGAATTCATGCCGGTCGGCGGCTGGCGGCACGGCCTCGCCCACCAGCACGGTGCAGTTCATCGGCACCGGTAGCATCGCCCCCTTGGGCAGCACCCGTCCGGCGCCCTCGATCCAGATCGGCACCACCGGCGCTTCGGGAAAAGCCTCGGCCAGACGGGCGATCCCGCCCTTCAGCTCGCCCATCTCGTCGTCGGCGCCCCCGCGCGTGCCTTCGGGAAAGAGGATGACGATGGCGCCCTGGGACAGCGCCTCGCGCATGGGCGCCAGCACGTCGGCGCCACTTCCCGCCATCGCCCGCTCCACCGGCACGATCCCCACCAGCTCGCGGGAGAACCAGCCGATGAAGGCGTCGCGCAGGAAATAGTCCGCCGCCGCGGCCGGCCGCAGCAGCCGCATCAGGTGCGGCGGAAAGATGGTCAGCAGCAGCAGGGTGTCGATGTGGCTGTTGTGGTTGGCGGCGATGATCGCCGGCCCCCGCCGGGGCAGATGCTCGCGGCCGATCACGTCGGCGCCGGTCATGAACCGCGCAATCGGTCGGGCGACGAACATCAGCAGCAGAAGCCGGATCAGGGCCACGGCGCACTGCCCATGTTGAAGAACAGCAGCAGGTGGAAGAACAGCGGCGCGGTGAAGGTCAGGCTGTCGGCCCGGTCCAGCACCCCGCCATGGCCGGGGATCAGGTGGCTGGTGTCCTTCACCCCGATGTCCCGCTTGACCGCCGACATGGTCACGTCCCCCGCGAACCCGGCCAGCGGCAGGGCGAAGGCCAGGGTCCCCAGGCCGATCCCGCGCATGGGGGTGAACAGCGGACCCAGCAGCCAGATGGCGGCGCCGGTGGTGATCCAGCCGCCTATGAAGCCCTCCCAGGTCTTGTTGGGGCTGACCTTGGGAATGATCTTGTGGCGGCCGAACAGCTTGCCCCAGACATATTGGGCCACGTCGTTGAGTTCGGTGATCACCAGCAGGAAGAAGACCAGGCCCGCGCCGCCGGCCTCGGGCGCCTGGGACAGCGGCGCGCGGGCGAGATAGGCTGCGAAGCCCAGGTTGAAGACGCAGGTCATCAGGCCCCAGTGGAAGGTCCCGGCCGTGGTCAGATAGGCCCGGGTCTGGCCGATGCAGGCCATCAGGAAGGGGATGGCCAGGAAGGTCCAGACGGGGATCACCACCAGGTAGATGCCGTACCGGTCCAGGAACAGCACCCCGTAGCTGGGGATGATGATCAGATAGGACAGCAGGATCACCAGCCGGTCCTCCCGCCGCAGGGGCGCCAGGGACAGGAACTCCCGTAGCGCCAGGAAGGAGATGACGGCGAACAGCAACAATGTCGCCTGCCAGCCCGCCACCAGGGCGCCGGCGATCAGGGCGGCCATCACCCACCAGCTCCAGACCCGCTGGCGCAGCTCGTGATAGTCCTTGCCGGGCTTGAGCAGGGGCAGGGCCAGGCCGGCGATCGCGCCCAGCACCAGCAGGCCGAGTACTCCCAGAAGGCCCCAGCGCAGGGCGGGGGCGATGGCGCCCAGCAGGTGAGAGGCCCAGGCGGCGAGGGGTTGGATCATGCCATGGTCATTCTGCAGCCCCGACGAAGCAGCGCCAGCATGGCGCTGGGCGAAGGATGGTCAAGCTCGATCGTTTGGGAGCTTTGCCGCTCGCGAGGGATTAGAGTGGGTGAAAGCGCGGCCTTCGGGTCCGCGGAGGGCCCGCCAATGACCGACCTCGACAATCGTCGTCCGCTGAAAGTGCGCGACACCAGCTGGGCCAAGGACGTCGCCGCCCAGCTGGCCAAGTCGCATGTGACCCCGGACCTGATCTCGGCCCTGGGTGTCGTGCTGGCGGCCATGGGCGCGGCCATCCTGGCCCTGAGCGGGAGCCTGCCGCCGATCCCCCGCGCGCTTCTGCTGATCCTCGCCGCCGCGGCGATCCAGGGTCGGCTACTCTGCAACCTGTTCGACGGCATGGTCGCGGTGGAGCATGGCCGAGGCTCCAGCGCCGGGCCGATCTGGAATGAGTTGCCGGACCGGTTCTCCGATGTCCTGCTGCTGGCGGGCGCCGGCTATATGCTGGCTGGCCTCGACTGGCGGATGGGGCCCTCACTGGGGTGGGTCGCCGCGATCCTGGCGGTGCTCGCCGCCTATGTCCGCGAGCTGGGTCGGGGCTTCGGCCTGCCCGCCGACTTCACCGGCCCCATGGCCAAGCAGCAGCGGATGGCCGCCCTGACCGCCGGCTGTCTGCTCTCCGCCTTCGAGCCATTCTGGAACGGGGCGGGCCAGATGATGCTGATCGTCATGGCGGTGATCGTCGTCGGAACCGGCTGGACGATTGCGCGCCGGGTGAGCAACCTGGCCAGGGGGCTTAAGGCGCGGAGCGAGTAGGGGCTGGCCGGTCAGACCTGCACGACCCGCGTGCGTCCTTCGACACGCCGCTTCGCGTCGGCTCAGGATGACGTGGAGGGGCGGGCCGCAAATTCTACGTCATCCTGAGCCGGCCGCTCTTGCGGGCCGTGTCGAAGCACGCACGGGCGGCGCAACATCCTTACCGCGCACATGCTGGCGTTGGCCCCGCCGGCAAGGCCGCCAGCACCTCCCGCACCAGTCTCACATCGCCGGCGATGCCGAAGTCCGGCCATTTCTCGGTGACCCCCAGCCGGACGACCACCACGTCGGCCGAGGGGATGATGTAGACCCGTTGGCCCAGCACGCCGGACGCAAACAGCACGTCGCAGGGCATGCCGCCGCTCACGCGTCCTCGGGCTTCCGGGCTCGGCCCGTCGTTGGTCCAGAAGCCGGCGCAATAGCTGGTCCCCAGGGTGGAGGCGGCCGAATAGCGAACCCAGCCTTCGGGCAGGATGCGCTGGCCGCCGATTACCCCGTCACGGGCATAGAGCTCGCCCAACCTCGCCCAGTCCCGCGCGCTGGCCAGCACCTCGGTCGAGCCCACCGGGGTGCCGGTGGCGTCGGTGGTGAGGATCGCTGTCTTCATGCCCAGGGGGTCGAACAGCTCGCGCCGGGCGAAGGCCTGCACGTCGCCGCCGGCCGCGTCCCGGACGATGCGTGAGACGATCAGGGTCGAGGCGTCGGAATAGTCCCAGCGGGAGCCGATCGGTCGCGCCAACCGGTGCGCCTCCGCATAGCCGGCCATGTCGCGCTCGGTGAACAGCATACGCGAGGCCGGGTCGAACCCCGAACCGGTCTGGGCGATGTCCAGGCCGCTGGTCATGCGCAGCAGGCTATCGGTGGTGATGGCGTGGCGCGGATCGCCGGCGCCACTCCAGGCCGCGACGGGCGCCGGCGCGTGGATATCGAGCCGGCCCTGGCGCACCAGGACCCCGACCAGGGTGCTTATCACCGACTTGGACGCCGAATAGCCGATCAGCGGGGTGTCCACGCCGATCCCAGGCGCATAGCGTTCGGCCACGACCTTACCGTCCTTCAGCACCACCACCGCCCGCAGCCAGCGTGGCGGGCCTTCCACGGGATCGGTAAAGACATGGTCCAGCGCCGCCTTCAGCCCCTGGTTGGCCGGCGGGGTCACGGCCGGTCCGGCGACGTCGGGCAATAGTTGCGGCGCGCTGGCGTCCCGGGTGAGCGGGCTCGTGACGACCGGACCGTCACCCTGAACCAGCAGGCAGCCCTCGCCGTCGCGGAACATCGCCCGACTGGCGAAATGTCCGAAATAGGCGGCGCTGACGGCGCGGTGGTCGCGGTCGACTCGATAGCGGATGTGCCGG
>Ga0302314_10007780_pt1 | contig 19231 bp, 18 predicted proteins | sample III_Palsa_N2_3_FD_200533 | JGI IMG/M metagenome (GOLD analysis project Ga0302314, IMG submission 200533) | Peat permafrost microbial communities from Stordalen Mire near Abisko, Sweden - III_Palsa_N2_3 | ecosystem: Environmental > Terrestrial > Soil > Palsa > Peat permafrost | place: Sweden...
CGTTCATGGTCGCTCACCTTGCGGCATGGTTTCGAACACCTGCAGTCCCGTCGCGAGCGGCGCCCAATCGGGACGGTCGCGGTTGAAGATGGCGATGGTGGGATGGAAGGCGGCAGGATCGTCCAGAGAGCCAACGTAGATGGTGTGGGAATCGGTTTCGCCGACGATGCCGCCGAACACCAGACTGCCGCAGGCCGGGCAGAAGTTGCGTGTGGCCACGCCGCCGCTGGCGGACTTGCTGTTGAACTGCCGGGCGTCGCCGCTGAAGCGCAACGCGCTGGCGTCGAAACCCATGAAACCGACCCAACCAGAACCCGAGGCCTTGCGGCAGTCGGCGCAGTAGCAGTAGCCGGCGTAAGTGGGGGCTTTGTCGGCCGTGTATCGCAACGCCCCGCAGAGACATCCGCCGGCGATCTTGGCCGCTTCGCTCACCGTCCGGTCTCCGGGCTGCTGGTCGCCGAAGGCGCAGCGCCCGGCGAGCCGTCGAAAAAGTTGATCATCGAGGCGTTGAAACTATCAGGCGCCTGCAGCGGGGCGAAGTGGCTCACGTCAGGCAGGATGATCAGCACCGCGCCGGGGATGGTGCGGGCGAGGTATTGGGTGTGTTCGCGCAGGATGAACTCCTCGTGTGCGCCGTCGACGATGGCGATCGCCGGCCCCTTGATCGCGGCGAGCTCCGCCGGCGTGTAATTGGGCTGGCTGAGCTGCATCGCCAGCACGTCGCGGGACAGCGCGCCATAGCCGCCGGGCGTCGGCGAGATGTGCGCGAAGTTCGCCGCCAGCGCCGCGTCCACCTGCGGCAGGATCGGCGCGACGGCGCCCAGCGGATTGAAGCCGTGCAAATCCATGTTGGCGCCGAAGGCGAACACGTGGGTGACGCGCTGCGGGTCTTTCATCGCCATGATCAGACCCAGGATCGCGCCGTCGCTCCAGCCGACCACGTCAGCTCGTTCGACGCCGATCGCGTCCATCACGGCGATGACATCGGACTCCATCAGCTCATAGCCGAGCGGTTTGGCGTCCCGCGTGCTGCGGCCGTGTCCGCGGCTGTCGATCAGGATCACGCGGCGGCCACTGGCGAGCAGGGCCGGGACCTGATCGCCCCAGAACTCGGCGCTGGCGTCGCCGCCATGCAGCAGGATCACCGGCGGGCCGGCGCCGATGGTGGCGAACCAGATGCGCGCGCCGTCGTGGCTGACGCGGCCCTCGAGGTCGAACGGCGGCAGCGGCTCTGGCGCCGGCAGGGTCTGCCAGGCCGGCGTCACGGCGATCGGTCTGACGGCTGGCGTCTGCGCGTAGACCGCGGCCGGGGCGGCGACGGCGACCGTTAGCGCCAGCGCGATCGGCCAGGCTCGGCGCATCGTCCCGTCCCTCCGGTTCGGCGCGACCTTACGCGTCTTCCAGGAAGGTGACACCCGGCGCGGTCTTAAGCGCGCCGCGGGCGGCGGCGTCGAGCACGTAACGGCCTGGCAGTTTCAGCTCGACCTCACGGCCGCCGGGGAAGCCCGCCACCAGCACCACGTCGCCGCCGCCGGATGGGGCGCCGCGCAGCCGCTGGCGTAGGGCCGAGGCGTCGGCGGCGGCGGAGGTGAGGTGGACCCGGAGCGACGCGGGCGCCGACTGGATCGCCAGGTCGAGCGGCTCGGCGTCGTCGCCGAAGAAGCGCACGTCGCCGTCCGAATGCTTGGCGCGGACCTTGATCAGCACATGGGCGCCGGCCTCCAGCACGTCGCGGTGCTTGCGCAGCGCCTCGGGCGGGAAAAGCACCTCGTATTCGCCGGTCGGATCGGACAGGCTGACGAAGGCGAACTTCTCGCCGCTGCCCGACGCCGCCCGCTCCTGCCGGCGTCGGATCACGCCGACCATCTTGAACGCCTCGGACCCTGTGCGCGCCTGGGCCAATGCGTCGGCGTAAAGCGTGGTGCGGCGGCGGCGCAGCACCTCGACCACGTCATCGAGCGGGTGGCCGCTGAGGTAGAAGCCCACAGCCGCCAGCTCCTCGTCGAGCTTGGCCGACGGCAGCAAAGGCTGCGACTTGGGCAGGCGCGGACGGCCTGCGTCGGCGTGCTCGCCCCCGAACAGGCTGACCTGGCCGGCATTGCGCTCCGAGGCGATGCTCTGGGCGTAGGCGATCAGGCTGTCGGCCGCTTCGAGGATCTGCGCGCGGTTGGGATGGATGGTGTCGAAGGCGCCGGCGCGCGCCAGGTTCTCCAACCCCCGCTTGCCCACCTGGCGCGGGTCGATCCGCTCCAGGAAATCGAACAGGTCGCGGAACGGGCCACCCTCCACGCGCACCGCGACCAGGTGCTCCATCGCCGAGAGGCCGACGTTGCGCACCGCGCCCAAGGCGTAGAGCACTTCGCCCCCCGCCACTTCGAAGTCGGCGCCGGAGCGATTCACGTCAGGCGCGCGGATCACGACCCCGCTGCGCTTGGCGTCCTGATAGAACAAGGCAAGCTTGTCGGTGTTGGAGATGTCGAGGCTCATCGAGCCGGCGAAGAACTCCACCGGCGCGTTCGCCTTCAGCCAGGCGGTCTGATAGGCGATCAGGGCGTAGGGCATCGCGTGGCTCTTGTTGAAGCCGTAGCCCGCGAACTTCTCCATCCGATCGAACAACAAGGTCGCGGTCGCCGGATCGACCCCGCGATCGGCCGCGCCGGCCTGGAAGCGGGCGCGCTGCTGGTCCATCTCGGCCTTCTTCTTCTTGCCCATCGCGCGGCGCAGCAGGTCAGCCTCGCCCAGGCTGTAGCCGGCCAGGATCTGGGCGATCTGCATCACCTGTTCCTGGTAGACGATCACCCCGAACGTGTGGCCGAGCACTTTCTCGATCAGCGGATGGACCACATCCACCCGTTTGCGGCCGGCCTTGCACTCCACGTATTCGGGGATCGAATCCATCGGCCCTGGCCGATAGAGCGAGATCAGGTCGGATACCTCCTCGAGGTTGGTCGGCCGCAGCTGGCGCAGGATGTCGCGCATCCCCTGCCCTTCCAGCTGGAACACCCCGAGCGTGTGACCCGCGGTCATCAGCTCGTAGGCCGGACGATCGTCGAGCGGCAGCTGTTCGAGCGGGAAGTCGGCGCCGCGCCGGCGCAAATAGCGCATTGCCCGGTCGATCACGGTCAGCGTCTTCAGGCCGAGGAAGTCGAACTTCACCGGCCCGGCGCTCTCGACCCACTTCATGTTGAACTGGGTGGCGGGCATGTCGGAGCGCGGGTCGCGATAGAGCGGCACCAGCTCGGTCAGCGGCCGGTCGCCGATGACGATGCCGGCGGCGTGAGTGGAGGCGTTGCGGTAGAGGCCCTCCAGCTGCAGCGCGATGTCGAGCAGCTCTGAGACACCCTCTTCGTCGCGGCGGGCGTGCTGCAGGCGCGGCTCGATCTCGATCGCCTTGGCGAGCGTGACCGGGTTGGCGGGGTTGGCCGGCACCATCTTGGCCAGGCGGTCCACCAGCCCCAGCGGCAGCTGCATCACCCGGCCGACGTCGCGCAGCACCGCGCGGGCCTGCAGGGTGCCGAAGGTGATGATCTGGGCGACGCGGTCGCGGCCATACTTGGCCTGCACGTAGCCGATCACCTCCTCGCGGCGCTCCTGGCAGAAGTCGATGTCGAAGTCGGGCATCGAGACCCGCTCGGGATTGAGGAAGCGCTCGAAGATCAGGTTGTAGCGCAGCGGATCGACGCCGGTGATCAGCAGCGACCAGGCGACCAGCGACCCGGCGCCCGATCCGCGCCCTGGCCCCACCGGAATGCCGTGGGCAACCGCCCATTTCATGAAGTCCGAGACGATCAGGAAGTAACCGGAGAACCCCATCGACTGGATGACGGAGATTTCCTGCTCCAGCCGCGCTTCGTAGGCGCTGGTCTCCAGCGGTGTGACCGCCAGCTTCAGCCGCGCCTTCAGCCCTTCGCGGGCCTGGACGGCTAACTCGTCGGCCTCGCTGCGGCCGCCGACGGTCGGGAAGCGCGGCAGCACCGGGTCCCGCTTCTTGACCATGAAAGCGCAGCGCCGCGCGATCTCCAGGGTGTTGTCGCAAGCTTCCGGCAGGTCGGCGAACAGGCGGCGCATCTCTTCAGCGCCCTTGAACCAGTGCTCAGGCGTGACACGCCGGCGCTCGTCCTGGCCCATGAAGGCGCCATCGGCGATGCAGATCAGCGCCTCGTGCGCCCGGTAGGTCTTCTCGGCGGCGAAATAGACGTCGTTGGTGGCGACCAGCGGGATGTCGTGGTCGTAGGCGAAGGCGACCAATCCCGGCTCGGCTGCCGCTTCGCTCGCCAGGCCGTGCCGCTGCAGCTCGACGTAAAACCGCTCGCCGAACACCCGCTGCATCTCGGCCAGCGCCTTTTGCCCATCCGGCGCGCGGCCCGCCGCGAACAAGGGGTCAACCGGGCCATCGGGCCCACCCGACAGCAGGATCAAACCCTCCGCCTTCTCGGTCACCCGCGCCCATGGCACGTGGGGCTCGTCGGTGGCGGCGACGTCGAGGTAGGCGGCGGAAGAGAGCTCCGTGAGGTGGCGCCAGCCGATCTCGTTCTGGGCGAAGAGGACGATGGTCGGGATGCGCGCCCAGCGTTCCGGCGACCCCTCCCCTATACCGCTGACCGGCAGGGCGCAGCCGACGATCGGCTGAACCCCGGTTTCCTTGGTGGCAACCGAGAATTCCAATGCGCCGAACAGGTTGGCGCGATCGGTGAGCGCCACCGCCGGCATGCCGGCGTCCCGCGCCAGTCCCCCAAGCGCGTCCGCCTTGATCGCGCCTTCCAGCAGCGAATAGGCCGACCTGGCGCGCAGATGTACAAAACCCTCGGCGAGGCGCGCCATCGCTTCTCCCTGCGCGAGCTTCCGCTCGGCGACTCAGCCCGCCAGACTGGCGACCTGACAGACCATCCAAACGAAGCTCGCCACCGAAGCAAGGGCCAGACCTTCGCGCGCCAGACGAATCATGGGGAAAACTCCTATGATGTACTTGTTTTGTTCCCGTCAGGCTTATTCCCCTTTTGTTCCGTCCTTGTCAAGGACGATCGAACGCCGAAAGCGCCGACCGCTTGCCCGCGCTAGGGGTTCTCGCTCAGCCAGTCCTTGGCCCGGCTCTCGCCCTGGTCAGCGGCTTTTTGCATCCAGACCCGCGCCTGCGCCTTGTCCACATCCATGCCGTAACCGTTTGCATAATATCTACCGACCCAGAATTCGCCGGTTGCGTTGCCCTGATCGGCGGACTTCTGGAACAGGGCGAAGGCCGTGTGGTCGTCCTCCTTGACGCTGGCGCCCAGGGCGTACTCGACGCCGAGGCCGGCCTGCCCTTCCGCGTCGCCGGTGTCGGCCGCCATCCGCCACCAGCCGACGGCGGCGTCATAGTCTTTCTTCTCGTCCGCCGCCCTGGCGTTGGCGATCCAGTCCGCGACGGCCGGATTGGCGCCTGAGGTGCTGTTGGTGTTCAGCCTGAAGACATCATCCGCCGCGCTGTTCGTGTCTGCCGTCGCGTTCGTGGTGTTCGTGTCCGTCGCGTTCACCCCGAGCATGCTGTTGTCGGCAATATCGGTCGAGTTGCTGGGCGGGGGCGCCGGATGGCGGCCGAGCAAGGCGACGGTCAGGACAAGCGACAGCACAGCGCCCCCGGCCGCGAGCCCGATCACGACGGGCCTGGGCAGGGGGGGCGGCGGCGGAGGCGGAGGCAGAGGCGGAGATGGCGGCGGCGGTGGCAGGACCGGCGGCGGAGGTGGTGGCGGCGCCGGTGGAGCGGGCGGAAGCACGGGCGGCGGAGGTGGCGCGGGTGGTGGAGACGGCGGTGGCGGCGGAGTCGGACCGGGGTCATCTTGCAGTGTTGGCGGCCGATCGAACAGGTGGTCGAGGTCGCTGCGAGCGCGGGTAAGCGCCCTGGCCGCCGCCGAAACCGCCGCCGCCGCCGCGCGACGCTCGGTGTCAGCGCTTTCCATCGCCGCGCGGCCTGCATCCAGGTCGGATTGCGCGGCGTGCAGCACCGCGGGGCTGACCCGCATCTCGGCCACGCGTTGGAACTGCACCTCCACGGCGTCGAAGGCGGTCTTGGCCGCCGCGGCCGCATCGCGCGTCTCTCCCTCGCGGAGTTTGGCTTCCTGGAACCCAGCCTCGGCCGCGGCGACATTGGCCTGGGCGTCCTTCAGCGCCTGGTCGCGCCGCGCCAGGGCGCCGGTGAGTTCGCCGGGTTTGGCGACCTCGGCCTTGACCAGGTATTCCTCGACCGTGGCCACCAGCCGCTGCCAGCCGCCGTGGCTGTCGCGGCCGTTCCAATCGTCGATCGGCAGGCCGTTGATACGATCGAACGGGAACGGCGGCGCCGCCACGCCGCGCATTACGTTGACCAGTTTGTGGCGGCTCAGCGCCAGCCGGGCTTCGTCGCGGACGTACTCGCTGTTGATCGACGCATTCGTCCAGATCACCACCAGGGCGCTTAGTTCGACGACCTGGCGCTCGAGTTCCTGCTGCCAGTCGACGCCCGGCATGTCCTGGTCCCACCAGACATCGACGCCGATCGACCGCAGCGCGCGGACGACCTGCTCGGCCAGTTCGCGGTCGGTCCGCGAATAGGAAAGGAATACGCCTGACATCCCCACGCCCTTCGTCAGCCCCGCCAGCCTAGCGCAAGGTTGGCGAGGCGGCGAGAGTCAGTCGAGCGCGCTTAAGCGATCGGCGAGGCCGTCCAGGGTTTCGACGCGCGGCCGCCTCGTTCGCCTGCGGCGAGGCGCCGTGGATCACGCCCCAGGGGCCACGTCGGATGAAAACGCTGAGCATCCCGGCCGCGTTCGCCGGCAGGATGTCGTTGTCGAGCCGGTCGCCGACATAGGCGATGGTGGCCGGCGCGGCGTCCGCCGTCTCGGCGACCTTGGCGAAGAAGGCCGGGTCGGGCTTCTGGACGCCCCAGCGGGCCGACGAAGCGATGAAATCGGCCGGCACGCCGAGCGCGGCTAGCGACGTCTCCGCCGCCTCGGGCTGGTTCCCGGCGATGCCGATGCGGAACCCCGCGGCGCGCAAGGCCGTCAGGCACGGCAGGGCGTCGGGATAGAAGTCGGCGGGTTCCAGGGTGTAAAGCCAGCCGGCGGCTTCGCGGCGTTCGTGCTCCGCCTGATAGTCCAAGCCCGGCCGCACCAGATCGAACACCCGGCGGTGATGCCAGCCGCGCTCGACCACGGCGCCGAAGGCCGCGCAGAAGGTGAAGCGCGGCACGCCCAGCCAGTCCGCCCAGTCGCCCCAGTGCCGGGTTTCGTCGACCAGCGTCTCGCCGACGTCGAACACCACGGTCGTGATCCGGCTCACGGCTGGTGCGGCTCGAGCCGGCCGTCCTTCAACGCGAGGACCCGGTCCATGTAGCTGGTGAGTTCGAGGTTATGGGTGGCGACCAGCGCCGCGACGCCTTGCTGGCGGGCCAAGTCGTGCAGGCCCTGGAACACGCTCTTGGAAGTGACGGGATCGAGGTTGCCGGTGGGCTCGTCGCAGAGCAGCAGCCGGGGCCGGTTGGCGAGCGCCCTGGCGACCGCCACGCGCTGCTGTTCGCCGCCGGACAGCTTGGCCGGCTGGTGGGTCAGGCGATCCGCTAGGCCCAGGTCTTCCAACAGCGAGCGCGCCCGCGCCTCGGCCGCAGCGCGCGCGACCCCGGCGATCATCAACGGCAGGGCGACGTTGTCGAGCGCGGTAAGTTCCGGCAGCAAGTGGTGGAACTGATAGACGAAGCCGATCTCGCGCAGACGGATCCGGGTGCGGGCGCGGTCGTTCAGCACCGAGCAGTCTTCGCCGTCGATGACGATCTTGCCGGCGGTCGGATGCTCCAGCAGGCCGGCCGCGTGCAGCAGCGACGACTTGCCAGAGCCCGACGGCCCGATCAGGCCGACCAGTTCGCCGGGATAGACCTCGACGTCGGCGCCCTTCAGCACCTGCAAGGTGCGATCGCCGGTGACGTAGCTGCGCTCAAGTCCCCGGATCACCAGGACCGGATCACTCATAGCGCAGCGCCTCCACCGGATCGATCCGAGAGGCGCGCCAAGCCGGCGGCAGGGTGGCGAGGAACGAGGCCAAGAGCGCGATCAGGGTGATCGAGATCACCTCGTGCCATTCGATCTTCGCCGGCACATGCGACAGGAAATAGACCTGGGCGTTGAACACCTGCTGGCCGGTGATCCACTCGATGAGGCGCTGGATGTCGTCGATGCGCCAGCAGAACAGCACGCCGATCAAGAGGCCGGCGGCGGTGCCAAGCGCGCCGACGGTCGCGCCGCAGAGGAAGAAGATACGCAGGATCGCCCCCTGCCCCGCGCCCATGGTGCGCAGGATGGCGATGTCGCGGCCCTTGTTCTTCACCAGCATCACTAGGGCAGAGATGATGTTCAGCGACGCGATCAGCACCAGCAGCGCCAGGATCAGGAACATCACGTTGTGCTCGACCGTCAGGGCGCCGAAATAGGCCTGGTTCTTCTCGGTCCAGTCGGTGACGACCGCGCCCTCGCCCGCCGCCTCGGTCAGGGCCGGCTTCATCGCCGGCGCGAGGTCGGGATTGTCGAGCTTGACCTCGATGTAGTCGATCGCGGCGTCGCGGTCGAAGAACAGCTGCGCCTGGCTGAGCGGCATGTAGATGAAGGCCTGATCGTACTCGCTCATGCCGACCTGGAACAGGCCGCCGACGACGTAGGTCTTCTGGATCGGCATCACCCCCATGGCGGTGGCGTTGCTGGAGGGCGAGACCAGGGTGATCGGATCGCCAGGCCGCACGCCGAGGCTCTCGGCCAGCCGCGCGCCGACCAGCACGAGATTACCGCCGTCGTCGCCATCGCCAAAGCCGGCGATCGAGCCCGCCTTGATGTTGCCGGTGATGATCTTCATCGCCTTCAGGTCGGCGGGGGTGACGCCGCGCACCACGGCGCCGGCCGCGCTGTTCTGGCTCTGGGCCAGGGTCTGGGATTCGACCACGGGGATGGCCTGGACCACGTGCGGTACGGCCCGCAGCCGCGTCAGCAGCGCAGCCCTTGCCGACGGCGTCTCGACCGGCGAGACCACGTAGTCGTGGCCGTTGAAGCCTAGGATCATGCCGGAAAGATCGGAGCGGAACCCGTTCATCACCGACATGACGATGATCAGCACCGCCACCGCCAGCATGATGCCGACGAAGGAGATGATCGAGATCAGCGCGACGCCGCCCTCGCTGCGGCGGGCGCGCAGATAGCGCATCGCGATCTCGCGTTCCCACGAGCTGAAGGGCGGGGGGCTGGATGGCGGCGGGGCCGCGGCGGCGTCGCGCATCGACGTCAGCCGAAATTCCTCAGCATGCCGAGCGAAAGCCAGTGGAAGTGCACGCCGATCCAGAACGGCGCGAACACCAGGGCCGCGACCCAGGTGGTGGTGATGAACTTGCGTTTCAGCTTCGGGTCGACCGGCGAGCCGGGATCGCCGCCGCCCGGGGTGCGAATGCCCGCCTCGGCGTGGCTGACGACGCCGATCGGCAGGATGGTGAACAGCACCACCCACCAGACGATCAGGTAGACCGCGAAGGAGGTCTCTAAATTCACGCGTGGCGGCCTTGCGGCTCGGCCATCAGCTCGACCAGCACGCCGCCCATGTCCTTCGGATGCACGAAGATCACCGGCACGCCGTGGGCGCCGATGCGCGGCTCGCCGTTGCCGAGCACCGTCGCACCCTTGGCCCGCATCTCGTCACGCGCGACCAGGATGTCCGGCACTTCAAAGCAGATGTGGTGCTGGCCCCCGCGCGGGTTCTTTTCCAGAAAGGCGGTGATCGGCGAGTTGTCGCCATAGGGCTCGATCAGCTCGATCTGAGCGTTGGGCAGGTCGACGAAGCTGACCCAGACGCCCTGTTCCGGCAGCGCGCGCTTCTCGGTGACCGAAGTGGCGCCCAGCACGTCGCGATAGAGCTTCCAGGAGTCCTCGATCGAGGGCGTTGCGATACCGACGTGGTTGAGGCGTCCAATCATGGCCGGGTCCGTAGCACCGTTGGCGGATGGAATGAAGGCGCGCGCGACGGCTGTCAGGCAACCCCGTGCAGGAAGATGTTCCAGGCGGTCTCGAAGTAGCTCTCGCGATCGGCGGCCGATGAGAACGGGTCCTGGCCGACCAACGTCTTCTGCATCGGCCCGCTCGCCAGCACGCCCATCATCTGCAGCTGGGTGTGCTCGGCGTTATCGTAGCGGATGTCGCCTGCGTCCTTCGCCTCCTGCAGCGCGGTCGAGATCAGCTCCTTGAACGGCCCCATGCAGTTCTCAAGCACCAATTCACCCAGCTCCGGGAAGCGAGCGGTCTCGGCGATCAGGATGCGGTGCAGCGCGATCATCTCGGGTTCGAGCATGAAGTCGAACATCGAGCGCCCGATGCCGCGCAACACCGCCAGCGGACTGCCGCCGCTGGCGTGAGCGGCCGCGGCCATCTCGGTCATGCGCTGGCCCTGGCGATTGATCACCTCGATGAACAGCGCCTCCTTGGAGGTGAAGCGGCGATAGATGGTCTGCTTGCCCGAACCCGCCGCCGCCGCGATCTGCTCGATCGAGGTCGCCGCGTAGCCCTGGCTGATGAACAGGCGCGTCGCGGTGTCGACGATGTGCCGGACCAGCTCTTCGGAGGCCTGCTGGTCTGGTCTGCCTACCCGCTTCAGCGCGTCGACGTTCATCCTGCTTTTCTTCCCTCAGATTTTTTTGTGCGCCGCGGCGCCTTGAAAGTCCCGGCTTCGCTCATAAGTGAACGATACCGTATCGTTTCATATATATGGGGTCCCGACCATGGATGCTCAACTCGCCGACAATCCAGTTTTCGCGGGTGGGAATGATGAAGCCCATGAGACGCCTGCCCGAGCGCGGCCATCGCCGCTTGCGAACCCGGCGGTCCGAACCGGACTAGTTGTTGTCGCTCTGCTGGTCATCGTCGGTCTGGCCTGGTTGGCGTTCAACTGGTGGACGATAGGACGATACGTCCAAACCACCAACGACGCCTTTCTGCAGGCCGATCAGGTGACTGTCGCACCACGGGTCGCGGGTTACGTCGATGCGGTGCTGGTGTCCGACAACCAGGACGTCGCCGCCGGCCAGCCGCTGGTGCGGATCGACGTGCGCGATCCGAAGGCCAAGCTGGATCAGGCCGAGGCGCAGGTCGACCAGGGCCGCGCCAGCATCGCTCAGGCGCAGGCGCAGATCCGCCAGCAACAGGCGCAGATCGCCCAGGCGCAGGCCCAGCTGTCCGGCCAGCAGTCCAGCGCCGCCTACGCCGCTCACGAAGTCGACCGTTATGGCCCGCTCGCCGCCAGCGGCGCGGAGACGACCGACCACCTCGATCAGCTGAAACAGAACCGAGATCAGGCGCAGTCCCAGGCGCGCGCCAGCTCCGCCAGCCTGCTCGCCGCTCAACGCCAGATCGGCACCCTCACCGCCCAGATCGGCGTCTCCCAGGCGCAGATCGAGCAGGCCGAGGCGCAGGTGGCGCAGGCTAGGGTGGATGTCGACGCCTCACTGATCCGCGCCAGCGTGCCCGGCCGGATCGGCGATCGCAGCGTGCGTCCGGGCCAATACGTGCAGCCCGGCACGCGGATGATGAGCGTGGTGCCGCTGCAGGGCCTCTACCTGATCGCCAACTTCAAGGAGACCCAGATTGGGCGGATGCGCCCGGGCCAGCCAGTCGATATCAGCGTCGATGCGTTGGGCGGCCAGAAGCTGAAGGGCGTGGTCGACAGTTTCTCGCCCGGCACGGGGGCACAGTTCGCGCTGATCCCGCCGGCCAACGCCACCGGCAACTTCACCAAGATCGTGCAGCGGGTGCCGGTGCGCATTCGGCTGGATGTGCCGCCCGCCTTGCGTCCCGTGGTTCTGCCCGGACTCTCGGTCACCGTCGCGGTCGACACCAAGATTCTGCCCGCCCGATGAGCGACGCCGCCCCTCCTGAGAAGGCCGACGCCGGCGCCTGGATGGCGGTGGCGGCGGGCACCATCGGCGCGCTGATGGCGACGCTCGACACCTCGATCGTCAACGCCTCGCTGCCGACCATTCAGGGCGAGATCGGGGCCAGCGGCGCCGAGGGCACCTGGATTTCCACCGCCTATCTGGTGGCCGAGATCGTGATGATCCCGATGGCGGGCTGGCTGTCCAAGATCTTCGGCCTGCGCGCGTTCCTGCTGATCGTGACGGTGATATTCACGCTGTTTTCGATGATGTGCGGCGTCTCGCACGACCTGATCCAGATGGTGATCGGCCGGATCGGTCAGGGTTTCAGCGGCGGGGCGATGATCCCGATGGCGCTGACCATCGTCGCCACCCGCCTGCCGCCGCGCCAGCAGCCGCTGGGCATCGCCCTCTTCGGCATGACCGCCGTGCTGGGGCCGGTGCTCGGCCCCGTGGTCGGCGGCTGGCTGACCGAGAACGTCAGCTGGCACTACGCCTTCTTCCTCAACCTACCGATCGGGATCGGGCTGGTGCTGCTGCTGGTGCTGGGCCTGCCGGGTTCGCCGATCCGCTGGCGGATGTTCCTGGAAGCCGACCTGCTGGGTATCGCCGGCCTGATCCTGGGCCTCGGCGGCCTGACCATCGTGCTGGAAGAGGGCCAGCGCGAGCAGTGGTTCGAATCCGAGATGATCGTCGCGCTCAGCCTCGTCTCGCTGATCGGGTTCGGGCTGTTGGCGGCAGGGCAGTTCGTCAGCCGGCGGCCGGTGATCCAGTTGCGCATCCTATTCCAGCGCAGCTTCGGCAGCGTGTTTGTGATGAGCCTGATGGTGGGCGCCGCGCTCTACGGCATCCTCTACATCATCCCGCAGTTCCTCACCGTCGCGGCCGGCTACAACGCCGAGCAGTCGGGCGATGTGACGATGATCAGCGGCATCCCGACCATCGCCATGCTGGCGGTGTTTCCGCTGCTGGTGCGGCTGGTGGATATCCGCGTCGCGGTGGCGTTCGGCCTGCTGCTCTACGGCGTCACCTGCTTCATGGACGTCGGCATGACCGCGCAGACCGCAGGGCCGCAGTTCTTCTGGAGCCAGGTGATCCGCGGCTTCGCCCAGTTCTTCTCCATGCTGTTCCTGAACCAGGCCGCCACCACCTCGGTGGCGCAGGATCTGGCGGAGGACGCGTCCGGCCTGTTCAACGCCGCGCGCAATCTTGGCGGCTCGATCGGCCTGGCGGTGGTCGGGGCGTTGCAGGACCAGCGGTCCAGCTTCCACTTCCAGCGCTTGACCGAGGGCCTCAGCGCCAACAGCCTGATGGCCCAGACCGCGGCCGCCACCCAGGGCGTCGGCCGGATTTATCAGCAGCTGCAGAGCCAGGCGACGGTGATGGCCTTTGCCGATCTCTACTGGGTGATGGGCTGGGGTCTGATCCTGATGATCCCGCTGGTGCTGTTCCTGAAACCCTTGCCGAAGGACGCGGGCGCTCAGCCCGCCGCGTGATCGCCATGTCGAAATCGAAGCTCCTTACCCTGCTCGCCCTGTTCGGCTCGGCCAGCCTACTCGCCGCCTGCGCCGTCGGGCCGAACTATGCCGGGCCACCGAACGCCGCGCCGGTCTCGACCGCGGCCGGCCAGTTCCACCGGGCCGTCGAAGCGGATGTCGCTGCGGCGCCCCCGCCGGCGCGCTGGTGGAAGGCGCTGGGCGATCCGCAACTCGACGACCTGATCGACGACGCCTTGGCCGGGAGCCCGACTGTGCAAGCGGCCCGCGCGCGCTTGCTCTCGGCCCGCGCCGCGCTGGGCGAGAGCCGGACCAAGCTGCTGCCCAGCGGCGGCGGGTCGCTCTTGGCGGTGAGCGGCGACGTGCCGACCGGGTCGTTCAGCCAGCTCGCCGGCGGCCGGGCGACGCAAGGCGGGAGCCAGAGCATCAATCTCTACAGCGCCGGCTTCGACGCGACCTGGGAGCTCGACATCTTCGGCGGCCAGCGCCGCGCGATCGAAGCCGCCGCCGACCAGGCCGGCGCCCAGGCGGCGCGGCTCGACGACGCCCAGGTCGAACTCGCCGCCGAGGTCGCGCAGGCCTACGTCGACCTGCGCGACGCCCAGGCGCGGTTGGCGCTCGCCCACCAGGAAGTCGCGCTCGAACGGCAGACCCTCGCGCTGACGTACCAGCGCCGCAAGGGCGGAACGGCCGCCGACGGCGATGTGGACCGGGTGCAGACCGAGCTGGAGCGTTTGCAAGCCGATGTGCCGACGCTGCAGGCGGACGCACAGGTGGCGCTTGACCGGCTGGCGCTGCTCACCGGCCGCGAGCCGGGCGCGCTGGACGTGCGGTTGGCCGGGCCCGGCGCCGTGCCCACCCCGCCGACAATCACCCCGGTCGGCGATCCGGCTGGCCTGCTGCGCCGCCGCCCGGATATCCGCGCCGCCGAACGCCAACTCGCGGCCAGCAACGCCCAGATCGGCCATCAGGTCGCGCAATACTTCCCGACCGTGACCCTGCTGGGCGACATCGGCTTTTCGGCCAACAACACCAGCGACCTGTTCCGATCCAGCAGCTTCAGCGCGCTGGGCGCCCCGTCGATCAGCTGGAATCTGTTCAACTTCCCGCGCATCGCGGCCCAGGTGCGGGGCGCCAAGGCCGACCGCCAGGAGGCAGTGGCGAACTACCAGCAGGCGGTGTTGTCCGCCTTGCAGGACGCCGAAGGCTCGCTCACCCGCTTCGGCCACCAGCGCCAGAGCGTCGCCTCGCTGGCGCTCGCCCAAGGCTCCGCGGATCGCGCGGCAGTGCTGGTGCAGAGCCGCTACCAGGCCGGGACCGCCAGCCTGATCGATGTGCTCGATGCCCAGCGCCAGAAGATCGACGCCGAACAGTCCCTGGCTCGGGGCGAGGCTGCGCTGACCAACGACTACATCGCCCTGCAGAAGAGCCTCGGGTTGGGCTGGGGATGACAGCGATTTAACCTGCGCGTTGATCTGAAATGCTTGCCGCAAGGATGGGCGCGTCGTACTTTGCATTGTAAAGCAAGGCGGGGCGATGCAGGATCTCGAGCGGGCGTTGGCGGAGATTGGCGCCATTCGCAATCAGTTGGCGCGCAGCGAGCGATTCCATGGGCTGGGACCGAGCGCCTTCGCGGCGACCGGCGTGCTGGCGATCCTCGCCGCGCTCGGCCAGGCGCGCTGGATGCCGGCGATCGGCGTCTCCGCCTTCCTGATTCTGTGGATCGCCGTTGCCGCGGTCTCGGCCGCGGTGATCGGAGCGGAGATGATCGACCGCTCGCGTCGGATGCACTCGCATCTGGCCGACGAGATGATCGTCGCGGCGGTGCTTCAGTTCCTACCGGCGGCGGGCGCGGGCGTATTGCTGACAGGGGTGCTGTTCTGGTTCGCGCCGCAGACGCTCTGGATGGCGCCAGGCCTATGGCAGGTAACGTTCGGGCTGGGCGTCTTCGCCTCGTGCCGCTTCCTGCCGCGCGGACTGCTGATGGTTGGCGGCTGGTATGTCGCCAGTGGGCTCTCCTGCCTTGCCTTTGCGCAAGGGCCTCACGCCTTCACGGCCTGGACCATGGGCGTCCCCTTCGGAGTCGGGCAATTACTGGTGGCCGCGGTGCTGCGGTTCGCGGGGGCGGGCGATGAGTGAACCGGCGCCGTTCGCCTACGAGGGGCTCGACCGCGTGATCCATGAGCGGGCGCGGCTTGGCGTGCTGACGTCCCTCGCCGCCAATCCCAAGGGCCTGACGTTCGGCGACCTGCGGCGGCTGTGCGGCCTCACCGACGGTAATCTTAGCCGGCACCTGACCGTGCTGCAGGAAGCCGGGTTGGTTGACGTCACCAAGGGGTTCGAGCGCAACCGGCCGCAGACGCTGGCCCGCATCACCGCCGAAGGGCGCGCGCGCTTTCTGGAGTACCTCGAGGTGCTGGACCGGGTGGTGCGCGACGCCGCGGCGGTCGCCAAGGCGCAGCCCGACGACGACCATCCCCTGCCCGGCCTCGCAACCGCCTGACCCCCTTTTTTGGAAGCCTGCTTTACAATGCAAAGCCCCTCCTCTCGCTCCGAGCCGCTGCATGTGGCGATCATAATGGACGGCAACGGCCGCTGGGGCCTGAGCCAGGGCCTCAGCCGCAGCGACGGCCACAACGCTGGCGCAGACGCCGTGCGCCGCACCGTCGAAGCGGCGCCGGACCTGGGCGTGACGACGCTGAGCCTGTTCGCCTTCGCCTCGGCCAATTGGGCGCGGCCGACGGCGGAGGTGGCGGCGCTGATGGAGCTGTTTCGATCGTACCTGACGACCGATGCGCCGCGACTGATCGAAGGCGGGGCGCGGCTGTCGATGATCGGCCGACGCGACCGACTGCCTCCGGATTTGGTGCGGGCGGTCGCCGACCTGGAGGCCGCGACTGTCTCAAACGATCGCCTCAACCTGCGGATTGCGCTCGATTATTCTTCGCGCGAGGCGATCATGTTCGCGGCAACACGCCTCGGGCCTGCCGCGACGTTGGCCGAGCTTGAGCGGCTGATCGTTGGAGAAGCCGGGATCGGACCTGTCGACCTGTTAATCCGAACCGGCGGCGAGCAGCGACTTTCGGACTTCATGCTCTGGGAGTGCGCGTTTGCGGAGCTTTGGTTTACGCCGCGGATGTGGCCGGAGTTCGAGGGCGCGGATCTGGCCGAGGCGATCACTGACTTTCGGCGGCGGACGCGCACCTTTGGCGCGGTGGTTGAGGAGCAGCCGCAGCTTCTTCGCGCGTAGCGCCCTTCTCCCCTCGCGGGAGAAGGTGGCTCGCGAAGCGGGTCGGATGAGGGGGCTGCCCTGGCATCCGCGTTGCCGCAGGCATACCCCTCATCCGGCCCTTCGGCCCACCTTCTCCCGCGCGGGGAGAAGGAAGTTAGACGCGCAGCACGGTCGTCTCCACGACCGGTCGGCGTTCCCAGATGCGGTAGGCGGCTTTCTTCAGCGCTCGGGACAGCGCCTGCTCAACAGCCTGGTCGTCGTCTCGGGCGGGGCCAGAAAGACGTTTCAGCGCGGACTCGGCTTCGGCGGCGAGATCGTCGAGGGCTTCTTCAAGGTCGTAATCGGCGTCGCCGGGCAGGCCGAGCGCGCGGACCTGGGGGCCGGAGACCAGGCGGCTGCGGCCGTCCAGCGCGACCGCGACAGTGAGCACGCCGTTGAAGGCGGCGTGGCGGCGCTCGCGCAGGGCTTCGCCGTTTTCCGGCGTGACCATGCCGCCATCGACGTAGAGCCGGCCGGCAGGGACTTCATCGATGATCGTCGCGCGGCCGGGGGCCAGGCGCACCATGTCGCCGTTGCGCGGCGCCAGCGCCTCGGAGACCTGCAGATCCTTGGCGAAGTTGACGTGCTCGAGCAGGTGACGGCGCTCGCCGTGGGTCGGCACGGCGATCTTCGGCCGCGCCCACTGGTACATCTGCTTCAGCTCGTCGCGGCACGGGTGGCCGGAGACGTGCAGGCCGGGGTGATCGCGCTCGGTGAACAGGCGCACGCCGCGGTCGGCGAGCTTGTTCTGCATGTTGCGGATCGGTATCTCGTTGCCGGGAATCACCCGCGAGGAAAACACGCAGCTGTCGCCCTGCCCCAGGCTGAGGTGCGGGTGCGTGCCGTCCGCGACCCGGGCCAGCGCCGCGCGCACCTCGCCCTGGCTGCCGGTACAAAGGTAGAGCACCTTGTTGGCCGGGAAGTGGCTGGCCTCGGCGTCGGAGATGAACGGCTGCAGCCCGGCCAGCAGGCCGACCGAGCGGGCCGCCGCCGACATGCGGATCATCGAGCGGCCGACCAGGCAGACGCGGCGGCCGTTGGCCTCGGCGGCGCGGATGATCGAATCCATCCGGGCGACGTTGGAGGCGAAACAGGCGGCCGCAACCTTGCCTTTCAGCGTACCGATCAGCTTGCCGAGCACCTCGCGCACGGTGGCTTCCGAGCCCGCTTCGCCGTCGACGAACACGTTGGTCGAGTCGCAGACCATGGCGAGGATGCCCTCGTCGCCCAGCTTGCGGATCGCGTCCTGATCGGTGGCGTCGCCGGTCAGCGGGTCGGGGTCGATCTTCCAGTCACCGGTGTGGAGGATGGTGCCGAGCGGGGTGCGGATCGCGACGGCATTGGGCTCGGGGATCGAGTGGGTGAGCGTGATCAGGGTCAGTTCGAACGGGCCCAGGGTGATCGAGCCAGAAAGCGGCACAACGGTGATCTGCGCCTCGTCGAGCAGGCCTTTTTCGCGCAGTTTCTCGCGCAGCAGGAAGGCGGTGAACGGGGTGGCGTAGAGCGGCGCCTTCAGCCTGGGCCACAGCCAGCCGACCGCGCCGATGTGATCTTCGTGGGCGTGGGTCAGCACGATGCCGAGGACGTCCTTGGCGTGCTCCTCGATGAAGCTCGGGTCGGGCAGGATGATCTCGACGCCGGGCGTGGTCTGGTCGCCGAAGGTCACGCCCAGATCGACCACGATCCACTTGCGGGCGTGGGGCGGGCCGAAGCCATAGAGGTTGAAGTTCATCCCGATCTCGTTCGACCCGCCCAGCGGCAGGAACACGAGCTCGTCGTCAGGTGTTGCGATCATCCTGCCGCCAGATGGGTGTTGCGGCGGTGGATTTCGAGCAGGCCGCGGATGGTAAGGTCATGGTCGAAGTGGTCGATCGCCGTAGTGGCGCTCTCAAACAGGGAGGCGATGCCGCCGGTGCCGATCACGGTGAGCGGCTCGCCCCACTCGGCCTTGATGCGCGCCACCAGTCCTTCGATCATGCCGATATAGCCCCAGAACACGCCCGATTGCATGGCGCCGACCGTGTCGACGCCGACCACCCGGTTGCTGCTCGGGCGGCGGATGGCGACCCGGGGCAGCTGGGCGGCCGCCTCATGCAACGCCTGCATGGAAAGATTGATCCCCGGAGCGATCACGCCGCCCTCGAATGCGCCGTCGCCGCTGATCACGTCGAAGGTGGTGGCGGTGCCGCTGTCGATCACCAGCAGGTCGCCCGGGTAGGCCGCGTGGGCGCCGATGGCGTTGACCAGACGGTCGGCGCCGGCCTCGGATGGTTTCAGGATCCGCACCTCGATGCCGAGGTCCGCGTTCTCGCCGATCACCAACGGCTCGACGTGCAGGTAGCGACGGGCGAGGTTGCGCAGGTTGAACAGCGACTGCGGCACGACGCTGGAGATGATGCAGGCGTCGAGCTGACCGAGGCCGAGGCCGCTCATCGCCAGCAACTGCACCAGCCAGACGGCGTATTCGTCGGCGGTGCGCGTGGATTCGGTGGCCGCGCGCCACTGGGCGATCCAGGCCTGGCCATCGTGGACGGCAAAGAGGGTGTTGGTGTTGCCCTGTTCGAT